>JACCDQ011867522.1_pt1 | contig 40913 bp, 31 predicted proteins | sample 7446031 | NCBI WGS metagenome assembly JACCDQ01 (sample SAMN15323442, study PRJNA562643) | freshwater metagenome | isolation source: river surface water | place: USA:Blue River Watershed | collected 2017-08-17 | reverse complement strand
GCCCCTCAGGAAAGCCACTGCCCGACCTGAGGAGAAAGCGTTGATGCTGGCCTTTCCGGCGTTCGCATCCAGACCGCGCAGGTCGGTGAAGGGCGTGGCCTGTGAGCCGTCCCCTGACAGGGTACTGGTGGCCTTGGAGCAGTCGATGTGGATAATGTTGTACGCCCTCCAAGTGACGCTGCCGTCGGTGGTGGAGGAGTTGGCCGGATCGATGTGGTGGTCAGCCGTGGCCCAGGTGGGCTCCTTCGAGCCGGTCACACCGGAGGTCATCGCCCGATGGATCTTGACGCTGATGGTGTTGTTGCCAGCCTGATAGATCGTCGGAAGAACGCACATTCCAGCCTCGATCCTCTCCCCTGCACGCCACAGGGACACGCTGTAGCGGCGAATCTCTGCACGAAGCGTGGCCGAGAAGAAGTCACGGCTGCGGATGGCCGACATCAGGCTGTTGTACGCAAACAGCTTCTCATGCAGAGTGTCGTCCGCCACATGGGTGTCGACCTTGGCCTGCAGCAGGGCCAGATTGGTTTCGAGGCTCGCCGTGCGTGATTGCAGGGCGATGGTCTTGACCCTTTCTTGACCCAGGTCGGTGAAGGCGGGGATGTCGTAGACTTGGGTGCCGTAGGTCAGATTGGGGAATCCCTGACGCTGGGACATCATCAGGTTCTGGGGATCGAACCCGGCCAGGTGCTGCCGGACCTCCCAGTCCTCGAACTTCTTGGCGATGCAGAATCCTTCCAGACTCACCATGGCGCCTTGCAGGCTGCTGTCTGCCTTCTGGTTGCGTCCGCCGATATGGCAGACCGTTCCCGCAGGGACAGGATCGTAGGTGCCGCTCTGGTTGATGTCCCAAACAAAGCCGTCCTTGCGAATCTGGATCACGTAGGTGCCGTCCGGCGCCGGGATCCGTTCGAAGCAGTAGTGGTGCCATTCGCCCAGTTCATCCAGTGCGGGCAGAGTCCCCGCGCTGTTTCCTGCACCTCCTGAGGCCGACCGAAACTCGATGTAGAGCTCTTTTCCGGCTGCATCGAAGAGGAGCTGGAAGCCGTGGGTGCTGTTGGCTTGGATGTTGGCGACGCGCTCGTAGCCGATCGGCGCAAAGTTCTTGCGAAGCCAGAACATCACGGCGATTTCTTGACTGGCCATCTCCTCTGTCGAGGTGAAGCTGGCCATGCCCTGGGTATGGCGAACGAAGGTCGCTGCTTTCCTCGGCTCATAACGAGCCCGGGCGACGTTCGTCATGGCGTGCGGTTCAGTGACCCAGGACGCATTGGCCGTCTTGGACTCGTTGGCCAGCAGCGTCATGGCTGCGATCTTGTTCGCACGGGTGGTTCCGGGCTCGATGTACCAGGTCGGCTGATTGGCCACCTGGTTGGCCAGCAGGTTCACGTCCCACCACATGCCACCATGGGTGAACTTCGTGACGCTCCTGAGCATGGAGAGCTTCTTCTTGACATCCACATCGTCTTCTTGGACGGTGGAGACCGAGAACTCACTGGCCAAGAGCACCTTGCCCAGGCTGTCGGCGTGATCCTTCAGAGCCGACAGGTAGGCATCGAAGTCCTCCAGCCCGTAGCTGTTGGTGGGGGCAGGCTTCATCTTGGTCAGATGAGGCTCTTGCTTGCCCAGCCACTGGCACGCATCGATGAAGACGTGCACCCCGATGATGTCCACACCCTTGGTGATGGTGCCGAAGTCATCGAGTGTCTGGCTCAGGGTCTTTCGAGCGGGAAGCACCTCGGGCTTGGCGGCAGCCAGGTCGACCATGGTCGGCTTCTTGGCGTCGATCTTCCGAACGGTGTCGCCCATCAGCTGGTACAGATCGCCGAGCTGCTTGGGCGTGGCGGCGGTCACGCCGAGCGGATCCATGGCCTGCTCGTTGGTGAAGGCGTAGACACCCATGGCCGGATGCGACATGTAGCGCTTCACGAACCACTTGGTCACACCCACCATGTAGCGAACGGTCTTGGACTGGAGGTTCTGAAAGGCCGCAGGATGCTCTTCGCCAAACATCTCTTCGATGGCGATCGGATGCCAGAACAGGCAAACCGCCAGCTTGACGCCGGACTTCTTGGCTGCTTCGAAGACCGCGTCACAGGCCACGAGAAACTCGGGCCGGAACGAGCTGTCCTTGATGTTGTCCAGTTCAGTCGGGACTCCGGGATGAACGTGATTGACGTACTCCCACATGGAGTACGAGGGCCAGAGAATCCGAACCAGTCCGGATTTGGCCGACGCCGTGTAGTCGAAGAGTGCCTGGATCTGCTCGACGGTCGTGTTCTTGTAGAGCAGCCGTGTCAGGCAAGAGTACATGTTGAAGCCAATCGGATTGACCCCGAGCGACTTGAAGCGCTGCTGCGGGGACATCGCGTACTGGCTGATGGGGCCGCGGTCGCTGGCTGACAGGGGCACCAGGCCGTGAATGGAAGAAGTCATGGATCGTTTCCTTGTTAAGTCAGGGGGTGAGTGCTTTATCTCACCCCACTCAAATCTTCAGCCTCGAATCAGATCGGTGTCACCACGCTATTGGCCCCAGCCGTGCTCACCACACGGTCCTTGTACCGGTTGGTTCCAAAGAGAGGCTCCTTGTCGATGGTGTACTTGGCGTAGAAGGCATCACGAATCGCACTGGACTGGGTCGACTTCGGATAAGCCACCGTCGGCCTCCAGTAAGTGGTCTCCATTCCGATCGTAGTGGATTCGGTCCGCACTCCCCCCTCGCTCATCCGAGCTGCCTTGGCGTCTTCCCGTCCTTGCAGCAGTCCACTCTGACTGACGTAGAGGTTTCCGCCCAGGTGCTCGACGTGCCCGGCGTACTCCATCAGCGTGTAGACCGAGTCACCGATGCAGTTGACGAGGTTGTCCCAGGCATAGACGGTCGTGCGAGGATTCTTCACCGTGCCTGAGAGACTCAGGTCAAAGATGGCCACGCGCCAGGCCGCTCCGGTCCCGGTCTTGTTGGCCCGGGAGACGACCGTGTTGCCCACGAAGTAGAGTTTGTGGCGGTAGTAGATCTGGACACCGTTCTTGTCGGTCAGGTCCGCATCGGTCACATCCGGCGTGGGCTGACCCGCCAGCGGTTCATGGTAGTACACCGCGCCCAGATCCTCGGCCATGTTGCCACCACCGAAGTGAATCATCGTCGCCGACCCGAAGCCCAGGGTAGCGGGGTCGTTGAGGATGATGTTGCCGTAGCAGTAGTCAGTGTCATAGTCCGGCTGCAGCATCACGCCGGTGTTCTGATCCTCAGCTTCGACAATGTCCAGGGCCCGGGTGGTGGCGATGATGGTGTTGTAACGAGTCACCCCACCGCTCACTCGGGTCTTGAGTGAGCTGCCCAGGCTGTCAGCCCGGCACGGTCCAATCAGACAGTGTTCAACCAGGGGGTTGGCACCCTGGATGTACATGCAGTGCTCTTTGTCACGATTGGCCACACCGCATTGCGTCACTCGGCTGCGCCGAATCACCGGACGGATGGCGGCTGTACCCAGCGTGTTCTCGCGCGCCTGGGTGAACACACCGAAAGCGCACCGGGTGATGACGCAGTTGTCGATCACACAGTCGTGACCGTCCTGGATCCGGATGCCCGATCCGCTGTCCCACGTGCGAGACACCCCGTTGGAGTCCAGGAAAGCATTCCCATTGTAGACATCGACCACCTCCAGGTTCTGGAACTTCACCCACTTGGGACGAGCTTCTGACCAGGTGTCGAAGGGACCGTTCGCACTGCCGATCAGTGCGGTGCCTTCCCAGTTCGCGTAGCCGGTTCCGGCACTCTTCAGAGCAGGGTCGAAAATGGACTCATTGTTGGCCACGACGCAGCCGGTGGCGACTCGGGCATTGATGCCCGTGAAGACCGGGCGTTTGCCGGATGCATCCGTCACCCCGTTGACGATGATGGGGTTGGCCTGGGTACCGACACCCCTCACTCGGAAGATGCGGGTATACGGCGTGGCCTTGTAGTGGATGTTGACCACAGCGCCCGCTTGCAGAGTGCACCACGGCACAGCATCAAGCTCGGCGTCAGTCGTGACGTTGTAGGTGGTCAGACCCGTCATGGCCGTCGTCACCGGATCGGCCAACGTATAGCCATCGACGCCGTACTGTGCGGCCGGAGCCGGCGCAGGCGTCGGGGCCGGGCTCGGCGAGGGTGAGGGCGACGGAGTGGGAGAAGGACTCGGAGAGGGGGAAGGGCTCGGAGTCGGCGTGGGGGCAGGTGCCGGCGCGGGTGCGCTCAGAATGGTGACGGTGCGCTGGGGGATCAAGATGACCTGACCCTTCTCGCTTCGAGTCACGGCAGGCTGATCGATGCGGTAGTTGTAGCCTGCGCTGGCGCCGGTACCGATGTAAGTCACCGAGTAGGCGTCGATGGCACCGATGAAACTCTCACTGAGCTTGACCGTGGTGAAAGTTCCCGTCGCGCCATCGGGCCACACCACGTCGCAGCCGAGGATGGCCGACGTGAAGGGATCGATGGTGGGTGTTTTTCCGCTCATCAGTTCCTCAGGACTGCCCGAGGTAGAGATCAGCCAGCTGGTCTTGGGCACTGCACTGGTCCCACTGGCGGTTTCGAGCGCCCCCACCCGTCCCGCCAGAGTGCTCAGACTGGTCTCGAACTGCGTGTCTTTGTCCTGGAGTGCCATGATAGCACTGTCTTGAGTCGTGTTCTTCGACTGCAGGGACTGGATCGCAACGTCCTGAGCGACACTCTTCTCCGTGATGCTGGTCAGCTTGGTCTCTGCCTCCAGCACCCGATTCTGAAGCGCGGTATCTGCGTTTTCGAGCTGGGTGTTCTTGGAGGTCTGAGCGGAACCGGAGGTGCTGACCGACTGAGAGAGTGCATTCAGGCTTTGCTGAAGAGCCTGCGTGGCGGCGTCTTGTTGCGTGTTCTTGGTGGTGAGGTCCGCCAGGCTCTGATTGATGGCGGTCACCTGATCCGACTCTTCCAGCTCAGCCAGACTGGTCTTCACCGCGGTGCCATTGCTCATCGACAGGATGAGCTCCTTGGTAATTTTGTCGTAGCTCGCCGAACTGACGGAGACAGCCGTCGTGGTCGATCCTGAGCCCGATCCGCCTGAGCCCAGCTGACTCTGAAGCTGAGCAACAAGATCGCTGTAGCGAATCTTGCACACACCTCCGTTGACTGCAAGCAGGAGGTATTCGGTATTGGGGACGACCGTGAGCGGTACCGCCCGGCCAAACAAGGTTCCAACGTCAATCATTGATCATCTCCACTGAGGAAAAAAGCACTGGGTTCATCGGATGGACCGTACTGAAGCCCAACAAAATAAAAATAGGGGCAGATATTTTGAAAAACCATAACCCCCATTCATTTAAGGAGCCAACTCGTGCGAGTCCTTCGTTTCTTTCTGTTTCTCTCCGGCGCCTGCACCGCTCTGGCAGCTTGGTTCTACGTCGAACCCAGTGCCTGGTTGGCCTTTGTTCCCGGCGCGGTGTTTCTTATCAGCGCACTGAGCTACGTCAGTGCAAGTTTGGATTATAGTCGCAGCACCACCACCGACCCAGCTCGTTCAAACAGTCATTCGCGAGAGGAAGAGGTCTTCACCTCCGCGATTGGCCAGCCCGTGATTGTGCTTTGGCCCGACGACAATCCCAGGGTCGGGTTCATCGAAGGGGTGAGCTACTTTGGAGTTCACGCCTCCCCCTCCATGGTGGTCAAGGACTACATCACCGGAGAAGAAGTCGATACCCTCTTCGGGCAAGTCTACCTCTATACCTCTGAAAGGCTGGAGGTGTTTTTGAAGATGAGTCGAAAGCAGAGAAACGCCTTCGGATCTCTAGCCTTCAACAAGCTGTGTGTCACCCGCCCCTATCGAAACTCCCAGGAAGATCGCCTCTCTTACGAAGATGTCCTGGTTCGATTGTCCAAGTCAGGATTCTACGAGAGGTACCGAGACTGGCTGGAGGCCGAGCGAGCGGGTTGAGTGACATCCTCCGCTCCCAATCGTTAAAATGGACGGGAGGGTCACCTCCCGTCTATGTTGTGTTATCGAATGACCTCACCATTTCTTAGCCATCCCACCATCATGACGACCCTCTACCACGCCTCTATTTACCGCAACAATGAGCTCAAGCCCGGGATCCATTACACCGGCAAGAAGATCGAGTGGGATGAGACCGAATCCAACGAATGGCTTTACGCGTCCAAGGATCGTCTGGAAGCCCTCGGCAATGCACTTGCGGCCTACCTCGAGAAAAACCACGAGGTCGAGCGTGTGAGCTTCGATGACTCAGCCTTCGTCATCCATTCGGATCGGGACATCACTGAAGACCAGGTGAGAAAAGCCAAGATTTTTCTCTACACGGTCAAAACGGGAAACTGGACCCCCGTCAAAAATAAGGTCAATGGTTCAACGACCGAATACAAGACAAAAGACACCATCGCTGTCGACGCCCCTGAGGAGATCTTAGATCCTCTTCAGGGCCGGGAATTGGTCATACTCAAAAAGCCCCTGACTCGGGCTCAGGAGTCCATCGGCAGTTTCGTTCGGTTTGCTTTTGGCGAGATCGAAGTCACGATCCGGGATCGGATCATCACCGTGAGTGGGGTCAAGACGGCCCTTCTCGAAGATGGAATGCGCCGCCTTTTCGGCACGTCCACCATCTCCTCCCATCTGATCACCCCCTCAAGGAACTCCTTCAAGTTTCATGAGTTCTTCATCGTCGACATGCTCTTCATCCTCAAGGGTGTGGTCGAGTCGAAGAAGATCTCCATGGCCTCCAGGAACACCTGCAACAAGATCTTGATCGCGTTGAAGACTCATACCTGGGCCGGAAAGATCTTCGAGCATGAGCCCATCCAAATCGATCGCAAGCGACTGGCTGATCTCACCTATACCCCGAAAGACTTTCAGGACGAGTTCTTTGACAACTACGTCAACGCCATCGAGAAGTACCGCCTGAAGGGGTTCCTTTTTGCAGGAGCTGCCGGATCAGGAAAGACCTTCAGTGGCTTGGCCATCACGCATCTGCGTGAAGTTGACCAGCTCATCGTGGTGTGCCCGAAGAACGCAGTCACCCGCGTTTGGGAGGACAACATCAAGAATGTTTTCAAGACGCCCCCTTCGTACTGGACCAGCGACATGACCACGCCCTTCACGGGCAAGGAAAAGATCTTGGTCATTCACTACGAGTACGAAGCCAAGTTCCTGGCTCAATACACACCCAAGCCAGGAGCCAAGATTGGCATCCTTCTCGATGAGAGCCATAATCTCAACGAGCTCAGCGCCATGCGCACCCAGCTCTTCTTGGAGATGTGCGAGATCTACCAGCCCAGTGACGTGATCTGGCTTTCAGGAACGCCGATCAAGGCGCTGGGCATTGAAGCGATCCCGCTGCTGAGGTGCATCGATCCCCTGTTCGATGCGCGGGCAGAGGAGACCTTCCGCAAGATCTTCAGAGGCGATGCCAATAAGGCCACCGCAGTTCTGAGAAACCGCCTGGGTCTGGTTCAGTTCTCGGTGGAAAAGAGCCGGCTTCAGCTCGCACCTCCTATCTTCGTTCAGCGCAAGGTCGCCTTCGAAGGAAGCGAGCGGTTCACCCTGAAGGCGCTCAAGGACCAGATGATCGCATTCATCAAGGAGAGGAATGCCTACTACGAGTCCAGGAAAAAGGAAGACTACGCCTTCTACGACGAGATCCTGGAAAGGGTCAGACTGAGCGTTAGTCGTCAGCGCGACGGCTTAGCCCAGTTTGACGAGTACAGGGCGTGCGTCAAGGTCATTCAGAGAACGGGCGGCATCGGCGCTAAAGATCAGATGGTCTACGCCAACCAGTACGAGGCTCGAGTCATCCTTCCCATGCTGGGCCGGGAGGAAGCCATCCGGTTCAAGGAAGTCAAGACCATCGTCAAGTACGTGCACATGAAGATCCAGGGGGAGTGTCTGGGTCGCGTGGTGGGACGTGCCCGGATCGACTGCCACGTGGAGCTGGCCAAGCACCTGGACTACGTGGACGTCTGTGAGTCCACCACGAAGAAGACGGTGATCTTCTCCTCCTACGTGGAAGTGGTCAACTCGGCCGAGCAGGCCTGCCTGGCCAGTGAGCTCAGTCCGATCAAGGTTTATGCGGACACCACATCGAAGCTTCCCCAGATCATCGAAGCCTTTGGCCGTGACTCCGCTATCAACCCCCTGATCGCCACGTACGCCTCGCTCTCAACGGCGGTTCCCCTGATCATGGCAGACACCATGGTCCTCATCGATCCGCCCTTCCGAGACTACATCCTTCAGCAAGCTGTCTCTCGGATCCACCGGCTCGGGTCCGACACTCAGACCTACGTCCACATGGTGGAGTTGGACACCGGCGTGGAGCCTAACCTCTCCACTCGCGGGGTCGACATCCTCAAGTGGTCTCAGGAGCAGATCGGACTGATCACGGGAGTGACGTCTCCTTTCTCGATCGGAGAGGACGGCCAAGTCATCGGCATGGAGGCATTCGAGGATCATGCCCCGAGCCACTCCTTGCATTTCGGACTGAGCTCATCTTTGCTGAGCTGGTAACTAGAGGGTCTCAGCGGGGCGATAGAGTCGCCCAGCGTTACCCACCTCAAATCGATCTTTTACTCACCCCACCCCCTACTTGAGGAATCTCCAAATGAAGCGCATCGGCCAATTTGTCAGTACCAATCCCCCTGATTATTTCAGTGCACCTGATTCACTCACGACCCCTCGGCGGGCAAAGAGGTCGCCTTCCATGGAGGCCTTTTTGGGTCACAAGCAACTGTCGTCCACCGGGAAATTCATCTTCGATACGCTCTTTGGAAAACCGGACAAAAAGAAAAAGGAGGAGCCCGTCGAAATCCCGATTCAGGAAAAGATCAACTTCCTGAGGGAACTCAACCCGGATCAAAACACCCGGGCCGTTCTTACGGAGATTCTCGGAAAATCCGTTAAAGATGTAAAAGAATACCTAGACGCAATCTCAGAGGTCGCGATTCTCTCAAACGCTATCTTTGAGCAAGACCTCAAAAATTTACGGGCCCACGGTCAAGTAGCTCAAGCGCTGATCAACCTTTTCTATAACGCGGATATGGTTGGGTTCAAAGCCTACTACTTTAGTATCTGTGCCGAGCTTGGCTCCGCGGCGTCAAACTTACCACTCAAGAAGCATGGGGAGGCAGGATGGATAACTCCGACCCGACTTCTGACGCTGAGGGGGCACGTCTTCATGGAGGGGGCCAAGTGCAGTGACTATTACAAGGGGCGATCTGATCCCAAGAAATGGACCCAGCCGACCAAGGTGAGGCCAGAAGAGATCCTCAATAAACTCGACGACGTTTTTGGTGAGGAAGGGGAGGAGGAGTTGTCAACCATTCTTTACAACATCGAAGATTCGTTTTATTTCGATCCCTTCATTTACCCAGTCAATTCTAAAAAATACGATTGTCTCCCCCTCAAAGGCGACGACATCTCCAGGGCGATCGCGGTCCTCCTTCCCCTGTACGAAAAGTCCGTAAGGGCTGTTCGCGAAAAAGAGGAGTTACTGGCTGAAGTGAGGAAAGTCGACTTCAGCGGTCTGGAGGACTTGGCCTCTGAAATCGCCAATCGATCTGGACCCATGGGTGACTTTGAAGCGTCCTGTCTCCTGTCATGGCCATACGCTCTGAACCAAGGAAATGTAGGAAACGCTACGGATCACGTCGAGTGGTTTATCGAGCTGGCCATTGATGAGCTCTACACCGCAATGAAAAGGCTGATGTAAAAAGATCTTATCTTCAACTGAACTACATACTTGGTGGCCTTCATAGCCACCAAGTATGTTTATTTAGTGATCTTCCACCCCCCCACTTCTATACAGGTGAAAACATGGCGACGATGACGATTGGAATGCTGTCGATGATGACTCAGGAAACCGAGCAAGAGCCGGTCTTTATGGGTCCGACTCTCGACGACGTCGAGGCCCTCCAGAGGGCCAATGAGGTCGCTCTGGCCATGGACGAAGCTGACTTTGTCCAGGCCACGCTGCAGACCGTGCAGCCGATGGTCGACTCCGGCGACCTCAAGGCCGCTACCGAGCACATGATCAACTCCCTGCGTGACCGCATCGGTCTGCGCGGCCATGTGGCCATGGAGGGTATTGGCTCCTTCATCGCAAGCATAAGCTCGGCCGTCGCCGCAGCCATTCGCAAACTCATCGAGGCCATCATCAATGCCTGCAAGGCGATTGGCCGGTTCATCTCTGGACTGTTCGGAGGGAAGGAGCAGGAATCCGTCGAAGAAAAAGTCAACGAAATCGAGGAAAAAGCAAAGAAGGAATCGGAGAGGCACCAGAAGCTCCGAGAAGACCTGGAGAAGGCAAGGAAGGAAAACACGGAAAACTTCAAGAAGACACTCGATGAACTCAAGCTCCGGGCCAGCAAAGATGAGGGAGGGGAAAAGTCCGGGGGGCAAAACCAGTACGAAGGTCCGGCACTCATCAAGAAGATCAGGGAGCTGAAGGAAAAACAGAACGGTGCGAAGAACGCGGAAGACGCCAAGGTCGTCACGAAGGATCCTTTGGACCTCCCCGCTCGAAAGAAGGGCCCGACCCTCGAAGAAGTGATCGATGAACTGACCGCAGAATTAAAGGATGTGGAGAATAGGGTTTATCCCGATAAGGTCGTTCAGGAGTTCATTGAGAAGCACCTGGATGGAAAAACAAATGGCATTCCTCCTTACCTGTATTTCGCCGACCACATCGTCAATGTCGGAGGCTCGTGCGTCGTCACGGAATCCTTCGAATCAATCACTCGGATAATTCGGGACTTCGGCTCGTATAACTATTCTGAAAGTGAGGATTTCAAGATTGCTACCGGTGCCAAACAGATAACCGCGGATCAGGTTTGGACCCTAAAAGAGGTCAGGGACCTCAAAGAGTACAGTGTTTCCGGGGCCAGGTTTAACTCGGATAGGTTGTACCGTTTAAGGGATCAGGTCAAGGAATTTATTCATGCCGACGAGAGTGGATCGGGCAGCCCCGCTGGATTGGTGGGTAAAATTCTGACTGGGGTTAACAAGAACGCCCATTCCAAGAATAGAGTCATTCGAACTGACCTCCGTCATCTCCCCGATTCGGAAGACATGAAAAAATTGACGGCGGACGTGGTGCGCGCAACCGACGCCCTGACGGAATCCATGAAGAGTGCTGAAAAGAATCTCAGTAAAATGGAGAACTGGATTGCCAAGTCCAAAGCTTCAGGGGACCCCATCCTGGAGGCAGAAAACCATTTGAGGAATATCAAAACAGTTATTTTCTCCATTCAAGTAGATCTGAACACGATGGCCCGGGCTCTTGCCACTTTCCAAAAATGCTATGGAACGGTAGACAAGTCGGTGAAATTGGTCGAACATGCACTCAAGTTCACTTCTAAGGCCAATCAAGAGGAACTGGAACGAATCAAATACAGCTGATCTTCTCAGTCGGGTGGCGTAAAATGGACGGGAGGGTCACCTCCCGTTTATGCTGTCTTCACAAAGAGAAATTCTTCATTATGAATTTAACATAGATCCAATATACTCAGTGAGCAGTTGATTCCTCCTCCAGAATAAGACAAACATACATTACACTAATGACCATTCGTGTCAAAAGACCACATTAAGGAGTAAACCGTGAACCAAGAAATCAACATCGCCGAGCTGGCCAAGAAGATCCTCGCCGCCGCAAAGAGGCGCGACCCAAGCGTGATCCAACTGGAGGGTGCGTACATGTACGTGACCCCTGGAAGGAAGTGGTGCAATGTCAAGCCCGTAGGTCTGGAGGAGGACCAGCTGCACTCCCTTGCGATCCGCCTTATAGAAATCGGACATCGGGCTTATCTTTACCGTTCGGGATATATCGAAGTCGATGTTCCCAGCAATGGGGAGATCGACGTCATCGGTGCCCCCGCTGACCCGTCTCAGGAGCTCCTGCTCAAGAGCCTGATCGCAAACCTGAACGTGGGGTCAGTTGAAATCACGGCGGAGGGGATGCTGGTACGCCTCCCCGTCACCCCGATCGTGGACTGGAAAGTGACCGACGTGACTGGGATCATGTCCACCCTGAGTCCCATTATTGCCGACCCCTCGGCCGGACTTTGGGATGAAAACGTTTGGCGGCTCCTCTGGAAATTCGGTCTGGAGGTCAGCGGCCTGGCTGCTCCTTCAAAGAGGCAGATCACCCTGACCTGGGGAAAAGAGCGCCCCTGCTCTGAACTGAGTGCGGAGAAAAATATTCTCGCTCAGGTGATGGACTTCACCCGCCACTCCCCTTCGGTACTGACCAGCTACTTCGTCTCCGATCGCGAGCTGGTCATTCGCTTCAGGAAGCAAGCCTAATCCGCCGGTAATCCAACTCAACTGACACAATGACCAAACAACATTTTCCAATGGCCGCTAAGCAGGCCTAGAACATGGCCGAAATCGAGCCCAACCTGAGCTATACCACTCACCAAGTGGCCAAGGCTCTTTCGATCTCACTGAGGACGGTCCAGATCTGGTGCGAGTCGGGCATTCTCGCCCACCGACTCACGCCGGGCGGTCATCGTCGCATCCTGGGCTCGGTGATCCTCGATCACCTTGAGAAGAGCCGAGTTGGTCAAAGTGAAAAGGGGAGCAAGCGTACGCTCTTTTGCTTGCATGCCCAGCCCGATTTCCGGCAGGTGCCCGAGCTCTCCGACAGTGAAGTGATCGTGGTGAAAACCGCTTTTGAGCTTTTCTACCGACTGGCCAGAACCAAGAACTCAGACGCCTACGTGGGCGAAGAGGTCTGCATAGACAGCTTCGAGAAGGTGGAGGAGCTGGCCGTGGAGTTTGTCCGACTGACCCGAGGCCTTCGCTCTCACCTCTACGTCAGCATTCCCGCTGAAAAGCTCAAGCCAGCCAGCCACGTGTCGGCAATGAAGCGAGTGCATCTGATTCTGCACTGAAGAGATGTGGTAGCAAAATCGACCGCCTTAAAAAGTGGTCGATTATTTTTTTTAACTGGCAAGAAAGGTAAGTCATGTTGCAAGATCCTTACTCACGCGCAAATGAGGTCTTGTCCGATCTCGTCCGCGACATCATCGGAATCTCAGAATACTGGGCAGGGGTGCTCTCTAAAGAACCTAATTTACCTGCCACAGATGCCTTTTTCTCATTCATGAACCTAATGGAGGGGATGACTGGTTCGTTCAGGACAATTGATCTCGTTGATACATCGGGTAACTTGATTTCTGACTCATTCGGACTGCACGAATTACTGTACTCACATACACCTGGAAGTTACTGGTGTGAGTTGATAAAGAGCGTTCGCTCCTCCATTGAGCTGCACCGAATAAAAACAGGGGCCCGAATTACCCCACTGTACTGCTTTCTGACTCTGATTAATCTCCACGCTCAGTTAGGTCATTGCGCTTGTGTCTGGACCGACGAAAAATCCAGGTTCGGTTTATCCGATCCGGTCACTATCCCTTTCGAGAGAATAAGGCAGGAGATTATCCGGCTCATCGGCAGCAGTCTTCCTCTGTCCGGGTTAAAATGAATTTCTAATACGACCAGAGCATTCACTGAATCGCCCTCACTCATCAGGAGAAAACCAAATGCCCAGCCCCAAGTACCAAGGTCCCCAGTACATCACTGACGACCTGCTCGAAGTGGTCTTTCACTCGGAGCTCGACAACATCCGCAGATACTCCCAAGACCAAAGCCATCTGCTCGGGGCAATATCCCCGTCTCAGCTGGGCCTTCTCCATGCCCCCTTTTCTGCCATCGTTCACAGTTTTTTGACGGAACTCCTAGAAGTCTGCAACTTCAAGGATCGCCAAGAGTCGATTCGCAAGCGCCTCGTTCTGGCCGTCAAGGCAGATATCGGTTACGTGCGCTACAACAGGAACGTGATTCGGATCAGTCAGGAAATCGATGATTTCATCAACTTTGTACTCGCCTTCCAGTCGGCCGCATTCGAGCCCCATCCAGCCAAAAAGATCCTGGATCACTTCGTGGCTCCGCTCTACGAGAAAGTCATTATCTCCGACGGCATTCAAATCACGTCCCCTCCGAAAGAGCTCGTCAATATGGTCTCCACGATCACAGGACTGTCTCTGTTTGACGGACCCGAAGAGATCAGACTTGTATCGGACAATGTGTTTGTCGCCCCACTCCTGGTGGAAAAGGGTCGGATTGTCCACACCCAAATCGTTCCTTCTCGCGTGGCTCGCATCCTGGCCACGATGCAAGCGGATCACTGGATGTTTTTCGACCGGTTCATGGCCAGGTTCTTCAATGTCGCCTTTGAGAAGGATTTGACAGGCACGACCCTGACCGAAATCTGCTCGTTTGCACTGGACCAAGAGCTCAAGAAGCACTTCCCCGAGATCAGTAAGTCCTCCGAAACCCCACCCTTTCTCAAATTGACGACCGAAGGAATCGAGATAAGCGGACAGCCGGTCAGCTTCGAGTTGTCCAGCTATTGGCGATTTGAGCCGGGGACGGAAAACAATATCGACGTGTGTGAGATTAACCTCAGCCTCGGGAAAAAATACAATGGCTTTAGGATTAAACTCTCGGGCAATGGAGAATACACGACGGCCGTGAATAAGCCAGAATTTGCAGTGATGTTCTTCACCTTCCCGGAGCTCAAAGTGCAAGTGATCTCCAGCCTTAGCCAGCTTCTCAATCAGCCCACAGAAAAATAAGACCACATATCACCTACTCGATCGGGCGCGACTTTCTCGCGTCCCCTCAGAAAGGAAGAAGTGATGTGTGAGCAAGATTTCGAATGTATTCCCATCCGGGTCGACTCGTCCTGGTTTGAGGCCAGGGCTCTGGCTTTCTTCGGCGTGGATGCCGATCACGAAGATACGCCGGGGCGTGATTGTCAACCCGGTGAACTGCCGGGGGGTGATGGGGGCAGGGTTTGCGCTGGCTGTACGCACCGCCTACCCAGCTGTGTACGGCCGGTATCTGAATCTGTGCGCTCAGTCCCGGGCTGAAGACCTCTTAGGGTCCATCCATCTTACTCGGGTGGGTCCGGAGCTCTTCGTTTGCAATCTCTTCAGTCAGCTCAATTACGGCAGGGGAGGACGCCACGCTGACCTTGCCTCCATTGAGTCTGGACTCAGTGAGCTGACTCAAAGACTGGCGAGCTATCCTTTACCTGTCCACTCACCCCCTCTGGGCTGCGGCCTCGGTGGACTTGACTGGAGCGAAGTTCAGCCAGTCATTGAGCGGGTGGCTTCAAGCCACCCTTGGCTGGAAATGACGATATGGGGAATAAAGAATGATGAAGATAAAAGGAATAACGGTTGACGGACCGAAGGAGCTGACCTGCCTGGATGATCGGTCGGATCGCGGATGGGCGATGCAGGAAGGTCACCCACAGTGGTACGAATACCTTTTGGATATCCACGTCTGGAGGAGAGCGCCCTCTCCGTCTGAGGCCTATCTGGGGGATTGGCAGTGGAGGACGCTCTCCATTGCCGAGGGTATTTTTCAGCTGCAAGTATCCCCCCCCCCTGGCGACCTGGCGGTAATGTGGCAGGAAGAAAACCAATCCATCTTCCCCCGCGGATTCAGACCAACCGATCTGCAACAAGACTGGGTCGAGATAGAGGTGCCCGATGACCTCCCGCTTCCCATGGAGGTCTTATGAACTCATTTGATGCCCGGAGAGCCTTCATGGTCGACCTGGCTCGGGCGTGGAGCAACGCCCGAAAAAACGGTCTCAGTAGAAGGAAGAGGATCCTCCTACTCATCCGGTTTTTGATCCAGTGAGCTGCGCTCGACCACCCTAAATGAGGGGTGGTCGAGCTTATGTTCACCATAAGGTCGTATTATTTTTTTCATTTCTATATGTTATTAACCTTCTATTTTTTGCCTTAGGGTGAATTCACTCTTCACCTGTTAAGACTAACCCCTTTTTTCAAAGGAGTCCACGATGAACTACATCATCAGAATCCTCACCCTGCTCGTCCTGTGGATGGCTCTGGGCGCTCAAGCGTTCACCCCGGAGTGGATCACCCAGGAAAGCCGTGGTCGAGTGAAGTATCGTCAGGCCAGCGAGATTGTCTCACTGGTGCACCGCTTTGCCTTCGAGTACGAAGTTGACCCCGCACTGGTCTTTCGCATCATTCGAGTGGAATCCAATTTCAACCCACGCGCACTCAGCCATGCCAATGCTAGAGGGTTGATGCAGGTGGTTCCTAAGTGGCACCGTGAGAAAATACTCGGCAGGAATCTCTTTCTCCCCGAAGTAGGGATCGAGGTGGGTGTTCGGGTAATTGCCGAATACCTGCAAAAGTACCAGGTGGAAAGAAAAGCACTTCGGGCCTATTACGGCAATCATCGTAGTGACGTCTACCCCAACAAAATCTACTCGGTGAGGTCCGAGTCAAAAGACGAGACTTATGCTGGAGCGGATGACCGCGATCAGAACCACTACGTCCCCCAAGACGAGTTCATGGGTCCTCCTGATACCCAGGTCTTCTTGGCCTATGGCCAACAATTCACAGTTACACATCATCTCGGTGATGACTTTGGAGAAACACATGCTGAAACTACTACTTTGCCTGGCCTTGACGCTCAGCAGCACCCTGTGCACTGCAATGACTGCGAGGGATATCCGTAAAATCAACCCTAAGTTGACACTGTCTGAGTCTCAGCAGATCGCAGACAGTGTCAACGTCAACGCGGATAAAAACGCCATCCCGAGGGTGGTGATCTTTCGCATCATCTACGTCGAGAGCACGTTCAATCCAAGGGCTCCCTACGGTCTGATGGGGCTGCAAAACCCCAAACTTCGCCGGCAAGCTCCCCGGGGATCCATCGAAGCCAATATCGCTGTGGGTGTGAGCTATCTTGCAGAGCAACGCCGACGGTGCCAAGGCGACCTGAGTTGCGCCCTCGCCCGCTACAATGGCTCACGCAAATACGTGAGGAAAATCCTCTAATCTTTTGATTCCCTCCTTGCCGGGAGGAGTACTTCAAATCAAGTCGCGACCCGGCGGCGACAAAACACCACGACTGAGAGCCACGGACTCAGGGCTGCCGGACAGGGATTCCGACCACTCTTGTAAAAACGTCGAGAGTGAAAATGCCGCAGTCGAGCGCTGTACAATCGCGTGCAGTTCGGGAGAAAGAGATGGGTGCGACTCATTGGAGTGGCAAACTCCCATTACTACGACAGTCAACAAGGGGTGATCCTTGGCTTGGCGAATGATCGTGAGGAGAGTCGATGGAACCGACTCTCCTCATTCTCCTTATTTATGCCGTATCTCCTCCAAAGTCAGCTCCGAACAAGGACTGACTTTGGAGGGGTTATGAGTTTATCAAAGAAAAACTCAGGGACTGGAAGCTGATTAAATTTAATGTTTGATCAGACCTTACCATCTACTGCAGTGGAAGACAATAGGCTGGCTAAAAGGACGACGCTAAAGCTGTAAGGATTGCCAGTACTGCACTGGCACCTCGGCGTCGATATGAATTCGCGGACATCACGAATTGTCAAAGATTCGTACGGGAAATGTACCGCGGACACCTGGTGAACGAGATCCACTGAACGACCAAGGATGGTGACCCAGCGCAAAAAGTAGTTAGTTCGGATTGCCCTGAGACCACCCCTCGACTGCACAGCACAGTCGTCAAGGATGCAAGTCCGAATCAGGAGAGGAGCTTTTGCGCTTCTTCGCCATCCTGGCCAATCAGCACAACCATTCTCACGAGGATTCCAATGAATGCCATTGACCGCATCACTGCTCTGCGAGCACTCATCGCTGAGCACGACCAGAACTACCACACTCTGGATACGCCCAAGATCAGTGACCAGGAGTACGACGCCCTTGTCACCGAGCTCAAGTCGCTCGAGGCCCGACACCCTGACCAGGCCCAACCCGACCAGGCCGCGTGGTCACTGAACCCTTCACTGGGTAAAGTGACTCACGACACGCCCATGATGAGTCTCAGGACCATCACAGGTGCGGACGGTAAATCGGTCGAGGATTTTTCTGACCGAATGGCGGCGAGGCTCAACCATCGTCCGCTCCTGAACGTAGAGCCCAAAGTCGACGGGTTGGCCATCGAGCTGAGCTATATCAACGGGCGACTCGCGCGCGCCGTGACCCGCGGCAACAAGATGGTCGGCGAGGACGTGACGGCCGTGATCATGGCCACCCGAGTGCCCAAGGTGCTCTCCACGCACACGCCGCCGGCCCGACTGGTGGTACGAGGAGAGGCGTGCCTCTTCAAGAACGACTTCGCCGCGATCAACGAAGTCTTGGTGGGCCGTGGAGAAAAGGCACTCGCCAACGTCCGCAACGCTGCGGCTGGTGCCATTCGAAGGACCTATCCCGACGACCTGATCGTCCCCTCAATCTCTTTCATCGCCTACGAGTGGACGTGGTCGAGTCAAGAGCAACCTCAGCCATCAGGCCATAGCCAGGCCATGGCCTGGCTCAGCTACTTCGGGTTTTGCACGCTGGGCCAGTGGGCCCTGACCTCCGCCCACCCCATCCAGGTGAGTGACCAGTGTCAAGCCATCTTGGCTCAACGCGATCAGCTTGCCTTCGCCATTGACGGCGCTGTGGTCAAGCTCGAGGACCTGGATCTGCGTCGTCAGCTCGGCCATGCCTCCGGGGAGTACAACTGGGGATTTGCTTACAAGTTCCCGGCGATGCACGCCGTGGCCGAGATCCTTGACATCATCTTGCAAGTCGGCAGAACCGGCCTCATCACGCCGGTGGCCATCACCACGCCCACTCACCTGGATGGGGTCGTCGTCAATCGCTGCAACCTCTACTCGCGTGGAGAGATTGAGCGGCTGGGCATCAGCGTGGGCTCTCGCGTCCTGCTTCAGCGTGCAGGCGACACCATTCCTGAAGTGGTGAGGGTGATCGACTCCCCCTTCCCCCCACTTCAGCCCACGTTCCTGCATTGCCCGTCTTGCGGCTCTCCCCTGGTCAGAGAGAAAAACCAGTACTACTGTGTGGCCTCCCAGTCCTGCCCGGGCCAAGCCCACGCCTTCTTCACGAGGTTTGTTAGCCGAGAGGCTGCCAACATCGAAGACCTGGGCTCCAAGACCATCCAGGCCCTGATGAACTCAGGTGACCTGGTGGTGCTGAGTGACCTCTATACGCTGGGCGTTCGGCGCGACGCTATTGCCAGAGGTTACGACTACCACAGCCACGTGATGCGGTACTCCATCCCGGATCTGTATCAGTCTTGCAACGAAACGCTCGCACGCGTGCTGGGCTCCCACATCAAAGCCCAAAAGCTCACGATCGCCATCTACCGCAGTCTCACGATGAATCTTGATCGGTTCATCTTCAGTCTGGGTATTCGGGGCGTGGGCGAGGAAAGCGCCAGGGCGGTGGCGGCTTACTGCGTGAGTCTGGAGAACTTCCTCTCCATGACGCCGGAGAACATCCAGTCTATCCCGGGACTGGACATCACGGCGGTGGGCGGACTCATGGCGTGGTTGGGCTCAACCGCCAACCGCTCTTTCATGCACATTTTGGTCCATGCTGGACTGCAGGTGGCGCAGTGGAAGACGTACGGCATGCCCCTCAACGGCGTGAAAATCTGTCTGACGGGAAGCTTCGATGTCACCCGGAAGAACGCAGAAGCCCGTCTGAGGGAAATGGGCGCGACCATCGTGAGCGAGCCGACCTCAGCACACTGGGTGTTCGCTGGTGACCGTGCCACCCCTCGCAAGGTTGAGCAGGCGCGGGCGGTAGGATGCCCAGTCATTTACGGACTGCCCCCGGTCTTGGAGGAAATGATTGGATCGTGCCTGAGCTACGTCCTGCCGCGAGCAGCCTGAGCAAGGGGTGAAGAAAGGTGAATGCCCAGGCCTCGCAAGGGGCCCGGGTACCACCTTTCTTTTTTTATGCTCTCGAAGTATCTACTGATTCTAAAAGGAGATGACCCATGACCAATGATGAGGTTGCTGTTTTGCAGCACTGCCCGGAGAGCCTTCCCTCCAAAGACTACGTCTCCTACCTGAGGTGCATGAAGCACCTCGACTCACTCCTTCATGACGTCACGATCATGCTGGGAAAGCCGGTCTACAACCATCGGTCTGAGCTACTGAGTGTCAATGGAACACCTTACTTCGAGGCGAGTTTGTCTCTCAAAGAAGAAGATTCCCTCTGGGTCTTCTCTTGCCTTCGTTACCGGATTTGCGATGCGGTTGTCCCTGACTGGGTGATGGACATGCAGCGAGCCGATGGCTCGATCGTCGTCTCGGACGTGGTCGGGACCGTCGATCATCCCACCCAGGACAGCGCCCGCAGGATCACCAGCATCCTTCTGTCTCAGAGGCCTCAGTCCGAGTCAGCCAAGATGCGCTCCATTCGTCGAAACTCCCCCCTGGGGTCTTACCGCATGCGCCAGGTCGACAGCGCCCGGCTGCTCGGAAAGTCCCTCTATTACGAGGTCTTCTACAAGGGGTCAGTCACCCCCGAGATCGTCCCAATGAGAGAAAGTCAGCTCATCGGCGATGACCTTCCCGCCGACTCTTGGATCGAATTCAACGCCTACCCCAGCCCCAGCTATAGGCTGGTTGAAAACAAGCAGGTGAACTAATGAAAGACTACTACTGCGACGGACTGCCCCGAATTCTCAGTGACCTGGACATCACCAGGCTCTGCGATGAACACCAAATGATCTCCCCCTTTCATCGCGACCTGGTCCGGCGCCACGAGGGACAGGGAATCATCAGCTTCGGACTCTCAAGCTACGGCTACGATCTGCGCGCCAGCCGCCAGGTCCGGGTGTTCTCCTCTCCGAAGTTCGTCAACGGCAGCTCCGGGGTGATTGACCCCAAGAACTTCGACCCTGACGTGACGGACCTCTACGATCAGGACTGGGTCGATATTCCACCCAACGGCTTCTTGCTTTGTAACTCGGTGGAGACCCTGCGCATGCCCCAAAACGTCACCGGGGTGGTGCTGGGGAAAAGCACCTACGCTAGATGCGGTCTGGTGTGCATCGCCACCCCGCTGGAGGCGGGATGGATGGGTCAGGTGGTGCTCGAATTCTCCAACACCACGCCACGCCCCATTCGGTTCTATACCGGGGAGGGGTGCGCCCAGGTCCTCTTCCATTCGGGCCACCACTGCCTGACATCTTACTCGGACCGTGCAGGCAAGTACCAGGGTCAAATGGGGATCACGTTCCCCAAAACCTGACCATAATTAGTTCAGTGGAGTGGGTCGGGCGGGCGATGAGCCGGTCCGATTACTATGATCCTCCAGCAATGGAAAAACGCCCATGTCTCCCATTCAGCATAAAACCTTTTTCCTTGGGCTCGCTGCACTCCCCGCGCTTTTGGTGTGGGCGGTGCTCATCGCCCTGGGTTTATTTTTCTTCTCATTGGCTTACCTCTTGGCCATTGTGACGGATAAGCTCACGGATGGGGGCGGGATAACCAACAACTCCCTGGACTACCCCCATGACCACGATCCTCACCAAAGGCAAGAATCGCCGAAAATCAAGCATCCGCTGGATTGACAGCCTGATTTTCTGCTTACCGAAGACAGATCAGGTCATCACCTGCGATCGTCAGAGCGAACGCAGTGAATCGGTCTACCTCCTGGCCAACCGAAAGGCGCAGATCCGAGCCCGCCTGGTCAAGATGAAAAATCAGGTTCACGTCGTTTTCGAGGGGCTCGAGGAGCTCGAAGAATCCTCCAAAGCCCTGGCTCCAAAATGGATCATCCTGAGGGATGAGAAGCTCAAGCTGGACTGCCGGCTTATTCCCATCCTGGCTGAGCATCTTCTGGTTCCCACGCGTTACAGCGCCGATCTCCAGGTGAGGCGCTCTCTGTTCAGCCGTCCCGGCCCAGAGGACCAAATTTACGGCGGCAAGGTCGTGGCCCATGAGCAAGAAGGCGACAGCTGTATGGTGCAGTTCGATTATGGCCTCATCCAAAACCTGAGTACTCAGAAGCCTCCGACGATTGGTCAGTACGTCGTCATGACGGGCCCTGAAAATTTTGTTTACCTCTCGGAATGGGATGCCAAGATCCACTACCGAGAGGTTTGAAACATGGAACAATCCAGCTTCGACGTCGATTTCCACGTCACCTACGAGAGCGACATCGCCCACCCCCAGGACGTCATCTACAGTGAGAACCCCGATGTCCACGCCAGCGTAGACACCTTCGTCAGGGCGGGACTCTTTACGGAGGAGGAGGCCCGGCTGGTGGCTGAGCGCTTCATCTTTCCCGAAGCGGACAGCATCCTCAATTACAGCGTGGCCGCCGAACTCAGGGAGTCAGGACAGGCCGACTTGGACCGTGCTGGAAAGCGCTACTGGGATATCCTCGTCGATCAGCTCACCTACCGTCATGGTGACCTGGTCCAGAAGCTGAGGATTCTCAGGAAGGCCAGGGGCCACCACCGCGACGAAGAGGCCATCCTCACCACCAATCTCGGAGCCAAGCGACTGAACCGAATGATTCAGTTTGCCAATCAGATCCGACAAGTCCGCTACGGCATCGTCATGGACATGCACCGAGCCGAGGCGGGCAAGCGCAACATGGTCTATCCGATCTGTGCCCCCGCTGATCGCAGGATCACCAGTACCAAGCAACAGGAGTACCTGAGACAGGCCCTGGTCACCTACATCCGATCGGCTTCCTGATCTTTCAGGTCTTACCCTACCCTCCTACTGGCTCCCTTTAGTGGGTGGCCAGTAGGAGGGTATGTTTGATTCCAAATATTTACAGTCATATATCAGTAAGGTGAATCGGAGACACTATCGTCAAGCTGATTCGTAAGGACTGATGTCCAAGGAGATGGAAATGGAATATGTTGAAGTTCTGGCATGGCTCGTGACCATGCTCATGATCGCAGCAAAGCGAGCATAATTCGCTGCGATCAGACCCCCTGACTTTTTCAGGGGGTCAAAAGACTTCATCAGAAGTCTTTTTTTTTTCACTTTTCACAGAAATATTTTTTTATTAACTTAACCAAATATCTAAAAAAGATTTAATGATTTTTAACTCCCTAATGGTGTGCTGAAACATCGCCTACCGCAGCGAGGCATCCGAGGCTTTCTTGAGCTGGTCCGATCTGAGTGCGCAGTATTGCTCATATTGGGGACAGTTTGGCCTCGCCCTGCGTGCGGAGGAGCAACGATGGTGTGCACGGAGCAGCATCGCTCCACCTCTTCAACGCCAACAGGAGATCCTTCATGGCAATCACCCCGTTCGTCACCTACGACGACCTCGGCAATCCGGTCGACTCGCGCAAGATGGCCGCCGGCTGGTCGGGCAAGCACAATGGCATCCACGCCCCGGCTTCGTTCGAGTCGTTCAGCGCCGCCGGCACCATCAAGATCGGCACCGCCTCGACGGCCGTGGCCTCGGCCTCGAGCGTGGGCTTCAAGGTGGTGCGCCGCGACCAGGACGGCACCCTGACCGACATGGCCACCGGCATCATGCCGTCGGGCGCGGTCCAGCGCGACGCCAGCGACCTGACCCTGTCGGTCACCGAGTTCCCGTCGGCCTCGCCGTCGTCGGCCTACGCCGTCGTGCCGAACGGCACGCTGGCTCCGTCGGTGCACCGCCCGGGCTTCTTCACCTGGGTGGAAGCCCCGGCCGACGGCTTCGGCCTGAACGTCGACCTGATCATGGTCGTGCAGTGATGAACTTTCTGGGCTGAGGGATCCCGGCCCAGAGTCATCACCCGCGTGAGGTCACGTGACTGGGAGTTTCCCGGCCCCCTCTGACCTCACTGCGACCATCGTCGAGGCGACGTCGGCGTCAACACCACGCCTGCCCTTTTGCTAGGGTTTTTCCGGACAATGATTCCGGTACGGTGGGGCCCACGTGGACTAAGTGACGGCAGACAGCTGAGGGGCAGAAGCCGCCCAACTGCGCTCGCCCGATCGTTAGCAGCTCGCGCCCTGCCATGAGTACGACCGAACTCGCCAATTCCAAAGCCCCGATTGGAATCAAAATAAGTTCGGGTGCTGCTTTCCCCTGCAGATGGGGACATATGTGGAAGGGCCGTTGGCCCTTCCATTATGCTGTCTCGACAACCAAGCGGTCAATCAGGGCAGGAGCCTGGGCTTTGCTTCAAGCCTACCCATGGTGAGCCCCATCAAATCTTCGTCTTCGTTTGTCGAAACGGTGAGTCTCTTGTAGACATCGATGAGTCCTGGCAGCAGCCGGTCTTCAAACTCGGGGTGCTGTCTCATTGCGGCAATCAGCTCAGGAGATACCGTGCCCGTGGTGACGGCTGAGTTCTCGGCACGGAAGAGAAACTCTCGCAGCCACTCCTCCTTCTCAGCCAGCTCACCTTGCTCCAGGATGTCTCGATCGGCATACCGGCAAAGTGGCTTGAGTCGAGACATGGCCTCCTCGATGAAGGCCAATTCTTTTTTGGCAGCTTCTGAGTTTTTCTGAACGATGAGTTCCTCCGCGTCCATCTCGATCAGGTCAGCCTGGGCATTGAGAGAGACCACCTCGTCCTTGGAATGACTGAGTGCGGTCGCCGTTATCTTTTTAGCGCGTCTCCTGAGCTCCTGGGCGGCAATGGTGTCGACTTTCTGCTTCATGTCGATCCACTGATTGTAGAGCGCCACGTAGGCTCCATCTGGGGTGTGTTTGGCGCCGGCGATGAAGTAAGCCAGCTGGAAGTCCGAATTGAGGCGGTGAGGTGTCGACATTTGAAAATGGCTTGAGAAGTGAGGCGGGAAAAGGATTTTACCGATCCTTTTCCTGGTTGCTGAATTATGCCGTCACACCGGTCACACCGGTGGAGAAGGCACTGCCTAACCAATTGGCAACGGTCGCACTTTTTGCAGACGATACGATCTTGGTGGTGTAGTTGTAACGGTTCCTGGCGCCTGAGGCGTTGATGCCCAGGTTGAAAAGGGCCAAGGTGTCTCCGCCTCCACCACTGCCCTGGTTAAAAGCCAAGGTCAGGTTGTTGGTCACCTGAACCGCATCGGTTTGGAACAGGTACAGGTTGACGGTGGCGACGTTGGAGCCATGGGTGAAGATGGCTGTGGTGGCGTTAGACGCTGCTGCACCCAGTGCGGATGACCGAGTCAGTGGGGTGGACACTGAACTCGTATCCGTTTCGTACATGTACTTGTTGGTGACCGCCACGTTTCCACTGGCGGAGGTGCCAATCGTGAAGATCCCCCGAGTGGCATTGCCCGCAGCTGAGCCGTTGCAGGAGGCCATGGAGGCCGCTCCCGTGGTCGAGACGGTACTGGTGTGGGTCTCGTAGATGTATTTGTTGCGGATGGTGGAGTAACCCCCGTTGTAGCCCAGTGCCATGATGCCTCGAGTGGCATTGCCGCACCCTGAGCCACTGTAGCAGTTGTCGCTGGCGGAGGCTGCCACTGCCGTTGTGTTCGTTGAGAAGTAATACGCTTCTCTCAGCTTTGTATTTCCACCGTTGTAGCCCAGTGCCATGATGCCCATGACGGAGTTACTCACTGCCGACTGGTAAGCGCAATTATTGATGAGGTTGCGCGCACTGGCAATGGTGTCATTGACCAGGTGATGGCTGTCTCGGATGTTGGAGCGCATGGCGCCCGTGGCGTTACCGTAGTTGAAGACCACGATGCCGTTGACCGACAATGCGCCTCGACGCCTTTTAGTGAGGTGACCCAGTCCCCTGACGGACAAGGCCCCCCTTGCAGAAAGAATGGGCATGGGGGTTTCCTGTTCTCTTACTTGTAACTGGCTGCTGAGCCCAGCACCTCATAGGCAGCCGAGGCCATCTTCAAGATGGTGAAGCTGTAGACATCCGTTCCACTGGCCGTTGCGGCGCTGGGTGCGGCGCCATCCATCCACCTCAGGGTTTGAATGACAGAGTCAATCTGGAGCTCCTTGAAGAGGTACGCGGTGGCTGAATTGCGAATCATGACCGTGATCGTGACGCATTCACCGACGGAAAGCACGGTGCTGAGTGAAGCACTTGAGGAGTGCGTCAGGTTCACCCGAGCATCTGCCGAGAGCCCGCTCAGGTAGAGGATGCTCTGGCTGCTGAGCTGCATGGGAATCAGCGTGGCCCCGGTGGTGTTGCTGTCCAGTGTGACCTTTTCGCTGGAGTTGGTGACCAGCTGAGCCACTTCCGTCGCACTTCCCGGGAAGGACTGCTTGGCGCTCCAGTTGTTGGACGTGCTCGTGATCTTCAAGCTGGCCAGTACCGAGACCAGGTTGCTGTCGATCATGCTCTTGAGATCGGTAAAGCTGAAGCTCAGGCTGGGCAGACTCACCCACAGTCCAGCGCCACTGAGGACCTTATCCTGATCCCCCATCTTTGGAGCGGGAACCAGTCCAACACCACCCGCCGCCGTGGCGCTGGCGCCGGTCATCGAGGAGTAGGTGGGGATGGTGAGGGTCCGCCACAAGCCTGAGCCCGTCAGGACCTTGTCTTGGTCGCCTGCAGCCGGCGCAGGAACCAGGCCCATTGCGCCAGCTGTCCCAGCAGTGGCCGCGCCCATCTGCTGGTAAACGGTCGGAGCCACCCAGTCTCCCGTTGAGGCCAGAAGCCTCACCTGTGCGGAGGCGCTTGGCGCGGGAACGAGTCCGCGCTGACCACTGGCATTAGAGGTAGCACCCGAGAATACCCCGGGCAGCCTCAGGGCGGGTGACCACAGCGCAAAATGCTCCGTGGAGGAAAGTGAAGTGCCTGAGGAGGCAGCCGTATGGCAGACGTAGAGCAGAGACGAGGTTTCGCTTACTGCAACCACATCGCCCACAGCCGCAGATCCCGCGTACACGCCCATCCACTTCTCAGTGGCATCAGGCATGAAAACCGGCCTCCAGGTGGCCCCCACCAGGCCCCACTTGAAAGCAGTCCCGGCAGGGCAAGCCCCGTTGGAAGTCACCAGAAGCGAGCCTCGAAAGGCCTGCCTTCCTGACGCATAAGCGTTGGTGTCTGAGTGAGCTTCAGGTGCACTCAGATCAGACCACAAACCCGATCCCATCAGGACCTTTTTCTGGTCTCCTGCCGCAGGGGTCGGTACCAGTCCAGCCTGACCTCCGGTTGTGGCGCTGGCGCCCGTCAGGGTCGGGACGTTGGAGCTGAGCTCCACCCATCCGCGCTTGCTGCTGAGGAAGAGCTCAGTCGCTCCCTTCAGGGGAGCGGGAACAAGCCCTGCGGTGCCGTCAGCTGTGGTGGTCGCCACAGTGTAGTTGGGGGACGACGTGTTCTGAACAGCCCATCCTTGATCCGTGAGGACCCTGCTGCCAGGCGCCCCGATGGGGGGTGCGGGCACCAGGCCGGCTTGACCGGGCTCTGACGCCGTAGAGGCCACCATCAGTGGCAGGGTGGACCAGCCACTGTGGCTGCTCAACCATTTGACTTCGCCCGCAGTAGGGGTCGGGATGAGTCCGCCCGCCCCCGTCATGGTCTCATTGGCCATGGAGAAGACCGAAGGCGGGTCAACCCACTGCCCGGAGCTGCTCAGCAGCTGATTGGTTTTTCCGGAGGTCGGTGCAGGCACCAGCCCACTGAGTCCAGCTTGGGTCAGGGTGGCTCCGATGAAGTTCCTTACGCCACGCCCAGAGAATGAAATTTTCATGGGGGAGTCTTCCTAAAACAAAAATCCAAACAAATAGAAGGGGGAGGGTGGCTATACACCCCCTCCCTCGCTTTGGCCTAACTCAGGTCAGCCTTAACCGAATTGGTGGAATCCGTAGACCACGGTCGTCTCCCCTTCGATGCAGTGCACTGCAAAGTCCGATGCCACCCCCTCGCCCAGGACATCCGCATCAAAGCTCACTTCGAAGTTTTCCCCGGCGGAGATGACGAAGCTGGAGTTGTCCGCAGCCAGGATCACCCGAGCCCGGCCTGAAGCGCACTTGATCGCCACACTGGAGAGGATGCAGCTCAGATCGGCTTCGACAATGGATCCCTCGAAGCTCTGCCCTTGGGTGAGCTCCATGGAGCCAATCTTGGCGCGGCCCAGCGGCGTGTCCTCGGGCCTCAACTTGGTGAGGTCAACGGCCTGACTGAAGACCGAACGATTGACCTCGTTGATCCACACTTCCATGACGGACTGAGTGCCGTCACTGGCGAGCTTGATGGTCCTCACGCACTGGACCACGTCCCCGACCTGGTGGTCCACGCTGGCGCGGATGGCCACGTAGCGACTCACCACGCTTGAAAGCGAAGGACCAGCGCTGCCTGAGCCCGCAGAAGTTCCGCCCGAGGAGCCGCCTGAGGTGATCCTCACCGGAAGGCTCCGGGTATCGTCCGAGGACCCCAGTGCGGGCGGGAGTTGAGCGCTGAGCGCATCCACCTTCTGAGCGAGAGCAGCGTTTCGCTGATCGAGGGAGGCCAGCGTCTGGACGATGGCCCTCAGCGCTGCAATCACGTTGATCTCACCGACCCCATCCAGACTGGCCGCGGGAGAGTTGACATCCCCCATCACCCAATCACGGCCCCGGCCCAGGTGGGTAGGGTTAGGCTCGGTTGTGAGCTTTAGGACCGGGAACACACTTCGGTTGTACCAGACGGTCGCCTCGATGACCGTTCCGTTCTCCTGACTGACCAGGTCATATCGACGAAGCTGATGGCCCCTGGCATAACCCGCACCGGCGGCTTGGGCGATGTATTCGTCTTCACTGACGAAGCCCAGCTTCGGTGCGATCACCACGCTGCCCGTCTGCCCCGACACCTGGGTCAGGTGCGAGGCAGTGGGGGCAGCAATGGCAGACCGGGTGGTCTCATTGAACCAAACGGTGCTCTCGCCTGCGGGAGACGTGCTGGTGTCGTAGCTGGTGCAGCCAATGATCCGGTCACCTGAGGCGTATCCTTGTCCCGCACTCGTGGTCAGATACTCCCTCGTGACGACCGTCAGGGTCTTGCCCTCCTGATTCGTGCTTTGAGTCAGTTGGTACAGGTACTCGAAGAAGTCCACCCCGTTGACCCTCAGGCCGTCGGGGAAATGAAAAGGCACGCCTCGGCGTGCCCGGATGTTGCTGGAGATGGAATCAGCCATGTGTTAGCCCCGGGGGTGGTTATCGCTATAAAATTTCAACCAGATACGCTATGAGTCCCCAAATCTCTTTCTCTTAATATAGCCAATGGTCCAGGATACGCCTTTTTGGGGCATATCCTGACCGACACTTGGCCGGATTTATCATTTACGACATACTGTATCTCGCCGATATTTTTACATTTGGTTTGTATGTGGTGATTCTTACTCTCTGCCCCTCATCCAAAATGACCCAACTTTCTCTGACCCGAATCCGTCTCTCCCGCCTCACCATTGCGCAGCAAATGAAACTGGCGGTGAGTGCTCCGGACGACATCTTCGAATGGCGGCCGGACATGGTGGCCATCCTGAACCCGAACTGGGCTTGTCTCAATAAGCCGGCCTGGATGGCTGAAAACTATCCGATGTCGATGCTGAAGAACAACGTGCACTGGCTGGCGATCAACCGTCCGGCCACGTTGGCCAAACTCGACTTCGCCATGCTCGAGCTGCTCAACCCGAGCTATGTCCGAAAAGAGCTCCCAGAGCTGGCCGCTGTAAGGCTGGCAACCCAGCTGGCTGATTTGTCGGGCGTCGACCCCAGGCGACTGGCCCAGCTGCCTTGCGCAGAACAGGTCATCCGTGTGCCCAGGTGGAAGGCCTGGATCATCAAGTGCCTGCCGGGAGCGGTTTTCCTCACCAGTTATACCCGCTCGCAGCTGACCGACCCGATCCTCACGGTTCCGTCTGAAATCCTAAACATTCGCCCCGAGGGTGCTCAGGGCGAATCTGTCAGCGAGGCCACCGCGGCTCAGTGAGGATTCGAGGGGGGTGACCCTCTCGAACTCCTCATTATGCCGCAAGTTCGATCAGAACTCTTCCATGGCGTATCCCTCGTCCATATTCAGGCCAGCGTTACCGATCCGGCGCACGCTGATGCATTCACCCTCGAGGTCATCCGGGATTGGTCCCACTTCGGGGAAGGGAAGCGCCATGTACATCCTGGAGTCGGGAATGACAGGCATGCCGCGATGCTTGCCACGTTGCAAGGTCAGGTAAGCTTGCACCTGCCCGTTGACCGTCACCTTCTCGATGTGCTGAAAGACCTCCAGGTCGACTTCTTGGTCGATCTGCTTGGACCCGGCGTAGTAACCCATGCCCACCAGTTTCTTGACAAAATCCTTCGTGCCTTCTCTGACCAGCTGCTTGGCGTCGGTTGAGAGTTGGTGAGGCGTGATGATCAGAGCGTCCCGAGCGGTAAAGAAAGCCCGCACGCGGCGATAAAGGTCTCTAAGGGCATGGCCCGAGGGGCCCTCCTCGCAGCCGGAGGTCGGCAGCATCGGCAGGTAGTCGATCGAGACCACCTTGATCTCATAGCCCTGACTCTCCAGATCCAGGCATAAATTAAAGAGGTCCCGGTACGTCCACTCCGAGGGATTGACCCGGACCATCTTCACGTGCCAGCCGTTCTGGAAGAGCTCTTCTTTCAGAACCTGGGACATCTCTTCCTTGGTCGGTGTGCGCTCGGGCATCCTCTTGTGGCGATTGAAGTAGATCGCGTCATAGAGGAAAGCGAAGTTGCTGGCCAAGGAGTCCTCAAACGAGATCCTCAGAAGCAAAGGCTTGGCACCCGCTTTCTTCACCTTGGGGGTGTTGTACTTGATGATCTGGCGACAATAGGTGAGGTTGCCCCCTGTCTTGAACTGATGCTGGAGCGCGCCGCAGACGACTTCTTCAGCAGGGCGAAACCCACCTTGAAGCATGGCGTTCAGACCCTGCCAACCTGTGCGGTATGCATTCTCCCCATTGCGCAGCTTCTGAGCCTCCTCAATGGCTCCCTCCAGGCTGCCCGTGTCGCCGATGTCCACATACCCCACCAGTCCGGAGATCTTTTGCTCCGAGTCATGTGAGTAGGGCTCCAGCTTATCGATCAGCTCACCAATGAACCTTGAGAAATTGGTGATCTTGTCTCGACCGAACGAAACCGTCGTTGAAGCCTCTCGGACCAGCTTGACGGCTTCGGCCTCCTTAAAGTAGGATCCGACCTCCCGGCGAAGCTGGGCAATGGCACTCAGAATCTGAGCTGGCTCCATCTCCCGAATGATGTTGATCTCGATGGCATCGAAAACGCGGTCATCTTCGCAGATGGTGCGAAGCTTTTGAACGAAGTCAACTTGGTCAATGCGCTCGGACTCAGGCAGCTCGCACATGCGGATGCACAGGTCCTTGAGCTTCATCAGTTCGTTCTTCTCCGCGCTGGCGATGGTGGCGGAATCGGTGAGCCTCAGATTTTCAAGAAACTTTCGGACCAGATCCTTGCTGGTCTCTGGTAACTGGAGCTGGTTTTCCCGGTACAGCAGCGTGATGCATCGTACCAACAGGGTCTTGTTGTCCATGAGTCAGCCTGGGAGGAGGTATTTTAGTATGGGTTTCGATAGACGAATGGTGAACACTTGCGGATGACATTCGACTACCTTAAGCACACGATGAGGTTAGGCGATAAAAGCAGATTTACCTACCCATAAAGAAGCGACGTTATCTTGTAGGTAAATATTTTTTGAACGGGACCCCACCATGAGTGTCTACCGTAAGGGGATTTTCGTTGTCCCCGACTGGGTTGAAAAGTCTCTCATGCGCCGGGGAGAGTCGGTCTCTCGACTGCTCTCACTCTCAGAGCTCAACCAAGTGTTGAGCTTGGAGGACCTGGCGTGCGTCCTGATGCTCAACCAGCGGGCCTCAACCCTGCTGGGCGCCAGGATCGAGGATCAGCTGATCCTGGAGAAGAAGTGGATGGAAAGCCGCGAGGCCTCCTCCCTTCTGAGGACTCAGCTGCAGCCCATGCTGCAAGATCCTCGAATCAGTCAAGTCCTGACTGATCGCCTCTTCGATGCCGAGGCTTGCGTGGCATCGTCTGACGCCTTCAGCATCGTCGATGTTGATGGCACCGCTTGGGCGGTTGTGATCCGGCAGGGGGGTTTTTCTCCTGCTCGGCTGAGCGAGTCCAGTGGTCAACTCCAGACCAAGCTGTGCCGCCTCATTCACGACACCCAGTCGATGGATGAGCTGGCTCGGACCAACTTGTTCGTGCAGTGGGTGGCCGAAGGCCACCACGTCTGAACCTTCTCCCACCCCCTCTCTTTTCTCACCCCCAACCAGGGATCACCCCCATGAGCGACCTGAAGAAACTGCTGGGCATCTCCCAGTCCCAAGAGAACACGGCTGTCAATTTGCTGGCCGAAGGCCTGGCGATGAAGCTGGCGCCCACCGGCGGCAAGCTGGTCTCGACCGAAGCGGTCAAGGCCCACGTCGGCCTGGAGAGCTGGACCGAGGACACGCGTCACCAGGTGCAGAGCCAGCTGACCGACCTGAAGTCACTGCTGGGCTCCGTGGTCCAGAAGGCCACCGTCGACCTGCAGTCCGTCTGGGGCGCCGACAACGGCAAGAAGATGATGGGCCTGACGCCCGCCCAGGAGTCGGCCGCCGTCGCCGGCGCTCTGCTGGGCTCGGATCTGAAGACCGCCCTGGGCGCGCGCCCCTTCGATGACCGCGCGGTCACCAAGTTCTCGGACGTCGCGAACCTGACGGTCATCGGCGCCGTGGGCATGGAGTCCACCGACGCTCGCCGCGTCTCGGACGGTCGCCTCGCTGTCGAAGCTTTCGACAACAAGGAGAACCGCAACGCCGTCGTGCACAACATGCTCTACAACCTGCGCGCCAGCCGCCAGGACGACTTCGGTGAAGCCTTCTTCCCGACCGTGCTGGTGAACCCGGGCGACGTGGGCTACTTCGTGCAGGTGCGCATCAACTACGTCTACGACGCCTTCCTGCGCCGCTTGGACGGCCAGATGAGCGACTTCCGCCGCCGCAACGTCCTGAAGGCCCTGGTCGATCCGACCATCCTGGCCAACGACCACACCCGCGTGATCCCCGTGGTTCGCTCCGGCTCGGGCGTGAACAACAACACCCAGTTCTTCGCCTCCGGCATCACCCCGAAGTCGATCGTCGTCGACAACGAGACCGTCGTGACGGCCCCGCTGGCTTTCGGCAAGAAGGCCGACCTGATGGCTCTGTCGCAGCGTGACCGCCTGATCGCCGCCGGCCTGCTGGATCAGACCGACGCGCTGGACACCTCGATCATGCTCGAGGCCATCTACGTTCGCCTGCCCGCCGCCGGCAACAAGGTGATCCGCTTCAACGTGGCCGACCTGCCCGGCACCCACTTCAACGCTGCGGTCCAGGGCAACACCCGCAACATGCAGCTGCTGGCCGAGTTCAACAGCCTGCACGTCAAGGCCGACCGCAAGACCTACGACGATCTGGTCATCAACGAGCTGACGGCCCTGGGCACGCACTCGGTTCGCCTGAAGACCATGATCTCGGGCGTGCTGAACCTGCAAGACGGCGGCACGATGCTGACCTCGACCGACGTCGAAGTCAACACCATCACCGACGACACCGGCACCCAACTGGACATCAAGTCGGGTTCGGGCAAGACCATCGCTGACCTGTTCGCCGGCGCCGAGGGTGCGGGCTACGATCTGCGCGTCTACTTCACCAACTCGAACCGCCGTCAGCGCGGCCGCCTGGTCGACACCCAGACCTTCGGCCACCTGTACACCGTGCCGCTGCTGCCGCCCTTCACCGCCCAGCGTCCGATCGGCGAGACCGACGCCAACGACAACGATCTGGTGAACTCGCTGGTCACGCTGACCCGCGTGCAGGCCAGCATCGCCGCGGTGGCCAAGCTGCACGAGACGGCCGGCATCCTGAAGGAGTACGTCAACGCCAAGGACCGCCCGCTGAACCAGCCGGAGATCTTCGGCGTGGCCCGCGAGCTGGTGAACGCGACGTACATCGAAGAGCGCCTGGACGTGCGTGACGTCGATTCGCTGACGTCATCCGACCGCTCCAGCGATGTCTGCGAGATGATCCTGAACAAGATCCGCGACATGGCCTTCCGCCTGTTCGCCCAATCGCAGATGCTCAACGCGCTGGACTCGCAGTACGACGGCGCGGCGCCGAAGCCGACCCTGATCGTCGGCGCGGACCAGTACATCTTCCGCTACCTGACCCAGGTCGGTGACACCCGCACCCTCTCGGAGCACATGGACTTCAAGCCGGTCATGACGACCAACGAGACCATGGTGGGCAAGCTGTACATGGCCTTCGGCCTGGAGAGCGCGTACAACAGCGGCGCGCCGACCCCGATGCACTTCGGCAACATGGCCTGGCGTCCGGAAGCCACGCTGATGCTGCCGATGCAGCGCGGCGGTGCGATCACCCACGAAATGACGGTGAGCCCGTCGTTCCGTCACATCGTGAACGTGCCGGTGCTCGGTGTGCTGAACATCGAAGGCATCGAGGACATCATCGCTGGCAAGGCCACGTTGAACGCCAACACCAACCCGTGATCGTCGGCCGGCCTGAGTGAGTGAGCCTTCGGACTCACCAGCAAAGGCTTGCCTGGGGGGACCGCAAGTCCCCTCGTTTCCAAGAGACCGCGTCAAGTCCATACTGGGAGGGCGACTGCCCTCCCAGTATGCTGTTTATTCAATTCCAGATTTCTACAGTCACATATCAAACCACTGAATCGGAGACACTCTCGTCAAGCTGATTCGTAAGGGCATTGCCCAAGGAGATCAAAATGAGCAACGTTATCAGTGACATCGCCGACACCGCATTCGATGGCATGGCCCGGCACCCCGACCTGATCGGAAAATTCCTCAAACAAACGGACGCGGACAAATCATCCGATTTCCAGGAGTTCCTGCTTGCAGTCAACGGAGGCCATTTCTTCACCCGAAAGGGTGACGCCTATCTCGACCAAGATGGGCTTCCCGGAGAGCCCGGGAGCGGGCTCTCCTACGTTTCCATCAGTGCCGAGGGAACGAAGGTAGTTACCTTCTGACCCCGAAGCCTGACGCCGCCGGGGCTTTATACCGGCGGCAATTGAGGGCCAAAGAGCCCAAGGAAAAGGCTGGAAGATGAAGACGATGAAGAACGCCACCGAGCGCTGGCTCGGGGCCGCCCTGACGGGCCTGATGATCGCGGCGCTGCTGAGCACGGCGCTGTGAACATAGACACACTCGGATCCTTCCGGATCCGAGTGTGTCAAAAGAGTCCCAAAGACTCTTTTTATTTTTTTGCTGTTTTTTACGGTAACACATCATGACCAGATACCTACTCTCTTACCAGATCATGATCTACGACGACAAAAACAGCGTGATCGATTACACCTCCCCCCAAGGTGTACGCACGCAAGTGCGCCCCATCACGAATGTCCTGCATGGGGCTCCGGCCAACTACAAGCAATCCTTCCAAAGCCAAGTGGAGAGGCAGTCGGCTCAGGTCGACATCCTTTACGTGAACTTCAGCTCACAGCCGCTGATGGTTCAAGATCGCCACGGTGTAGCACTGAAGATCCACCCGACCAACATCGGCTATCAGGACGGCACACTCAGGATTCGCCGTCGAATGGTCCTGAGTGGTCAGACCCTCACTGACTTTCAGGTGACCCTCACGCACTACAACGGTCTTTGCAGCCCTGAGCTGGAGGCCGTGGGTAAGGCTTGTCAGGACTTAGGTCAGCGCTGGCCCACGAGCATGATGGAGGTCACGTTTGAGTGGACCATTGACGCCAAGCGGCTTCAGGAGCGGGCGTGGTATCACTACCAGTCCGACATGATCCTCTATCATCCGAGCCATCAGGGCGTCTTCCATCCGAGCTGCATCCACTACGCCAACCATCAGACAGCCACCCCGGTGGCGAACCGAGACTATCGAACCTTGGCCGAGGCTCGTGTGGTCTACATCAATCCCGAACCAGGCGCCTCAACGGTCTGGGTCAACCTGGCCGGCCAGGTGATGGAGTTGGCCCCCCAAGCGGATCATCCGACCCTCTACAGTCGCGATAAGGCGGGTGACTACCAGGCTCAGCCCTTGGTCATTGTCTACCATACCGCTCAGGGTCAGGAGGGCAGTCACGCCGTCCTCAGTCGAACGATCTACACGCTCGAAGAAGCACGCGAGAAGTTCGGCGTATATGACAACGAGTACGAAGCCATCTCCCTGGGCGACCCCAGGAAGCGCCAGGGTATCCTGAGCGACACCCTCCGAGAGGAAGTCATTCATGCCCAGATGGAGCAAGAGCGACTCAAGCAGGAGCTGATTGCAGAGCAGCACGCCCGGGAGAAAGAACGCGAAGCAATGCGGGCAGAACAGGAGCGCGTCCAGAGGACCATCGCCCAGGAGCGTGAGCGATACGAAATACAAAAAGAACAAGAGCGCCAGCGTTATGAGGCGATGAAACATCAGATCGACATGGACAGCGCCAGAAGGAAGGATCAGTCGGAAGCGTTGAAGTTTGTGATTGGCGTGACCACCGCTCTCTTTAGTTTGGTTCTACTCGCTTTCAAGCTGTTCACGCCGCCAAAAAGTGGATGACTCCCGCTATAAAAAAACCAGATAATGGTATATTCTGCAAAGGAGAGACGCACGGACATGATCCCATTCATTCGTCAGCGCATCGACGCGCACCACCCGGACGTGAACCCCTTGATTGGCCACGGCATCGCCACTCATGACCTCAAGACCGCCCAAGATGACATTGAACAGATCCTGAGGGCCGCCTTCAGGAACCTGGATCCCATTCGCTTCGAGGGGCTGAGGCGACTGCCCCCCGAAGAAGCCCTGATGCATGCGAGTTCACGCAAGGTCACTCGCAGGGTTTACGACCTCGCACCCAAGCACCTCTTTGCGGTGGCGTTGAGGATCTCCGTTGATGGTGACCCCGTACCTGAACGGGTCATCTATCTGCCCTGGATGGAGCCAGGCAATCTCTTCAACGTGAACGGTGCGAACTTCCGCATCAGCCCGGTCCACAATGACCGTGTGATCAGTGTCGATCCTGGTGCAGTGTTCATGCGGCTGAACCGGGCAAAGCTGCGCTTCAACCGCATCCCCTACCACTACCTCACTGACGATCCGGAAAAGCCCAGAGAGACAGTCCAGCTGGTGTGGTCGCACGTGTACAACGACCCCTCCTCCGAGAAAAGGAAGGGCGGTCGCGCCATCACGACCATGGGGCACTACCTGTTCGCAAAGTTCGGCCCCATCCCGACCTTCCAGCGATATGCGGGCATCACACCCATCATCGGCATCGGCCTCACGAAGGAGAGTCTGCCCCCAGGAGACTGGATCATCTGCCGGGCCAGCGGTCAGCGGCCCAAAGGACCCACGCCCTACGAAATACCGGACGTGAGGGTGGCCATCCCGAGGGCGTCCTACACCCCGAACGTGCGCTACCTGCTGGTGGCGTTCTTCTACACGCTCGATCAGTACGCGGGCAGGACGCAGCTGCAGGACTTCCTCGACCAGCGAACATGGATCATCACGCTGGGCGCCAGCATCTGGAAGCTCGACGAGAGCTACTCAAAGCTGATGCAGAACGTGGCCACCCACCTGAGCTCGCTCGACGAGTACATGGATCAGCAGGTGCACACCAAGCTGGCCCTCTCAGGTTACCACTGTGAGACGGTCTACGACCTTTTCATGCTGGCGCTGAGTCAGATGGACTACTGGATGGTGAGCCAGGACAAGGAGAGAAACAGCTCCTACGGCAAGGAGCTCTCGGTCAATTACCACGTGCTCTACGACATCATGGCACAGGTGTTCAGGTTGGTCTTCCGACTGAACTCGGCCAAGCGCGATACACCTGACCGCCTCACAGCCAAGCGGGTGGGCACGCTCATCCAGACCCTGATGAAGCCCGGGGTCATCTTCAAGTGCACGAAGAACAACCACGGAGAAGTGTCGGGGTTCAGCTTCCCCGGCGACAGCATGCTCATGCTGGCTTGTCGCGAAATGATTCCTCAGGTGGGCAGTACCCGAGGACGACGCGGCAGCAACTCCGATGTCAAGGGCCTTCACCACAGCTTAGCCGAGGTCCACACGGCGAACTTCATGACCAAGTCCACCTTGGGATTCACCTCCCATGGCCAACTCAACCCCTTCCTACAGAGAGATGCCTCAGGCTTGATCAAGCCCAATCCTGACTTCTTCCCGTACATGAAGGGGATCGAGCAGGAGCTGGTGCTGATGGGCCAAGAGAACAGCTCTGGAGTCGAGATCACCGAAGATGACGGAACCGATTGACCTCTTCGACTACTACGACGGGAAAATGCCTGACGATGCGGCGTACCTCATCACCCGCAACCGGCACAACATCCCCGTCCCCCGCCCGCTCCTGCCTTTTCCGCAGGAGCCCCTGGTCAGTGACCCCAACAATCCCGATGACGTTGACCTGGCGAAAATGGTGGCCGCCTCCATGGCCCGTGACCGCTCCGGCCTCGTCATCAAGAACTGGGGGAAGTTTTTCGAGCGCAACCACGCTGACCACCCCCTGTTCAAGTACGCGCAGAGCCTGACGTTTCAGCCCCGTCAGGAATGCTTCGAGAAGATTCAGATCGCGGGAGACCTCTGGAGCTTCACGACCGTCGAGCACAAGAACAACTACCTGGCCCGACGGATTCTCTGGCGCTGGTTCCAGGTGCCCGAGCACTTCCAGATGGCCGTGGAGCTGGTGTACCTCTACGCCTTCTACCTGAAGGACAAGACCTACGGGAGAAAGTGGGAGCTGGCCATCCCACCCGCGGCACTGTGGATCTTCAAGCAGCTCATGCGGGTGGTGTACATCCACAACCCGCAACTGATCACGACGCTGCATCTCGACGACCTGCACTTCATGCTGGAGGACTGCGACAAGCCGGGTCCCGAGTTTGATGCCGCGTGGGCTTATCTCTGCAATGTGTCGAACTGCGCTCAGGTCTTAGCCTCACAATCCCTGCCAAGGATTGTGATTCGCACGCTGACCTGCCCGGCGGACTTTCAGTTCTGTCGGTACTCCATCCTCGAGATGGCGCGCGACAGGCAGATCCAAAGGTTCGTCACCAGCGGCGACTTTCCACTGCCGCTGGACATGGACTACAGCCATCGCGGCACGTACGTCTACGGCAAGCTCCTCTACGGCACGCAATGGGAGCCCCTGCCGCTCGACGAGGCGCACTGGATCCGGGCAGCTGAGACGCGCACCGCTCAAAAGGCGATGCATTTGTCGGAGTACATCCGCTGGCGACCCGACTTTGCGCCCGACCCCAACCGCAGTCCAATCCTCGGGGTGGACCCTCAGCCTGGAACCCCCATTCCTGGCTACCCAGCGCCTGAGAAAACCCCGGTGGGTCCGGTCGGCCACAGCTTGCCGGTCTTTGGATCCTACTTCTACACGGACCGGGGTGTGCTGGTGGAGCCGTGGGGTGCGGTTTTCCTCCAGATGCAGAGAAATGCCAGGATCTTCGACGGTCAGGGCATCGAGTTCGATGTGAACTGGGTTCAGGCCGACTGGAAGTCCGGCTACTTTGTCGCCACACCCAGTGCCCGTGCCACCCCCTCTCCCCAGAACTGGCTCCCGTTGGTATTCACCTACGACCATCCCTTCGAAAAGCTTCACCGCGAGTACTTCCATAGTCAGCCGCCAATGCTGGCCGCGGTACGGATCAATTCCAACCAAGAACGCCCCCTTCCCATTCATCAAGCCAAAGATCCCATGAACCAATACCCCCAACCCATGCCCACGATGATGCCCGCTGGCCACATGCCGGCTCCGATGGTGGACGCCCACGGCCGTCCCTTTCAGCAGTACCCCACCCATCCTTACCCCCATCCCCTGCCGGGTCATGGTCAGGTGCCCGTAGCGGGCTCCTATCCCCATCCGGGTCAGCCGGTGGCGGGCGTGCCCAGCGCCGGTCACATGGCCGCCCACATGCATCCGTCCCAGGTGGCAGCGCAGATGAGCACGGCTCAGCCCCAAGTGGCCTACGTGCAGCTGGCCAATGGCCAGATCGTTCCGGCTCACCCCCAGCCCATGCCCGGCTACCCGGTCCACGGTCATCCGGGTCAGCCGCACATGGTTCCCGCGGTGCCCTACCGGCAGCCCTACGGTGGCGGTGTGCCCACTCACCCGCACGCCATGACCCACCAAGCCCCGGTGGATTTCACGCAGCTGCAGCACCTGGCCCATCACCAGGGCATGTCTCAGCGTCAGGTGGAGGCCCCGGCCAGTGCGGCCTCTGGCGCGAGCTTCTCCGGCCGTGTGCTCGGCGCTCCCGGCGGCCCTCAGCAAGCGCCTCAGGCGCCCGCAGCCGCTCAGATCCCTCCTCGGGGTCCTCAGCGCCTGCAGAACGACATCCAGCGCGCGGGCGTCATCCCTGAGGGCATTCACCAGGTCGGCATCACCAGCGTGAACCAGAAGGTGATGCCGGGCGGCACCGAGAATCCCACGGTGGGCGCGGCCATTCCCTGCAACTGGTCGGTAATGGACCGCAATGGCATTCTCTTTCGCATCCACCCGGACGATGCGTTCGAGCTGCAGATGAAGCACTCGTGCCAGGTGTTCGACAGCAACTCGGACCCGATCATGATCTTCCGCACGGAGGACTTCTACAACCCGGGCCGGCACGTGTGGATGGTCAAGGCCATCGGTCCCGACGGTCAACTCTCCGAGCCCTACAAGTCGGACATCCGTCACATCGGCCCGGTGAAGATCCCTCGCGGCTACAAGCTCGAGAACATCATGCTGGGCAACTACGGCTACAAGCAGGGTCAGCTCCAGCGGGAAAAGCAGGCCCTCTACAAGCGCGTGTGCGCCATTCCGGATCCGATCGACCTGAGTGGGGGTGAGAAGGGGCCTGAGCTGGCCAAGGTGTTCGACCCGAAGTACGGCGACATCCCCCCTGACCTGCGCAACATCTACGACAGCTTCATGGAGGCGCCGCCGGTCTTTCCGCCGTACACGCCCCGCCACCAGCCTCCTCAACCCCAGCCCCAGGGCGTGAGCTACGGGATGCCCCCGGAAATCGCCCGGGACCTGCCGCCCAGCCGCCCTGTGACGGAAGAGGCCATTCGCAGCATGTATCCGCCGGCCACCCTGCCCAAGCCGGTCAAAGCGCAGCCTGAGT
>JACCDQ010893969.1_pt1 | contig 40972 bp, 58 predicted proteins | sample 7446031 | NCBI WGS metagenome assembly JACCDQ01 (sample SAMN15323442, study PRJNA562643) | freshwater metagenome | isolation source: river surface water | place: USA:Blue River Watershed | collected 2017-08-17 | reverse complement strand
TCGTCAGGGCCAGCGCGCCCGCGCATTTGAAGTTGCGACTGGCCGACGACGCGGACCATGTGGCGTGCTCTCTATCAGAATGGGATATCATCGTCGCCCCCGTAGCTGACTGCGGGCGGCGCGCTGTGCCACGAGGACCGCGTGCGAACAGCGGCGTCGAACGCAGAAAGGCACCCGATCAAGAACTCTGCCAAGATAAAGTCCGGCGTGTCGGAGCCGTTCTCCGCCGATGCGCGGTTTAGAACGCGGGCCATTTCTCCCCGAAGATCGCCGCTCACAGTTGCGCCTCACGCTTGAAGGGGTTCTTCGTCAGCATCTCGTTAATGCCCGCGATGGCCTTGGCAAGCGAAGCCTGATCGGACGGCACGTCGCTGACCTTGGCCGCAGCATCGCCGAACAGCATCTTCAGCACCTTCGGCCCATCTTCCATCGCGGCGGGCGTGCCGTAGGCATCGAGATACCGCTTCAGAGCCGCGCGCACGTCGTCATGCGTCAGTTCCGGTGCCTTGGTCGCCTCGGCTTCTGCGGCCTCGTCGGCAGCGTCCTGCGCGGCGTCCTCGGCGGTGGTCGGGTCGATGCGCTCTTCTCCAGTCGAGATCGCGGGCTTCGGTTCGGCGGGGACCGCCGCATCGGCCTTGTCGGCGGCTTCGTCCTCGGCGATCTCTTCCTTGGTGCGGCGCGCACGACCTGCGGCGGGCTTGCCGCGTTCGCGCTTCGGCGCTTCGGTCTGCGTCGCGTCGTGCGCGGCCTTCATCGCAGCGTAGTTCGGCCCCTCGTCGGGCAGAACCTCGGTCAAGTTGACGGCCTGCGCGCTATCGCCGGTAACGAGTACCGCGCCGCTGCCGTACGTCACGGCGTCGTTCATCGCTGCTTCGTAAGCACGGCTGAACCCGATGGCCTCCATAGCGCGCTTCAGGTATTGCGCGGCGGCGCCGGACTTTACCTCGTCTTCGGGGATGGTCACTTCGATCTTCATGGTCATTTGGTCAGAACCTCGTTGATTGCGCTCCACTTGCGGAGCAGGGAAGTCTGGATGGCGTCATCGATTGACCCCTCCAGGGTTGCCACCCGCACTCGGACTTGCCGTGCTTGGGAGTGGTTGGTGACGCGGAGCGACATCTGCTTCATTGACGCAGGGATGAAGGTGCTCTCCACGAAGATCAGTTCGGCGCTGGCCGACAGGTCGATCGCCTCGCCCGCCGCCGCGATCTGGGCCAGAAACACGCGAGCCTTGCCCTTCTGGAAGGCGGCTACGTTGTCTTCGCGCTTGGCGGGTGGCGTCGATCCGTCGATCCCGACCACGCCAAACTTCGACAGGCCGTCGATCAGCTTCTCCGCGACTTCGCGGTGCCAGTAGGCCAGCACCACGCGATCCAGCCCGCTCTCGAACTCTTCGGCGATAGCCTCGACAATCGCTTCGGCCTTGATGCCGCCTGTGAGCCGCCGCAGCGGGCCGAGGTGCATCTCCATGTCCTTGGTGCTGCCGCTCTCTATCGCGGCAAGGATCGCGCCCTTGTCGCCCGCAGCGTCCGAGATAGCCTTGCGCTGGGCGCGGTTGATGACCAGCGGCATGGTTTCGTAGATCGGGGCGCGGATGCCCACGTCTTGCTGCGTCCGGCGCAAGATCAGCCCCTCGCAACGCTGCCGCAACTCGTCGAGGTTCTTGCCGCCGACGATTACGTCGATCCAGCGCGCCATATAGCCCGCGCCGATCTTCTTCGGCTTGACCTGACAGTAGCGTTTCTTGAACTCGCCCTGCACCGTCACGTCAGGCCAACCCTTGCTCGCATCTGCCAGAAGTCGGCCCGCAGCGCCCGCACGAAGCACCGGATAGAGGTCGAACGGGCTGTTCGGCATGGGCGTGCCTGTCAGGCACCAGACACGCTTGGCGCGCGAAGTCAGCGCCGTCCGGCGCAGCAACGCAGCCCCGTCGCCGTCTAGAGCGCCAAACACGGCACGGGTGCGCGCGGCCTCAAACGATTTGCCGTAGTGGCTCTCGTCGAGGATCAGAACGTCCCAATCGTGCCGCAAGAGCGCCGCCCGATAATCCGCGCGGTGGACCGATGGCCAGCCGATGATGGTGACAGCGGCAGGGACGTACCCGGCGTTCGTGGCGATGCTCAGATCGCGGCCCATCACGGACCAGTCGTCAAAGCCGCGTTTCCAAACGCCGCGACCGGAAGCTGTGGTGACGACGAGGATGGACTTCGCCCCGACGGTATCGGCGGCCATGATCGCGCAACCCGTTTTTCCACAGCGGGGTTCGTCCCCAAGAATTGCAAAGTTTCGGGCCGCCAGAAACGCGGCGCCTTCGAGTTGGTGCGGGAAGGGGATCATTTACGGTCACGCCCCGCTGCGCGTTTAACGCGCAACTGCTTCACGTCCAGACAGTAAAAGCGCGGGTCGCTGTCGTGGTGGCACCCACCTGCCCAAGTGACATCCGTAATCATGTCTTTCACGTCGGCGACAGTGGCGTCCGCGTCGGCATAGACCGTCATCGTCACTTCGTAGCAGCGAGGGTTTCCTTTGATCTTTGACATAATGCTGGCCCTTATCGTCTGGAAAGTCTGGATTTGTATGTCGCTATTACATACAGCAATTACGGGTTGTCAACAGGGATTTTGCGATCATCCGTTCCGGTCTGGCGTTCCTCGTAGGCGATCAGGAACATCAGACAAGCTGCGGCGTGCCAGAGATGGCTGTAGCCCGTCTCGGCGTCGGCCTTCTCGCCACCCCACCACGCCCACATGTGGCGCATCATGGCCCCGAAGCACCGGCCCCACGACATGCCCTTTTCCCAGTTGCGCTCGTCATACTTGGCGGCCCCGAACGCCAAGACATTAGCGGTAGCGGTTAGCATCTCCGGCGCGATCAGGTCCATGCGGGGCTTGCCGCCGTCCTGCTTCCACGCCGGTTCGTTCTTCTGCTGGCCGTGGTGCGCGGCGTCGTGGATTGGTTCGTCGGCCAGTTCGTCGCCGATCTCGTCAGGCTTCCAGCCCGCCGCCTCTACCGAGGGCCGCGCTTCGGCGATCAGTTTGCCCGCCTGCGGGATCGTCATGCCTTGCGGCACGGGGAGCACGTCGCCCGCCTGCGCTTCGGAGAGCAGTTTGCGGAACGCCGCCGCGCGCTCTTCTGCGGCTTGCTTCGCTGCACGCTCGTTGGCCGCTGCGAGACGCGCGAGGCGGTCTTTTTGGTAATTCCACATCATCCAAATACCCCTTCTTCCAGCGGCTTCACCCGCACCCACATGCCTGGCTTGTCGGAATAGGTCTTCCGCACCGAGGCTTCTACGACTTGGCCGTCGTCCAGCCAGACGACCATGTTCAGCGCATCGACCGTCTTGGCGTAGTTGTCAAAATCCGGCTTCTTGGTCGGACGCAGCGCGCCGGAACGCGCTGCGTCCTGCTGCTTCTTCGGCCACGATTGGGCGATCGGCAGCTTCACGTCGATCTCCAGCGAGATCGGTCCCTGTAGCGGCGGGCGGTCGCCCATCGCCTGCTCGGCGGCGTATTTCAGCGCCGCTTCAAAGTTGCGGGTCTTTTCCGGCGTGTAAGTGTGGCCGGTCGCCTTGGCGAAACGCGGGCGGCCCTTGGCGACCGGAACGCCCAGGACGACGATCTCGATCATGCGAATACGTCCGTGCTATCCGCCGACAGAAGCGGGTGCGCTGGCCACGGTTGCCACGCCAACGGCGGCACGGCTTGGGTGAACATCACCCATCGGTCTTCCTTGGCCAGCCATCGGCTTTTGGTCACGACGCCTTCGTTACCGGCGGCTATGATCGGTTCGTCTTTGGGCGCGGCGGTGATATCAAAGTTCCACCCGCTCACGATGCCACCCGCTCCGCCAGCCCGCCCGCCAAGGTCCGCGACGCCGCCAGCCGCAGGCGCGGCCAGTCCGAGTGCATGGCGATGGCCTCCAGATCGTCGTGGCAGGCGCGGGTCAGGTCGTTGTCGAGGCCGAAGGCGATCCGCGTGGCGATGAACTTCCGCGACATCGTGCAGAACAGCTTGAACTCGGTTTCCATCTCGCGGACGTTCATGCTTTTCCGCCCATATAGGCTTGCACCGATACCGGCTCGCCGCGCTCCGCTTCCAGCAGCGCCAGCAGCTTTGCCAGCCATTCGCCAGGCACCGAATTGCGCTGCAACCACTTCTGGACCTGCTCGTCCGAGGGAGGCTCCAGCCCCACCGACCGACAATGCGCGATCACCCCGCCCGCGCTCTGGAAGTTTTCCCGGATGAATTGTTTCGCGTCGAACACGAATCGCCCCCTAACAGTTGTTCTTCGCCAAGCTAGACAATACGTCCAGATGTGTCAAGCAGACAAACCGACAGAAAGTCCTCTGAACTGTATTGACGGACGATATGTCCATACGCTACAACCGGCATACAGACCCTCGGGTCGCATGGCTACGGGTCAACCGGCTCGTATCGACGGCCACCTGTCTGAAGGTGGTGGAACTCTTGGGCGGCGATGTGCTGCCGGAAAGGAAGTGAAGGATGCGCCGCTTGCGTAGATCAGATTACCTGTTGGGGCGGAAGTTGACGCGGAAGGCGCTGGGGGCCGCGCGGGGCAAGCCGGTTACTGTCAGCGCCTACGTCTATGATGGCGTCATGCGTTACACCGATCCCTGTGCAGATGGTTCGAAAGCGGGACCGGGTGTCAAATACCGCATCCGCATCCGGCTCAAATACCGTGTTGATGACTGAAGCCGAGGTCGCGCGGCGTCTCCGCTGCTCGACCTCCAAGGTGAAGCGCCTCCGGCTGCGTGGCGCCCTAGCCTATATCCCCGGTCGGCCCGTGCTGATCGCCGAAACTGATCTGAACGACTATCTGGAGCGTATGAAATGTCGATCCCGCACTTGGACAAAGCCGACAACGGCGTCTTCTACGCAAAGTGGACAGATGGCCGACGCAGCAAGCGCCGCAGCATGGGTACGCGGGATGCTGTTACGGCCCAAGCGCGCTTCGCGCAATGGCTGCTGATGGGCGGCACGGCGCAGCGCCCCGCAGAACCCGCCAAGGTCTTTACAGTGGCCGATCTGTGGGGCGTCTACGAGGAGCAGCACGTCGCGCGCAAGGTCGTCTCGTCGGCCACGCATGAATGGTCGTGGAAGAACCTGTCCGCGCATTTCGGGTCGCTAACGCTGGAAAAGGTCAGTGACGCGGTTCCGTCCTATGTGGCGAAGCGCGAGCGCGGCCAGATCGGCAAGCCCGCGAAGTCGGCCACCATCCGGCGCGAACTGGCGCTGCTGCGGGCCTGTTTCAACTGGTGCGCGGACGCCAAGGAACGCAAGCCCCTGATCGGGCTGGCCGACGTTCCGGGCTTCGCGCTGCCGGCGGAAAGCCAGCCCCGTGATCGGTGGCTGAAGGAGGACGAGATCGCGCGGCTGTTGGCCGCCGCGCGGGAAGGCGACCGCCTGTCGCGGGTGGAGCGGTTCTTGTGGCTGGCGCTGGAGACAGCGGGCCGCAAGCAGGCGCTTCTGGATCTGACATGGGATCGGGTGGATTTCGAGACGAACGTGATCCACCTGGCCCTGCCAGAGCGCAAACAGACGAAGAAGCGCCGCGCCTCCGTGCCGATCAGCAAGGCCCTGCGGCCCGTGCTGGAGCGGGCCTACGCCGAGCGCACCAGCGACCGCGTGCTGGATCACGGCGGCGAGGTCTGGGCGGCGGTGCAGAGCGTCGCCCGCAAGGCAGGGCTGGCCCCTGCGGTGAAGCGGGCGACGGGTGCTGCGGCTACCGCGACCGGCATTTCCCCGCATGTGATGCGCCACACGGCGGCCACCCACATGGCGCGGCGGGGCGTGCCGCTGTTCATCGTGGCCAAGATCCTCGGCGACACGATTTCGACCGTCGAGAAGAGTTACGCGAAACACGCACCGGACGACCTGCGGGCGGCGGTGGATATGATTTCAGGAAAGTGAGGACGACATGGGACGACGCAAAGTTCACTGGTCGGAAGTGATGACCTGCTCTTGCGGGGCGAAGTTCACCGACTACGCCAAGGAGGCATACCACCGGCACAACTTCCCCGCGCTCTGTCGGAAGAAGCCCGAACGCAAGAAGAAAACTTCACCCGAACATCGCCCCGACGCCGGATAGCAGCGCCGTGCGCCGCGTCTGCGCGGCTTCTTCCTCGTCCTTGCGGCGCTGTTCACGCTGCTGTTTCTGCGCCATCAGGCCCGCCGCGAACGGATCGGGCGCACCCATCGACAGCCCCGCAGCGGGATTGCCGAACATGCCCGCGATCCCCGGCATCGTCGCAGGCGCGGCAGGGACGCCCACACCGAAGGTCAGCGGCGTCCCGCCAGCGCCCACCGACGGGGCCGCAGCAGCGCCCGCAGGAGCCGCACCATAGGCCGTCCGCAGCCAGTCAGGAGCGGCGGCCCCCTTCCCGCCCGCGCCCCACACAGCGGGCGATCCGAAGCCGATGTGCATCGACCCCGGCTGCATGTAGCCCGGTCCCGCCCCGAAGCCCGTCACGCCCGCCGCTTTGGCGCGGCGCACGACCTCTTGGAAGACAGGGACGTGCTGCGGGTTGGACCAGTCCAGCCGCTCCCCGCCCCGATAGAAGAACACGTCCGCAGCGCCGCCGTGATCGTGGCGCGTGGAGCCAACCCGCGCGTTGCTCGTTCCGGCCCCCGGCTGGCCACCGGAGAAGACCTCCATGCGGAGGCCAAGTTCCGGCAAGAACTGCATGGCGTTCACCAGCGCCGGATCAAGCGGCTGGCTGCGCGTAGCACCTTGGTTCTGGTAGACGAGCCATTCTTCGGGGGTCATTTGTCACCTGCCACAGCATCGACCACAGGGTCTTCGTTTTCAGCGTCGTCCAGCACGTTCAGGAGCGTCGTCGCCCGCACGCCATACTTCTGCGTCAGCATCCGCCGACGGGCCGCAGCGGTGGCCGGATTGTATTTCTCCAGCAGATCGGCGGCCAAGCCGGGGTTGTTCACCACGGCGGCGGTGATCGTGTCGATGGCGCGGCTCTGGACCTGCGCGGACCGGCGGCGCAGCCAAGTGCCAAGAATGTCCACAGCGGCGATCACCGGCGACAACTGGTTCCTCGACACGGAGCGAGCGCGCGACGCGATAGAGGACGCCGTGAGCGCGGGGTCCAGCTTGCCGGAAAGCGCCTGCGCGGTGCCGGACGTGTTCGCCGCCCGTGCGCGCGTCGAGCCTTCTGCACCGGCCAGCGCGCCAAAGACTTCCTTGATGTTGGCGAGATCCTGCGGGTCGTCGGCCCACAGTTCGTCTGCAACGGCGGAGAACTTCGGATCGTCAAACAGGGCGCGCAGCTTCTTGCCGTTCCAGCGCGTTTCGCCGGTCATGCCGTCGGCCTGCATCTTACCCGTGCGCTTGACTTCTTCCCAGAGCGCCGCGCGCAGATCGACCTTGGCCTGCGGCGTGTTGGCCGTTGCCACGAGATCGGCCACCGCCTTGCGCGGGTCGGGGTTTGCGACGACCGAACGGATCGCCGCAGCGGGGTCTTCGACGTTTTTCAGATAGGACGCTTCGGGCGACCGGCCTGGCGTTGTCAGATTGCGCGTCGTCTCGGCGGCGGCCTTCTCTGCCTCGGCCAAGGTTGCGCGCGATGCACCGGCCTCTTGCAGTTGCGCCCGCAATTCAGGGAACTCGGACAGGAGCACCTGACGGGCGGACATATATTTGCCGAGTGCCTTCGGGTTGTTCAGCAGGCCGCGCGACACCACGTCCGACCGGACCTGATCGGCCAGTCCGTCGCGCAAGCGCACGTCCGTTCCGGCTTCCGAGAGCGCCGCGCGCATGTCGGTCAGATTGCCCTGATCGGGCTGCGCGAACTTGACGGGGACGGCGCTGTCGTCCAGCGCGTAGCCGCCGCCTTCGCGGCGTGCCAAGATGCTCTCCAGCGCCGTGCCGGGGCGTTCAAAGCGGTCGCCAACATCGCGGCGGGCGGTGCGGGCTTCGTCCAGAGCGCCGCGCAAGCCTTCCGGCATGTTATCGTCCAGATAGCCGTCTATGGCCGCGACATACTTCGACAGCACGCGCGCCTGCTGCGTGTTGCCCGACCGCTGCGCGGCGCGCAGGTCGTCCGTCAGCCCCGTGCGGATGGCCGACACGTCGGACATGGGGATAGTCGTTCCGGGCCGCCCGATGGCTTCACCGGGCAGCGCCGGAACACCGTTCGGGTTCGCGGGCGTGGGGGCGTTCTCCGCGAAGACCGGACGATTAAATTCGTTGACGAGGCCCGTGTCACGCAGGGGCGCACGGTCGCCAGGCAGCATCTCTTGGATGGTGCTGGCCTCTGTCGGACGGAACCGCTTTGCGTCGTTGGGCGCGAGGTTCACATCCACGGCTTTCGTGCGGTTCACCAGATCGGTCGGGTCCAACAGCGTACCGTCCTGATCCATCTGGCCGTACATCCCGCGCACCTTCTCTTGCGCTGCGGAATAGGCGTCGGCCAGTGCCGACCGGATCGAGGAGCCACGGGCCGTTGCCTCGCGCATCACGGGCTGGAGCGCCTGCACAATGTCGTCGAACACGCTCTGCGCGCCCTCTTGCGCGGCCTGCGCGGTGGCGATGCGCGTGTCAACGCCGCCTTGCAGCGCCGTGCGGAAGCGGGTGGGATCGCCTTCCGGCGCAAGCCCCGTCATCGTCTCGTTCACAGCGGCCTCGTTGCCGACGCGCCGAGCCGACGCTGCGCCAGGGCTGGCCGCATCGGTGTTGTAAGTCAGCGTGGCGAGGCCGGGGTCTTGCGTCCGGTCGGCGATGTTCGCCTGATAGTTCGGAACGGCGTCTTCGACCGCTGCGGGCGACCGCAAAGCGCGCACGAGGTCGTCGGTGCTGATCTGCGAGGGTGGTAGACCGGCCTCGGCGATGCGCGCCGCTTGCCCCTGCATTTGCGTGGATGAGTTGATGATCCGCTCGGCCACCGCCGAGTTCGCCACATCATCCGCAAAGCCGGGGCTGTTCAGCGCGCCAGCGGCCACATTGCGGCCCGCGCCGATGATGCCGCTGGCCAATGCCGTCAGTCCAGTACCGCCGACGGAGCCAAGCAGGTCGGAGATTACGCCTTGGTTCTCGCCCGCGATCTCGTTGGCCACGCCTGCGCCCATACCGGCGCCGGTAGCGTAAAGGGCCTCGCGCCCCGCCAGCCCGACAGGATTGACCGCTGCGGGCTGTAGGAACTGCGCGGCGATACCTTGGCCTACGGACGTGGGCGCTGACGCCATGCGGTTGATGGTCTGGAGCGGCATTGTCGCGGCCTTGCCGATGGCCCCTATTACAGGAACGGCGGTCGCACCGATTTCCTGCCCGACGCGGTTGACAATGCGCTCGCCTGCGGTTTGCGGCTCGTAGTCTGCAACCGATGGGAGGCCAAACGTGCCCGGCTCCAACTCCGCCACTGTACTAGAGCCTAGTACCGCGTCGGCAGCACGCAAGAGCGGGCTGGCGGCCACCCCGCTTACTGTACGCAAGGCGCGGTCAATAGACGCCGATCCGCCAACGGGGCTGTCCGTTATAGGCCCGAAGTTAGCTTCGCCCTTAAGGATGCCCAGCCCATAAGGGATGTTCGCCAGACGGGGGATGTTATTCACAATATCGACGGGGGCTCCGGCCACAGCCGTCATGCCTTGCCGCAGGCCGTCAGCCGCCGAGGCACCGTAACCGCTAATCGTCTCGCCCCAACTCCGAGGCGGCGCAGCCGAAGCAGCCGGAGGGACGACGCGCGGGGCTTCGACGTTGGCGGGGAGCGCCGCGATCACGTTACCCTGCGGGTCCGTGTCGAGATATGCGCCCGCAGGCGCTGCCGGAGCGGCGGGCGCAGCAGGTTGCCCCGCAGCGGCTTGGCGGCGCTGCGCGGTCTGTTCCTTGGCGACGCGCTGGATAACCTGCGGGTCGGTCCCGTCGGGGAATTGCAGGACGGTGCCGTCGAACAGCTTGGCCTCAATCGTCATTGCACGAGGTTCCCTTCTGCGTCGAACTGCATCACGGTCCCGCCGCCCGTAGGCGGCGCTGCGGGGGCCGCTGCTTGGCCCGCGCCGACGCCGTTCGTGCGGATACCCCGCAGGATGGCCTCTTGGCTCTCCATCTGCTTGATCGCGGTTTCGATGCGGGCCATCGAACTGGCTTGGTTGGCGGTCAGCCCTTCCAGCCCCAGCGCCGCTTTGGCCGCGCGCAGCATCTCGTTCGACAGGCGCTCGCCCGTCGTGGTCTTGGCGTATTGGAAGGCCAGAAGGTTGGCCATCATCTCGATTGCGGGGATGTTCGGGTCAAACGCGCCAGCGAGCGAAGCGTCTGCCGCGCCGGTGGCAATGGCGTCCGTGACCTCTTTGATCTGACCCCCGAAGTAAGCGCCGACCTCGCCGCCCATCTGCACAACGTCCTGCGTCTTACCGCGCAGCCAGCCCACGACGCCTTGCGACGCAGGCGACGTTGCGATCATGTCGCGCAGTTTGACGGCGGTATCCTTGGCCACCGCCACGTCAATCAACTGCCGGTCGATGTTATTCGCAACCGGCTTGCCCACGCCGACTTGCTCGCTCGTGCCAACCGGCGCGGGCGTCTTGAACACGCGAATGTCGGACGGCAGTTCTGCGCCGGTCTGCGCGTGCTTCCAGCGCCCCGTCACAACGTCTTGGATCGCCGGAACCTGCGTCCCGTCGGCCAACTGCGCCATGCCGTTCTCCGGCTTCGGCGCGGAGCCTGCGTCCACATAGGCCGCAGCGCCCGTGCGCGCTGCCGCGCCGGGGGTGCTGTAGATCGGCGTGCCGTCGGGGCTGACCGTCTTGACCGGAGTGTCGGCCCCCAAGATGCTGTCCAGCAGCATCGTGTCAGTCAGCGTTCCGCGCTCGCGGAGTTGCTCCCGTTCACGGGCTTTCTGCTCTTCCAGCGACAGCGGTTTCGGCGTGCCTTCCGTGCGGGGCAGCGCCGGAACACCGAACGACCCTGCGACATCGGCGGGTAGACCGGGCTGCACCTGGCCGGGGTCCAGCGGCGTCAGAAACTGATTGGCAAGGCCGTATTGGCCGTCGATCTGCGCCTTGTCGAGCGTGGTGCGGGCGGTCACGTCCTGCCCGCGCTGCGTCGTGGCGGTGTTTTGGTCCACGGCATAGTACGACTGCGTGGGTGCGTAGACGCCCGCCATCGTGGCCTTGCGGTCGGCCAGCGGGTCATTCGGGTTGGCGAAGAGCCAAGCCAGCCGCTCGGCCTCCTGCTTCTTGGCGTTGGCCGTCGTGTAGCCCACGAGATCCTGCGCGCTTGGCGGCGCGAAGATCGAAGCGAGGTTGCTGAAAGCCTGCCCAAGAGCCGGATCGTTGAAACGGTTTGCGGTGATGGCCATCAGTAAACCCCCGAGAGTTGCGGGTAGAGAGAAGCGGGGCGAGCCACGGGGCGCGGCGTCGAAGCGGGCGCGTACGAAGTCGTCCCGCCACCCCCTAAGAAGCCTCCGCCGATCTTGCTGCCGGTCAGACCCGCGTTAAGCGAGATGCCGCCGATGCCGCCGAGAATGTCGCCCAAGACGCGAAGGCCTTGGCCCTTCTGCGCTGCGGCTTCGAGTTCGAGCGGCACGACGTTGGACGAGCCGCGCTTGAAGCCGCCAATCTGGCCGACGAGGCTTGCGTCACGGCCCTGCATCCGGCTCGTATCGCCGAGCATGTCCCCGAAGGAGCGCAAACTGGCAAGCGCCGCGCCCTGCTGATCGGTGAAAGCCCGCGCCTCGTCCGACTTCTTGGCCATCTCGCGCGTGACGATGCTGTTCGCTCCCGACGGGAGCGCCGCCGCAGCGTTGTTGGCCTCGGAGTTCTCGGCGGGCGGGGCGAAGTAATCGCCCAGAGCCGCAGCTTTTTCCTCGCGCTTCGCCTCGAAACCCGTGTAGCGGTCCTGCGCTTGCACGTTCAGGGCTTGGGCCTCTTGGTCCAGCGTCCCTTGGCGGATGCGCTCGGCCGCGAGCGCGTCGTTACGCGCCTTTGCGGCCTTGTTGGCCGCTGCGGCGTTGGCGACGGTGGAGCCGACCGAGAGCGCGGCGCCTGCGATGGTGAGTGGATCACACAAGTCCGGCCCTCCTTACGACACGGCCACCGCGCCGGAGCGCGGGGCGAACAGTCCGGTATCATAGCGCGCGGAACCCGGTGTTCCGGCCCCGCCGTAGTAGCGGGCGCGCTCCGCCGCAGCTTGCGTTCCAAGCGCGCCGGTGAAGTCCGCGAACAGGTTGCTGATCGGGCTGTATGCGGCGGGTTGCGACAGGGCCGCAGATCGGGCGATAGCCGACGATGCAGCACCCTCGGCGTCGCCGGTGGCGTTCAGCATGGCGACGAGATCGGTTCGCGCGCCCTCGACGTTGGTTCGGGCCTGCGCGCCATAAGCCAAACCGTCGTCGCGGACCTTCTGGCTCTGGAGTTCGAAACGCTTCTGCAACTCGCCCGCCAGATCGGCGCGGGCCGAGCCTTCGGTCTGGCCTGCGCGGTCCATGGCGAACAGGAGTTCTTTGCCCGCCTTGCCGCGCTGATCTTCGACCTGCGGCATGGCGTAGTCGATGTACCGCTGGCGCTGCGCGTCAAAATAGCCGTCGTTGAACTGGCCATCGAAGATCGTGTTGATATTCGCGGTCCCCTCGCGGATGCGCTTCTGCCGCGCCAGTTCGTCCGCGCGGGCTAGAGCCGCCTCGTTACCGCCGCTTTTGCTGCTTCCGCCCATTACATCTCTCGCCGCATTGAATAACCGACACGCTTGAAGTCAAAATGCTCCAGAAACCGCGCTGTCCGGTCTGAGTTGAACTCGTTGTCGTTCCCTCCGATGATCTCGTTCGCGCCCACAATTCCGGCCCACGATACGAGTTCTTTCATCAGAAGTGCGGCGGCCCGAGTTCCGCGCTTATCGGGTCTTACGAACAATACCTCTTGAACGGCCACATGTCCACATGCTGCGCGATGCTCGTAAAAGTCGCAAACCAGCATCCCGAGGACTTCGCCTTTATTCTCGGCCACGAAGACCGTCGGGCTGGCGAAGTCGAGATAATTACGGATCGTCTTGCGGCAGCGTTCCTCGCTGAAGGTCAGCGTCGGCCTCGTCTGCTCCATATTCGCGCGGGCCATCTCGACGATAGCGTCCGCGTCACTCTCCAGTGCCAGCCGGACTTGCATCTGCCACCCATGCGAATTGAACGAAGGTTTCGCCGCCCTTGCCGTATTTCGGCATGACGGCCTCGCGCTTCAGCCCCAAGACCTCCACCCAGCGGTGGATTTCTTCGTAGCCGTCCAGCGACGCGCACTCGATCCGGTGGGTGCCCGCCGCCCGATAGCTGGGGAAGAGGCGCTGCGTGATCCATCGGGTCAGCGCCATGCCGATCTCCGGCAAGCGGTCGGTGGCGAAGAACATCAGCGTGACGACATTGGGCCGATGCTCGATCATCGCGCCCACCGCGACGGGCTTGGCACCCGCGAAAGCGCAGAAGGTGTCAGGCGCGTCGCCGTAGCGGTCAATCAGCCCCGATACCAGTTCGGCCTGCGTCTCGGCGCGCGACACGGCCAAGAACTCTTCCGCGTCCCGCCCCCGCATCCGCGCCGCGACGTAGGCCACGTCGTCCCGCGTCGGCGCGTCAATTCTCATCTTCATTGCCCGCGAAGTGGATGGCCAGCGCACTCAGGATGGCCGGTCCTTCGCCCTTGGACGTGAGGCGCAGGCTAAGGTGCGAACTGGAATGGGTGTAGGACACGCGATGTTGGTTGTACGTGGTCTGGTAAATGCGGGCGATTACCTCGTCCACGTCCAGATCAGTCGGCTGCGTCGCGGCCCGAACCTCCCACAGCCCCGTCAGCGCAGCGTCGATGCCCTCCCAATCCTTTGAAGCGGTCGGGCGGTTCGCGTCCAGATACGGGAGCCAGGCTTCGGCCTCCGTAGCGTCATAGGTGATCGTCGTGCCGGTCCCGCCATAGGCGTAGATCGTGTCGGACCCGCGCAGATAGACGCGGCCATTCCAGACCACGGCCTGCTGCGCCTCAAACAGCGTCTTCACGTCGCCGGTCTGCGCGGCCAGTTCGTAGGTTGTCCACGCACTGACCTGCGCGCTCTGGTAGAAGCTGAAGACGAAAACCTCGTCCTTCATCACCAGCCAGAACCGCTTGTCGATCGGGTTGATAAGGCCGACGACCTGCTGCCGCTCGTCGAGCGTGAGCGACGCCAGCTTGGCCGCGATCAGGTCGTCAATCGGCACGCCGATGTCGGTCGTGGCCGCCGCGTTGGAACTGTCACGCGCCCGCAGCGACCGAAGGCCGCTCTCGTCAAGGTAAAACACGTCGCTGTCGCCAAACTGCGTCACGCTCTGCGGGCAGGACGTGCCGGTGTTCGACAGCACTTGGCTCTGCGTGTTCAGGTTCGGGTCGGGATCGACAAACCAGACCTGCACGACCTCGGGCGAGAATATGGCCACGAGGTTCTGGTAGCGCGCCACGGCGGTCAGTTCCTCGGAACCGGAGTTCTGCGTCGCCATGTTGACAAAGCCCGCGCCAGTGGCGTCGGTCGTCCATTGCGTCGGGGCTTGGATACCGGAGAAGTGGAACAGGCTGCTCGAAACGGCGTACATCTTCGACTTGATCGTGCGGACAAACGTGCCGGGCGTGAAGGCATCAGCCGTGTCGGCCCCGTCTGCGAGCGACGTGTTCACGGTCGATAGCGACAGGCCGTCGGCCACCGTGAGCGTCACGACGCGACCGTTTGCCGCCGCGCCCGCTGTTGCCGCGATGATGTTCACGCGGTCGCCCACGGCGGTCGCGGTGTACTCCGGCGACGAGGCGAAGGAGTTGATCGCAGCCGCGACGTCCGACGCGGTGCCTTCGACAGTGCCGGTCCACGGCACGGCGCTGCTTATAACTGCCGCGCCGTCCACAAGCAGGGCGGCCAGCGACGACGTGACTGCGGGCGTAATGTCGGCCCCGCCAGCCATGTTGACGATACCGCCGACCGTCGCGTTGCCGCCGACAGTCGGCAGGACAGTCAGGCCGTTCGGCGTGACGCCCGCCACGGCAGCGATGATCGTGACCTGCGCGCCGGTGGACGTGGCGGTGTATTCCGGCGACGAGTTGAAGCTGTTGATGGCCGCTGCAATATCGGTGGCCGTCGTGGTGTTATCGCCGGTGTGGGCGACCGGCGCGGAGATGATGGCCACGCCGCCGACGGTGATGTTCGTGATCTGGTTGCCCGCGCCGGGCGAGCCGCCCGTCACAGTGAACGAGCCGGTTGCCGCGACCGCAGCGACCGAAGGGAGTTCCACGCCACCCAAGACACGGAACGAGGCCCGCGCCCGACCGTCGAACCAGTCCTCGACGCGGGTGCCGTCGTAGAAGTGGTGGATCGAGCCGTCCTCGAACACGCCGACCGCATAGACCTTCCCGTCGTAAAGGTCATAGGACGGGACCGAGGCCAAGGCCGTCGTGCCGTCGGGGTGCTGGAGGCGCTGATAGACCACGCCGGTCGGCATGGTCGGCGCGGAGGCGTTGCCGAACACCACCAAGCCCGTGCGGGTGTGAGCGAGGCCGATAGTCCCCGCGGGCAGCGAGTAGGACGGCACGAAGGCCGCGCGCTTCTCGAACTCGCCGCCACGGGTGACGTGGCCGTCCTTCGCGCGGATCATCACGCCGCCAGGCGTGGTTTCCGGCAAGCGGCGGGTGTCGAGGCCGCCGGTGAACTCCTTGATCCAGATAACGCCCATTACGGTTGCACCGGCGGCTTGTAGCGCGAGATGTAGGGACGCTGACGGAAGGGCCGCAGCGTCGTGCCGAACATATTGAAGTCGGGGCTTTTGGAGAGGCTAGCCTTCAAGCGCCCGTAATGACGCGAGGCGGCCCCCAGCTTCAGATTGGCGTCTTTCGCCCCAGCAGCGGCAAGGATCGCCCCCGCGCAGTAAAGCGTCAGCAGGCGCTCGTCCAGATCGGCGCGGTCGTCATTCTGGACAAGCGAGCGCAGGTCGCGGATGCCGGTGATCCGCAGCAGGCCATATTGGTCAGCACCGGCGTCCGCGTCGGGAACCGGCCAGATTTCGATGTCCTCGTCTTCGCTGATATTCCAGCGGCGCGGAGGCCAAGCGCGCTCGTCAAGCGCGCTGTCGTGGGCGGCGTAATGCTCGGCGCGGATGCCCGTCTCCATCGGAAGCCACTGGCCGTCCGACTTGATCTCGATCGTCTCGATGCGGTCGATCTGGATCTGCTGCGCGGGGGCTGTTCCGTCCTCCGCGACCGCGCTCGTGGGGTCGTAATACCGCTGGCCTGCCTGCACGGGGATGAAGCGGTGGACGCGCAGATGCGGCCACGCGAAGTCTTCCCACAGCCGCTCCTGCTCCCGCTGGAGCAGGTTGATGTGGCTGTCGCGGGACTGCACGTTGTGCGCGGGGTCCAGCGACAGCCGAGCCTCGGCTCGCACGCCGATCAGCAGCTTTTCGAGCGTCTTGTTGCGAGCCATAGCGTGTCCTTACTGGAAGATGCCTTCGCCCGCAGGGGCGGGCATATCGTCAATGCCGTCGAGATCGTCTTCATCCGCAGCGGGGGCAGGCGCTTCCGCCGTCTCAATGGCCTCAGCGATGGCCTTTGCCGATGCCTTCTCGTCAATGTCGATCCCCTTCGTCTTGGCGTAGGCAACCAGTTCGGCCTTCGTCTTCAGCTTGGGGGCTGGGGCGGGGGCCGCGCGGACGGGCGCAACGGCCTTCACGCGGCCAGTCGCCTTGAAATAATCGTCGGGCAGATCGATCTCGTCGAACTCTTCAAACACGCGGGCCGCAGCGCCGGGATACAGACCTTCAACAAAGGGGACGCCGTTGCCGTCGGTGGCTTTGCCGTAGACCACCTTCAGACGAATGAGTTCCTGCCGGTTCTTCCGCGCGGAGCCGTCGTCGTTCAGCGCATCGTCATCGGTCGGGTCCACGTCGAACACGGCGTCTTCGCCGTGGATCGCGCGCAACACAGCGATTTCGCCTGCGGTGACGCCGTATTTCGGGATGGTATTGTCCCGCCCGCCACCGATTGCGAGCATGATGTTGGCCAGTTTCATGGTGCCTCTCCTTAAGCTACCGATTTACCTTCGACGCCGCGACGCATCCGGTCGAGCGTGCGCTGCTGAAGCCAGTGAAGCGCCTCTTCGCATTTGGTCAGCGCAAGCGCGTTTTCCCGCGACGAGAAAAGCCCCGACTGGAAGGAACGCAGCCGGTCAATGACGATGGCGAGCAGAATTTCCTGCGTAACTCCGTTGACGCCATGTTCAGAGATAGGGCCATTCTGAAAACACACCCGAAGCATCGGGGGCGCGTTCTGGCCGAACACAACATCGTAAACGTGGCTCGCGCCGCCGTGGCCGGGTAGGCCGGCTACGATGACATCGAGTTTGTCGTTCAGCGGGTTTATCTTGTGGTAATCTACGGTTCTCATATTGAGATGCTCCGTTTGAGGGTTGAAGGGTGGCGGGGCCGAAGCCCCGCCGTGGTCGTTACGAGAGCGCGACCGCGCCGACGTTGGCGATCACTTGACCGCGACCTGCGCTGTCGAAGTGGACCACCAGCATCTCGTCACGCGCGTTCAGCGTGGCGATAGTTGCCGTGCCGTTGAACGTCCCGCCCGTCAGGGTGACGGTATGGGCCGCCGTGCCGGTCGCAGACGTATCCTTGATGATGATCGTCTTGTTCCGCACGGTGGTCAGGTCCAGCGTCGCAGCGATCACAACCGAAGCGTGGTTCAGTTCCACGGTTTCGACGGTCGGGGTGATCGCGCCAGAGGCAGTCAGTTCCTGCCAGGTCGGGTTGGCAAGGCCGCTTGCGGCTTGGCCAGCTTCGTCACCGACGGTCAGGTTGTAGGAACCGTTGCGCGGCGACACGCCGAAGGACAGCGTGATCTCGGACAGAGCAGCGAGCGAAGCGCCCGTGGTGTTCGTGACCGTGATGCTCGACGCGCCGAAGTCGGCGGTAAAGCCCGATGCGCCCTGCGCGTAGGAAGCGTCCCCGTCCACGATCATGCGACCGCCGGTGCTGCCGAACAGCATCGCGCGGGTGGCGCCGGTGGGGTAAGAGACGGTGAAGGTGGCGTCGTCGGCAACCGCCGACGCCAGAGTGGTGGTAACATTCGCAATCGCGCCCATGATGATCTCCTTGGCTGCGCGTGAAAGAAAGAGGATCAGCCCCGTCGTGGGGCTGACCCGCGCATCAGGCGATGTCGTAGACGCCGGACGTGTTCAGTTGCTTGGCGATCATCACCGCAGTGGTGGTGATGCCATTGTACATGACGTAGCGGTCATAAGGACGCGCGGGCGCGTGCTTCTTCATCCGCTGGCCATCCATGTACAGCAGGCGCAGACCCGTGCGGCCCATGTCGATGGCGTAGCACCGCTTGGTTTCCCCGAGGTCGTCCATCGTCGGGTCCCATTCCAGATTGATGCCGCCGTGCTTGGGGTTCTTCATCGAACCGTCCATGCCATCAGCGACGCCATTGTTGAAATAGGTGCCGTTCGCGCGCAGTTCCTTGATGTAGGCATCAATGAAGTCCGACCCGCAGAAGTAACGGGTGCGGGTGCCGCCCTGCGCGTACTTGGACCGACGACGGTTGGCCTTGTCCATGGCTTCGATCAGCGCGCCACCGTTGGTCGGGGTCGAAGTGATCGCGCCCAAGCCGCCAGCGCCCGCCGCAGCGGCGGTGCAGGCGTCATTGCGCCACCAGGTGTTCGCGGTGCGCGACAGGCCGAAGGTCGAACCCGTGAAGGGGTTGGCCAAGATGATCGACTTGATACCGGCCAGAGCCTTGGCGTCTGACGAGCCGTCGCCGTGGACCAAAGCGTCCATCGCCACGGCGAAGTCTTCGCCCATGGTGTCGTTCTTCTCGTCCAGCAGGTTCGCCAAAACGTGTTCCTCGCGGCCCGACATCTCGGAAGTGCGCGAGTTGGAGCCGCTTTCCACCACGTCGATACCGTCGATCTTCAGTTCGGTATGCGTGATGACCATACCCATGTGGTGTTCTTTCCACGGGGTACGGGCGCGCTTCAACCCGGTCGGGTTGTAGTACGCAACCTGATCGTCGCCGGTGTAACCCTGAAGGGTGCCACCGCCCTGACCGGCCTTGACGCCGAAGGAAACGTATTCCTTACCGCCGGGGAACGAGCCTGCGGTGTCGTTGAACGCCTTCAGCATCGGCTTGTTGGCGACGTTCTGTTTCCAGACCTTGCCCTTGTCGATCCAATGCTCCAGCGCGGCATTGTTGATATTCGAGAGTTCGTCAGCGGTAAACGCCATGATGTCCTGTCCTTGTGTCAGCCGCTACGCCGGTTCGCCCGAATGATGTCGAGCGTGTTCTTCGGCTCCGCAGCGGCGGTTCCTGCGACCTGCCCACCCGTGACGGGACGAACTGCCGGTTTCCGCGCGGGTTGGACCACAGGAGCGGCGGGGCGGAACGCAGCGTTGACCGCCGTGTAAGCCCGATCGCACTGTTCCTTCACACCTTGCGGCGTGTTGGGGCGGCCCTCCGTTGCGTGGAGGTAGGCAAGTTCCCGCTGAAGGGCGGGCAATTTGGCGGTGAAGTTCGGGTCTTTGGCCTGACGGTCGGCCTCCCACGAGTTTGCCGCGTTCAGGATGGCCTGTTGGGCCTCCGTCTGCGTCCGACGCTCTGCCTGCTGGCGCTGAAGCTGCTCGCGGCTTTGCACGGATTGGACTTGCGCCCGCGCCCGGCTGACCTCGATAGCGGCTTCACGGGTCATCTGCCCCTGCTGCACCTTCTCCTGAAGGTCCGAGGGCATGATGACCCCGGCTGCAACAGCGACCTTTTCGACCCAAGGCTTGATCCGCTCCCACGCCGCGACCGGATCGGTCTTGGCCAGTCCCATGATCTCCAGCCCGTCAGCCGCTTCTGCGGCGTCAAGATTGCTGCGTTCGAGGAAGCCTTCGACATTGCGATACCGGACGGCATCGATCTCGGCGGACTTCTTCTCGCGCAGCAAGTGCTGGAAACGCGGATGCTTGTGGAACGGAACGTCGGTGTAGTTCTCGTCGTCGGTGGTCTTCCCGTCGGTCGCAACGACCGGCGCTTCTTCGCCTTCGGGTGACGAGTCCGTCTCTTCGGGCTTCGCCTCCTGGCCTGCCGCAACAACGTCGCGGACTACCGAGAGGGTGTCCTTCGGATTTTCGTCGGCCGCGGTGGACGAAACCGCGTCATCGGCCAGATCCTTGATCTGGTCGTCGTCCAGGTCTGCCTGCTCGGACGACGGCAGGTCTTCGATTTCGTCCAGTTCCTTGGGCATAGTTGCTCCTTGGTTGTATGGTCAAATTACGCCATGTTTGGAATTGTCGCAAGACAGTCCTTACATGTATGTCACGGCACCTGATTTGAGCCAAAAGCAGGCTCGGAACCGCGCATCTGTTCGGGCGGACCTGCGGGCGCGTTCTGCCCGCCTTCCGCCCCTTGGGCCTCCGGCGAGGTTGCGGGGTCGCCGGTGCCGGGCTGGGCCATCTGGTTCTGCATGACGATGGACGGCATGTTGGCCGCGATGGCCTCCACCATGTCGGCCTTGTCGTCCAGACGCCGGATGACCTCTTTCGCCAGCCAGCCGGGATTGATCCCCGGCGTCTGCATGATGAACGGGGCCATCTTCTGAAAATTGTCAACTTCGACAGCTTGATTAGGCTTGCCCGACGATCCGGCTTCGACCTCCAGATAGACCTCGCCCGCGATCTCGGAGAGCGTCATGGGCGGCCAGACCGCGCCAGGACCGACGATCTCCATAACCTTCTCCGGCGACATCTCTTTCATCAGGATTTGGCCGGACGCGCGTGCTATCACCGACAGGAAGGCGTCGAGGTCGTCCACCGACGCGCCGTCTGCCGTTTTCGACGCATTGGCCGCGATGGCGCTTTCCGTAGCGGTGGCCTTCGAGATGCCGCCGAACTGCGCCTCGGACGATCCGATGGTGAACTGAACGTCCGTGAAGAACTGGTCGGTCCCGTAGAGGTTTGGATCGACGCCCGGAACGGGCATAGCCTCCAGAATGTCGGCCAGTTTGGTCTGCGCGTCGATGTTCAGCCCGATCACGTCAAACGGCTTTGCCTTCCCCAACTTGGCCGCGTCTTCCTCGTCAAGCCGCCCGCGCGCATAGGCCCAGCGGGGCCGCGCCGCGTCGCGGTGTTCGCGCATCCCCTGTCGGGAGCGGTTGTATTCCTGCTGCATGGGTAGCATCAACGCCACGTCCGACAGCGGGAACAGGTCTTTCTCGCTCTCGACCGCGTTGAAGGTCAGCGCGTAAACCGGCCAGAAGTCTTCGACGAATACGTCCGGCGCAGTCGGCTCGCGCAGGAAATACTTGTGGCCCTCTGCCACGAAGTAGACCAACCCCGTGCTTTTGTCGTAATGCTTGTAGACGCAGACAAGACCTTGGCCGCTGTCCTTGTGTTCCGAATAACCTTCCTCGCCGTTACCGTCGTCGGCGTCGGTGATCCGGTTGGCAGAGGTCTCGTCGCCCATCGGCTTGCCGTTGGGGTGGTAGCCCGTGAAGTCCTTGTCCAGCTTGCTCTCGGGGAACATCTCCTTCACCTGATCGACGGTGAAGAGGTATTCCAGCGTGATATGGCGGGCGCCGACGAAGCCGACCAGCGACCGGCACATCAGGTCAGGGATGACCTTCGTGGACAGAGGATAGTCAAAGACCAGACCCTCGCGCAGCACGATCTCCGGCTCCGCTTGCAGCGCCTCGACCGAGCGCATGAGTTCAGCGGCTTCGGCTTCCGTGTCGTCGAACTCGCCCTCGGCGGCCTTTTCGGTCAGGACGCGCAGATGCTCCAGCCGAACGCGCGCGTCGGCCAGTTGCTCGGTCACGCCGGGACGCGGGCCGTATTCGCGCTGGAAGTTCAACTCGACATAGCCGACGCCGGTGGTGCAGGCGCGGCGCACGACCTGCTTCATGGCCGTCTTGAAGTCGAGGGGCTTTTGCTCGCGGATGGCCTGCGCGAACAGGATCTCCAGCGTCTTGCCGAACTTCTTCAACTGCTCGCGGCGCTGCAAGCCCTGCTGGAAGTCGGCCACGACAGCCTGTGCCTGCTCGAAGCCCGGAGGCATCTGCGGCTGTGCCATGACGGGCTGGCCCGTCATCGGGTCCATAGCCGGAGCGCCCGTCATAGGATCGATCTGTGGCCCCGCCATCATCATGGCCTGCTGCGCCATCTGGACGGTCTGGAAGGCCAGCATGAGGCTGTCCTGGCTCTCGTCCCACACGGCGAAGTCCAGCGTCTCGCGGCGGCGCGCAACGGCTTTCGGGTTCTTGGCGTAGAGCGCGGCGGTCTTCTGCTTGACGTGCCGACCGGCGATGTTGGCGGTGTAGTTGCTCTCGTGCCAGCTTTCCTCGCGCCCGTTCATCGCCACGAACATATCGCGCCGCATCCGGTCGAAGGCGTCCTTGTGGTGGCGCTTGTCGGCCTTGACGCGCGTGATGATCTTCTTGACCAACGCGCAATCGCGTTCGCGCTGGGCAGGGTCGGCGTAGCCGTCCGCGCTCTCGGGCGCTTCCGACGCACCGTCCAGCAGCCCCATCGCGCCCGCGTCTTCCATCATGTCGTCCATCAGAACCCTCCAGTCCTGCGCCGTTCAGCCTGCTCGGCGGCCCAGCGGTCGTGCGTCTTGACCCAATTCAGCGTCCCGAACTTCGGCTGTTCCTTTTTCGGGGCGGGTGGCCGCTTGCCGAATTGAGACTGAAGCCCTAGCCCGAACAGAGATAGCATATCTACCCCGTCATCGTGAATACCATTCGGGAAAGCAAGCATCTCTTCCACGAGCCGGTCCCACATCGGCCCTTTCGGAATGTAAACCTTGCCCATAGCGACCCGCGCGGCGATGGATTGGGCGCGCTGTTCCTTGTCTCCGACCGGCGTGACTTCGCGCAGGTTGATGTAGATGCCCTGTTCGGCCATCCGCTTGTAGAGAAACGGCCCGATAGACTGCGAGATGTGGCCGCGTTCCGCCCACCAGATCAGCGGCGCGTTGGTGCCGGACGCCATCGCCAGCATGGCTTCCACCGCCTGATCGGTCGGCACGCGCTTCCAGAACAGATCGACGAGCCAGAGGTTGTCCTGCTTATCGACGCCTGCCTTGCCGAAACAGGACGGGTCGTTGCGCTGCTTCGTGCCGACCGCATGGTCGGACGTGCAATAGAAGCGCAGGTTGTCCGGCAGATCTGTTATATCATAACGCTGGATATTCTCGCGCCGGAACAGCACGCCGTCGGCCACCGTTGGGCGCTGTTGATATAGCGCGGCGAAGCCCAGCGGATCGAGGCGCTGCTGCGACATCAAGAAGTCCAGATCGAACTCTTCCGGCCACAGCGGCTCGCCCTCGGCGCGACCCAGCACGTCGCCTTCCTCGGCTATGGCTGGGATGCGGATAATCATCCAGTCCTTCGCCTCAATGGCGTTGTAGCAGGGGTTATCGGGGTCCGTGAGCCGCCCGATCACATCGTCAGAGTGCCAGCGCGTCATGGTCAGCATGACCAGCTTGCGCCCCATGCGGCGCGTCATGGCGACCTTCGTAAACCAGTTCCAAGCCTGATCGCGGATCGTCTGTGATCTGGCCTCTTCGTGGTCCTTATAGAGATCGTCTAGGAGGAGACAATTGTGGACGAGGACGCCGTTGGCGAAGAAGTTTTCGGTTTCTTCCACTTGGATGTCGTAGACAATGGCGTCTCGGCATGTGTCTTCAACAGCAACGACAAAGCTGGCCCCTCCGACGAAAAGTGAACCCTCTCGTGGCAGGGGCGGCACACCGTCGCCAAGTTCGTCGCGCGGTTGTTCAGCGGGTTCTCGTCGATGTGATGCACTTCCAGTTTCGTCGCGTCGCTGCAAATCACGCAACGCTGCCCGTCGCGCGCCAGAACCAGAGGACGCATCTCCCGGTAGCGCCGAACCACATGGGGTTTCGTCCGCTGCTTGAACGCGCCGCCCTTCCATCTCGGGTTGTTCTCGCCCAGCATCAGCGCCGAGTGCGCCCTGTTCTTGCAATCCATCGAACAATACTGGCTGTCGGCGTTCTGCGGTAAGAACTGCGCGTTGCATCGCGCGCACGGCTTCAGCCGCGCCAGAACACGAAGGTCCAGTTCTTCCTGCCTCTCCGCCTCGTGGCACGCTGTCGAGCAAAACACCCGTCCCTGCTTGTTCGTCCCGATCGCCGTCTTCTTGGGTGCCGGTTGCCCGCACCTCACGCAGACCCGCGCGCCGAACCGAGCCACATTCGCCGCCCGCCCCCAGCATGTGTTGCTGCAATAGAAGTCCGTCAGCCCGCGCCTGAAATGCTTCGCCACGTCCGCAGCTTGCCGCGTCTCCATCTGCCCGCACTGAGCACAAGAGACGATCACCGGCGGCAAGTTCAGCCGCTTCGCGCCAGCCATTTCCGGCGTAGAAGCGATGGTCTGCTGTAGCTTCGACCACTCGTCCAGCGTTATCGGTGATCCTGAGTATCCGAGATCGCGGACGCTCCGCGATAGCCTGGATGCGCCGGTAGACAGGTTTTCCGGTAGCAAAGTCAAACGAGAGAATTTCTTCTCCGATGCAAACATCCTTCAAGAACTTCTGGCCTGTTCGCATTTCTACCTTAGTATTGCCTACAAGGCAATTGGCTCCTTTACCCGTAAGCGGGCCGCCGCGACCGACGAACACAAGACGCCCGCCCGCTTCGGTCTGGAAGTTGGCCTTCGCTGTGCTGCCCTTCCGTAGCCGGTGGCCAGGGAATACCTGCTTGAACTGCGAGGTTCCCATGATGGCGCGCGTGTCGCCGCCGATGTCCTCGGCCATGCCGTCGGAATAGGTGCCGACCGCGATGTTCCATTCGGGGTGGCGCCCTGACAGCCAAGCCGAGAAGTGCTTGGTCGCCATTTGGGTCTTCCCGTGACGCGGAGGCATCGCAAAGATGATCTGCTTGCAGAGCCGCCCGTCTGCGTGGCGCAACTCGCCGCGCTCGAACTGAACCAGCACTTTTGCGACCTGCTTGTGGAACGCCTGCGCGCGATACGATGACCGCGACACGTCGTTCGGGTCTTCGGGGTCCGGCATGGTGAACTCGATGAACGGCAGAAGATCCTCGCGGGCTTCCGCCGCAATCTTTAGCCGCTCCAGCAACGCCAATTCTTGCTCAAAAGCGGCGGGGCTTTCGGCTTTCTTCTTGGCTTGCTCCGCTTCCCAGCCGTAACGGTGGCCGGTGCGCGGATTTACGTGGTTGGGGTTGGGCATTACCAGCAGCCCTTCGACTGCCCGAACTCGTTATGGCCGAGGATCGCTTCGACCTCGCGGTCGTCCAGCGCGTCAACTGTCGCGTCGCGCAGGAAAATGGGCTTCCAGCCCGCGCAATCCGGCACGGGTTCAGTCAGGACGGGTCCACTTTGAACGCAGCCGGTCACGAGCAGAGCCGCCAGCAGCATTACGGTCGATTTCATCGCGTTTCCGCTCCTGTTTGAGTGCTTCGACCGCCGCCTCCAGTTCGTCCTCGCGGCGCGCGTCCTGCTTCGCGTCCGCACGGGCCAGAAGCAGCAAAAGCACATCGCGGAACGCCCGAAGAACGACGGCCAGCCATTTCATCAGACTTCGGCCTTCTTCTTGGACCACAGGGACCAGCCGGAGACGATGATGACGCCCGCAGCGCCAGCGATCTCGTTAATCAGCGCGGCGTCCCAGCCTTTGCCGATCAGGTAGCCGGATGCACCGGCCAGAAGTGCGCGGACGATGCCGCCAATCTGTTCTTTGGTCACGTCAGTTCTCCCGTTCAAGCCGGATACTTCCGGCGGTCAAGTTCCCAATGCGGGCCGTCCTTGAACGACCGCCAGTCGCCGCCCCAGATCAGGGCAACTTTCTCCGCAGCCGCAGCGGCTTTGATCGTCGGCGCGAGCCGACCGTAAAGCGGCCACGAATACATCTCTTCGACTTCAACCTTGCCGTCCTTGTCGATGTCCACATAAGGGACCAGATCGACGGCGTGGCCGGTGATGTGGCGCGAGTTCAGCGTCTTGGACGCCCCGATCCGCACCAGTTCGCGCTGGCGGGCCGCCGTTCGCAGACCCTCGGTCACGACAAAGGCAAACGGCGCTTCTTGCAGCGCCCGATCCATCACCCGCCGCAGATCGGGGTGGACACCGGCCAAATTCCGAAGGCTACGGGCGTCCCACTGGCGCATGTCGCTATCCTCTCCGCTCTACGATCCAGTCACGGATCTCTTTCACGTCTGACCGGACCTCGGACAGCGCCTCGCGGTCCTCCTTCCGAAGCTGATCGCGGTGCTTGATCTCTTGCGTCAGCATCTCGATCGATTGTTGGTTGGTGAAAACCACCCGTAAGACCCACCACGCGCCCGCCGCAAACGCCGCCAACCCTGTGGTCACAGCCCAGAACACGTAGTCTTCGATTTTTTCCATCAACCGCACCGTCATTCTCCGTCGGTCGTCATTCAAGACATTCCCGACACCATAAATCAGATCGCCTTCTACAAAACCTTGGCTAAAAGGCCAGTTTATCGGATCGGTGTAGCGCGGCCACAGGTTTCCAGCAATCTAGCGTTGTATTGGCCTCTTGTCCACCAAAAGACAAGAAAAGGCCCGCGCTGCGGGTGCTGCGCGGGCAAGTTTCCGAGGGAGGCGGTAAAAGACGCTGCCGAGCGGCTTTCGCAACAACCCTAGATGGGTGATGGACGTTTTGTCAAGCGGCTTGTGCGAGCAGCGCCGCCGAAGCAACAGCGCCGATCAGCGTGGCAATGAAGTCGGCCAGTTCCGGCGTTCCCGTCCCGCGCGTATCGAGGTATTCCTTCGCCAGCCCAGCGCCGCCCGCGAGAATGACGCCGTGGACTGGATAGCCGACCCAGGCGAAGGGCGCGGCGATAGCAGCCCCTGCGACGAAGTGGAGTGCCTTGTCACGCATTGTCTGCCACCCTCACAAGCCCATTTGCCGCCAGCACAGCCGACCAATGGTCAAACGGCATCATCGCATCGTCAAAACTCGATACCATCACAGCAAGCAACGGCGCGGCCTCGGCCGGGGGATCGGCCATCATCGCCAGAAACTCCGGCCCGACCTCGGCACAGCAGCCCCAATGCGTCGTAGGCGCGATGCCAGAGGCCGACAGAGGCACTGAGAAGTTTCCTTCGCCCCATCCCTGCGCGACCCCGAAGGCGTTCCCAGCGTCCAGATATGCGGCTGGCAGGATCATAACAGCATTTGTCATAGCGTCACCTCCGGCGTGTTGCGGGCAATCAGGGCTTCCACCCGTGCGATTGTGGCGGCGTCAAGGTTCGGGCCGAAGCGCACTGCATGGCCGAAGTCGTAGCCATTGAAGGGCAGCGTGGTTCCGCCACGGGCGTAGATATAGGCGGGATAGGCCGCAAAATTACCAGTTCCTGCCGAACCACCAGAAGACGAAGGCACAAACGTCGAACCGTTAATCCTCGGCATGATCTCGCTCACGAGTGTAGCGCCAGCAATATCATAGGATACCGACAAAACGGAACTGATCGGTGCCGTGTATCCGCTGCCAATAATGAAAGCGCCCGTGGTTGATCCAGACAGACCAAATCCGTACGTTGGTGTTGCGGACGCAGGCGCATCAAGACCGAACGTTCCTAAGTTTGCCGTTGATGCGGATAGTTCAAACAACACACCCCGCGCCGCATCGCTATTCTTCCGCACCCCGGCGAACACCTGAACCTTATCCGTTCCGGGCGTGATTGTGGGCGTGGAGTAGGCGGTGTTTACGCCATTGGCGAGGACGTAGTAGCAGGACGGCACGCCCGCCTCGGTGATGTCGTAGTTTGAGGCAACACGCTGGTAGGCGGTAGCGGTGGAGCCGAGTTCGAGTTGTGCGCCCCAGATGGAAAAAGTCAGGCCAAGGCCAACCCGGCCGATTTGCGCCTCGGTGTATACCGTGTTTGCTACAGCCGCGCAGGTAATGACGCAGCGATACCACCCGCTGCCCGCGTCAGCCATGCTCACAGTTGTATTTGGGGTTATGGTGCTAGCAACCCCAGTAGATAGGTTAAAAGTCCCCGTATATGTCGCGGTGGCAGCCACCAAGAGCTGAATGGACGTTGCAGTTCCAGCCTTGATGTAGGTCGAATATGTGTATGTGGCCCCTCCCGCAGCAGCAAAAATAGCCGTGCTTGGGTAGATATAGCCAGCAGCGCCACCGGATGTTACAGTGTCAGCGGTTGCAGTCCCATCAGGTGCAACCACGGCATTCGCAGCCACAGTCGTGCTGATCGTCTTATTCCAAGCAGCATTGTCAAACTGCTCACTATACGTCAGCAGGTTCCGCCGCCCGGTCTTGGGCATCCAGCCGTAGATGCCACGTGATGCGTCATTGATTGCGACCTCGTGGGTTCCGGCGAGTTCACGGACGGAATAGTCGGAAATAACAAATGTGTTGTTTGAAGCGCCCTGCGCCCAAAGGTAGATCACACCTGTCGAGCTTGCGGTATAAATGCCTGTGAAGGTTCCGTTGGAGGTAATTGCGCCTCTGCCACTGCCACCGGGCAAAAGAAGTGCGGCAGTCCCAGAGACGTAGGACGAAACCGTCAGGTTGACACGATATGTCTTTCCTACTTCAACGGTTCCGACCACGTTATATGCATTTGAGTTCTGCGCGGCAGATGAAAATGCAGCAACGCCCCCAGAGACAGTTACCCCAGAAGTCACTGTCCATCCGGGTAGAGTTAGCGCCGCTCCACGCTCCACCCCAAGCGCCAGCCCCTTCGACTTATCCAGCCGCAGCCCAACACTCTGCCCAGCAGCAGTTACAGGCGTGGTGCCTGCGCGGTCCTGATACAGCGTGGTAATGTCCCGCGGCTCGAAGGCGAAGCCGGGTTCGTTCTGCCCGAACAGCAACGCCCGCAACGTCGCGGGGTCGCCAAACGGACGGAACGGCCCACCGCCCCGCCGCAACACGGCCTGATCGTTGACAAACCGCGCCATAGCGTCAGGCCTTCGACCGGCGGACAACCTCGCCGTCGCCCTCGGCCCGCGCCGAGCGATACCGGACGACCTCACCGCTGGCCAGTGCAAGCACATCGCCCTCGTCCAGCAAGATCCCGTCCTTCTCGTCCGAAGGCGCAGAGGTGGCCGCCGTGGCGATGTAAACCGGCCCCTTGCGGACCTGCCAGAACTCAGCGGTCGTCAACGTCACGGTCGAGGACCAGTCGCGCGTAAAATCCGAAACGATCGCCATGTGTCGGCCCCTTCGTGTCCATGTTGGGCGACACCCTAACCCAAACCGACAAGCACAGCAACTACTGACATGCGCTGCGGACGGAGTGTCCTGTTCGGATTTCAGCCGGAAATATAGGGGCGGGCTTGCCGGCGGGAAACCGCTCAGGCCTCGGGAAAGGGGCGGCGGGGTGGGCGTGGCGGCGGTTGGCAGCTTAGGGCAGGGCGGGAATTCGGACAGAGTGTCCGGTTCGGATTTTTGGCTGTGCGCTTGTGTAGGGCGCTGACGCAGCCCGCGCCGCGTCGTTCGGACTGACGGCAGGGGGTGGGCGGGGGCCGGGCAGGCGGTGATTGCCGCCCGCCGTCGCGTCACTGTATCACGGATACGGTTGCTTCCCCTTATGTATCAACAGGTTAGCCCCTGCCATTGCGCGCAAGCTGGGCGCAATCACTCGAATACGTCGCTTTTCGGGGGTTCTGCCTGGCCTTCGATCACTGGCTTTGCTCGATCGGCCATGGCCCGCCGCAAGGTGTCGATGCGCGCCTGGATCTCCGCCGGCGTCATCTCGGAGGGGTCTTTCGCCTCCCCGCTCTCGCCCTGCCCGAGGCTGTATTTCAGCACCGTTTGGGCCGCCGTGATGCGGTTCCGCGTTGCTTCCTTGTCATCGGTCAGGACTTTTTCCAGCAAATCCAAGGACTTGGGAAGCAAGTCGTTGTTCAGCCGCGCGACTTGGGCCTTGCGGATTGCCTCAACCGTTACCGGGTTGTGCATCTTCTGGTGGGCGCTAACCGACGGCGCGCGGTATCCGGCCATCTTGGCGGAATAGTGCGCGTCCCCCGTCGCCGCCATGTGGCCGATAAAGGCCGCCTCTTGGGTTGTCAGCTTACCGCCTTTGACGGGCATCAAGGCCACCTCTGTTTCTTCAAGTCATGTAATAACATAACGCTAAGTCGGGGCTAACGCAAATTGAACTAAACAGTTCAGTTTAGAACCGCCCGCCCCGCCCCCGCTTTTTCCGCTTGTCTGCCCTTCTGTATTATGGCATACGATAGGCATACAAAACAGAAAGGCCTACCCCGTGACAGTCGCCCGCACCATCCAGCTAGCCGAACAACACGCCGCAAACGGCAACACGCCCGCCGCGTGCCGCATCCTCGACGGCGCTATCCGCGCCGCCCTTTCCGCCCGCGCCCAATGGACGTTGACCCTCGCAAAGGCGCGGATTCTTGACGCCGCCGTAGACGCAACCGTCGCCCGCTCCAATCAGCCCCGCGCTTGACACAACCCGCCGCCCCGCAAGGGGCGGCCCTGACCCCTGAAGGATGCCCGACAATGGCTAACCCGTTCCCCTACTTTAAGCGCCCCACCACGGCGCCCGAGGCTCAGAGCAACGTAAATTATTGGTGGTTTGAGGCTATGGGCGGCGCGCCTGACGACGCGAACCCCGCCGCTTGGAATACCTACATGCGCGAGATGCAGCGCGCCGCCCGCGCTGATCTGGATAAGATCAAGCGCGCGACCGCCGCGCCCGCCGCCTGATCTGGCCAGACTACCACCCGACACAACCCGACAACCGAAAAGGAATAAACCCATGAACGCGCAAGCCGTAACCGCTTTTACGCCCGCCCTCGCCATTAACCGGAACCACCGCAAGGAAAACAACGCTTTCTATAGCTATTCCCTGATTGATCTGGACAAGGGATCCGAACTTGCGGTTATCCGCCTTTATTACAGTGCCTCCGGCGCCCGTAATTACGCGTGCTTGTGGGTACGGGCGGAGAACTACTACGCCAGCGGGTCAGGCTACGCCGGCGGGGGCGGATACCACCGCCCGAGCGCTGCCGCGGCTGACGCTTTCCGCAAGGCGGGTATAACGCTTGCGGAACCGATAGGGGGCGTGGGCGATGAGGCTATCCGCGACGCTATGCAAGCGCTGGGCCACTATCTGGGGATTGCTTGCCCTATGATACTTCGGGCTAACGCGTGACGGTTTAGCCATTGCCGCCCCGCGCGGGCGGCAACCCTGAACCGTCACCGCAACCGAAAGGATAGCCCCTTGAAACCGATATTTATCAACTGGAAAGGGCCGCAAGGCCGTGAAACCGTCGACAGCGTGGACGTGCAGCCGGAATACTGGCCCACGCCGCGCGCCATGCGGAAAGAAGCCGCGCGGCTTGTCTCGGAATACGCCTTTTGCGGCATTGCCGCTTACACGTCTTCGCGCCCGTGCGCTAACTGGAAAGGGTGACGCAATGCAACCCAAGCCGGACCATTGGACCGAAGGCCACCGCGCCGCCATGAACGGCGCGACCTATGCAGACAACCCCTATGAGGGCCGAGACGGCGCGACCGCTTGGGCCTTCGGATGCGCGCAAGGGACGCGCGACCGCAACGCCGCTGCCTTTGGGCGTATCTTGGCCGCGTTGCAAACTGGCGGGGCCTCCGCATGATCCGCGCCCGCCTTGCTGACATCCTGGGCGCAATCGCCCTTTTCGCTTTCCTCTTCGCTGGCCTTTGGCTGACACCCTGAAAGGATACTGACCCATGCAAACCGAATGGAAAGCCGACGGATGGGAAGCGGAATATTTTGCGCCCTATCTCTGCCTGACCGCGCCCGATGGCGCGACGGGGCTTGTCGTCTTGAAGCAAGGGGCGCGCAACGTCACCGCGCAACAGTTCCGGTCTAGCGTTGCCTCGCATGGCGTCTTGCGCGCGTGCCAGACGTTCTGGAAATTGCGAGCCGCCCCATGATCATCCTGATCGGCGCCGCCCTCATAGCCCTGACCCTACTTTTCGGGGTTATCCCTCTGGCCATTGCTGCGCTGGCAATGGCCCTAACCCGTCGTATCACTGGCCGCGATTGACCGCGCCCACAACAGGAAAGGCTACCCCATGACCCTATCGGAACTTTACGGATTGAACCCCCGCACCCTGACCCGCGCGACCTTTTACGACTTGGCGCGCAACGCGCGCAAACAAGGCTATTCGCTCAAAGTCGGGGATTGCTACATCGGGCGGGGCGGGGTTCTGCCTTGCACGCCTAGCGGCGTTCTGTTGCGCGGCGTATGGGATAAGATCCGCCACGCGCAATATTGCCGCCGCGCGGGCCGCCTGAACGCCGCGCGCGCAATCCTGGCCTTGCCAGACCCGCACCCATGCACGCGCGGCAATTTCTGACAAGCCCCGCCTCGGACCGCCCGACAAGCCCCGCCCCGCGCGGGGCTTTTCCTTTGCCGTTGCCGTTGCCGTTGCCGTTGCCGTTGCGCCCTACCCCCGCGCCCTTGCGCTCGATCGGCGCGCCCTACCCCCGCGCCCTTGCGCTCGATCGGCGCCCGCCCGGTCGGCGCGCCCGCCGCTGGGCTATGGCCTTGATGTCGTCGCGCTGCGGGCCGATCTCCAGAGGGAAGCCGAAAATGGGTTAGGCAACTTTTGCCGAGCACCCGCCCTACCCAAAAACGATTTGGCAAATTTGGCCGGACCCCCGCCCTTATTAACTTCGGCCCCTTTGGCATACAGATGACATACAATTCTAAAGTGCCCGCAAGGGCCAAAGTCAAGGTATGGGGTGGTGCGGCGCGGCGGCGGAGAAGCGCCACCCTATATAAGAGACTTCTCCGCTTCTCCGCCGCCCTAATTCCGCCAATGAAAACAGATACTTAACCTGACTTCTCCGCTTCTCCGCCACGTCTCCGCCAACATCTCCGAACATCAATGAAATCAAGGACTTAGCAAAACGTTTCCGCCTTTTCCGCCACTTCTCCGCCGACTTCTCCGCCACTTTTCCGACGTTTCCGCCGAGCATACAACAGGCATCAATCGAACACATCCACGTCGTCATTTTGTGTTTCGTATGCCTCTTCCGAAGTGACCTGCACGGGCTGGAAATGCCCCACCCCCTCCCTAAGCACCCGATACCCCATCTTCTTCGTCTTGCGCGATACTTCCGCCACGTCTACGGTTCCGTCCGCCAGCCAAAGCCCGAGATAGCTTTCCGCCTGCTCGGCTGTCAGCCCGAAGTCCCGCACCATGCGGTCCACCGCATAGTCGTCGCCCGATCTGCGGGTCTTGCCCCAAGGCGACCCAACATCCCATGCAACCTTCATGGCGGCCAACACACGGGAGGCCGCAGTCGGGGACATGGCACCGTCACGGCCGCCAGGCAGCGCGGCGCGAGCCACCACAAGGGAGGTCTGCCCGTCAGCCAGATCGGCCTTCTCGAACACATAGGGTTCCTCCCACCCATCGGGGCCATCTTTCTGCTTCTCGCATGTCAGCCGCCCGACGCTCTTGCCTTTCGTGCGCTCCAGCTTGAACACGAAGTCGCCAGCACCGCGCAGCACTGTCGAGCCGCGCATGTCGCCAGACTTGCCTGCGTGGTGGACGCCAAGGACCGCGCACTGGAAAGCGTCTTTGACTTCATCGCAGGCTTTGACGAACAGGGTCATTTCCTTTTGCAGGTTCTCGTCCGCACCCGGCATTGAACGCGAAACTGTGTCCACGATCACGAGGCACGGGCGGCGCTGGACTGCTTTTCTGACGGTGCGGATCAGCTTCGTGATGTCGTTCGGGTCCATGAAGTCGATGGTGCGCTCGATCATCGTGAAGCGGTTCGGCTCGTCTTTCCCGAAGCCTCTCGCCTCTCGCCATGCGCGGACGCGGTTGCGGAAGCCGAACGAGCCTTCTGCGGCCAGATACAGGACGCAGGGGTTGTCATCGCCCGCGTCTATCGGGTCGCCGTGCCAGTCCGCCGCGCCGAAGGCGATAGAGAGGGCCATGTCCAAGGCCAGGAACGACTTGCCGACGCCGGGGGCGGAATAGAGAAAGCCGGTCGATACCTGCGGGATATGGCGATCCACCAAGAACCGCGGCGGTGGCCGGTCCTCGATGTCTTGCAGGCGCAGCACGGGGAAGATGTCGTCATCCGCCTGCTCGCGCTCTATCGCCGCTTGGGTATCAAATGGGCTAGGCTCGCGTTCGGGGACTGGCTCGAAGTGGACTTCGGCCGACGTGAAGGAACCGTCTCCGTGCTTGTCGGCCTGCGCGTAAACCCAGTTCGCCCCGATTGCAAACGTGCCGCCAAGCCCGTTCCAGTCTTTGCGCCAGACCTCCGGCTCGCCGCCATTGTCTTTCTCCGCCCACTCAGTCCACAGGTGAAACGCCTCGTCCTCGTCGTCCGGCAATGCGGCTTTCAGCGCGGCGCCCATGCGGATGTAATCGTCGCGGCTCGGGTAGATAGCCCTGCTGTTGGGTATCGCCGCCATAGCGCGGCGCACGGCCTCTGGATCGCCACGCAGGCTCTCCTGCGGCACTGTCTCCCTATCAACAACTGTGCTCTCGCGGCGGCTGCTCGCTTCCGGCAGCGCCTTCAGCAGCGCCGCTTGGACCGCCTCGTATTGATCGGGTCGGATCAACGTAATGTCGTCGCGGTGGACGGGTTTACGAGGCCACTGGTAAGGGCGGTTTGCAGCCCTGTGCATCCCGAACAGCGCGACCTGTCGTCCGTCGGTGAACATCTCCACGGCTTGCGTCTTTTCGCCGGTTTTGGTGAACACCCATCCGCCCTTCACGGGGTCGGTCAGCCGGTAAAACAGCATCCGCTTCGGCGCGAGGCCGATCCGGCATGGACTTGGCCCGAGTTCCGCGACGATGATGCGCTCGGCCTCTTCCGCCCAATGACTATCGGTAATGTCGATGTCGAAGATGATCCAGTCCGGTGGCATCCTGAAACCGACGTTTGCGCCCCACTGGTGCCAGGTGTCGAGATCTTCGTCTGTCGTCTGGTAAGTTCGCCAACCCTTGAAGCCGCCCCACTTTCCGTCGCGCCACAACGCCGCCGGAGCCTTGCCGCGCATCTGCGCGAGAGCCTTCTCCTCGCCATGCTTTCTGATCGCGCGCTGGACGTATTCCCATTGGGGGGACACCTGCGCGTCGGCGGGCATCAACGGCACCAAGTTCGGCCAGCCGAGTTCGTGGAAATACCGGAACGGGTTGTTTGTTTTCGGGGCGTCGGGGCGCATCGGAACGACCGTCATTTTCTGAACCACAACCCCGCGTCCTGAAGTTCCTCTATCTGCGCCTTGCGCTCGGCTAGCGCAGGCTGCTCCATCGGTCCGTAGGCCACCCCTTTCCCGTCGCCATAAGCACAGGTGTAGAAGGGCGTGCTGGTCGTCGCGGTGAGGGCCAGCGCCGCGAGCGCGTGGTCCGCGTCCGTTGACCGGTCATAATCAAACTCCACACACCAGGAACCCGCTTCCTCGTCAAACGACAAACTGATCGGCGCAGAGGTGGCCGACGGATGGGCTTCCATGTAGCGCCGGATCGCCAGATACTCGGGGCGCGTGTCCGAGGGGTCGAACCCCAGACGGGCAATCCGCGTCGCGTTCAGTTCGTCAAAGTAGGAAGCGCGGATTGCTATCCGCGCCCTCCACTCGTTAACCCGTTGTGTGGTGCTTTTCGCCATGCCCGCCTCGGATGCCAAATCATTGCCTTACAACGTATGGCAATACTGTGTCTGGTTGTCAACCGCTATTCAGGACAAGCGCGGCTGGCCGCAACGGCGTTCAAGACCATCCGCGCCTCAATGGCGATGTCGGGATAGCCCGCCTGCAACCACGCCATGAGCGCGCGGATCTGGCCGCCCTCTGCTGCGCCATTCGGGGTGGCCAGACGCCGCTCCAGCTTCGCCTTGACCTTGAAGCGGAACGACCGCGCCTTGCGGGCATTGACGACCCAATCCTCGCCGCGGTCCTCGGTCATAAGCTGCGCGGTGATCTCGGCGATCTCGCCCTCGACCTTCGCCAGCATGTCCTCGATGTCGCCCTTGTCGGTCGGCAGGTTGTCCCAATCATAGCGTTCCGACATCACACGCCCTCCGGCTTCGGGCGGTCCATCCGGTTGGCCTGCTGACGGCGGCGCACGGACTCGCGGCGGAACACCACCGAGAACGCTTCGGTCACGGCGCGCTCGATGTCGGCTTCGCTTTTGTGGGAGTTTTGGCACTTGGCCGCAACATATTGTGCCTGCGCTTGCGCGGGCGGCACAGATTTGGTATTCATTGAGTGTTCCTCTTCGTGGTTGTAGGGGTACGGTCAGGGGGAGCGGCGGCGCTTGCGTGTCGCCGCTCTTTCAGTTCGTCCGGCCAGTGTATCCGATTGTCCGGTCTTGTCGCCAGACACAATCTACACAAGCGTGCGCGGTCCCTGCGACTTGATCTCGTTGACGGGAAGCCAGGTCGAGGTTCCACGTTCGATGCGCTTGACCAGCGCGGGCTGCGATATACCGAGGTCACGGGCTGCGGCTGATTTGGACAGATACCAAACGCCGTCCAGATACCCCGCGTAACGGTCCTTCAGGCCGCATGTCTCCAGCGTGCCGTTGTTCAGCGCGGCGAACACAGTGCTGATGTTGACGCCTAGCTGCCGCGCCGCTTCAGAGATAGACGGGTAGACCACGCCACGGATCTTTGTGGCAACGCCTCGCCGTGGTTGCCTCATGGCTGCACCGCCTTGGCCGCTGCGATGGCGGCGCGCAGGTTGCTGTGTTCGGTGCTGGTGATGAACGTATTCACACAAACCTGAGCCGCCTCCACCAGCCGCGCAATCACGGCGTCGCGGGGGTCGGGCTTCTTGCCAGCAACCATATTATCGATCTGCGTTAGTAACCCCGTAAGGTCTCCAAGCGGTCGCCAGTCTTTATTGTCTGGGTAATGCTTTGCTATCAGCGCATCAGCCAATGTTAGTGCATACTGATAGGCTTGTTCGTAGTCTGCGGTGCGGGGGTCGGGCTGCGGTTCGATGGCGGCGGCAAGGTCGGCGCGGCGGTTCCATGCGGCGGCAGCTTCTGAAACTGCGTCATTGTCACCGTCTATAAACGGTCCTCGGTGCATCTTAACGTCTAGGCATTGGACATAGGCACACTCATCTCCTGTAATAAGTGAAGCTTCACCACCGCAAAACGGGCAGGGTTTCAGTTCCGGTGCGGTCATTTCTTTTCTCCGATCAGGGCGAGTAGGGCTGCTGAAATTGCCATAGCGGTTTTAGACTTTTGCCCGTGCATCACACATGCAGTGAGCGCCTCTCTCAGCGCGGCCTCACGGATCGCGGCGGGGTCGATGGCGGGGATGGCGCGCAGGGCTTTTTCATGCTGCGTGACGGTATGTCCAATGGTGATGGCAGCAATCGCGGCGTCGAGCGGGATCAGTTTGGTCATCACGACCCTACCTTTTCGTCGGTCCCGGCCCAGACAAATTGGCCGTCAGCGCCAACAGGGAAGTGGCTACCACAGCCAGCGCAGAACGTGCCGGAATAGAACGCCGGATTGCGGGCATAGGTCTCGGCCAGCGCCAAGCCCATCGTCGTCACGACACCGCAGGTCAGGTGGCGGTAACTCTGGCGCACGGGCCGCACAAAGCCCTTGGCGCGTTCTTCTGCGGACAGGACGACATAGGCCTTCTGCATCCCCGTTGCGGGGTCGATTTCGCGGTGATCCGGCGTGACCGGCGAACCGTCTGTCAGGGTGGTTTTCGGCATCATGCGTTTCCTTTGGTGTGGTGTAGGCTTTCGATGACGCCAGCGTTGCCGGTCTCGATGTTTGCCATGATCAGTTGCAGCGCACGATCCTTGGTCATCGTGCGCTGGTCTTGCAGGGCCAATGCCTGCCCGACCACCTGCGAGGTGATTGCCAGCACACGCTCTCCGGTGTCTGGCGTCAGGTGGCGCTTGACCAAAGCCATGATGTCGTCGCGCAGGGCTTCGTCGGCCTTTGTCGGAGCGACGGCTTTCATCGTAAAATCCGGCATCACGCACCGCCTTTCACTGGGAAATACGGGGTCGGCCTCGACTGCGGCTCAAGTTCAATGGTGATAAAGAAACTGTCACCCGATTGCTCAACCCATCCGCAGATTGACTTGCCGTCGTCAGTCGGTAGCAGGTTCTTGATCTGGCCAATCACGATGATAGACTTACAGTGCGCCATGTCGTCGCGGTGAATATCGATCCGCTTAGCCCCGTTGTTTTCGTGAAATACGGACGCCCGGTATCCTTTCGGCGCTACGATCAAAGATGCAGGTTCCGTCTCCGTGCTGTAAGTGACCAGATTACGCATCACGCACCGCCTTTCTTGCTGGCGGCGAGGATGGCGTCCGCGCAGCGTTCTGAAAGAAAGTGACCAGACGTCATCAGGCATGTTCCGGTATTGCGCGCAATCTGTTCAGCCTGTTCCCACACCCGAGCTTCCGCCTCTGTGATCATCCGATCCAGCGCGGCGGTCTGGTCTGGCGTGGCGAGGGCGCGGATGCGATTGGAAAGCCCAATGCTCCGCACATATTCACCGTCCGCGTCTATTGCCCCCGCCGCCACCTCAAACGCCGCAGCCGTGGCGGCATTGGCGCGGGTGAGTTCGGCCTCAAGCTGCTCGATGCGGGCGGCGGCCTGATGCCGTGCGAGGCCTATAGCCATGTTCGGCGTGTTGCTACGCAACCGCTTCAACAGATAAGCCGTGCCTACGGGGTGGGTTTCAAAGTCGGTCATTTCAACACCACCAGTTCAAACACGGCGATGACAATCGTGGACAAGGCGGCGCCGTAAGTACACGCCCGCATCACCCTCCAGAAAACCGAGGCATCGTCCTCATCGTCTTCTGGCACAAGGTCAAAGCGGTTGTCGCGGGAGGGCGTGTCGTGCGGCTGCACGGGGCCGAGGGCGTCGCGGGCGCTTTGCAATACTTGGCCCATGGCGATGTGGGGATCGGGGTGACGCTTGGTCATGGTCTTTCCTTTCGTGGTTGTTTGGTCAGTCGAAGACGTTCGGCGCAGGGGCCGGATCTGGCGGGGGCGCCAATAGCGACGGGAAGGCGCGGGCGATCACGGCGGCCTCGCTGTCGCCGGTGAAGCTGAAGGTCTGGCCGTCTGCCGCGTGAACCTCCAGCGTCACAAGCCCGCCGGGCTCGTAGGCATAGATCGCCAAGCCCAGTTTCGGGAAGGCCGCGCGGGCGGCGTCCAGTGTCATTTTCCGCGCGCCTCTATCATCTCGTCGGCGATCCGATAGGCGATCTCGGCTGCGCTCGCCCCGTGTCGGTCTGCGGGGTGCCACCCCCTCACTGAAGCAATCACTTGGCCCGCGAAGTAATCGCGCAAGGTCATGCCGGCGGCGAACACGCTATTCCCTGCGGTCACAGGAAACGCCGGAAAATCAGACAGCCCTATCGTAGCGTCGTTCATTTCATTTCCTTTCGTGGTTGTCAGAGGGTCAGCCGAATACGGACGGTTGTTCGTCAAGGTCCACCCCCACGCCGAGGCCGGTGTCGCGGCGGATCAGTTGCTCCAGATACAACCCGCGCGAGATGCCCAACTTCGCGGCCTTCTTGGCCGAAGCCTTCAAAGCCTCGGTCGATATGAACATCGACGTGCGGGTCTTGCCCTTGTTCTTGCTGGATTTCTTGGTGGTCATGCCTCGCTCCTTGTGGCTCCATGTGAGTTTTGTATGCCAGATGTATGCCGCCCGTCAACCAGAAAATAATGCGACTGACATTTTGCCCGACACCGACTATACTTCGGGCCAAATTGCCCAAGCGCCACGAGGTCTTGTGATGGCTGATCCGACCAAATACACACCCGGTTACGACTTCTCGAATTATCAGGCGACCCTGCCGAACAAGCCGCTGCCGGGGCAGCAGTTGGACGTGGAGTTGGCCGACATCTCGCAATCGCTGGACGAGACAATCGACGCTCTGGCCGACGTGCGACGCTCTGATGGCAAGTTGCAGAACGGCTCCGTGATCGCGGACAGCCTGTCGGCCACCCTGATCGACGACATCGCGGCGGATGTTCTGGTGGCACTCGGGCCGGAGGCAGAGGCCGCGATCCAAGAGGCGCTGCCGGAGTGGCGCGGGGCGTGGCTGACGGCCACCGCTTACGCCGTGAACGACCTCGCCCGCGAGGCCGGATCGACCTATATCTGTCTGGTTGCCCACACCGCTGGCACGTTTTCGACCGATCTGGCCGCAGCCAAATGGGAGATGTTCGCGCAGCAGGGCGCGGCGGGGGCAGGGACCGGCGACATGCTGGCTGCGAACAACCTGTCCGACCTTGCGAACGCGGCTACGGCGCGGTCGAACTTGGGCGTCGCGGCGTCCGGCGACACGCTGCTGAAGGCGGGGAACCTGTCAGGGCTGGCGGATGCCGCGACCGCGCGGACGAACTTGGGCGTCGCGGCGTCCGGCGACACGCTGCTGAAGGCGGGGAACTTGTCCGGCTTGGCCGACGCGGCGACCGCACGGACGAACTTGGGCGGTACGACGGTCGGGTCTGCGGTGTTTACGGCTGCTGACGCCGCTGCGGCACGCACGGCCATCGGGGCGGTGATCGGGACGGACGTGCAGGCTTACCACGCCGATCTGGCCGCGCTGGCGGGGCTGGCATCGGCGGGCATAGTGGCGCGGACGGGGGCAGGGACCGCAGCCGCGCGGACTCTCACGGCAGGCACGGGTATCAGCATCAGCAACGGCGACGGCGTGGCAGGCAATCCGACGATCTCGTCCACCGTGGGCGCGACGGGATGGGAGCCGTATAACACGCCGAGCGATGGCCTCTATTACGACTTCGCGGTGCAGGGCGCGGTGGCGAACGTCGAAACCCCGACCTTCGCGGACGGCTATGAATACATGATTATCTTGGACGCGCTGACGAAGGGCGGGGCTTCGGGCGCTTTCAACATCGAGGTCTACCGCGAAACGACCGCTGCTTACTCCTCGGCTTTTGCGCTTCTCGCATCTGTCACTCGCGCGTCCGGCAAGATCGAGTTCCCCTTGGCGCGCAAGAC
>JACCDQ010194346.1_pt1 | contig 40983 bp, 35 predicted proteins | sample 7446031 | NCBI WGS metagenome assembly JACCDQ01 (sample SAMN15323442, study PRJNA562643) | freshwater metagenome | isolation source: river surface water | place: USA:Blue River Watershed | collected 2017-08-17 | reverse complement strand
TGCCATGTCGTTTTAATTTCTTGTGTATCAGAAATAAAATGTAAGCCCTGCGCATCTGCTTTTGACCAATCGTTTGTATATGCAAAAACGCGTTTCACATTCAACACCGCATTTTCTTGGAGTTCTTTTACCGTTAATGCATCATTTCCACCATAAACGATTGCGTTCACATCCATGTGTGTTGACAAAGTTGGATTCATTTCCTTGTTCGAACCAGTTAGTATATTAATGACACCACCTGGAACATCCGAAGAATTAACAACTTCAGCGAAGGTTACAGCGCACAATGGAAGATGTTCAGCTGCTAAAACAACCACTGTGTTACCACCACAAATTGCTGGCAACACCGACGAAACTAATCCTATCAACGAGGTGTTTTCTGGAGCAACAACTCCAACAACTCCCATTGGTTCTGCAACAGAAAAGTTAAAATGCGAAGAAGCTACAGGATTCACGGAACTTACAATTGCTTGGTATTTATCGCACCAACCTGCATAATACACAATTCGATCAATCGCCAAATTCACTTCCTCTTCAGCCGCTTTTTTGGTAGAACCTTGCAATTGAAGTTCTTCAATAAATTGTAATCTGCGACCTTCTAACATTTCAGCAATTCGGTAGATAATCTGTCCACGGTTAAATGCAGCCCGCTCTGACCATCCTCCAAACGCTTTTCTAGCCGCAGAAACAGCGTTACGCACATCTTTTCGCGAAGACAAACAAATATTGCCAAGTGCCTTTCCAGCTTTGTTCACAGGCGTGTAATATCGTCCAGATTCCGTGCGCGGAAATTGACCTCCAATGTAAATTTTATATGTTTTTAGAACTTCCAATCTTTCCATGATTTTTAATCTTCAATTATCTCTTAGAATCACACCAATTTCACGTATGAACTCAATCCATGCAATCCTCCTTCTCTACCGAATCCACTTTCTTTATAGCCACCGAATGGTGAGGTTGGATCAAATTTATTGTAGGTATTTGCCCAAATAACGCCGGCACGCAATTTCGTCGTTAAATTAAAAATACGTGAGCCTTTGTCTGTCCAAACTCCAGCAGCCAATCCAAACGGCGTATTATTTGCCTTTTGAATCACCTCATCAACTGTTCTAAACGTTTGAATCGTCAAAACAGGTCCAAAAATCTCTTCTTGCGCAATCACATTTGATTGAGCAACATTGGTGAATAAGGTCGGTGGACAGTAAAAACCTTTTTTTGGAATACTACAAGTAGGTTGATACATTTCTGCACCTTCCTGTTTTCCTATCTTAATGTATTTATTGATGGTTTCTAACTGTTCTTTTGAGTTGATGGCTCCGATATCCGTGTTTTTGTCCAAAGGATTTCCCAAATACAAGGAATTCAAACGGTCTTTCAGTTTTGCTATTACTTTGTCTGCTACATTTTCTTGTACAAACAAACGTGAACCTGCACAGCAAACATGGCCTTGGTTAAAGAAAATTCCATTGATAATTCCCTCAACTGCTTGATCAATTGGTGCATCATCAAATATAATATTAGCTGATTTACCACCCAATTCCAATGTCAATTTTTTACTCGTTCCTGCAACTGCTTTTTGGATGATTTTTCCAACATTTGTTGAACCTGTAAACGCAATTTTATCGACATCTGCATGATTCACAATTGCCGCTCCGGTATCTCCAAAGCCCGTAACAATATTTACAACACCAGCAGGTAAATCAGAAGCTTCAATGATTTCAGCTAATTTCAAAGCTGTCAATGGAGTTGTTTCAGCAGGTTTTAACACGACCGTATTTCCAGCCGCCAAAGCAGGTGCTATTTTCCAAGCAGCCATCAGTAGAGGGAAATTCCAAGGAATAATTTGTCCTGCAACACCGATTGATTCTACCTTTCGATTTGGAAAAGCATATTCCAATTTATCTGCCCAACCAGCATAATAAAAGAAATGATTGCACGCCAATGGAACATCAATATCACGTGATTCACGAATCGTTTTTCCAGCGTCCAAGGTCTCAATTACAGCTAATTCACGTGCGCGTTCTTGCATAATGCGTGCAATGCGATAAATGTATTTTGCACGTTCTGAAGCAGGCATTACAGACCAAACTTCTTTGTATGCTTTTCGAGCTGCTTTTACTGCTAAATCAACATCTTTTTCGTTTCCATACGCGACTTCTGAGAGCACTTCTTCGTTCGCAGGATTGATTGTTTGGAAATATTTACCGGAGGATGGTTTTACCCATTTTCCATCGATAAATAAATCGTATTGTTTTTTAAGTTGAATATGAGATGTTCCTTCCAATGACGGAGAATAATCCCATTCCACAACTGGTGTATTTTTTTTCGTTGCCATTTCTTAGTCAATTGAAAAATAATCGGATGATTGATAAACGCCTGTTTCAGCTTTCATGATTTGCATCAACACATCATTTGCTAAACTACTTGCCCCGAAACGGAACCATTCGTTTGTAAGCCAAGCAGAACCTAAAACTTCTTTCACCATTACAAGGTTATGCAATGCAAGTTTAGAGGTTGAGATTCCACCTGCCGGTTTCATACCAATCATGATTCCAGTTTTATCGTAATAATCTTTGATTGCCATCAACATTGTATAAGTCACTTGCATGGTTGCCGCAGGTTGAATTTTACCCGTTGAGGTCTTGATAAAATCAGCTCCGGCGTAAATTGCTAAATCACTCGCTTTACGCACATTGTCCAAAGTCGCTAATTCTCCAGTTTCCAAAATCACTTTTAGTCGTGCTTTTCCGCATGCCTCTTTTATTGTTGCAATTTCATCGAAGACATAATTGTATTCACCTGCAAGGAATTTACCTCTTGAAATTACCATATCAATTTCGTCAGCACCTTCATCAACTGCAAATTTTGTATCCGTAATTTTCACATCTAATGGAGCTTGTCCACTTGGAAAGGCAGTCGAAACGGATGCCACGTTCACACCCGATCCAGCAACTTCCTTCTTCGCAATTTTCACCATTGATGGATAAACACAAACTGCTGCAACGGTTGGTAAACCTGGCAAAAGATCATGAAGATGTTGAGCCTTGTAACACATTTGTTTTACTTTACCAGGCGTATCTTTTCCTTCTAAAGTTGTAAGATCAATCATATTCAAGGCCATTTTAAGTCCTTGCAGTTTGCTTGCATCTTTAATACTTCTAGTTTGAAAACGAGCAACTCTCTCCTCCACTCCAACTTTATCTACAGCGGGTGAATTCAGGTATTCAGCTTGAAATCGATTTTTTTTGTCTTGGTTTTTCTTCATGAATGAGCAATTTCCTTGCGATTCAAATATACAAAATAGGAGTGAATAAAAAAGGCTCCCAACTAGGAGCCTTTTCAAAAATATCTTTCATTTTAGAGTTGTCCATCGGAATGGTAAACCCCATTCTTAAACACACGCACTTTTAACAAAATTCCATCTCGGTCATATTCATACACTTTACCTTCCCAAAGAAGTCCGTTTTTGAATGTTCCGTCTTGCCAAATTTCATCATTATTATTATACACTTTGTTGTATCCATTTGGCTGGAATTTCGCTCCTTTCGTTCTCGGAGCCGTAACTTTCGGTGCAGTTTCTTTTGAAGCACTTGGATTAGCAACTTTCACAGCTGGACTTACCATATCACGTTGCTCAGATTTTTCAACTTGTCCGTCAGCACCATAGAAAATCACTTCTTTTATATCGCCATTTTCATAATAACGAACCGCTTTTCCTGAAGGCTTACCATTGTTTGAAGTGTATTCAAATTCCAATTGACCATTTGGATAGTAGTTTTTTACAGTTCCCTGCTCATTACCTTGGTCGTTATAATTTGCCTCGTATTTCAACTTTCCATTTTCATGGTAACGTTTCAATGAATCTTGGTAATGGTTGCGCACGAAAGTCCCAACTTCAATAGGTTTTCCATTCGGATAATACTTTACATATTCACCTTGTGGGCGATTGTTTACGTATTCACCTTTCAATTTTGGCGTGGTTCCATCATTGTGGTATTTGATCCAAATTCCTTCTTTACGATCATCTTTGTAAACACCTTCTTCGACTTTACCATCAGCTGGATACCCTTCGGAAGGACGGTCTTTACCGAAGTAAATCCATTTCCCTTGTTTTTTTCCTTGAGTATCTTTTTGATTGATTTTGTCGTCTTGACTATGTTCAGCATGAGCTAGCGGTGTTAAAAACACCCCAAAGAATATCAGGCTTAAAAATAATTTTCCGACCATAATAAATGTTATATAGTATTAGCAGATTGAATGCAATGTACAAAATTTAAACTTTGACATATTAAGCGTACATACATTATTCGTCAAACTACGTGTTTTCATCGATGAAATTTATAAAACTACGTATTAAGCATTCAGCAATGCTGGATTGACATTTTCCATCATAACTTCCACTAATTCAGTGGTTCCGTACTTTTCTTTCCATCCCCAATCAGCACGAGCGGCCGAATCATCAATGGATTTTGGCCAAGAATCAGCAATTGCTTGACGGAAATCCGGAGCATATGAAATGGTGAAATCTGGATCAATTTTTTGAATCTCTTTTGCTAATTCCGCTGGTGTAAAACTACATCCAGACAAATTATAAGCTGATCTGACTTTGATGGATTCTTTTGGAGCTGACATTAATTCGAGAGTTCCACGAATTGCATCTTCCATAAACATCATTGGCAGGGCCGAATTTTCATTTAAGAAACACGTAAATGGCTTTTTCAATTTGGCTTGATAGAAAATATCTACAGCATAATCCGTTGTTCCACCACCCGGCAAAGAAGTGTATGAAATCAATCCAGGATAACGAATACTGCGCACATCAACACCAAATTTATTGAAGTAATATTCACACCAACGTTCTCCTGCTTGTTTCGAAATTCCGTAGACAGTTGAAGGTTCCATTACCGTGTATTGCGGTGTGTTTTCACGAGGGGTTGTTGGTCCAAAAACAGCAATTGAACTCGGCCAGAAAATCTTTGACACATGCCCTTCTTTCGCTAAGTCTAGAATTGTAAACAAACCATCCATGTTCAACTTCCAAGCAAAATCAGGATTTTTCTCCGCCGTTGCCGATAACAAAGCAGCCAACAAATAAACAGTCTTCACATCGTTCTCAATGATGAAACTACGCACTTTCTCGCGATCCAAAATATCCATTTTTTCGTATGGACCATTGTTCAATACCTCAGGACATTCATCCCTAAGATCTGCAGCAATTACATTCTCTGCACCTTCACGTTTGCGTAATTCAAGAACCAATTCTGTTCCTATTTGTCCACACGCCCCTATAATAATCGTTTTTGCCATCTGTGAATTCAACTTATGCAACAAAGTTAAAATTTGATGTAGAACCAAAACCACTTTTCAAAAAAAATATTGAAAAAACTAAAATCATGATTATAATCATTTTTTGGTCTACTTAACCGATATATTTTTGCCTCAACTCTGACGAAAATGTGGATAGAATTAACCGTGCTGTTGAAACACATGATCAAGCGTAATCCGGAATGATTCACGTTTGAAATTTCTATTTTAAACAATCTTAAAACATTTAACATATGCCATTTTATCATAAACTGGGGAAAATTCCTCACAAAAGACATACTGTATACAGACAAGATAACGGAGAATTGTATCACGAACAATTATTCGGTACAATTGGCTTCGACGGAATGTCTGCCTTAATGTATCACCTAAAACCACCAACAATTGTCAAACAAATGTTGGGACAAAAAAACATTGCACCAGAGGTTGCAGGTGAAACAAACATGACTATGAGAAGCCTTATGGGTTATCAACTTGAAGCAAAAGACGATTATTTAGAAAGTCGTGTTCCAATGTTGGTAAACTCTGATTGCTACATCGAATTAGCGGCACCGCGTAAATCAATGACCGATTATTTCTATAAAAATGCGGATGCAGATGAAATCATCTTCATTCACAAAGGAGAAGGGAAATTGAAAACGCAATTGGGAAATATTGATTTTAGCTACGGTGATTATTTGGTAATTCCACGCGGAATGATTTACCAGTTTGAATTTAAATCAGAAGATAATCGTTTGTTCATTGTTCAATCATTTAGTCCAGTTTATACGCCAAAACGTTACAGAAATTGGTTTGGACAATTGTTAGAGCATTCTCCTTTCTGTGAGCGTGATATTCGTCCACCACATGAATTAGAAACACACGACGAACAAGGTGATTTCTTGGTGAAAATCAAAAAACAAGATGTAATGTACGATTACGTTTATGGAAATCATCCTTTTGATTTAGTTGGTTGGGATGGTTATTTGTATCCGTATGCATTCTCAATTCACGATTTTGAACCAATTACAGGTCGCGTGCATTTACCACCGCCAATTCACCAAACATTTGAAACGGCTGGATTTGTTGTTTGTTCATTTGTACCTCGTTTGTACGATTATCACCCAGATGCAATTCCTGCACCTTACAACCATAGCAACATCGATTCTGATGAAGTATTGTACTATGTGGACGGTGATTTCATGAGTAGAAATAACATTGAAAAAGGACAAATTACCTTGCATCCTGCTGGATTACCTCATGGACCACATCCAGGAGCGTACGAAAGAAGTATCGGTAAAAAAGAAACGTTGGAATTAGCTGTAATGGTTGACACTTTCAAACCGTTGAAATTGACTAAACGCGCTTTAGGAATCGAGGTTGAAGACTATTACAAAAGTTGGTTATCACATTGAATTAGAACATAGAAATTAGAGCATGGAGCATAGAAAAATAGTATTTTTAGCGCTCATGAACATTGACAAAAAAACATTTATAATATGAGTAAAGAAGTTAAAAGCGTTGAATACGGCTTAGAGAAAATTTTCGAAGGAGCACAAGATTTCCTTCCTTTATTAGGAACAGATTATGTTGAGTTTTACGTGGGTAATGCAAAACAAGCTGCGCACTATTACAAAACAGCATTCGGATTTCAATCATTTGCATACGCAGGATTGGAAACAGGAATGAAAGACCGCGTTTCATACGTGGTGAAACAAGATAAAATTAAATTGGTTTTAACAACTGCATTGAACAGTGAATCACCAATTGGAGAGCACGTTAAAAAACATGGTGATGGAGTAAAAGTAATTGCTCTTTGGGTTGATGATGCAACAAAATCATGGGAAGAAACGACAAAAAGAGGTGCTGTTTCATACATGGAACCGACTGTAGAAAAAGATGAGTTTGGTGAAGTAGTTCGTTCAGGAATTTACACTTACGGTGAAACTGTTCACGTTTTCGTTGAGCGCAAAAATTACAACGGTACTTTCCTTCCAGGTTTTCAAAAATGGGAATCAGATTACAACCCAGAGCCACTTGGATTAAAATACATCGACCACATGGTTGGTAACGTTGGCTGGGGCGAAATGAACACATGGGTGAAATGGTACGAAGATGTGATGGGATTTGTGAATTTCCTTTCGTTTGATGACACACAAATTCACACTGAATATTCTGCTTTGATGTCAAAAGTAATGTCAAACGGAAATGGACGTATCAAATTCCCAATTAACGAGCCAGCTGAAGGTAAAAAACGTTCTCAAATTGAAGAGTACTTAGATTTTTACGAAGGACCAGGAGCTCAGCATATTGCAGTAGCAACTGACGACATCATATCCACTGTCACACAATTACGTGCTCGTGGCGTTGAATTTTTATCTGCTCCACCACAAGCTTACTATGATGAAATTCCTGCTCGTTTAGGTGTTCACATGGACATGATGAAAGAAGATTTGAAAGTATTACAAAGTCTATCGATCATGATTGATGCTGACGAAGAAGGCTATTTGTTACAAATCTTTACAAAACCAGTTGAAGATCGTCCAACATTGTTCTATGAAATCATCCAACGCATGGGTGCTCGTGGATTCGGAGCAGGAAACTTCAAAGCTTTGTTCGAATCAATCGAAAGAGAACAAGAAAAAAGAGGTACATTATAATCTAAAATAACCCACATAAAAAACCCCGTTTTTCAAAGGAAGAACGGGGTTTTTATATTTCACCTTCCACCATTCACCGAAAAATAGCTACATTTCACCTATTCATGCTTTAACACCTTCAAATCAGCTTGTAAGTTTGGTGAAAATTAAGGCATATGAAAAAAGGTAAAAACACAATCGTTATGGACGAAAACATGGAAAGAAACCACCGCAATTCTAAAGTCGTTGGTGGATTAATTGTAATTGCAGCAGGAGTTTTAATCTTGTTAAATCAAATGGGATTTGCATTTCCGCCCTTCTTGTTATCATGGAAAATGATATTAATCGCAGTAGGTTTTGTGATGTTAATCAAACACAATTTTCAAAAAACCAGTGCGTATGTTTTGATTGCCATTGGTACCGTTTTTATATTAAACGATGTATTCCCTAACGTAATAGAAACGCGCTTTTTTTGGCCCATCTTAATCATTGGCATTGGAATTTCGATGATTTTTAAAAATGGCAACTTATTCCCGAAAAAGAAAGCAGCTGTAATTGAAACCCAAGAAGAAGATCTAAGTGAAATCAACTCCGAAGACTATATCAAATCAGCTTCTCTTTTCAGCGGAATTACCAAAAAAGTAGTCAGTAAAAACTTCAAAGGAGCAACTATTTCAAGTGTTTTCGGTGGAAATGAAATCAATTTATCACAAGCAGATTTCACTGGAGAAGCTGTAATTGATATTACCTGCGTTTTCGGAGGAGTCACCTTGATTGTTCCTTCTCAATGGAAAGTGAAATCCGATTTAACATCAGTTTTTGGTGGAATTGATGACCAACGTCCGATTATGGTATTAGAATCAATCAGCGAAGACAAATTGCTTGTTCTGAAAGGTGCATGCGTGTTCGGAGGAATTGAAATTCACAGCTACAATTAATGGCAGAAATTCAACAGCGAAAAACACAAAGAAACAGGTTTACATTAATTGTTTACCTGTTTTTGGTGTTGGATATTGGCTACTATTTTCTATTAAAAAGCTTTGGAATCAGCACAAACCAAGCGATGTACGAAGTAGTTACTAGCTTCATTCTTATTTTGTTTTTTTCGTTCATCTTGCAGCGCATCCACAGTTTTTACCATTCGCGCTCTGCAATAAGTGTTGTGCACCTAAGTATTATTATCATTTTCAGTTTTCTTGCAACACTCTTTCTACAAGAATATGGTAAATGGACAGGTGCTTCAGAACCAGCTTATCTTCGTTTATTATCTGATTCGTTTTATGTAAGATGGTTTATTTTGTTTCTGATTCTTTTTGCCATTGTAAATCAATTATGGATCGACAAACACATTCAAGAGCAAAACAATTCCTTTGAACGCTTAGTTGAAAAAGAACGTCAACTTGCAAAGGCCGAAATGAGCAATTTGCAACAACAATTTCAACCGCACTTTTTATTCAACAGTCTTAATTCGATCAGCGCATTGGTAAAATTACAACCAGATCAAGCGCGTTCGATGATTCACAGCTTATCAGACTTTTTACGCTTAACTATGCAAAAAAGCAAGGATGAAATGACCACTGTCAAGGAAGAAATGGATTATTTGAACTTGTATTTAGCGATTGAAAAAGTACGTTTTGGTCATCGATTGAATATACAATTATCAACAGATGAATCATGTGAAAGTGCCAATCTTCCTGCCTTATTACTCCAACCAATAGTTGAAAATGCCATTAAATATGGCTTATATGGAAATACAGGAGATTTGACAATTACGATTGATGTTCGTTGTGACGGAACTTTCTTAACAATTATCATTTCAAATCCTTATGATTCAACTGCTACACTCTCATCCAAAGGAACAGGATTCGGTTTGGCTTCTGTGGACAGAAAACTTCAATTGTTATTCAATCGCAGTGATTTACTTCAATTGGAGAAAACTTCTAGTGATTTCACTGTAAAACTTTTAATCCCTCAACAATGAAAAAAGTGATTATCATCGATGATGAACCCTTAGCACGCTTGGTGATTCAAGAATATTTAATGGATTTTCCAGAACTTGAAGTTGTTGCTGAATGTAACGATGGATTTGAAGGAGCAAAAGCAATCGCGCAACATCATCCCGATTTAATCTTCCTAGACATTCAAATGCCAAAAATCAATGGTTTTGAAATGTTGGAATTAATAACAGAACAACCAGCGGTTATTTTTACAACAGCATTTGATGAATATGCTTTGAAAGCCTTTGAAACAAATGCGTTGGATTATTTACTCAAACCCTTTTCTCAAGAACGTTTTTCTGCAGCGATCAATAAATGGCAACAAACACAACATGAGATACCAAACATCTACCAAAAGTTAACAGAAATTGAAGCCATTCAACCCGATGAACAAAAACGCATTGTGATCAAGGATGGTGCAGAAATTCGAATTATTCCAACTGCTGAAATTGAATTTATCGAAGCCTACGATGATTACGTTAAAATCCATCATCTTGGTAAAGTACATTTGAAGAAAAAAACCATGAATTACTTCGAACGAACACTCGATCCAAAACAATTTGTGCGCATTCATCGTTCGTTTTTAATGAACATCAATGAACTGACGCGTATCGAATCCTTCGAGAAAAATAGTTATTTAGCCATTTTGAAATCAGGAAAACGCATTCCAATAAGCAGAACAGCTTATGCACCGTTAAAAGCATCACTTGGTATTTAAAACACCTTCTTTTCATTGTAAATCTGTATCTTTGGCAAAAATTTTCAAACATGGCAGAAGTAGGAATTATCATGGGAAGTGCTTCAGATCTTCCAGTTATGCAAGATGCAGCAGATATTTTAACTGAATTCGGAATTTCTTATGAAATCAACATTGTTTCAGCGCATCGCACGCCAGAGTTGATGTTTGACTATGCTAAAAACGCACATAAAAAAGGCTTAAAAGTGATTATCGCTGGAGCTGGTGGTGCCGCGCATTTACCTGGAATGACAGCTTCATTAACGCCACTTCCAGTTATTGGTGTTCCTGTAAAATCATCTAATTCAATTGACGGTTGGGACAGTATTTTATCCATTCTTCAAATGCCAAATGGAATTCCTGTAGCTACTGTAGCTTTAAATGCTGCTAAAAATGCAGGAATCTTAGCTGCAAAAATCATTGGATCATCAAATCCAGAAATGTTGGAAAAACTTTCAGCTTACATGGAAGAAATGAAAGAAAAGGTGATGCAAAGTGCGGAGAAATTGAAATGCCGCGATTAATCCTTAAGGATACAACAAATATTTTTCTCGAATCTTTTTAAATTCTGTCAACCCTGGTTCCCACGTTGCGCGAATTTCTTTTGCTGACCATCCTGCCAGTAACTGTTCGCGTAGTTTTGATGTACCCGCTAAACGGTTGAAAAATCCAATTTGATCTATATAAGTTACAGAATCACCCAATAAGTCTTTCGCTTGTATCAAGTAATTCAAATTGATTTCATACTTGCGCTTTGTAATGCTGGATTGTAAGTCAAATCCATTCACAACCCGATTTTCATACATTGGATTCTTGGCTCCAACTGTCGAAACAGGCGTAAATTGAAAGTCAGTTTTTGGAAAACGTGGATGTCCAAACATTTCGAATGGTCGCTCAGTTCCGCGTCCAACAGAAACAGTTGTCGCTTCGAACAAACATAAGCTTGGATAAAGAGTTATCGCCACTTCAGATTTCAAATTTGGGGAAGGTGGCACAGGAAGAACGTATTTCGTTTTGTGCGTATAGTGTTTGCAAGGAATAACCCATAATTTACATGTCAAACTATCGTGTAACCAGCGTTCACCATTGATCATCATCGCGTATTCTCCAATTGTCATCCCGTAGACAATTGGAACAGGGTGCATACCAACAAAGGATTTATGTTCTGGTTCACGGATCGGACCATCAATGTAATGTCCGTTTGGATTTGGACGATCGAGCACAACAAGTTGTTTTCCATTTTCAGCGCATGCTTCCATCACATAGTGCAAGGTTGAAATGTAAGTGTAAAAACGTACTCCAACATCTTGAATATCGTATATAACAATATCAATATCCTCCAATTGATCGCGTTGAGGTTTTTTGTTCGAACCGTACAAGGAAATTAATGGAAGTCCCGTTTTTGTATCTATCGTACTATGCACTTTTTCACCTGCATCTGCATCTCCACGGAAGCCATGTTCGGGGGCAAAGACTTTTCTTACATCCAATTTCAAGGCAAGAAGTGTATCAACTAGATGCACATTTCCAACCATAGAAGTTTGATTTCCAACGACAGCAATACGTTTGTCTTTTAATGAATCAACGAATAAATGCAAACGGTCAATTCCTAAAATTGGCAAACGAAGCGCGTGATATTTCGCTTCTTCTTCACGGATTTTTTGTTCACTTTCCTCCGTGTTTGCTTGTTCAATGATTTGCGTTTCTGTTGTTCCAACTTGTCTTTTCTTTCCAACCGAACCACAAGAAGCTATCAAAACCAACAAAATACTTTTTAGGCACAAAAGCTTTATGTACTTTAGTGCTCCAAAAAATAAGCTATTGTCAGTTGAGTATTTCATATCGCGTAGAATCCTAAAAAGCGAGGTGCAAGGTAAGAAAGTTTCTAAACCAATTGTACGTATATCTATAATAAGTATTGCACTAGCTGTTGTTGTTAACTTAATTACGATTGCCGTAGTCACTGGTTTTCAGCGCGAAGTACGCGAAAAAGTTTCTGGTTTCGGATCCCATATTCTTATTCAAAGCTCCGGCGAAAATAGCATCTACGAGAGTGAACCTATTCTCAAAAACCAAGCCTTTTTTCCAGAAATGGGTGAAGAGCCTGGAATAAAAAACATCCAATACGTTGCCTACAAACCGGTTTTGTTTCAATCGGATAAAATTGAACGTAGTTACAAATTGAAAAACGGCAAAGACACGAGCTACTTACAACAAGAAATCAAAGGAGCCATTTTGAAAGGCGTTGACGAAACATATGACCTTTCGTTTTTCAAGGAGAATTTAATTGAAGGACGTTTACCAAAATTTGAGAAAAATACGGTCAGCGAGGAAATTATCCTTTCGAAACAAATTGCAAATGACCTTGGTTTAAAGCTAAACGACGAAGTGCGTTCATTTTTTGTAAAAAGCAAACCCATCAAGCGCATTTTCAAGTTAGTGGGAATTTATCAAACTGGACTGGAAGAATTGGATCAAAAAATTGCCATTGGTGATATTCAAATTGTTCAAGAAATGAACGATTGGGGAATCAAAGCAATGATTGAAGTGGCTGACACCATGACCAACGGACAATTAATTATCAAAGGTAATGTAACAGGTGGAAACGGAAATTTCCGTTACGATTGGGGAAAAGGTTATGAGAATTATTCAGGATTCACACTTTGTCCAGACAAAGACACAATCATTCGTTTAATTGCTTCTGATTATTGGACGAATATTTCTGGGAATAATGAAACTACAAGTATTCCAGACACGGCTTATTTAAAGATTCACATTAAAGGAACCGGCTACAGCGCCTGTGATTTCAAAAAAGACAATGAAGGAAATTTAATTCGAACATTTTTAAACGAAGACGGAACAAAATTCTCATTGAAAGCAGGACAAAAGGAGATTGTTTTTGAGACGATAATTGGAAAAGGGAGTTCCCACAATTACGTAGGTGGATTTGAGGTAAACGTTGACCAATGGGAAGAACTTCCTGAAATTGCATTAAAATTGAAAAAACGTTTTGATTTAATTCCAACCGAAAACAATGAAAGTTTGGCCGTTAAAAGCATCGTTGAAAATGAAAGTGACATCTTTGTTTGGTTGGGCTTTTTGGACATCAATGTATTCATCATTTTAACCTTGATGATATTAATTGGCATCATAAACATGGGTTCTGCCCTGCTCGTATTAATTTTAGTTCGTACCAACTTCATCGGAATGATGAAAGCCATGGGAGCAAACAATTGGATGATTCGAAAAGTATTTTTGATTCAAGCCGGATTTTTAATCTTGCGCGGAATGGTGATTGGTAATATCATTGGTCTTGCCTTGTGCGGAATTCAATACTTCTTTGGCATTTTCACCCTAAATCCAGAAGTATATTACTTGAGCAAAGTTCCTGTTGAGTTAAATTTACTTTCATGGCTCGCTTTAAACCTTGCCACTTTGGTCATCTGTGTGAGCGCTTTAATTATTCCAAGTATTGTGATTACGCGCATTCGTCCGATAAAAGCAATACGATTCAATTAAACGTTAGAGGTGGCTGAGGCTCTAGAAGTCACGATTTTTTATCATTTCATGCAATCACATGGCGGATCAAGTTTAAACTCTATCCATGGAAATTTTGCCTTTAAGTCTTTTTGAAAAGTTGGACTGTATTTGATTCCTTGAAGATCAATCGTTTGAAGATGAGTCATCTGTGTCATACTTTCAGGAAAAGTTGAAACGGGTGTTTCCCACAAATCGATTGATACAAGCTCCGCACAATACTGAATACAAGTTGGAAGCTGATCAAAGGTATTTCTATTGGCAATTAATTGTTGCAAATGTGTTAGTTTACAAATCTCAACTGGAAAAATGGCAAATTCATTTTTAGAAAAATCCAACACTTTGAGTTGTGCAAAATCACCTACATATGTTGGCAATTCAGTTAATCTATTTTTCGAAACATCCAAGTATTCCAATTTCGTGAATTTGGCTAATTCATCTGGTAAATGCTCCAATTTTAGTTTGGAAAACGTAATCGCATAAACCGTATCTGGGTTCGCATCTTTCACTTGCTCCCATGCATACACGCGTAAACTCTGCTCCTGATTAAAAGCAAAAAACGCATTAAATAGCAGACAATACAGCGCGAATCGTTTCTTCATCTCGTTTTAATTGGTTTTTCAATTCCTCCAAGCCATTGAACTTTTGCTCGTCGCGCCATTTGGACAAAAACTGTACCGTTACTTTTTGATCATAAATCGTTTGGTCGAAGTCAAAAATATTCACTTCAATTGTGCGCCCGCCGTTTGTAACCACTGTCGGTCGCGTTCCAATATTCATCATGCCATCATGCCAAATTTGATTGACGCAAACACGAACGGCATACACACCATTCCCCGGAATTAATTTCAATTCGGAATCCAAGACAATATTCGCCGTTGGAAAACCGATTGTTCTTCCCAGTTGATTTCCTTTTACAACAGTTCCCGTTAATTCAAAAGCATCTCCTAGATAATCATTTGCCTTCTCAATGTTTCCAGCTAAAATAGCTTCACGAATCTTTGTTGAACTAACATTCACATCATCAATATCTTGTGCAGGAATTTCGATCACTTCAAATTCGTATGTCTCGCAAATTTCTTTCAAAAACTGTAAAGACCCTTCGCGATTCTTTCCAAATTGATGATCATAGCCTATCACTAATTTTTTGACATGCAATTGATTTACCAAGAAGTCTCGTACAAATTCCAAGGCTGTCATCCGAGAAAACTCAAATGTAAATGGAAAAACAATGCAATTTTTCAAGCCCATTTTTTCCAATTTCGCCATTTTCTCTTCCTGCGTTTGAATCAATTTTATACCATGACTTTCAGGATACAAAACCATGCGAGGATGAGGAAAAAAGGTAAACAAAACAGACTCTCCGTTGATTTTATCCGCTTCTTCATTTAATTGATTGATGATTTTCTGATGACCGATGTGCACGCCATCAAAGGTTCCAATTGTTATAACTGGATGCTGAATTTTATCAATTGAATGAAAGTCTTGATATACGTTCACGTTATGTTTGTTTCCTCAAAGTTAAGCATTCTTTAGTTTTTAGCTTAACTTCGGTGTTTTACATTTTGTATTTTTACACAAAATCAGTACGCATGAAATCATTAAGGCTATTACCATTTTTGAGTTTATTGAGTTTTTCCAACTTAGGCTTTGGACAATGTCCTTCTGGCCAAACATTCGTTACCATAGATGTAACGACTGACGCTTGGGGATATGAATGTTTCTGGGATTTAACGCCCATGGGTGCTGGATGTGGAAACAGTGAAATATATGCCTACGGAAACACGGCGCAAGTTGGTTGTGGAGGTGCTGGTCAACAGGATGCTAACGGTGGCGGTTACCCAAACAACACCATGACCACGGAAAGTTTGGGTTGCGTTGATTTCGGCAATTGCTTCGATATTAATTATGTGGATGATTGGGGTGATGGTGGCGCAACATTTTCAGTAAATTTCGATGGTTTACAGGCTTACTATTTCGGAGGAACAGGAACAGGAAATGTTTTCAGTTTTTGCGTAACGACGAACGTGGAATTCGATGCTTCAATAGCTGCCAACCACTTTCAATACACAAAAATACCGCTTTCACAAGCTCAGAACATCCTTCAGTCAGGTGTTGTTTCATCAGATGGATATGGAAATATAACAAATGCCTTTATGAATGTTTCTGTGAGCAAAAACGGAACACAAGTGTTTACCACCAATTCAAGCACACAAAACATTGCTAGTGGAGGAAATGCCGCATTTTCTACAACAGGCTACACTCCAACCGAAACAGGACTTTACACAGTTACTTATTTTGCGGACATGACTGAAAACGATGGTAATTTGTCAAACAATTATTATTCATACACAGTTGATGTTACAGATTCCATTTATGCTCGAGACAACGGTGCTTCGTATGGTATAATCGGTATCGGAACAGGTGAACCTGGCTATTTGGCAAATCGTTTTACCATTCTCAATCCGATTCAATTGTCTTCAATTTCTGTTTTTCTCGGAAATACAACTGGTGCGATTTCAAATAATCCTTTCGATGTAGAAGTTTTCATTGTAAACGCAGGAACCGCAACTTCAATCGCAACAGCAAGTGGAATTGTTTCTTCAAGCGCCTATCAATGGCATACAGTTGATTTAAGTCCTTACCCAACATTGATTCCTGGTGAGTATTTGGTAGCTTTAAAAGAAACAAATTATGAACAAGAAGTCGGCTTAAATGAAGCCGTTTTTACACCTAATACATCATTTGTAACATGGACAAGTCAACCTTGGGCATCAACTGAATCTTTAGGCTTGGATGTTAATTTTATGATTCGCTTGAATGTCAATCAAAATGCTCAATTGTCTGAAAACACATTAACTGAATTAAGTATCTTCCCTAACCCAACGAAAAATACACTAACGATCAATGGACTTCTTCCAAACGAAGAAATTCAAATCGTTGATAATTTAGGAAAAGTAGTTTATTCAACTACTTCTATTTCTGCCATGCAAACGATTGACTTATCAGAATTTGACTCAGGAATCTATTTATTAAAAACTGAACACCATTTGATTACAAAAATCATTAAACAATAAAAAAGGGAGCGATTATGCTCCCTTTCTATTTTCTAAAGTTCGTTTATCTGATCAATGTAATGTTTCCGTGACCTACGATTTCTTCTCCATTTAATCCTGTAACAGTGTATTTGAAGAAATAAACACCATCATCGGCATGTTTACCATTTACATCGCCATCCCAAACACCATTTAGTGTTGTAATTTCATGAACGACATTCCCCCAACGATTCAAGATAATTACTTCTATCCCTGAAGCAAATTGCGTCGAAATAAAGAACTCATCGTTTGACTGATCTCCATTCGGTGTAAAGACATTTGGCACATGAATCAGAGGTGCTGGGAATGGAACAATATCGATTTGAATCATTGCTGTATCTGAACACAAACCATTGCTTGCTGTCAATACCATTAAGTAAGAGCCAACAGAATTGTACGTGGCAGTTTGACTATTCAAATTAGTAACTGATGCAGTTGCACCATTGCCAAAATCCCAATTGTAAGCTGCGGAATTCGTTGAGAAATTATCAAACGTCACAACCTGACCTGGGTTTCCTGTTGTCACATCGGCACTTGCCGAAGCAGATGGATAAGGCATTACGTTCACCGTAACATTATCAGTATTAACACAACCATTCGCATCCGTTCCTGATACGGTATAAACCGTAGAACCGACACCTGGTGTGAAAGGTTGACCGTTGATTCCGCCATTATTCCAAGCATAAGTAGATGCTCCTGCTCCACTTAACGTCACATTTGAACCAGCACATATTGTAACATCCGATCCTCCGTTCACCGTTGGCAAATTGTTCACCTGAATTGTAGCTGTAGAACTGTTAGTACAGTTTTGGGCTGAGGTATAAGAATAGGTAATTATTTGAGTACCTGAAGCAGGATTGAAAGTATTTGCTGTAACTCCTGTACCACTAAACGTTCCTCCTGCAGGTGTTCCAACTAGTGGAACCGCTGATCCATTGATACAAATTGGCGCATAAGATCCTGCACTAACTGTAGGAACGGCATTCACTGTAATTGTTGCCACGTCAGAACTTGAACATCCATTTCCATTTGTATATGAATACGTAACTGTTTGTGTCCCTGAAGCAGGATTGAAGTTTGAGCCAGTTACTCCAGTTCCACTGAAACTTCCACCAGCTGGTGTACCAACCAAGGGAACAGATGAAACATTGGAACAAACGGCACTGTATGTTCCTGCATCAACAACTGGAAGTGGATTTACTGTAATAGTTGTTGTTCCGCTTCCACTGCATCCCGCTGGATCAACATAGTTATACGTAATAGTTTGAGTTCCAACTGAAGGATCAAAACTAGTTCCAGATACTCCAGTACCACTAAACGTTCCACCAGATGGATTTCCAACTAAAGGAACATTTGCCGCATCAATACAAACTGGCGAATAAACTCCTGCACTTACTGCCGCCGGATTCACAACCGTAATTGTTGTGGTTGAGGAATTCGAACAACCTAAACCATCGGTATAATTATAGGTTAATGTTTGTGTACCAGCTGCTGGGTCGAAATTTGACCCTGTTACTCCAGTTCCAGTAAATGTTCCTCCGGCTGGTGTCCCAGATAATGCGACAGGGCTCGCTCCCATACAAATATTTGGATAGCTTCCACCTGAAACCAAAGGAACGGGATTAACATTAATCACTGTACTTGCCGAATTGGAACAACTATTGGCATCCGTAAAATTGTAGGTAATATTTGACGTACCAACAGCAGGATTAAATTGTCCAGCCGTCACACCAGAACCACTAAATGTTCCTCCAGCAGGCGAACCTGTTAAGGTTACAGCAGGAGCATTCGCACATTGGTCTAAATATGTTCCGGCACTTACGACAGGTAAATTATTGACTGTAATTGTAGTAGTTGCAGTATTCGAACAACCACTGGCATTCGTATAAGAATAGGTTATTGTTTGAGTCCCTAATGAAGGGTCGAAATTTGACCCGCTAACCCCTGTTCCAGTAAAAGTCCCACCTGCAGGTGTTCCTGCAAGCACAATGTCCGCAGCATTTGAACAAACACTCGAATAAGTTCCAGCACTCACCGTTGGATTTGGATTCACTGTAATTGTTGAAGTAGCTGAATTAGAACAACCATTCGCGTCCGTATAGGCATAAGTAACAACTTGGGTTCCCGAAGCAGTATTGAATGTTGTACCAGAAACTCCCGTACCCGTGAATGTTCCACCAGTTGGCGTTCCAGATAATGCGACTGTCGGTACATTTGAACAAACTGGCGAATAAGTTCCGGCAGATACTGTAGGAAGCGCATTGACTGTCACAGTTGTTGAAGATGTACATGGCACACCACTAACTGTTGCCGTAACAGTATACGTATACGTTCCTGGCGTTGTTGGCATCACAATGCCAGTTGGATTCTGGCTTGTCGATGTATAACCATTTGGTCCTGTCCAAGCATATGTTGCATTCGTAACGTTCGTAGCAAATAAATTAACCGTTCCACCAGGACAAACATTTCCACTGTTAGATGCAGTAACTGTACAACCACATGAATTTACAGTAATCGTTGCTGTTGCCGATGTTGAGGAAGGGCAAAGCGGATTCCCCGTTGATGAATTCACAGTATACGTATATGTTCCTGGAGTTGAAGGTGGTGTTGCCGTAACGTTTGCTCCTGATGTTGTATTCAATTGTGGTGTTGAGGTCCAAGTATAAGTTCCATTTCCTCCAGACGCAGTTAAATTAACAGTTTGACCAGGACAAATACTCGTTGCTGAAGGATTTACAGCTACTGGAACAGATATCCCCGAATTGGCACCAATGATATAATTACATACATCTCCTGAATTTCCATCAATCATAATGTAATAGGTATTACCAACTGTCAAACCTGATGCTGAAATGGTTGTTGGACCACTTGGAACAGTTCCTGGATTCCAACAAGTATAACTCGTAACAGCACCTGAACAGTTGACAGCGCTGTAGATGAAAATTTGGATTCCGTAACCCATTGTACTACTTGTCACCCAAACATTGAAAGAAATTGTTGTTGCTGAAGCAACAAAAGATATAAATGAATTATTTTCAATTGATCCACAGAATGCTGTATTTAATTGCGCCCAATAGTCCGCTGTATATGTTGAAGCTGTACTTCCACAATATCCATTCAAATCACAAATTGGTGTTGCCGTAGCACATGTATTTCCTGCTGGTGGATTCCCAGAGCAAGATGGTGCAGGCGGCGGTGCAACGACACAAATGGAAAACGTTCCTGTTCCTCCACCATAATCCCAAACTCGCAAGAACAAGGTTGAACCAGGCGTTAGACCTGTCAATGATAAATAAGGCATTAATCCATTTGGACTACTGTCATCGTCACAAGCTAGTAAAGTCAATGCCCCACAAGTTCCTGTGTAAGCAGCCATACCACCATCGGTCATTGTTCCAGTGTTTGAATCAATATTCAAAACACCTCCAGCTGGAACAACAACACTGTACCAAACATCTTGACCGCTATAACTAGCACAACCTGGAGCGGTTACTCCAGCTGTATTTGTTGCGGCTACATTGGTTCCCGCAACGAATGTACATGATGAACCTGGTGTAAGTGCCGTTGCATTACATGGATCGTCATTTGCCGGTTGAGCGAATAAATTAAACGTAGTAAAGATGGCTAAAATCAGAGTGACTAAAGCAGATTCCTTCTTCGTGAAAACAGTATATTGTTTCATGATTTCTGTATTAAGTGATTTTAGCAAGTAATTATTTACCTGAAAATACCATTGTTTTTTCTTGATATCCGTTCAAGTACAAACTGTATGTTTCGAGAATTCCTTTGAACACTTTTAAAAATTCATCCGTTGTGAATTTCGTGCGATCAATCAAAATAACAAGTGCTTTGGAATCACCTTTTTGTTCAACAGATACGCACAGATCCTTTTTAATTAACTCTTCTTTGAGTTGATTGAAAGATGACGTTAATTTTGAATAATCTTCAAGTGTGAACGTAAATTCAGTGTACAAATCTTTGAAATTTGCAAACCCTTGTTGGTGATTCAAATAAATTTTTGATTCTAAATCTCGTGCAGAGATTTCTTGATATTGAGCGGTTAAATCAAATGAGCATACGCACATAAAGCCCAAAGTAGCAACTAGAATAGTTTTCCTCATTGGTAATAGTAATAGTAAATGACTAGTGTTATTTAAAACGTTAAACCGTTAAAAATAGTTGCACTAATGTAATAAATTTTAATTATTTAACCAATACCAGTCAACATGAATTTTAAATCGTTCACATAATTTCTTTTTCTCTTGCATCAATACCACAAAAATGGTATTTTTGCAAAGGATTTAGCTTTTATTTATAATTAATCTAAATAAAGAATTAATTAAAGAACAATGATAACAGTAACTGATACAGCCAAAAAGCAAGCATTACGCTTGATGGAAGACGATGGAAAAGAAGGTTTTTTCATTCGTGTTGGAGTTGAAGGTGGCGGATGTTCGGGATTGATGTATCAATTAACATTCGACAACGAAGAAAAAGAAGGAGATAAGGCGTTTGAAGACAATGGAATCAAAGTAGTTGTCGATAAAAAAAGCTATTTGTATTTAATAGGTACAACTCTAGACTTTTCTGGCGGCTTAAATGGAAAAGGATTTGTTTTTAACAATCCAAACGCAGGTAGAACCTGTGGATGTGGTGAATCATTTTCGCTCTAACTATTAATTTCTCAAGCACTAAAAATGGGATATACAGAAAACGAATTAGCCAAAGACCTTGAAAATCAAGAGTACAAATTTGGCTTCGTTACAAATATCGATTCCGACAAGGCTCCAAAAGGTCTTGATGAAAGCATCATTCGTTTCATTTCAGCTAAGAAAAATGAGCCCGAATGGATGTTAGAATATCGTTTAAAAGCATTTTCAATTTGGAAAGAAATGGTTGAACCATCTTGGGCACACGTTCATTATGAAAAACCAGATTTTCAGGAAATCACTTATTATTCAGCCCCAAAGCAAACCAAGAAATATGAATCTTGGGACGATGTAGATCCAGAAATGAAAGCTACCATGGCTAAACTTGGTATTTCACTGGAAGAGCAACAACGATTAACAGGAACCAATGTCGCAGTTGATTTCGTGATGGATTCTGTTTCTGTTGCAACATCCTTTAAAGCGAAACTAGCAGAACTTGGAATTATCTTTTGCTCGTTTTCAGAAGCAGTTCAGGAGCATCCAGAATTGGTGAGGAAATACATGGGTTCAGTTGTTCCAATGACCGATAACTTTTATGCTGCTTTGAATTGTGCCGTATTCACAGATGGTTCTTTCTGCTACATTCCAAAAGGCGTGAAATGTCCAATGGAATTATCAACCTACTTCCGAATCAATGAAGGCGGAACAGGACAATTCGAACGCACCTTGGTGGTAGCCGATCAAGGTTCATACGTTTCTTATTTGGAAGGTTGTACTGCTCCACAACGCGATGAAAACCAATTACACGCTGCTGTTGTTGAATTAATCGCTTTGGACGATGCTGAAATAAAATATTCAACTGTACAAAACTGGTATCCCGGCGATAAAGAAGGAAAAGGTGGAGTTTTCAATTTTGTAACAAAACGTGGAATGTGCGAACGAAATGCTAAAATTTCGTGGACACAGGTTGAAACTGGTTCGGCGGTTACGTGGAAATATCCGTCTTGTATTTTGAAAGGAGACAATTCGGTTGGTGAGTTTTACTCGGTTGCAGTAACAAACAATTTCCAACAAGCTGATACTGGAACTAAAATGGTTCACCTAGGACGTAATACAAAAAGTACCATCATCTCAAAAGGAATTTCAGCAGGAAAATCGCAAAACTCATACCGTGGATTGGTGCAAATTCACAAAAACGCATCAAACGCACGAAACTTCTCGCAATGTGATTCCTTGTTAATGACTGACGAATGTGGGGCTCACACGTTTCCGTATATTGAATGTAAAAACAGTTCAGCAAAAATTGAACACGAAGCAACTACTTCAAAAATCGGTGAAGATCAAATCTTCTATTGCTTGCAACGTGGTATTTCTGAAGAAAAAGCAATTAGTTTAATTGTAAATGGTTACTGCAAAGAAGTATTAAATCAGTTACCAATGGAATTTGCTGTAGAAGCACAAAAATTATTAGCAATTAGTCTCGAAGGATCAGTAGGATAAAACATTATAGAAATGATTACAATAAAAAATCTACATGCCTCAATTGATGGCAAAGAAATATTAAAAGGCTTGAACTTAGAAGTGAAAGCTGGAGAAGTTCACGCAATCATGGGGCCAAATGGTGCTGGAAAAAGTACATTAGCATCTGTTTTAGCTGGTCGCGAAGAATATGAAATTACAGAAGGATCGGTTGATTTTGATGGACAAGATTTATTAGAATTGTCTACTGAAGATCGTGCTAGAGAAGGTTTATTCTTAGCTTTTCAATATCCAATTGAAATCCCAGGTGTTTCAAACATTAATTTCTTGCGCACTTCTTTGAATGAAATCAGAGATTACAAAGGTGAAGAACAAATTTCAGCAAAGGATTTCATGGCGTTGGTTCGTGAGAAATCTGCCTTGGTTGAATTGGACGCTAAATTGGCGTCACGTTCAGTGAATGAAGGTTTTTCAGGAGGTGAAAAGAAACGTAACGAGATATTCCAAATGGCAATGTTGAATCCGAAATTGTCGATTTTGGATGAAACAGATTCTGGTTTGGACATTGATGCTTTGCGCATTGTGGCTAATGGTGTAAACAAATTGAAATCACCTGAAAACGCTACAATTGTGATTACACATTACCAACGTCTATTGGATTATATCGTCCCAGATGTTGTACATGTTTTGTACAATGGTAAAATTGTAAAATCAGGTCCAAAAGAATTAGCATTGGAATTGGAAGAAAAAGGATACGATTGGATCAAAGCAGAAGTTGACGCTCAATAACAGAAAACCGATGAACGAACTTATTCAAGAATCAAAAGTCGCGGCCTTTGTAGAGCATCTGCCTCAAACAATGTTGGCAATTGACAAAGAACTTGTTTCAAAAGCTATTGCAACAATTAAAACTACAGATTTTCCTACAACACGCACAGAAGCATGGAAATACACGCGACTTGCTAGAATCGCAGCTATTTCAACAGCGAATCAAACTGCACGTGAAGGGAAAAATTTAAGCCGTGAAGACATTCATTCAAGCTATCAAATTACAAAAGATGGTTTAACATTTGTGTTTGAAAATGGTGTATTTAGAAGTGATTTGTCTTCTGGTGAATTTCCTGCTGGTGCCACAATCAAACCATTAACAGGTTGCACAAAAGAAGAACTTGCTACTGTTGGAAAATCACTTACAGTAGAAAACGAAGTATTCAATGCGATGAACACTGCTTATGCAGTTGATGGAATGTACATTTCCATTCAAGATAAAGCGATTATTGATGCTCCGATTCAATTAATTCACCTGATTACAGGAAAAAACACCGTTTCAAATCTTCGCAATATTATTCAGATTGGAAAATTTGCCAAAGCAGAAATCATGCAGTCCTATTTTGCATTAGACGCTGAAGCATCTTTCACGAATGTTGTAACTGAAGTAATTGTGGCTGAAAATGCGCATTTAACGATCAATAAATTGCAATACGAAGAAGAAGGAAATTATCACATTTCTACGGAGCAAGTTGATCAAGCAAAAGACTCAACATTCACGATCAATACAATGTCTTTAAATGGAACTTTGGTTCGCAATAATTTAAATATAGAAGTAAATGGCGTGAATTGCATGACCAACCTTCATGGAGCTTATGTATTGAAAAGTAATCAGCATGTTGACAACCACACAATCGTTGATCACAAACAACCGCATTGCGAATCAAATGAGTTGTACAAAGGTGTGATGGACGAAAAATCCACTGGTGTTTTCAACGGAAAAGTCTTTGTGCGCAAAGACGCTCAAAAAATTAACGCCTTTCAATCGAACGGAAATGTCTTGTTGAGCGATGATGCAAGCATTAATTCAAAACCTGAATTAGAGATCTACGCGGATGACGTAAAATGTTCGCATGGTTCGACAACAGGTCAGTTAGATGAAGAAGCGGTATTCTACTTGCGTGCACGTGGAATTTCTGAAAAGTCAGCGCGCCACTTGATGGTTTCTGCATTTATCGAAGATGTGGTGACTAAAATTGAAAATGAAGCGTTTCTGAATTACACACATTCGCTACTAAAAGAACGATTTGGTTGGGATTTCTAACCAAACTCATTGATACAAAAAAGGCGTCTATTTGATTAGACGCCTTTTTTTATTCATTGAAAAAATCAATATCATCATCTTCATCCATACTATCAAAATCCTTAATAATCATGGCAATTTCACTCATGATTTGCGATTTTTGAGGATCTTTTGGATCAGTGTCTTCTAAATATTCTCTTAAATGCAATTTTGCTTCTAAGACATGTCGCTCTTCAATTGGACCGGCCATGTTTTCAATAATTGTCAAACAATCCAGCGCTTCCATAAAATCACCATCAACAGCGATTTCGACAAAATCAGGCAAGAAGTACGTATAATCCAACTTACTATTCCAAATTGTTGTGAGCAATTGTTGGCGGATCGGTAAATAATCTGAATCATTTACCAAACGCATCATTTCATCGACTGCTGAACTATCTTTTAAACTGCATAGAAACTCAACAATTTCCTCTCTAATTTTTGGCGATAAATCAGTCATTAACAACGCAGCCATTGGCTCCAAAATAGAACTATCACCATTTGCTTGTAAGGCTTTAATTGATGCACTTGCTTTCGCTTCATTTCCTGACATTAGTTCAGCAAGTAAATTTTTAATCTTTAATTTTTGTTGTTTGTTTGACGCCTCAGCCATTGTTATTATTTTCTGCAAAGGTAATTAAATTCACTCCTTAAAAGTGCAAAACAAGAATGTTGAATATCTTTGTAGCATGAAGTTGTTTTTTAAAGCCGTTTTTCTGTTGTTACTGATTGTACTTTTTAACGCATGTACAATTGAAGAAGCACGTCCATCCAAAAAGCAACATTTAAGAATTGCCTCGGATTGCCTGACGAAGAAAGATGAAAAATTGTTCCGAAACTTTGAAAAAAAATACAAAATTGATGTTCACATCGTTTCAATCTCAGCAGATTCTATTCAACAATTACTAAAAAAAGATGGCTTAACAACAAATGTCGATTGCATTTTGGTCGCTTCAGTTTATGACATGGCTTCTATTTCAGAGGCAAAAATGTTACATAAAAATTCGATGAAGGTTGTCACAAAGCAATTGTCTTCTAAATATATATCCGTTAAAAAAGATTTTATTGGAATCGGCTATGATCCTTATGTTTTTTTGACGAAAAATGACACCTTGGTCAAATGGAAAAATTATGCAGATCTTGTTAGCAACTATCAATTTACAAGTGATTTAAGTTCTAAAACGGATTTGTACCCTTACTATTCAACCGTTTACGCCAAAATTCAAAAGAGTGGACAAAAACAAGTAAAAAAATGGATGAGCCAATTTTTGAAAAACAAACAGGCTACTTTAAATGACTCACTTCAAATGAACGGGACAAATGCATTTTTTACACTTTATTCACACTACGAAAAAAATAAATCAACCTATAAACACCTGAAAAAGTACAACCTGGTATTCCCAAATCAACGTAAAGCGGGTGTTTATTACAACATGGCTTGTTTCGGTATCGTTAAACAAGCAAGGAATTACACAAATGCCCAGTTATTTTTAAACTACCTATTGATTGACAATGTAAACAAACGAATTACACACCAAATCAGTATTTTTCCTGTAATTACAGGTAAACAAAGTGCATTTTCGTATCAAAACACCCGTTTCAAGAAATCAAGTGTCACTCCTATTCATCAATCAAAGTTCTACGGCAAAATCAAAATGCTTATAAATAATATTTAACTTATTTATTTCCATATCATTAAACTTTTTCTTTTCTTTGCGCAACTGATTGAAACCACCATGACGAGAAAAGAAAAATTTGTTCATCAATTGAACAACTTTGAGAGGATAGAAATATCTTCTTTTCACCGAAAAAGAAAACTTCTATTACTTGCAATAGTTACAGGATTAGTTCTTATTCACAGTATTTTAGCACTTAATTTATTCCCTTCAATTGTTCCGTTAGTAACACTCCTAGTTTCATTTGTTACATTAACGAAAATTGTTCTGACCGTTGATAAAACCATTTCAAGTGCTGCAATAAAAGGAGATTCATTGATCTTGAAAAATACTCAAAATGAGAACTGTGTTACTTCCGTAAAAAGCATTCGAAAAATGAAAGCTAAGCGCATTGGTAAAACCACTGTGACTTCTATTCAGTTTAACCTAGATGGTTCAAAAAGAAAGGCAATATTACTTTCAGATAACTCTGAAGTCATTGAGCCCTATGAAGCAATTCGTTCGGCGCAACGTTTATTTAAAAAATAAAAGGCAAATCTATAAGCCGGGTTCTGTTCTCACATTGCTGTGATTGTCTATCATTTATCTAGCCCCAACTTCACAATTGGGATCAATCGACCTACCCTCCGAGATCAGGCGAGCAACCCTCAAGCCTCGGTTTACATGGTCTTTCAGTCCGTAAGGTTTACCTTGCAACCAACATCACTGCTGGCACGGTGAGCTCTTACCTCGCCTTTTCACCTTTTCCCAAACGAAGCGAACTTGTTTAGGTAGTTTTCCTTTCTGCGGCACTTTCTGTTATCAACCAAAGCTGATACCTTCCCGTTAGGAAGTACGGCGCTCTATACTGCCCGGACTTTCCTCTCTCCATCTTACGACAGACAGCGATAGACCGATTTGCCTTTGTACAAAGATACGTTATTTAACGCTTGATAAACGATTTAATTCCAAGTCCAGATTCAGACTTCACAATCACCTGATAAGCTCCTGAAGCTAATCCTGACAATTGAACCGTTTCTTTCGTTCCATTTGCTTCAACACTCAACACTCGTTCCCCCGAGGAATTAATTACCTCAACGCTTTTCATAGGTTGTAATGTTGCTATGAACAATTCATTTTGTGCAGGATTTGGATAAATATCCATCGCAATTTCAAGTTCATTGATTCCCGCATCAAGGTGACGATCAATATCTCGGTATTCAATCGCTGTAACTGTTTCATTACCTAATAGTTCATTTGTCGTGATTCGAAGAATTGGTTCTTTCTGACCATTTGTCCACCATTCATATTCATGACTTGCAGGAATTGGAATTGGAATCCATGTCGCACCAATAAATGGAAACGTATAATACAACGAATCACTTTCAGTAATATCATGTCTAATTCGCAACGCGTTAAATGTTCCAAATGGCGTTGTGATTGAACCATAACCATCTACTTCTGTTGTTCTAGTGCGGTGTTGATTCCATTTTGCATCCAAAATTGGGTTAAAATCAACTAATGTATATCCTCTTGAAAAATGAGTATTTCCAAAAGCTAATGGAAAATCATAGCGCGTTTCAATTGTATCTGACTGGAAAGGAACATCATTTCCCGAAACAACCATTGAATAACCAACACTTGTCAGTGAATCAGCCGAACGTCTTGTGAAAGCAAACAAATTATCAATTGTTACTGGTAAAAAAGATGTCAACTGAGCAATTGGTAAGGCCGTTGATTCAATGTAATAACTAGCCTGATATTTTGAAGGAGCAAATGGTCCAAATAGAAATTGAACAAACGTCGGAGCTCCACTCATTGATCTGAAATCTTTAACTAGTTGGCTATTTACTGTCAACCCTGAAAAATCCCAAGTATACGCAGCTCCTGTAGATGCAAAATCAATTGTTGGATCTGTTGTTTGACTCATGCGAACGGTATCTCCACCAGTTGCAAAATCATCTTTAGTTAATGTAATTTGTGAAGAAGCGTATGTGTAAATTGAAATAGAAACGACTAGTAGTAATGTTTTCATTTTATTTTTTTCTCAAAGTTAGTATTAATGCCAGAACATCATTTAAATTCTACTGCAAAAGTTATTGTTGCTTCTAAAGGTAACACTTCATTTGTTGCCACATTTTTCACGAAACAATCTATGTTACCCACTATTTTGTAAATAGGCTTACCTTGAGAACTTGTTGAATAATAATCAACACCTAAGACTTCAAATTCTGAAAGCTGATTATTTGCAGATAGCGTTGTATAGGTATTTCCGTCTTTTTTAAATATCAACTTCGTCTTAAAATCCCATTCAACAGTTGAACTATTGTTTTCGAATGAGGCAAAATCATCAATGAATTTACCATTCAAGCTACCATCTACCCAAATCGTGCGGGTACGCTTAGTTCCGTTCACAAAATTAATCTCAGCTTTCACGCTGCAGCCATATCCAGAAATGATTGTATCCAACTTGTTATTTGTAGAGACAAAATTCCCATTTAAATACCATTTAACACTGCTAACATCCTGCGTATTCTCATCAACCCAAACTTGCAAATGTCCATTTTGACCTAGAAAATGTCTTAATTGACATGCTACATTTCTATGATAACCAATAATCATGTCATTAGAAATAGTTGCAGAAGTGCCATCGTAAAAATGAACATTCGCACCTACATTGTATTTTCCAGGCTCATTGAATGTCACCGTATTTTGTGATGCGTATTCTCCATCTACAGTCCAATCAATGAAACTAATTAACGAGCTATTTGGTAATTGGTCTTTGGAAATTGATAATAACGGAGATTGAGGAAGTTTCGCAAATAGAATTCCTTGACTTAATGCATCTGTGATAGAAGTTTGATCCATATCAATGTTGCCGTTATAGAACCCAAGTTCAAATTCCATTGCACTATTTGCTATTTTCCCAGTAAAAACATCCACATGATTGAATTGATCAATGAAAGTACTCATTAAAAAACCATCATCTCCAGCTGTTGCACTAAACGCCTCTGAACCAAGTGTTCCTTCAATTTTGAACACCGGTTTTTCATCTGGCTTTGGATCCTCAATAATGTCCTTATCACAACTTACAAGGGTAAGAAAGACTATAAAACCAAAGAGATATTTTAGCTTAATTTTCATATTAAAATTTTAAAGAACGTTTGATGAACACTTGTCCACTAATTGGTAATTTCGTTGGAACTCCTATAAATCGATCTGAATTTAATGGTTGAATCAATTGTGTTTGAACAGCTAAACCAAGTTGTAATTTTTCTGTCAAAGACAACGCATAAGTTAGTTTAGGACTCACACCAAAACGATTAAATAAATCAACATTTGTAAAGCCTGTAGCATTTGATGTTCTAATTCCATCAATCGTCTTCTCGTGTGAGGCATGAGCAAACACATTCAGTTCCCCTACAAGTCCTAAGCCAATTGAATGACGGCCAAATGATTTAGAAAGCTCAACAGGTAGCAAAACCGAATAGATAGCATTGAACTCGTAAGAATTCTCCAAAATTGAAGAGCCAAATCCGTATAATTTTGTGCGTTCCTTGATCCGTAAATCACCCAATTTAGTTGCTTCAAATGCTAAACCTGCAGAAAACTGGAAATTTCTCAAAGGAATTCTATAGCCCAATTCAAGCGACAAGGTTGCGTTTAACGAACTTGACACATCCACTTCAGAGGCCCATGCTTGTTCGACTCCTGCATTCATACCGATGTAAAAACTGTTTTTATTTTTCTTAAATGAATAGTGATTACTCAGGAGTTGTTGATTCTCAAATCCGAAAGGACTTAACGCTAAAAATTTCAATCTCTCATCCAAAGATGAACTATTTTCAGTGAATATTAAAGTTTCTTGTTCACTTTCTAAAATGTCCGTTTTTCCAACTACGGTTGGCAACTCCACTAATGTTCTAAATGAAGTTGGAAGCTTTGTTTCACGTGTTTCGTTAATTGGATTACTATTTTTACCTTCTTGTTGATTTTTTGCTATTTGACCAATTTGACCACCTGAATGTTCTGAAGTTGTGCTTGCAACATCAGTTGGTTGCGTGTGCTGTGATTTAAGAGCAGTCGTTTGAGCAACAAGTACATCTTGATCTACTTTGGAAGTCTCAACTGTTGCAGATTTACTGTCATTTTTCGGCGACCAATTTCCTGTAAATAACAAGGAAACAAATCCAATAATAAAAACATTGGCAGTCCACCAATACCAAGCAATTTTACGCCCTTTTTTAATCGGCAGTTGTTTTTCAATATCCTGGAAATAACTTGCCTGATATTCAAAAACAGGTTGCTCCGCAGCATCCCTAAAAACTTTATCTAATTCATCATCTGTCCAACTCATATCACCATTCTTTGATGTTGATTCTCAATCTTTTCTAATTTATCTCTCAATAATTTGCGTGCTGTTGATAAATGCCACTTCGACGTACCTTCTGAAATTCCCAATAAATCGCCAATTTCTTTGTGGTTATAACCATCAATCACATACAAATTGAAAACTCTTCCACTAACCTCAGGTAATTCTTTTACCAAATTCATCAAATTCTCATATCCCAACTCACTTTCTGCAGTATTCGATGTATCAACACTGTAGACGTCCAATTCACGCTCGGTTTCTTTTGCGGAAATGTGTTCTTCGTAGTTTTTCTTTTTGCGGTATTCATCAATTAGAGTATTCACCATCACACGTTTCGACCAAGCGGCGAAATTCACTTCGACATCAACCGATTCCAAACCTTTGAGAATTTTCATAAAACCAATGTTTAAGGAAGACCTTGCATCCTCTTCATTTTTATGGTATCTGAAACAAACGGGCATTAATTTATTAAAGCAATGTTTATACAAAAACTCAATGGCTTTGCGGTCATCACGTTTACAGGCGTTCAATATGTCTGGAGTGACGTCCATTGGCTTTTCTAATCGCTTTATTTTGAAGTTGCTATGCAATATACCGTTTCTTTTTCAAAATCTTACAAAAACTCCGTATTTTTCAATTCAGAATTGTACAAGAGTGAACACATTGATGTAACGATTGAAAACTTATTTCGGTTGGCAAAAAAGAAAAGAAAATGAAAATTCATCTACTAAGACACGCAAAGACAGAACAACTTTCGAATAGTGGGAAGGACTTTGATCGAAAATTAATGGAACGAGGCATTCTTCAAAGTAAAGAAATGGCGGCATTTTTGGCGAAAAATAAGATACAAGAAATGGAAGTATGGTGCTCGACTGCTAAACGTACAAGACAGACATTTAGCTATTTATCAGACATTCTACATCCCTCAAAGCTAACATTTTCAGATGATTTATATTTATGTGAACAGGAGGAGTTTTTATCGAAATTATGGAATGAGAATCAAACGAATGATTTATTCATAATCGGACATAATGACGGTTTATCAGATTTAGCAACTTATTTCGCTGATGAACTGATTCATTTGAGCACCTGTGAATACATTTGTTTTTCTTTCAACGCTGATTCTTGGATGGAATTATCTCGAGGAACGGGTACTATTGAGCAGCGTTTTCGTCCTTCTGTTTAGAAGATTCATCATTTGGAGCAACATAATGGTAAACAATCACATACCCTTTTTCTTGTCGTTCACGCTCAGCCTCAGCTTCTTGTGCTAAGCGCACATTTTCATGGTAAATTGCTTCCAAATCTGGTGGTTCAATTCCCATTTCTTTTTCAATTTCATATTGAAACTTTGGTCGCTGCGGACCGTGACTTTTGTACACAATTGCAAGAGCAACACCAACAATTAATCCCATTAAATGACCTTCCCACGAAACTTTTTGTTGCATCGGAAAAACTCCCCAAATCATGCTTCCATAGAGAAAGACAACGAATAATGAAATTGCTTGTAAGGGCAAAAACTTTCGTAAGACTCCAGATGTAAATAAAAAACCGGCTAACATATAAATTAAACCACTAATTCCAATGTGATATGCCCCGTGATTGTCGGCATAAATCCACAATAACAAGCCAGTGGTAAACCATCCAACAAAAAAGACCTTTAAGGCAATTTCTCTATAAAAATAAATCAGCGCCGCCAATAGAAAAAAGGTTGGTGCAGAATTATTAACGATGTGTTGAATCTCTCTTTCTGAGTGGATGAAAGGCATAAAAATGATTCCTTTCAAGCCTTCAAAACTTCTTGGTAAAACACCCCATTTATAAAAATCAAATTTGAATAAATGATCGGCCCAATAAACGACCCATAAAACGATTAGGAGCATTGTCGGATAGAAAAACGCTTCGAAACTTGATCCAAATGGGTGATTTTTTTGTTTCATGGTTGAGCGTTCGTCAAAAGCCGTGCCTTTGAAAAAACGCTGACAACTTGTCCTATATCACTTTGATTTTAATAATGTTAATGTTCTATCTGGAGTATCCGTTGTGGTTAAAACCAGTTTATTTTCGTTAAAAACCTGAATTCGATACGATTCAACATCGGAATCCAAGATGAAATAGATAGAATCTTGCTGCGCTGAAAATTTAAAACTCCCTTCAGATTGCATCATCTCACCCTCCTCAGACAGCGATTCGATGGTCAATTCATGATTAGCACCAAAGTGATAAGACGAATTCCCTTCAATCATTTCCAATTGCGCTTCCATTCCTTGTTCCAAACGGGCGCGTGTTTCGGTTGATAAAGTTGCATAATAGGCTGAAAAATCTATGTCCGTCAACTCCCAGTCTCCTTGAATTACTGCTGAATTGCCTTTCGCTGAATTTATCTGTGAATCCTTTTTTCGCTTTGGATCTGGAGCAACTTCCTTTTCTTGGGAAGAACAAGCCATTACAACAACAATCAACACTAAGTAGCTGAAGAATATCCTAATTTTCATGGCAACAAAGATAGAGTTCCATTTAGATAATTCATTAATTTTGTAGCATGGATGAAATAATCAATCGTGTTCAAGAAAGTGGATTAATTCCAATGGATTTAGCTGATTTTAAGCCAAAGACTGAAATCGTTGAAATTGACATTGCTCATCAACTTTGGGAAGGATTAATTCTCAGAGAAAAGGACTTTCGTGCTTGGTTAAAAGAAAACGATTGGACTAAATATTCTTCTAAAGCGGTCTATATTCATTGTTCTGCAGATGCCATAGTTCCAACTTGGGCCTTCATGCTTGTTGCTTCCAAATTAGTTGGTGTTTCACCTGTGTTTATCGTCGGATCGAAAATCGATTTAGAAAAGGAATTGATAAAATTAGAAATTGCAAAAATCAACTTGGAAGAGTATCAAGATGGTAAAATCATCATCAAAGGTTGTTCGGATATTGCGGCGCCAGAATTTGCGATGTCTGAATTGTTAAAACACCTACAACCTGTTGCTAAGAGCATTATGTATGGTGAACCTTGCTCAACAGTTCCAATTTTCAAAAAAGCGAAAATTTAATTAATCGCCTGGAAATCGAGTTTCTTATCGAGTAAAATTTGGACCACTTCTGGCAAGACTATTTTTAAGCGATTCATGGATTTAGGATTGTCGTGAAACACCAAAATATCACCTGATTTAATATGTTTTTGGGCCGATTGTACGATTGTCTCTAACGAAACCTCCTTGTCGTAATCATACGACAACCACGACCACATGATAATTTCAAAATCCTTTTTCAAGGCATAGGTTTGATTCAATTTAATGCGTCCATATGGAGGACGAAACAAGCGGCTTTCAATGATGTTATGTGCTGAATAAACAGATTTTAAATAAGCCTCTTTGTCATGTTCTGTTCCTTTTTTGTGATCCATTGAATGATTTCCAATCGTGTGACCTTCTTGTTTGATTCGGTTAACGATTGCTGGATAACGCAGAACATTTTCACCAACGCAAAAAAAGGTTGCTTTCAAGTTACGTTCAGCCAAAAAATCCAATACCCAAGGTGTAATTTCTGGGTCTGGACCATCATCGAAAGTCAAGAAAACTGCATTTGTTGAACGCGAAAAACCCCACGTTTTATTCGGAAATAGAATTCTGAAAAAACGTGGGGTTTTAAAAAGTTTCATAGGAACTTATCTTACTCCTTTACTGAATCTGCAATTGGTGCAAGTTGTTGCAATTGTTCAATTGACATAGGCTGTCCTGCTGCCGGTTTTGGAGCTGGAGCACCTTTCAAATATCCATAATAAATACCCATTGCTTTCAAGTAGTCTTGCAGTTCGAATAAGCGTCCTGCATACAAGCCTGGAGATGCACTTCTGCGCGTACTTTCGCCAGCATTGTTTGCTAATTCTTCCAACGAATTGAACATACTTGGGAACGTTGCTGTGTACAATTCTTTAACCTTCGCTTTTGTACGTTTTGCTAGCGCACCATTTGGATTTCCAGTTAATGGATCATTTGACGCTTGATACATAACGAAATAAGCATCCATTGCAGCATACAAATCTCCTGTATTGTCATTCGAGAACACTAAAGCTGGATGGCTCAATTCATAGTATTTAATTATCGACTCCAATTGATCGGCAACAGTTTGTCCTAAAGCTTCTGCTGATTTTTTATCACCTGATCTGTACAACAAACCAACATAATCGTGTAGAATACCATCATTGTAAGACGGAATCTGAACACCATCTAACATGTAATCTTTTCTACCGTCCATTTGAGGCTCCCCATAATCAATAACAACATCAGCTGGCATTACTTGCAACGAACGATTAATCAAGTCTTTTGCTTTTTTCTTATAGTTCGCAATGCGCTCGTCTACTCCTTTTAAGGAAGCTTCTAATTGATTGGCTTGTGCTCCTTGACCATTTTTACGTAACAATTGAATATTCGTCAATTTTTGTTTTCTCACTTGGTCTTCGTTATCAGCTCGCATTAAATAATCATCTGCCAATGATGCATAGTGCAATCTGTATTGTGAAGTATGACGACGTGTGTAATAATCAGTCAACACGTCTGGATTATTCATTGCTCCATAAACATAGTTTTTCATCAAGTTGTCATACATTTCATCTGCATAACGATTGTTCATTTCGTTCAATGGACTCAATTCGAATGCCATACCATTTTGTTTCACATAACCTCTTTTGTATAAGGCAATAGAAACATCAGAACCTCCAGGACTAGAGAAATAAATTCCTCGTTTCCAATCATTGTTTGCAAGAACATCTAGCATCATTACTTGCTCACGGATGATTCCACGTTTATCAAACTCAAAACGAATTTCATCCAAACATTGTGTTTTTTGTGCTTTTGTAATCACACCAGATTTCACAGCATTTTCTTTGTTCACTTTCAAAATAAATCCTTGAGATGGGAACATACGCACTTCACGCTGATTGTACATCATCAAGTTTTTATCATCACGCACGAAGGCCATTGCTTCTTTCAAATCAGTTGAGTTCCATGGTTTCTCAAACTCCATGATTAATTGTTGGAAAGCCTGTGCTTTAGGTTCATCCATCTTAATCAAACCACCTTGTAATGCAGAAATAATTTCAAACGAAGCACGGTATTTATTATAGATGCTTTCATTGATGTTTTTACCTGTATTTGTTGTCAAATCAACTTTCAACTCTTCAATGCGTGCTGTTACATTTGCTTGGTCAGAAGTAATTGAAGAAATAACTTCTGCTGCCTGTAAGTTAAATGTCTCAACTGCTTGAGCTGCTTGAGCACGGTTGTTTTTAGTACGCAATTCAATCACATTATTCAGAATCTCTTCACTTACATTCATGTAGAATAATTCAAACAAACTTGAGAACAATACTTGATCTGTTTTACCAGCTCCCATTAAAATTTGATCCTCACGGAACTTAATTGGTAATGGATCTGATTCATAAGCACGCATTTTCATTTGCTCAGTGTACCAGTCCGTTTGCAACAATGAAAGGTTACAAACACGCACATCAGTTCGTTTTCCTTCAACTTCTTGCATGTACCACAATGGGAAGGTATCGTTATCTCCGTTCGTGAAAAGAATTCCATTTTTAGCGCATGAATTCAAGTAATTCAATGCTAAATCATCTGCAGATGTTTTCAAACTTCTATCGTGATCATCCCAACCTTGCATTCCCATAATCACAGGAACGGACAATCCTAAAACTGTTGCAATAACTGCACCTTGCGAATCATTTGAAAGAACTTTCTTCAAGCCCATCATCAAAGCGATGGCACCTCCACCAATTCCAACCATGATTAACCACATAATTGAATTTGGAGCAGAAACTTCCGAAGTTGTATCAAACATTGCAAATAACACCAAACCTGCCCCACTAACAATTCCAACTTTCACCAAGTCTTTTTTCTTGAAGTTGACAAAGGCATCGTACAATGCATAAACTCCTATTCCAATCCACAATGCAAAGAAATAGAAGGAACCTGCATAAGCATAATCACGCTCACGAGGCTCAAATGGTTTTTGATTCAAATAAACAACAATTGCCAATCCAGTAAATAAAAACGCTAATAAAACCACAAAGGCATCCTTCGGCGCTCTATAAAAATGGAAGAACAATCCTATCAATCCAAAAATCAATGGTAGCAAGAAAAAGGTATTGTGAGATGGGTTCTCACTTGTAAAATATGGAGCAGCCTCTTCTTGATTACCAAGACGAATGTTATCAATAGCACTGAAACCAGAAATCCAGTTTCCACGCATTTTATCTCCATGACCTTGAATATCGTTTTGACGACCAGCAAAGTTCCACATGAAATAACGGAAGTACATCCAGTTCACCTGATATCTAAAGAAATAAGTCATGTTTTCTCCAAAAGTTGGAAGGCGATTTCCATCCTTACCAATATCGGTGCCTGCATCATCATTTGCATCATAACGCGACCAATTTTTATAGCCGTTAATGCGCTGCTCATCCTGATCCCAATACATACGTGGGAAAAACACCGCTTGCGAATAGGCAGGAATCGCATTGATACGATCTTCAGCATTCGATTCAAAGTATTTTTCTTCTACAGAACCCCCATTTTTAGAAGCATACTCATTGGCTGCTTTTTCTGATTTATAAGCTTTAAGAACCACATCTCCTTTTGTCACAACAAAACGACGTAGATAAAATGGCGAACGTGAACTCCAACCAGATACATCTGCACTAGCAATCCAGTTTCCACCTTCATCAAAACGACCACCTAATTCTTTTGAATTCCATTGTGGGCCAAAGAAAATTGGCGCTGAACCATATTGTTCACGTTTCAGGTATGAAGTAAGTGTTACCAAGTTTTCTGGGTCATTTTCATCCAATGGCGTGTTTGCATTTGAACGAATAACAATGACTGCAAAAGATCCATATCCAATCAATAAGAAAATCAATCCCATTGTTGCGTTGTATAGAATTGCATTTCCTTTTCTTCGTGCCAAACGAATCATCCAAACACATAACAGAATTAATGTTGCAAAGAAGAAAATTGTTCCTGCATAGAATGGTAAACCAAGCGTATTAACAAACGCCACCTCGAATGAACTCGCTAAAGAAATTGATCCCGGAATCACTCCTTCTTGAATAAATCCTAGAATCACAATGGATAAGACACCTGTGATTAAAATTCCTTTTACATCAGCAACCTGCTTGTAGCGGAAATAAATAACAAAACTAATTGCTGGAACAACAAGAATACCCAAAAGGTGAACCCCAATTGCTAAGCCAAGCATGAACATAATCAATAACAACCATCTGTTCGGAGCGTATTCATTGGAAAGTGTTCCATTTTGAACATGGCGCATTTCATCATCCCAACGCAAGATTGCCCAGAAAATAACTGCCGTAAACAATGAAGACATCGCATAAACCTCACCTTCTACAGCTGAAAACCAAAACGACTCTGAGAAGGCATACGCTAACGCTCCAACAAATGAAGCGCCGAAAATAGCGATTGAATCACCGGTTGAAAGTACTTCTTTACCTTTGTGCGCAATCTTTTTAAGTAGTAAAGTCATCGACCAGAACATGAACATCACTGTCAATGAACTTGAAACAGCAGAAAGGCGGTTGATCCAAACTGCTACATCCTCAGGATTTGCAAAGAATGAGAACAATCTCCCCAAAACCATGAACAATGGTGCACCTGGAGGGTGACCAACTTCCAATTTGTAAGCTGCTGTGATGTACTCACCACAATCCCACAAACTCACTGTGTCTTCAATTGTGATAAAAAATACTACTGTAGCGATTAAAAATACTAACCACCCTAAGTAAACATTTAGTTTTTTGTAATTCATGTGTTTTCTTTTAGTCTAACTATAGGCCTTCTGGGGCAAATCAATCCCAAAAATAAATTGACCGACGCGAATTTAAAAATATATCACTAGGATTCAGCCTTTAAAAAGTGAAAAAATGCCAAAAATGTTCAATTCCACTTTTCAACCAAAAAATTAATTTATTTTTTTTTGATTATTTTTTTTGAAAATTAATTTTTGTTGCTAGCTTTGCACTCCCAACAAAAAAGAACAGTTGTGAAACTGTCCTATGGTGTAACTGGCAACACGTCGGTTTTTGGTACCGAAGAGTCTAGGTTCGAGCCCTAGTGGGACAACGAAAAAGCTCTCCGCATTTGTGGAGAGCTTTTTTTATTCAATGCATTTTTCTCAGCGAATAAAATCGATTAAATCCAGAAAAAATGGACTATTGAGGTAATTTTGTTGGCTGTGTATTTTCCCTAAAGAAGTTCCATTCATAAAAACAAAGGTTGAACCCGCAAAATACTCTTTTGTATAGTGCTCGAATTTATCTAGCGTGTGTTTGTAATTACAGCCCAGAGTTGTTGCGCCATAAGCTAAAGCTCCAGGACCAAACCATTCAAAATGATTATCTTTCTTTTTTAAAGCAAAATCTTTTTCATTGTACAACATCCAAATGCGCAAATTGTCTTCTTCCGGAATAACATAATTTCGCTGTTTGTAATTCACCCAACTTTCGATGCCCGTTGTTGCTGGAGCAATTAAACAAACATTTACACGCGCTTGTGATAAACATAGAATTCCGTTTCCATTCTTGTCGTACAAACAGGATTGCATAACCTTAGCGGCCAAACTATGACCAACAATATTAAGCTGCTTGTAATCGACTGAATTCAATAGTTTTTTCAAACTTATACCGATGGTGTCAGCACGATGATAAGCCTGCTCAAATTCCTCAAACATGATGTGATTCTTTTTCCCATCCAATGAATAACAACAATCGTAGGATGCATCCCAATAAATTTTCAAGGTTGGATGATGAACACCCAAACCTTCATCTAGTTTTCGTTCTAAATTGGTAAATGACTCAATGGAAGTAAGATCATCATGTTCATTTTGGGCAAACGACTTTCTGTAACCATGCACCAACACATTTAAAATACTTGATGAAGTTTTCATCCCTTGTATTTTTCGAATTGATCGCTTCAATAAGGTATCTTCCAATTGTTGGATATGCTCTGTGCATGCGGTTTCAACTGGACAATTGACTTGTTTGGCTATTTCTTTAAATTCAGCAGGATGATCGTTGTACCAAGAATGAATCTTTGCCTTACTCTTCATCAACGATTCATTAGAAATGAAAAAATCCGGATAAATTGAGCCCTCTTGGTCTAAAAAAATTGCATCAACATTCATTTGCGGGGAACGTTCACCGTATAGCACATTGTCCTGAGCCAAGGTTATTTTTGCAACTACAAGCAAAATAACTGTGTAAAAAAATGGATTTTGTTTAATCATCTTCATTCATCGATTTTGTTGGATTCATTTGGAATTTATACGCCACCAAGTCTCCAATCGTTTTCACTAAAACAAAAACACTTGCAAAAGCAATAATACCTG
>JACCDQ010484519.1_pt1 | contig 41012 bp, 36 predicted proteins | sample 7446031 | NCBI WGS metagenome assembly JACCDQ01 (sample SAMN15323442, study PRJNA562643) | freshwater metagenome | isolation source: river surface water | place: USA:Blue River Watershed | collected 2017-08-17 | reverse complement strand
GTCGGTCGTGAAGCCGAAATGCTTGAACAAAGCGCCCGCCGGAGCCGATTCGCCGAAGCTGTCGATACCGATCACCGTGCCCTCGAGACCGACGTACTTGAACCAGAAAGCGGTGACGCCCGCCTCGACCGCGACGCGTGGCAGGCCCTTCGGCAGCACGCTCGCCCGGTAAGTCGCCTCCTGACGGTCGAACACGTCAGTACTCGGCATCGAGACCACTCGTACCGCAATGCCTTCGGCAGCCAGCGCATCAGCCGACTTCAGCGCAAGCTCAACTTCCGAACCGGTGGCGATGATCACCGCCTTCGCATCGGCCGCATCGCGCAGCACATAGGCGCCGCGCGCGATGTCGGCCACCTGGGCTGCGCTGCGCTCGAGGAACGGCAGGTTCTGGCGCGAGAAAATCAGCGTGCTCGGGCCGTTGCGACGACGCACAGCCTCGGCCCACGCCACGGCGGACTCGACGGTATCGCAAGGACGCCAGTTATCGAGGTTCGGTATCAGGCGCATGCTGGAGATATGCTCGACCGATTGATGGGTCGGACCGTCTTCGCCAAGACCGATCGAATCATGCGTGAACACGAACAGCGAGCGCTGCTTCATCAGCGCAGCCATGCGCAGCGCATTGCGGCTGTAATCGGAGAAGGTCAGAAAGGTCGCTCCGAAGGGCAGGAAACCGCCATGCAGCGCGATACCGTTCATGATGGCGCTCATACCGAACTCACGCACGCCATAGTTGATGTGGTTACCGGGCTTGCCCGAGCGAACGGCGACACACTCTTTCCAGTTAGTCAGGTTCGAACCGGTCAGGTCGGCCGAACCCCCGAGAAATTCGGGCAGCACCTGCGCCAGCGTCTGGATAGCGTTCTGGCTGGCCTTGCGGGTGGCGATGGTTTCCTTCTTCTCGATGCAGGACGCGATCATCGCGGCGACTGCCTGATCGAAGTTGGCCGGCAGATCGCCCTTCATGCGACGCTCGAATTCGGCAGCCTCGGCCGGGTACTGCGCACGATAGGCTGCAAATTTCGCGTTCCACGCGGATTGCAGTTCAGTGCCCTTGGCCTTCGCGTCCCAGTCGGCGTAGACCTCGGCCGGGATCTCGAACGGCGCGTGCGGCCAGTCGATCGCGGCGCGCGTCGCAGCGATCTCGGTATCGCCCAGTGCGGCGCCGTGCACCTTGTCCGAGCCCTGCATGTTCGGCGAACCCTTGCCGATCACGCTCTTGCAGCAGATCAGCGCCGGCTTGCCGGCTTGCTTCGCGGCGGCAATCGCTGCATCGACCGCAGCCACGTCATGGCCATCAACGTTCGGGACCACATGCCAGCCGTAAGCTTCAAAACGCTTGGGAGTGTCATCCTTGAACCAGCCGTCAACCTTGCCATCGATCGAGATGCCGTTGTCGTCGTACATGACGATCAGCTTCGACAGGCCAAGGGTGCCGGCCAGCGAGCACACTTCGTGGCTGATGCCCTCCATCAGGCAGCCGTCGCCGAGGAACACATAGGTGTAATGATCAACGATATTGAAGCCGGGCTTGTTGAACTGTGATGCCAGCAGCCACTCGGACAATGCCATGCCGACCGCATTCGCGATGCCCTGGCCGAGCGGACCCGTGGTGGTCTCGACGCCCGGCGTGATGTCGACTTCAGGATGCCCCGGCGTCTTCGAGTGCAGCTGGCGGAAGTTGCGCAGCTCGTCCATCGACAGGTCGTAGCCAGATAAGTGCAGCAGCGCGTACAGCAGCATCGAACCATGGCCGTTCGAAACGACGAAACGATCGCGGTCGGACCATTTCGGATCGGCCGGATTGTGGCGCAGGTGACGGCCCCACAGCGCGACGGCGATCTCGGCCATGCCCATCGGCATGCCGGGATGACCGGAGTTGGCTTTCTGGACAGCGTCCATTGCCAGTGCGCGAATCGCATTGGCCATCTTGCGAGTGTCTGGGGATGAGCTCATATTGCCAAAATTGAATGGTAGGGAGGGTGGGCAAAGCGGGTTCCGCACCGCTGACCGAAAAGCGTGAGATTTTACCAGACAGGCCCCTCCCGCTTAAAATCAACCGCCTAGCCAATCTGGCATCACGCTGCGAGATCTGCATGCCCCGCTTTTACTGCAACCTGCCCCTCGATATCGGCACGCAACTCGACCTGCCCGATCAGGTTTCCCATCATCTCGCGGTACTGCGCGCCGTTGCCGGCGACACGGTAACGCTGTTCAACGGCCATGGCGGCGAATACAGCGCCGTGCTGACCCGCATAGAGCGCAGACGCTGCAGTGTCGAGATCAAGGCATTTGACGCGCGCGAGGCTGAGCCGGGCCACGCACTGACTCTGGCGCAGGGACTGCCTGAGGGATCGAAGATGGATTGGATCATCGAAAAAGCGGTCGAGCTTGGCGCCACCGCCCTGCAACCACTGGCAGCGGCACGCTCAGTGGTGAGACTGTCGGAGGAACGCGCAGCCAAGAAGCGGTCGCACTGGCAAGCGATTGCGATTGCAGCCGCCGAGCAGTGCGGACGCAATCGGGTGCCGTCAATCGCCGAACCCCAGCCCTTCGGCAGCTGGGTCGCGCAGCGCGATCTGCATCCGCGCATCCTGCTATCGCCGCGCGCTACCGAGTCGCTGTCGGACTGGGCGCGACACCATCCGCCGCAGGCATTGACGGTAATGGTCGGCCCCGAGGGCGGATTCAGCGCGGACGAGGAAGCTGCCGCAATGTCGCATGGCGCGATCTGTCTTTCCATGGGCGAGCGCGTGCTGCGCACCGAAACCGCAGGTCTGGCCGTGCTGGCCGCGTTGAACGCGCTCTGGGGTGAGTTCTGAACACGGGCTGGCTGGACCGGCTGCGCACGGCGTTTGGCCGTTCGCCTGCGCAGATACCGGGTCCGCTGTGGCAGGCGACCCTGACGCAGTTGCGCTTCCTCGACCGGCTCGATCACGAGGACACCGCGAAACTCAAGCGGCTGTGCGAACAACTGCTCGACCGCAAGCCCTTGTCTGGCGCCCGCGGTTTTGAGGTCAGCGACGAGATCGCGGTGCTGGTGGCCGCGCAAGCCTGCCTGCTGGTGCTGAATCTCGATCTGGAACTGTATGACGATATGGCTGCGATCATCGTGTTTCCGGACGCTTTCGGCGTCCGCCAGCAGCAGGTGGACGAGGCCGGCGTGGTGCATGAATGGGACGAAGAACTGGCCGGCGAGGCCGTCGAGCAAGGTGGCGCGGTCGTGCTGTCCTGGCCGGACGTGATGCAGCAGCACGAACCGGGCGCAACCCATAACATCGTGATCCACGAGTTCGCGCACAAAATCGACATGGGCCGCGGCGCTGCCAATGGCTGCCCGCCTTTCCTGCCGGGCCTGCACGATCCGGCACTGCTGAGCGACTGGCCGGCCGTGTTCAGCGCCGCTTACGACGATTTCTGCGCGCGCGTGGACCGGATGGAGGACGAACTACCGCCCGACTTCGACCCGCATCGGACGGACCATGCCGACTTGTACGACGAGTTGGCCGCCTGCTTGCCGCTGGATCCTTACGCATCGCGCGACCCCGCCGAATTCTTTGCCGTGGCTTCCGAGGCATTCTTCGTCGACCCGCATCCGCTGGCCGGTGGCTATCCACTGGTTTACCGAAAGTTGGCAGCCTACTATCGGCAAAACCCGCTCGATGGCGGCAGAAGCGGACGATGATGCTGGGGAAACCCACTATAATCGTGGGTTTTGAACTGCGGCCGCAGCCAGTCTTCCGATGAAGGTCTTTCGCGGACTCCCCAATGCCGAAGCGCGCCGCGCGTGCGCACTCACGATCGGCAACTTCGATGGCGTGCATCGCGGCCACCGGGCGCTGCTCGCGCGCGTGGCCGATGCAGCCGCGCGCCTCGGCGTGGACAGTGCGGTGATGACCTTCGAGCCGCATCCGCGCGAATATTTCGCGCACCTCGCCGGTGATGAGAGACGGGCGCCGCATCGAATCGCCAACCTGCGCGACAAACTGCAGGCGCTTGCACAGTGCGGTGTCGACCGCGTGATCGTCGAGCACTTCAACGCACGCTTCGCAGCGCTGTCGCCCGAACACTTCATCGACGACGTGCTGGTCGGCGGCATGCACGTGAAATGGCTGATCGTCGGCGACGATTTCCGCTACGGCGCAAAGCGCGCGGGCGATTTCGCGATGCTGGTCGAAGCCGGCCGCCGGCATGGCTTTGAGGTGGTCGCACTGCCGACCGTGATGCATGACGACACGCGCATCTCGTCGTCTGCGGTTCGTGCCGCGCTGACCGCCGGCGACTTCATACGTGCGCAAGAACTGCTCGGCCATCCGTATGCGATCTCGGGCCATGTGCAGCACGGTCGCAAGCTCGGCCGCACGATCGGCTTCCCGACACTGAACCTGAGGATCGCGCACAAGCGACCGGCAGCCTCCGGGATTTTCATCGTCCAGGTGCACGGGCTTGGCGAACGCCCGTGGCCAGCGGTGGCCAGCCTGGGTGTACGTCCGACCGTCGAGGACAACGGGCGCGTACTGCTCGAAGTCCATTTGTTCGACTTCAGCGGGGACTGCTACGGGAAACTGATCCGCGTCGAGTTCCTCAAAAAGCTGCGTGACGAAGCCAAGTACGACGACCTGGACAGTCTGACGCGCGCCATCGACGCCGATGCGCGTGCCGCCCGCGAATTTTTTGCGCAGCGCGAAGCTGCCTGACTACCCAATACCGAATAGCCAACCAAAGCCCATCCATGTCCGACAACAGCAAAAAGTCCGAGAGCAAATATCCGGTCAACATGACCGAGACCGCGTTCCCGATGCGCGGCGACCTCGCCAAACGCGAGCCCCAGTGGGTCGCGCAATGGCAGCAGAAGCAGCTGTACCAGCGCATCCGCAAGGCCTCGGCCGGCCGCCCGAAGTTCATCCTGCACGATGGCCCGCCGTATGCGAACGGCGACATTCACATCGGCCACGCGGTGAACAAGATCCTGAAAGACATGATCGTCAAGACGCGACAGTTCGACGGCTTCGACGCGCAGTACGTGCCGGGCTGGGACTGCCACGGCATGCCGATCGAGATCCAGATCGAGAAGCAGTTCGGCAAGCACCTGCCGACGGCCGACGTGCTGGCAAAGTCGCGCGCCTATGCGGCCGAGCAGGTCGAGCGGCAGAAGAAGGATTTCATCCGGCTGGGCGTGCTCGGCGACTGGGGCAATCCTTACCTCACGATGAACTATCGCAACGAGGCCGACGAAATTCGCGCGCTCGGCAAGATACTCGACAAGGGCTACGTGTACCGCGGTCTGAAGCCAGTGAACTGGTGCTTCGATTGCGGCTCGGCGCTGGCCGAAGCCGAGGTCGAATACCAGGACAAGCGCGATCCGGCGATCGACGTCGGCTTCCCGTTCGCCGAGCACGACAAGATCGCGCAGGCCTTTGGCCTGGCGGCGCTGCCGACGGACAAGGGCTATGTGGTGATCTGGACCACCACGCCGTGGACCATTCCGTCCAACCAGGCGCTGAATGTGCACCCGGAATTCGACTATGCGCTGGTGCAGACCGAGCGCCATGGGGAGCCGCTGTTGCTGATCCTCGCCAGCGATCTGGTCAACGATTGCTTGCAGCGCTATGGCCTCGCAGGTCGTGTGATTGCGACCGCGAAGGGCGAGCGCCTGTCGCTGATTCGTTTTCACCATCCGCTGGCTGCCGCAGATAAAGGCTACGACCGCCTGTCGCCAATTTACCTCGGCGACTATGTCACCGCCGACTCGGGCACCGGCATCGTGCATTCCGCACCCGCGTACGGTCTGGAAGACTACGCATCGTGCAAGGCACACGGCATGAAGGATGACGAGATTCTGAGTCCGGTGATGGGCGACGGCCACTATGCGTCGACACTGCCGCTATTCGGCGGCATGACGATCTGGGAGGCATCCAAACCGATCTGCGCGGCGCTGGAGCAGGCAGGCTCGCTGTTCAAGCTGGTGATGTTCGACCACAGCTACATGCACTGCTGGCGTCACAAGACGCCGATCATCTACCGCGCAACCTCGCAATGGTTCGCCAGCATGGATCGCACGCCGAAGGCCGGTGGCACATCGCTGCGCGATACGGCGGTGGCTGCAGTCGAGGCGACCCGTTTCTATCCGTCGTGGGGCAAGGCCCGTCTGCACGGCATGATCGCGAACCGTCCGGACTGGACATTGTCGCGCCAGCGCCAGTGGGGTGTGCCCATGGCCTTTTTCGTGCACAAGGAAACCGGCGAGTTGCATCCGGAGACTACGGCGCTGCTGGAGAAGGTTGCGCAACGCGTCGAGCAGCACGGCATCGAAGCCTGGCATCAGCTCGACCTGAATGAATTTCTCGGCGCCGATGCTGCGAACTACGAGAAGAACAAGGACACGCTGGACGTCTGGTTCGACTCTGGCGCAACCCATTTCACGGTGCTGCGCGGCTCGCACAAGGACGAGCTGCAGTTCCCGGCGGACCTGTATCTCGAAGGCTCGGACCAGCACCGCGGCTGGTTCCATTCATCGCTGCTGACCGCATCGATGCTGGATGGCCGAGCGCCGTACAAGGCGCTGCTGACGCACGGCTTCGTGGTCGATGGTGAAGGCAAGAAGATGTCGAAGTCCAAAGGCAACGTGGTCGCGCCGCAAAAGGTATCGGACACGCTGGGCGCCGAGATCCTGCGGCTGTGGGTTGCATCGACCGATTACTCGGGTGAACTGTCGATCTCGGACGAAATCCTCAAGCGGGTTGTCGAAAGCTACCGCCGTATCCGCAATACACTGCGGTTCCTGCTGGCTAACACGTCGGACTTCGCTCCAGCCACGGATGCCATCGCAATGGATGACCTGCTCGAAATCGATCGTTACGCCATTGCCCGCATGACGCAGTTGCAGGACGAGATCCGTGCGCACTTCAATGATTATGAATTTCATCCTGTGGTCGCGAAGCTGCAGATGTACTGCTCAGAGGATCTGGGCGGCTTCTATCTCGACATCCTGAAAGACCGTCTGTACACCAGCGGCGTGACATCTGCAGCGCGCCGCTCGGCGCAAACTGCAATCTGGCACATCACGCAGTCGCTGCTGCGGCTGATGGCGCCGATCCTGTCGTTCACGGCTGAAGAAGCCTGGTCAGTCTTTTCAGACCCGGCTGTGTACCAAGCGTCCGGCGAAACCATCTTCACGCAGACTTTCTACACATTGCCGGTGATCGCGAATTCGGAAGCGCTGCTGGGCAAGTATGCGACGCTGCGCGAAATCCGTGCCGGCGTACTGAAGCAACTGGAAGAAGTCCGTGCCTCCGGCGCGATCGGTTCTTCGCTGCAGGCCGAAGTGGAGATACATGCCGCCGGCGACAAGCTGGCACTGCTGCAAGCGCTGAATGATGACCTCAGGTTCGTACTGATTACCTCGGCCGCAAAAGTCGTGGCAGTGAACAGCGCCGCCGACGAGAAGGTCGTGGTGAATGCATCGAAGTACCGCAAGTGCGAGCGCTGCTGGCACTACCGCGCGGATGTCGGCGCCGATACCGGCCACCCGTCGCTGTGCGGCCGTTGCGTGTCCAACCTGTTTGGCGCCGGCGAATCACGCCGCGTTGCCTGATCCCGGGGATCCGAGATGGCAAAGAAAAGTGCGGGACTGATGCTGTGGCTAGGGCTGGCAGCCGTGGTCGTGCTGCTAGACCAGCTTTCGAAGATCACCATGTCGCGGCTGCTGGCCTATGGCGAGTCTGAGGTCATCACCGGGTATTTCAATCTGGTGATGGTTTATAACCCCGGGGCTGCCTTCAGCTTCCTGTCGAACCAGGGCGGCTGGCAGCGCTGGTTCTTCAGCGCGCTGGCGGCCGGCGTGTCGATCTTCATCGTCTGGATGCTGAAGAAGAATGCACAGCAGCGGATGTTTTGCTGGTCGCTGTCGCTGATCCTTGGCGGAGCAATCGGCAACCTGATCGACCGCATCGCCTACGGTCATGTGATCGACTTCCTCGACTTTCATATCGGTGGCTGGCACTGGCCAGCCTTCAATGTCGCGGATGGCGCGATCACGATCGGTGCGGCATTATTCGTGCTGGACGAACTGCGGCGCGTCAATCGCTGACGCGCGAATCCCATGAAACTCGCTGGCAAGAACATCGTTCTGGGGCTTTCCGGTGGCGTCGCCTGCTACAAGGCGGCTGAGCTCGCACGCGCACTGCTGAAAGCCGGCGCGCATGTGCAGGTCGTGATGACCGATGCGGCCTGCCACTTCATTACACCCGTGACGATGCAGGCGCTGTCGGGCAAACCCGTGTTCACCGACCAGTGGGACGCCCGGATCGCCAACAACATGGCACATATCGATCTGACCCGGCAGGCCGACGCGGTGGTCATCGCGCCCTGCTCGGCTGATTTCATGCGCAAGCTCGCGCACGGGGCTGCCGACGACTTGTTGTCCACTCTGTGCCTTGCCCGTCCCGCATCGGTACCGCTACTGGTCGCACCGGCAATGAACGTCGAAATGTGGGACAACCCGGCGACCCGGCGCAACGCAGCGCAATTGCGCACCGATGGCATCAACCTGCTCGGACCCGCCGCCGGCGAACAAGCCTGCGGCGAAACCGGGCTGGGCCGGATGATGGAACCGCATGATTTGCTGGATGCGCTGGAATCATTTTTTCATCCCAAGCTGCTGCGGGGTCGCACGGTATTGCTGACCGCAGGACCGACCTTCGAGCCAATCGATCCGGTGCGTGGCATCACCAACCTTTCGTCGGGCAAGATGGGCTATGCGATTGCGCGTGCCGCGCGCGCGGCCGGCGCCGAGGTTACCCTGGTATCCGGCCCGACCGCGCTGCCGCCTCCGGCAGGCGTGCGTGTGCTGCCGGTAACGACTGCGCGCGAAATGCATGATGCCGTCATGGCGCATATCGAGGGTCAGCAGGTGTTTATTGCCGTAGCCGCCGTCGCGGACTGGCGCGTCGCCGAAGCAAGCGTACAGAAAATCAAAAAGCAGCAAGATGGCATACCGTCGCTGAGCTTTGTCCAGAATCCGGACATCCTCGCCAGCGTCGCCGCGCTACCCGCACCGCCTTACTGCGTCGGCTTCGCGGCAGAATCAGAACGGCTGCTGCAGCATGGCGCAGCCAAGCGCGAAAGCAAGCGCATTCCTTTGCTGGTGGGCAATATCGGTCACCAGACCTTCGGCAAGGACGATAACGAACTGGTACTTTTCGACGATACCGGCCATCACCCGCTACCGCGCGCGAGCAAGGACGCGCTGGCGGAGATGTTGGTCGCCGAGATCGCACGACGACTGCCTGACTGAATCACACTGACATGAAAAATATCGCTGTCAAAATCCTCGATGAGAGAATGCGCGGGCAGATGCCCGCCTACGCGACCCCGGGCAGCGCCGGGCTCGACCTGCGCGCATGTATCGACACGCCGCTGACGCTCGAACCGGGCAGCACGCACCTGATACCCACCGGCCTGGCAATCCACATCGGCGACCCGGGCTACGCAGCGATGATCCTGCCGCGCAGCGGTATGGGCCATAAGTATGGCATCGTGCTTGGCAATCTGGTCGGACTGATCGACTCCGATTACCAGGGCCAGCTGATGGTGTCGACCTGGAACCGCGGCAATACCGCCTTCGTGCTGAATCCCATGGAACGTCTGGCGCAACTGGTGATCGTGCCGGTACTGCAGGTGGGTTTCGCGGTGGTGGATGAATTTGAGGACAGCCAACGCGGCATCGGCGGGTTTGGCAGTACCGGCAAACACTAGCCGCGAACAAGGCGCGTTCCCGTGATCCGCCCGCTCCCACCCTGCATCGGTCCAGGCAAACGTGCGGCTTTTCGCTTAGCTGCCGTGTCGGCCTCACTGCTGCTGGCATCGTGCGCGTCGGATCCCGGCCGGCTGGCGGGCAAACCGACCGACGCTCTCGCGCGGTTCCACACCGATCAGGCGTTCGACACACTGGTGCGGCGGCAGGACCGTGTATACCAGATCATCACGCCGCTGCTGGTCAAAAATACGCCATTGTGCAAGTCTTCGGCCCGACCGCTGCTGGGATTTACCGCGAAAAACCGCTATTCCTATCCGGCCGAACTACGCACGGCGGCCGAGTCCAGACTGAAGCTCGGCGATGAGTTGCAGGTGTTGCAGGTCCTGGAAGGCAGCGGTGCAATGCGTGCCGGCATGCGCCGCGGCGACCTGCTGCAGGCGATCGAGGGGCAGCCGCTGCCACGGGGTGCACAGGCGGAAACAGAGGCGGCGAAGCTGGTACAGCCATTGATGCGCAACGCCAGTGAACTCGCTGTCACGCTATCGCGTGGAGGCACGCCTGTAACGCTGAAAGTGCCGCTGACGCCGGCTTGCGCTTTTGCCGTCGAGATTGGCAATGCTCCGCACGTTAACGCCTATACGGATGGTCGACGCATCATGGTCACTGCCGGCATGCTGGATGTGCTGTCTGACGACGAACTGGCGATCATCCTTGCGCGCGAGGTAGCGCACGGTACGCTTCGACATGCGCGCACCATGCAGATGACCTCAACCATGGTCGGCGTGATCGATGCGCTGCTGCCGGTCCGCCCTGACCTGAGCCCCTTTGCCGGCAGCGCCGGCATCAGGCCGATGGATCCGCAACTGGACCAGGAAGCCGACCGCATCGCGCTCTACATACTGGCGCGCGCGGGACTCGATGCTGCACTGGCACCACGCACACTCGAGAAACTGGCTCTGGCCTATCCACCGACCGTGACCAGTGCCTATACAGCAATCCATCCATGGACGGCGGAACGCGCTGAGCTGATGCAGGCGACACTGACCGAGATCCGCCGGAAGCAGACGGCCCGCAAACCGCTACTGCCCTGAGGCGAAACGCACCAAGAAAAAAACCCTCGCCACGGTGAGTGGCGAGGGCTGATATTGCGATTTGCTCGGGATGCGAGCGTCGCTTATTCGACTTCCGCAGCCTCCTGAGGCGGCGCTGATGGCGGCGGAGCATCACCGTCGCTGAACTCAAGATGGATCTGCTCTTTGTCGTCGAGCTCAACCGCGACACGGCCGCCACTGACCAGGCGACCGAACAGCAGTTCGTCAGCCAGTGCCTTGCGGATCATGTCCTGGATCAGGCGCGCCATCGGTCGCGCACCCATCAGAGGATCAAAGCCCTTGTTCGCCAGGAAGCGCCGCAGCGCCTCGCTGAAGGTAGCATCGACCTTCTTCTCATGAAGCTGTTCTTCCAGCTGCATCAGGAACTTGTCGACGACACGCAGGATGATTTCCTGGTCGAGCGCACGGAAGCTGATGGTCGCATCGAGACGGTTACGGAATTCCGGCGTGAACATGCGCTTGATGTCCGCCATTTCGTCGCCAGCCTGCTTGGTCTCGGTGAAGCCTATCGTGCGCTTCTGCAGGCTTTCCGCGCCTGCGTTCGTGGTCATGATAATGATCACGTTTCGGAAATCGGCCTTGCGTCCATTGTTGTCAGTCAGCGTGCCATGATCCATCACTTGCAACAGGATGTTGAACACGTCGGGATGCGCTTTTTCGATCTCATCCAGCAACAGCACCGCATGCGGCTTCTTCGTGATCGCCTCGGTCAACAGCCCTCCCTGATCGAAGCCGACATAACCCGGCGGCGCACCGATCAGGCGCGATACCGCATGGCGCTCCATGTACTCCGACATGTCGAAGCGAATCAGCTCGATGCCGAGGATAAAGGCCAGCTGCTTCGCCACCTCGGTCTTGCCGACACCGGTCGGGCCGGAGAATAGGAAGGAGCCGATCGGCTTGTCGGTCTTGCCGAGACCAGCGCGCGCCATCTTGATGGCGGATGCCAGCGCCTCAATCGCCGGATCCTGACCGAACACGACATTCTTCAGATCGCGCTCGATCGTCTGCAGCTTGGTGCGGTCGTCCTGATTGACCGACTGCGGCGGAATGCGCGCGATTTTCGAGATGATGTCCTCGATCTCGGACTTTCCGATCGTTTTCTTTTGTCGCGACTTCGGCAAGATACGCTGCGCTGCGCCCGCCTCATCGATCACGTCAATCGCTTTGTCAGGCAGATGACGGTCATTGATGAAACGTGCGGCCAGCTCAGCGGCTGTAGTCAGCGCGGACGCCGAATACTTGACGCCGTGATGCTCCTCGAAGCGTGATTTCAGGCCGCGCAGGATCTGGACAGTCTGCTCGACCGTCGGCTCATTGACGTCAATCTTCTGGAAGCGTCGTGACAACGCATGATCTTTCTCGAACACGCCACGGAACTCATTGAACGTAGTCGCACCGATGCACTTCAGCTGGCCGGACGACAAGGCTGGCTTCAGCAGGTTGGATGCATCCAGCGTTCCGCCAGACGCCGAGCCGGCACCGATGATCGTGTGTATCTCGTCGATGAACAGAATACCGCTCGGGTTGGCCTTCATCTGCTTGAGCACCGCCTTCAGGCGCTGCTCAAAGTCGCCGCGATATTTGGTGCCGGCAAGCAGCGCCCCCATATCCAGCGAATAGACGACCGCGTTTTGCAGGATCTCCGGCACATCGCCCTGAACCACGCGCCAGGCCAGTCCCTCGGCGATGGCCGTCTTGCCGACACCGGCTTCACCCACCAGCAAAGGATTGTTTTTGCGGCGACGGCACAAGGTCTGGATCACTCGCTCGACCTCAGACTCGCGCCCGATCAGCGGGTCGATCTTGCCCTCCGCCGCCAACTTGTTCAAATTGACGGTGAACTGGTCTAGCGCGCTTTCCTTTTGCGGTCCGTCGGTCTGCGCTTCATCCGCCGCATCAGCAGCCTTCTGAGGCTCGGATGGTTGGTCCTTGCGCACGCCGTGCGAAATGAAATTCACGACGTCCAGGCGCGTCACGCCCTGCTGATGCAGGTAGTAAACAGCATGCGAATCTTTCTCACCGAAGATCGCTACCAGCACGTTCGCGCCCGTGACTTCCTTCTTGCCGTTGGATGCAGACTGCACGTGCATGATGGCGCGCTGAATCACACGCTGAAAACCCAGTGTCGGCTGAGTATCGACCTCACTGGTGCCGGGCACCGTGGGCGTGTTGTCGTTAATGAAATTAGACAGCGTCTTGCGCAGGTCTTCGATATTGACTGCGCACGCGCGCAAAACTTCGGCCGCCGACGGGTTGTCCAGCAGAGCGAGCAGCAAGTGCTCGACAGTAATGAACTCATGCCGTGCCTGTCGCGCCTCGACAAAGGCCATGTGCAAACTGACTTCGAGTTCCTGGGCGATCATGCTTCCTCCATCACGCACTGGAGCGGATGACCCGCTTTCCTCGCGTGTGTTAATACCAATTCCACCTTTGTACTGGCAATGTCCTTCGGATAGACACCGCACATACCTTTGCCGTCCCGATGCACCTTGAGCATGATCTGAGTCGCAGTTTCGCGATCCTTGTTGAAGTATTCCTGAATGATAGCCACGACAAATTCCATGGGCGTGTAGTCATCGTTCAGCAGCACTACCTGATACATAGGTGGCGGCTTGACCGCCGATTTCCGCTCTTTTGGTACAAGAAGCGTGCCATTGTCGCTATTGGTTGCCATGCTTCTATTCTATAACCCTCATCAGACTGCGTGACCCGCGCTGCGTGCGGTATCCGCATTCGCTTCGATATTACGCCCTTTCGGAAAGCTCCGCAGACTGCGCATCAACGACACATCGGGAACCGTCGCTGGTCCCCGCTCCCATCCGCAGGACAAGCTCACTCAAACCTGTCGCAAGCCCGCCTGTTCAAGGCAGCGATTCACTTGACTTTTCCATTCTTTGCCAGAACAATGCAAAAAATCAATATGTGTTATTCAGCGCTTATTGATTTTAGGAGGAGCAATAATGGGGGGAGTCAGCGTTCCGCGGGTCTTCTTGCTTTTAGGGCTCGTGTTTTAAGTCAAAATTTGAAAGACGTTTTTATGGCTAAAGGTAAGGTCAAGTGGTTTAACGATGCCAAGGGCTTTGGTTTCATTACTCCGGACGATGGCGGCGAAGACCTGTTCGCTCATTTTTCGGCGATCACCATGCCCGGCTTTAAGACTCTAAAAGAAGGCCAGGAAGTCTCCTTCGAGGTGACTCAGGGCCCGAAAGGCAAGCAGGCATCGAATATCCAGGTGGTCAGCTGATCAACGCCTCCTGAGTACTCCTCTAGACCCCCCGGACTTCCGGGGGGTTTTTATTTCCCTGCTTTATTTGATTTGCAGTTGACTAATCCGGGCACACAAAAGTTCAGCCTGACTGGTGATGTTTTTTCGGGAAAAGTATCGTCCCAAAAGAAAAGCCGGACCTGAGTCCGGCTTTGTCTGTTCATTAATCAATGACTTTGATTAATGTGCTCACATATGCTCGATCATGACGTCGCCAAAACCCGAGCAGGAAACCTGGGTGGCACCCTCCATCAAGCGGGCAAAGTCATAAGTGACCTTTTTCGATGTAATGGATTTTTCCATCGAACTGATAATCAGGTCAGCGGCTTCGGTCCAGCCCATGTGGCGCAGCATCATTTCAGCCGACAAGATCACCGAACCCGGGTTCACGTAATCTTTACCAGCGTATTTCGGTGCCGTACCGTGGGTTGCTTCGAACATTGCGACCGAATCAGACAGATTCGCACCCGGCGCGATACCGATGCCGCCAACCTGCGCTGCCAGTGCGTCAGAGATGTAGTCACCGTTCAGGTTCAGCGTCGCAATCACGCTGTACTCGTTCGGACGTAGCAGGATTTGCTGCAGGAACGCATCGGCGATCGAATCCTTGACGATGATTTCCTTGCCCGTCTTCGGGTTCTTGAAGCTGCACCACGGACCACCATCGATCAGCTGCGCGCCGAATTCCTTCTGTGCAAGCGCATAGCCCCAGTCGCGGAAGCCACCTTCGGTGTACTTCATGATATTGCCCTTATGGACCAGGGTGACTGAGGGCTTGTCATTATCGATCGCGTACTGGATGGCCTTGCGCACCAGGCGCTCAGTGCCTTCGCGCGATACCGGCTTGATACCGATACCCGACGTCTGCGGGAAGCGGATCTTCTTGACACCCATTTCATTGATCAGGAAGTCGATCAACTTCTTGACACCGTCGCTGCCCTCTTGCCATTCGATACCAGCGTAGATGTCTTCAGAATTCTCACGGAAAATCACCATGTCGGTCTTCTCCGGCTCACGCAGCGGCGTCGGCACGCCCTTGAAATAGCGAACCGGGCGCAGGCAAACATACAGGTCAAGCTCCTGGCGCAGTGCGACGTTCAGCGAACGGATCCCACCACCAACCGGCGTGGTCAGCGGACCCTTGATTGAAACCACGTAGTCCTTCAGCACCTTCAGCGTCTCTTCCGGCAGCCAGACGTCCGGGCCGTACACTTTGGTCGACTTTTCGCCGGCATAGATTTCCATCCAGCTGATCTTGCGCTTGCCGCCGTAAGCCTTTGCCACCGCCGCATCGATCACCTTGATCATGACCGGGCTGATGTCCACACCCGTGCCGTCACCCTCGATGAACGGGATGATCGGATTGTCCGGCACGTTCAGGGAAAAATCGGGGTTGACCGTGATTTTCTGGCCCTCAGCGGGCACCTTGATATGTTGGTACATCGTAATCTCCGAAGATTGGCGGATGCCGCGATTTTAAATGGCGGCTGGTGTACATCAAAGCACCGCGAATGCTGTCTGGCAGGTAGCTTCGATCGAGGTCGTGCGTCTTATGTAAGTCTTATATAAGACATAAGACCATATTTCGTATTATGCACTAGAATTTTGCTTTGTGCCACAACGGACCACCTGAAACCACGGATGCGACTCATACTTTTCAACAAACCTTTTGGCGTGATGAGCCAGTTCTCGGCACACGCTTCCCGCGCCACGCTGGCCGACTTTTTATCGATTCCCGGCATTTACCCGGCAGGCCGGCTCGATGCCGACAGCGAAGGCCTGATGCTGCTGACCGACAATGGCCAGCTGCAACACGAAATCAGCCATCCGACACACGAAAAACTGAAAATCTACCTGGTACAAGTCGAGGGCAAAGCCAGCGCCGAGCAGCTTGCGCGCTTGCGCGCGCCGCTCAACCTGGGCGACTTCACGACGCGCGGCAGCCGTGCCACTCGCATCGAGCCGCCCGGCTGGCTGTGGCCACGCAATCCACCGGTCAGGGACCGGCGGCAGATACCGACGAGCTGGCTGGCCATCACGCTTTCCGAAGGCAAGAACCGACAGGTTCGGCGAATGACGGCGGCGGTGGGACTGCCAACGCTGCGACTAGTACGTCAGGCGCTCGGCCCGTTTTCACTCGCGACACACCCGCTGTTGCCCGGCGAATGGTGTGACGTCGATCCGGCCGAGTGGGGCAAGACCTGAGTCAACGACCGGAGTAAAGCGTGTCAGTCGACCGCGTGGCGGCAAGTCGGCGGACAATGCCGAAAATCAGCAGTCGCAGTCCGCTTTCATCGTCGGCATCGTCAGCCAGAGTGGCTGCGGAGCGTTTACAATCCGGGCACTATTTGCGTCCAATCCAGCCATCCCGATGAAACGATTTCTGCTGCTTGCCTCGCTGTTGCTGTCACTTGATGGACATGCCCAGAGCTTCCAACAGACGACCCTGAGCATAGGCGTGCATTTAATTCGCGCAGAAATGGCGATCAGCGAAGAAGAACGTGCAAGAGGACTGATGTTTCGCGACACGCTAGGCCAGAATGACGGCATGGTATTTCGCTTCGCAAACACCGGTAGAGCCTGCATGTGGATGAAGAACACCTTGATACCGCTGTCCGTGGCCTTCATTGCTGAAGACGGTCGAATCGTGAACATTGAAGACATGGCGCCGCAAACGCTGGATCCGCATTGCGCAAGTGAGCCCGTGCGTTACGCGCTGGAAATGAACCGGGGCTGGTTCGTGAAGCGGAACATCAAGGCTGGAACGGTCGTGACGGGGCTGCCAAAATAAGCCATGGCAGCAAGGCGACCGGCGGATGACCTTCTGAAGAGCCGGTGGCAACGTCAGAGGATCGAGGGCCGTATCTGCGTAAAACGCGCTCCTGACGAAACAGCAGAAACACTACTGTCAGGACATCGCTGGCAAGCTGACCCGCAATAACAAAACCCGCCGGATTGTCGTCGGGCGGGTTGAGGCAACCTGAAACTTAAGTGCTGGCGGATCTTGCCGCCTGTGCATGCTGCCTACGAAGCCGGCAGTCAGCACATCAGCAAAAGCGTTAGGCCAGTGCCTTGATTGCTGCAGACAGACGGCTCTTGTGACGAGCTGCCTTGTTCTTATGAATGATTTCCTTGTCAGCAATACGGTCAATGACCGAAACCGACGCTTGGAAAACCTGAGCCGCTGCCGCCTTGTCGCCGGCGTCGATCGCCTTGCGGACTGCCTTGATGGCAGTGCGCAGCGTGGATCGCTGGCTGGAATTGTGTGCGTTGAGCTTGACTGCCTGACGGGCGCGCTTGCGTGCCTGTGCGGTATTTGCCATGTGTTGGTTTCCTGACGGTGTAAGGCTCGAGGCCTGGCCCCGGGCGGAATGCGAAAGACCGCGAGTATATCGGATTTTTGTCGTAGCAGCAAATGCAGCGAGGCCCGTCCACTGCTGCCCGGTTTCCGACAATCGAAATTTCCAGTAATGCAAGTCTGCGTCGGCCAGCGGGTGGCCTGCGGCTATAATCGGTCGCCATGAATCTGCACAGAACGCTCGCAACCGTATCGGGCATGACGATGCTCTCACGCATCACTGGCCTCATTCGCGAGTTTCTCGTGGCACGCACTTTCGGCGCATCGGTCTATACCGATGCCTTTTTTGTGGCCTTCCGCATTCCGAACCTGCTGCGTCGCCTGTTCGCCGAGGGCGCCTTCTCGCAAGCCTTCGTGCCCATTCTTGCCGAATACAAAAACCAGCAAGGCAATGAGGCCACCCGCAGTCTGGCCGATCATGTTGCGACCGTCATGTTCTGGGTTTTGCTGGCGACCTCACTGGCCGGGATTGTCTTCGCGCCGGCGATCGTGCTGCTGATGGCCAGCGGGTTTGCCAAGGATCCGCTGGCGATGTCGCTGTCGGTGATGATGACGCGGGTAATGTTTCCCTACATTCTGTTCATGTCACTGGTCGCCTTCGCCGGCGGCATACTAAACACGTGGCGCGAATTTCGTGTGCCGGCGTTCACACCGGTGCTGCTGAATCTGTCATTTATCGCTGCTGCACTCTTCGTCGCACCGCTGCTACCCGAACCCGTTTACGCACTGGCCATGGCCGTCGTGGTCGGCGGAGTGCTACAGCTTGCAATCCAGCTGCCGGCACTGCGCAAGATCGGCATGCTGCCGCGCATCGGCCTGAACCCGGTGGCGGCTTTGCGCGACCCGGGAGTCCGGCGGGTACTGAAACAAATGCTGCCGGCCACGTTTGCGGTATCCGCGGCGCAGATCAGCCTGATCATCAACACCAACATCGCTTCACACCTGACCGATGGCAGCGTGTCCTGGCTGTCCTACGCAGACCGGCTGATGGAACTGCCGACTGGCCTGCTTGGCGTCGCGCTTGGCACTATTCTGCTGCCCAGCCTGTCGAAAGCACATGCGGCCGGTGACCAGGCCGAGTATTCGTCCCTGCTGGATTGGGGTTTGCGGCTGACCTTTCTGCTGGCGATGCCGTGCGCGGTGGCGCTCATGATTCTGTCCGAACCCTTGACAACGACCTTGTTCCACTATGGCAAATTCGATGCGACCTCGGTCATCATGACGGCACGCGCGTTGGTCGCTTATGGCGTCGGCCTGATGGGACTGATCCTGGTCAAAATTCTGGCACCGGGCTTTTACGCGAAACAAGATATCCGCACGCCGGTGAAAATCGGCGTGGGCGTGCTGGTGGCTACCCAACTGATGAACCTGGCCTTCGTCCCATGGATTGCCCATGCGGGACTGGCGCTGTCAATCGGCCTGGGCGCGACCGCCAATGCCGCATTCCTGTACCTGATGCTGCGCAAAAACGGCATCTACCAACCCGTACCTGGTTGGACCGGCTTTCTCGTCCGGCTGGGCATTGCCCTGCTGCTGCTGGCTGCCGCAGGCTACTGGACGGCGTCCTGGTTTGACTGGATCGCAATGCATGCGACGCCGTGGCTTCGAATCGGCGCGCTGTCAATGGTCATGGTGGCGTGCATCGTCACTTACTTCGGCGCATTATTCACTATGGGCTTCCGCATCTCCGATTTCAAAAGGGAGTCCAGCTAACACGTGTATCGGACAGAGCGTCGATGGCCAGGCGCGCCGTCGCAGACAGGTCGACCTGTACGGCAAGACGGCACAACGACGTCAGCGGTTCTGTGAGCGGTACTCAGGCCCCGACAACAAGGCGATGATCAAATCCCTCGACTATTTCGCATCGCTGGTCAAGGAAGACGGACGGATCCCGCTGTTCGAGGCGGCGCTCTGCATTGCGCAGGATGACGTTCCTTCGCTGGACATCGAAGCATGTCTGCTCGAAATCGACCGATTTGCTGCCCGGATTCTGCGCCGGATGCCCGCCGATATCGCAGCGATCCCGAAGCTGCGACTGCTGAACAATTTCTTCTATCAGGAGCTGGGATTTGCCGGCAACCTGAACGACTACTACAACCCGGACAACAGCTATCTGCACAAAGTGCTGGCATCACGGCGCGGTATTCCGATCTCGCTGGCCGTGATCTACATGGAACTTGCGCAGCAAATCGGACTGGATGTGAAGGGCATCTCGTTTCCCGGCCATTTCCTGATGAAGCTGTCAGTGAAGCATGGCGACATCATTCTCGACCCGTTCAATGGCGCAAGCCTGTCACGCGAAGATCTCGAGGAGCGACTCGAACCCTACTTCATCAACGGCCACCGGCAGAACGATCCGCCGCTGGCGAGCTATCTTGAGAAAGCATCCCCGCACACGATTCTGGTCCAGATGCTGCGCAACCTGAAGGCGCTGTTCGCCGAACATCCGCACTGGAAGCAATTCCTGAACGTGCAACAACGTCTGGTCATCCTGCTCCCTGACGATCTCGCAGAGCGCCGCGATCGCGGACTTGCTTACGCCAACCTGGATTGTCCGCAGGCGGCACTACAGGATCTGGAAGCCTATCTGCGCCAATGTCCGCAGGCGACCGATGCGGATTCGCTGCGCCAGCGGCTGCCGGAGCTGCGGGCCGCCACACGCAAGCTGAACTGAGCGTACCAAACCGCGCGGGCACGCCAGAGCCCGCGCGCGATCCCCTGGCGATCCCTACGAAATTCAGTCGAAGAGCAGCGAAAAGTGAGTCGCATTCCCCGATGACCCTCTTTCCTCAGCCGGTACGCGCCTCGATCGCCTCCCAGCGCTCCAGCGACGTCATCAGCAGCGCATCAATCTCCGCGAAACGCTGGTTCAGCCTCTGCACCTCGCCCGGCTCCTTGCGGTAAAGCTCAGGATCAGCGAGGCGCGCAGAGATGTCGGCCTGCTCCGCCTCCAGCGCGGCGATCCGCTGCGGAAGTTCCTCGAGCTCGCGCTGCTCCTTGAACGACAACTTCTTCGATTTGGCAGCCGGCGGCACCGGCGCAGCCACCGAGGACGCTGGCCTGGACTCCGGCTTCTTCACTTCACGCCCCGCCAATCCCGGCTCGGACCGGCGCACCCGCTCCCAGTCGCTGTAGCCGCCCACATACTCACGCCACAGTCCGCCGCCCTCGGCGACCAGTACCTGTGTCACCACATTGTCGAGGAAGGTGCGGTCATGGCTGACCAGGAACACCGTACCGTTGTAATCCTCGAGCAGTTGCTCAAGCAATTCCAGCGTATCGATATCGAGATCATTCGTCGGTTCGTCGAGCACCAGCACATTGGCGGGCTTGGCGAACAGACGTGCCAGCAGCAAACGGTTTCGCTCGCCGCCAGACAGCGACTTCACCGGCGAGCGCGCCCGCTCGGGCGCGAACAGGAAATCACCGAGGTAAGTCATCACATGCTTGCGCTGACCATTTACCTCGACCCAGTCGCTGCCAGGCGAAATCGTGTCGGCCAGCGTCGCCTCATCGTTCAGCTGTTCGCGCATCTGGTCGAAGTACGCTACCTGCAACTTGCTGCCCTGTCGCACCGTGCCCGCGTCCGGCACCTGTTCGCCGAGAATCAGTCGCAGCAGCGTTGTCTTTCCGGCGCCATTCACGCCGATCAGGCCGACCTTGTCACCGCGCATGATGGTCGCGCTGAAGTCCTTCACGATCGGCCGTTCGTCATACGACTTGCAGACACCGATCAGTTCCGCGACGATCTTGCCGGAACGCTCGCCGGCCGACAGCTCCATCTTCACTTGCCCTTGCTGATCACGACGGTGCGCACGCTCCAGCCGCAAGGATTCGAGCCGGCGAACCCGGCCTTCATTGCGCGTGCGACGCGCCTCGACACCCTTGCGTATCCAGACCTCCTCTTGCGCAAGGAACTTGTCGAACTTGGCGTTCTCGACCTCCTCGACCGCCAGCTGCTCCACCTTGCGCGCCTGATAGGCACTGAAATTGCCGGGATAGGACTGCAAATGGCCTCGATCGAGCTCGACAATACGCGTAGCAATATTGTCGAGAAAGCTGCGATCGTGGGTGATGAACAGCAGGCTTCCACGAAACTCGCGCAGCAATTCTTCCAGCCAGGCGATCGACGAAAAATCCAGATGGTTGGTCGGCTCATCCAGGATCAATACGTCTGGCGACACGACCAGCGCGCGCGCCAGCGCCACTCGCTTCTTCATACCGCCGGACAAAGTGGCTACCTGGCGCTGTCCATCGAGGGTCAGCCGTTGTAACGTGGTCTGCACACGGTTCGACAGGCTCCAGCCATCTGACACATCGAGCTTCGCCTGTACCGCGTGCAGGCGATCCATCAGCGCCGCATCATCGGCGGAACCAAGCTGCGCGGTCAGTCGGTCATATTCGTCCAGCAATGCGCGAATGTCGCCGACACCACCGGCAACCGCATCGAACACCGAGATGCCCTCATCAAAACGCGGCTCCTGCTCAACGTAAGCTATGCGCAGCCCCTGCTGCTGCACCAGCTGGCCATCATCAAGTTTGGCGAGTCCGGCGATCACTTTCAGCAGTGAAGACTTGCCAGTACCGTTTCGGCCGATCAGGCCGACCCGTTCGCCGGCCTCCATGGAAAACTCGGCATGGTCGAGCAAAGCGACATGGCCGAACGCCAGTTGAGCATCGTTAAGGGAAATGACAGCCATCGTGAGAGGCGCCGGGAGCCGGCGCGCGGGAGCGGGTGGATCAGCGCGCTATTGTACCGACAGTGCCACGCAACAGTGCGTCGATGTGCTGTGGTGAGGCTTTATTGGATGCACTGATACATCAGTCGTCTACGGTCAGCGTCAGGGGCTGGGCTATAATTCGGCCCGCGCTGCACCACGCAGCGCCGCGTCCTCGCCGTAGTTCAATGGATAGAACGAGTGCCTCCTAAGCGCTAGATCTGGGTTCGATTCCCGGCGGCGGGACCAGCGAGCCCGGTGTATGAGGCTCGGGCAGCTGCAGCGTGCCTTCGCACCGCACAAAATCTCGCAACCGCAACCGCCCGGGTCCTTCACGCCATCTTCGTCATCGCCCGCCTGAAACTGTGCAGGGTCAGCGTAAACAGGGAAACCCCGATCACAGCAAGGGCCAGCAGCGATGGCCAGACGACCGTCAGTCCCGCACCGCGATAGAGGATGGCCTGGCTCAGCTCGGTGAAATGCGTCGTCGGCGACAAGGCCATCCCCCACTGTATCCAGAGCGGCATGCTCTCGCGCGGAGTCATGCCGCCAGACAGCATCTGCAGCGGCATCATGATCAGGACCACCAGCAGGCCGAATTGCGGCATGCTGCGCGCCAGCGTGGCGAAGAATATCCCCATCGATGTCGTTGCAAACAAATGCAGCGCCACACCAGCAAAGAACAACGGCAGTGATCCTTCGATCGGTACCTGCAACACACCACGAACCACGCCGTTCAGCGATAGCGCCGCGACAAGCGTGACCACCAAGCCCATCGACCAGACCTTCGCCAGCATGATCTCGGTGGGCGTCACGGGCATCACCATCAGATGCTCCACCGTGCCATGCTCGCGTTCACGAATCAGCGCCGCGCCCGTCAGGATGATGGACACCATCGTGATCTGTCCGACCAGCTCCATCAGCGAGCCGAACCAGACGTTCGACAGCGTGGGATTGAAGCGCATGCGCGTCACCAGCTCCACCGGAGGCGCATCCATCTTGCGCTCGCGCCGCACGAACTCATTCACCTCGGCGAGAATGATCTGCTGCGCGAATCCGCTGCCACTGAACGCCTGACTCATTCGGGTTGCATCGACGTTCAGTTGCACCGCGGGCTGCCGGCCTGCCAACACGTCACGCTCGAAATTGGGTGGTATCACCAGGATCAGCGTGTAGCGACCGGCATCGAGCAGAGGATCGACATCGGACAGCGCAATCCGCTGCGGCAACGTAAAGCTTGGCGGGTAAAACGCCGTGAAGATCCGAGCCGACAGCGGCGAATCATCCTCATCAACGATCGCGATTGCCGTCCGGTGCAGCGTCTCGGGCATCGACTTGCCCGCACTGTAGACCGCCAGTGTAAACGTGAGGACGATCAGAAACAGCATCATCGGATCACGCCAGAGGCTACGCAATTCCTTTACGCCGAGCAGGAAAACACGATGCAGGTGATGGCGCATGTCAGCTCCCCTGCTTCTTGAGCAGCGCGGCCGCGCACAGAAAAATCACTGGCGCTGCCAGCGCGAGCGGCCAGAAAGACGACGCCAGATCATCAAAATACAGCGACTTGCTGAATACGCCTCGGCTGATCGTCACCATGTGGCTGGCCGGATAAATTTCGCCGATCCAGCGGCCCGCACCCTCCATCGCCGATACCGGATTGATCAATCCTGCAAACTGGACGGCCGGGATCATCGTGGCCACCATCGCAAAAAAGATTGCCGCAATCTGGCTGCGCACCAGCGTCGCGATCAGCATGCCTATCGCTGTCGAGCTCAAGCTGAACAACAGTGCAGCCAGCGTCAGCGCTGGAAGGCTGCCGTTCAGCGGTACGCCGAACAAGGCCACCGCAGCCAAGGTCATCAGAAAAAAATTCACCATGGCCAGTGCAACATAGGGCAACTGCTTACCCAGCAGGAATTCGATTCGGGTAGTGGGAGTCACATAGAAATTGATGATCGAACCCAGCTCCTTTTCGCGCGCGATCGCCAGCGCGGTCAGCATCGCCGGCATCATCAATAGCAGTAGCGGTATCACGGCCGGCACAATGGCCAGCAGACTCTTCACATCCGGGTTGTAGCGGAATCGCGTTTCCACAGTCGCCGCTGCTGCAACGGCACTGCCGGTGCGCATCTGCGCCTGCTGCGTCAGCCAGTGGCCATGCATTCCCTGCACAAAACCGGCAACAGTCTCGGCGCGTGCCGGCATTGCGCCATCGATCCAAGCACCAATCTGAACCTTGCCACCACGCTCGAGCTCACGGGCGAATCCCTCCGGAATCTCAAGAGCGAGCGCCAGTCTGCCGCTGCGCATCCGGTTATCCATGTCCTCATCGTCTTGCAGTGGCGGCTGTGCCGAGAAATACCGCGATCCCGACAGGTTCAGCGCATAGTCGCGGCTCAGCACACTCTGGTCGCGATCCAGCACTGCAAAACTCATGTCCTCGACGTCCATATTGATGCCGTAGCCCATCACGAACATCAGCAGCAGCGAACCGAGCAGCGCCAGCGCACTGCGCACCGGGTCCCGCTGTAGCTCGAGGGATTCTCGCCACAAATGAGTGACTATGCGGCGTCGGCTGTCACGCAGACGCACCCACCAGTGTGGTCTCGGTGTTGATGTACCGGCGGCGCCAAGCCCGGCCGCCACATTTTTCGATTCCATCTGATCGGTGGTATCCATGGTATCGACCACGCCAGCTCCATCCTCAACAACGCTTGGATCGGCGGCAGAGCGCAGCACAGCATCCGGCAGCGGCTGAGTCGTCCCATCCCCGGCCGTGGCCTCCTGCAGATAACTGATGAAGGCATCGTTCAGCGTGACGGTCTGTCGCTTCGCTATCAGATTCGCCGGCGTGTCACTATCGAGCACACGGCCTGCGTGCATCAGCGAGATGCGGTCGCAGCGCTCGGCCTCGTTCATGAAGTGCGTCGAAATGAAGATCGTGACCTTGTCGCGCCGAGCGAGCTCCATCATCCATTGCCAGAATTCGTCGCGCGCGATCGGGTCCACCCCCGATGTCGGCTCATCGAGAATCAGCAGTTCAGGTTGATGCACCACGGCGACGGCCAGTGACAAGCGCTGACGCAGTCCCAGTGGCAGCGCCGGTGGCAATGCATCCTGCTGCCCGGACAAGCCGAAGCGCTCGATCATTGCTGCGACACGAGAATCTACCTGCGCAGCCGGCACATCGAACAATCTTGCGTGCAGCAGCAGGTTCTGTCTTACCGTGAGTTCGTCGTACAGCGAAAATGACTGCGACATGTAGCCGACGCGGCGGCGTGTACGCATGTCACGCGGATCCAGCGGTTGACCGAACAGCCATGCCTGACCTGCGCTGGCCGGCAGCAAGCCGGTCAGCATCTTCATCGTGGTCGACTTGCCACAACCGTTGGAGCCGAGGAATCCAAAGATTTCTCCCCGTCGAATCCGGAAGTTCACATGATCGACGGCGACAAAGTCGCCGAAGCGCATCGTCAGGTCACGCGCCTCGATCGCCATTTCATTCTCATCAGCCGACGGCGGCGGTGCAGGCGGTAGCCCGCGATGACCACGACGTCGTGTTTCGGGCAGCAGTGCAATGAAGGCTTCCTCAAGGTGATCCTTGCCGGCACGCGCCAGCAGTTCGGTCGGCGTACCGGTGGCCAGTACGCGGCCGCCATCCATAGCGACCAGCCAGTCGAAACGCTCGGCCTCTTCCATGTAGGCGGTGGCGACCAGTACAGTCATGCCCGGGCGGGCGGAGCGGATCCGGTTAATCAGTTCCCAGAACTGTGCACGCGCCAGCGGATCGACGCCGGTGGTGGGTTCGTCGAGGATCAACAGATCCGGATCGTGAACCAGCGCGCAACACAGGCCGAGCTTTTGCCTCATGCCACCAGACAGCTTGCCAGCCGGCCGGTCGAGAAAAGCATGCAAGCCCGTGCTGCGGGTCAGTTGGTCGATACGGCGACGACACTCGTCGTCGTCATGCCCGAACAGACGAGCGAAGAAGAGCAGGTTTTCCCCGACCGACAGGCTGGGATACAGATTTTTTCCGAGTCCCTGTGGCATGTAAGCGATGCGCGCGCAGACCAACGCCCGATGCCGTCGCCGTGACATGTCGCCGCCGAGGGCTTGGACGCGGCCCTGCTGTATCGCACGCGCGCCGGCAACCAGTGCGAGCAGACTGGATTTGCCAACGCCGTCCGGGCCGATCAGACCAACGATCCTGCCCGCCGGGATATCCAGCGACACATCGCCCAACGCGATCGTGTCACGGTAGCGCAGGCAGACGTTGGCAAGCCGTGCGACGGCGGGCGGGCCGGTCACGGCAGTCACAAGCCCGGCGTGACCGTCAGCCGGACGGGCCAGGTCGCTTGTGTATCGAGCTTCAGCCAGGCCACGCCGGGCAGACCGGTCTTGACTTGCGTGAGATGCCGATTCAATAGTTCGCGATCGATCTGCGCGCGCACCCGGAACATCAGCTTCTGCCGCTCGCTGGCCGTTTCGACTGCCTTAGGCGTGAACTGCGCATGACTGGCCACAAAAGACACGGTCGCCGGAATCACCACCTGCGGCGCCGCGTCAAGCACGATGCGCACCTCGCTGCCCAGCGCCACCCGACCGGAGATGGTCTCAGGCAGGAAAAAGGTCATGTAGACGTCCGAGAGATCGAGCAGATTCAACACGCGGCCGCCGCCAGCAATCACCTCACCCTCCCGCGCGAGCAGATATTGCACGCGCCCGTCGCGTGGTGCCTTCAGGTCGCTGTCGGCCAGCTCGACATCGATGCGGTCAAGCGTAGCCTGCGCCGCGCGTGCGTTGGCGAGTGCACCCCTGACTTGCGTACGTGCCGCAACAATCGACGCTTGCGCCGAGCGCACCTGCGCCTGTGCCGCGCGGAGTACCGCATTCAGATTGCGTACACGCGCACGATCATCATCGAGGGTCTGCGCGGAGAAGAATCCCTCGTGCGTCAGTTGTTCCGAGCGCAGCAACCGGCGGTTGGCTGCCTCGAGTTCGCTCTCGCGCTGCGTGACCAGGGCGAGCGCGGCTTGCTGATCACTCTCGCGCAGTCGCACCTGCGCATGGGCGCCAGCAATCGATTCTCGCGCCTGTTGCAAACGTGCGGCCGCCTCGTCATGCTGCGCCTGCAGGCTGGCGATCTCCATCCGCGCCACCGTCTGTCCGGCTTTCACGAATTCGCCCTCGCTGACGAGGATCTGGCGGATCCGTCCGGACAGCTTCGCGGCCACCGCGACTTCCGTCGCCTCGATTCGGCCATTGCCGCTGACTAAGCCCTCGCCAGGACCGGCATCGCGCCACGGTTGCCAGCGAACGATAACGAAAACTGCAACCGTCAGCAGCGCAACGACCAGCATCCATGATCTGTTTTGGAAACTCACGATTCCCCCAGCCCCGGCGCCCCATGTCCGCGGCGATTGGCACCAACACCCCCGTATCGCTGCGTCGGCGTGCTACATTGATTTGCACGTTTATAACAACATCCGCCTCATGAGCGCAATTCTGCACGCTGCCACCATCTTCTCCAGCGCCTTTTTGCTCTTCCTCGTTCAGCCCATCGTGTCGAAACACATTCTGCCGTGGTTCGGCGGCTCGGCATCCGTGTGGGCGACTTGCCTGGTGTTCTTCCAGACCTTGCTGCTGCTCGGCTATGCCTATGCGGATCAGGTCAGCCGGCGACTCTTGCCCATTCGGCAAGTCGGACTACACGCGCTCCTGCTGGCTGTCAGCCTGCTGTCACTGCCGGTGCTGGCGGGTAGTGCCTGGAAGCCGGACGGCAATGAAGACCCCGGTCTGCACATCCTGCTGCTGTTAAGTGCCACCGTCGGCTTGCCTTATCTGATGCTGTCGACCACAGGACCGCTGATCCAGTCATGGGCAGCGACATCCGGCGAAGGGCCGCGTGTGTACCGGCTGTATTCGCTGTCGAATCTGGCATCGCTGCTGGCACTGCTCAGCTATCCATTCCTGATCGAACCCTGGTTGCCACTGGCAGAGCAATCATCCGTATGGTCGTTCGTCTATACCGGCTTCACGCTGCTGTGCGTGGCATCCGGCATCGCGCTGGTGCGCAGCGTCCGGCCGCAGCAGACGCAAACGCCGCCGGCCGAGCGCCCTGCGGCTGGCGCGCCGACGCTGCGCCAGCACGCTCTGTGGATAGCGCTGTCGGCCATGGGATCGTGGCTGCTGCTGGCCATCACGAACCACATTACCCAGAACATCGCTGTCATTCCCTTCCTGTGGATCGTGCCGCTGACGCTTTATCTGCTGAGCTTCGTACTGTGTTTCGAAAGCGACCGCTGGTATCACCGCGCGCTATTCCTGCCTCTGATGTTCCTCCTGCTCGCGATCTGCGCGTACGGGCTGATTCAGTCAAACTTCGGTCTGAATCTCAAGGTGGCGATACCGCTGTACTGCGCGGGACTGTTCGTTGGCTGCATGGTGCTGCACGGTGAACTGGCGTCACTGCGTCCGGCGCCACGCTACCTGACGCGCTTTTATCTCGCGTTATCGCTGGGCGGGGCGACGGGGGGCATGCTCGTCGGCCTGATCGCGCCGCGCGTACTTCCGTCGTTTTACGAGCTCGGCATGGGTTTTGTATTGATCGCGCTGCTGGTCGCCAGCCTGCTGCGGCAGCGACGATTGATGTGCCTGTCCGCGCTGTTGTTCGCGATATGTTTCGCCGTGGCTCTCGTGGCACAGGTGCGCAATGACCTGAAGTCAGCGCGCCTGCTGGAGCGAAATTTCTATGGACGCCTGCTGGTGCGAGACGTGCTGGGCACCGACGGAGTCACCGCGCGACGCCTGGTACACGGCACGATCCTGCACGGCGAGGAATACCTTGGCGGCAGGTATCAGGGCCAGCCCACCACCTATTACGGCCCGAGTTCCGGCATTGGCCGCGTACTCGCAGCGACCGCCGACGCCGGCCCACGCAAGGTAGGCATCGTCGGATTGGGCACGGGCACGCTGGCGGCTTATGGCCGTCCGCAAGACCGCTTCCGTTTCTACGATATCGATCCAGCCGTCATCACCTTGGCCCGTCACGAGTTTGGCTATCTGCGCAACAGCCGGGCCGCCGTCGACACAGTGCTCGGCGATGCCAGGCTCAATCTGGAAAAAGAAGCCCCCAACGGCTTCGACGTGCTGGCCATCGACGCCTTCTCGGGCGACTCAATACCGGTGCATCTGATCACGCGCGAGGCGCTCGCCATCTACCTCCGCCACCTGAAAGAGGATGGCGTGATCGCATTCCACGTTTCCAACCGCTTTCTGGCGCTGGCCCCCGTGATTGCGAATCTCGCTGCGGAGCAGACCATGCATGCAGTGCTGGTCAGTGATGCGAATCCGGCCGGCCCCGCAGTAGCGTCTGACTGGATATTGGTGACACGCAGCGAGAGCTTGCTGATGCACGTCAAAATCGCTGAGGCTGCCGTGCAGCCACCGCTGATCGAAGGACTGGGCGTCTGGACCGATGATGCGAATAATTTGTTCCGGATATTAAAATAATCAAGCATCGCCTTCAGCGACACAGACGCGATCGCGCCCCTCGTGCTTGGCACGGTACAAGGCTGTGTCGGCCACTGCAAGCAGATCATCGAGGCCTTTCATGCCGCCGACAAACTTGGCGACACCGATGCTGACCCGGTAGCTGATCTCCCGGTCACCGGCGCGCACACGCTGCTCGGCAATGCGGGCGCGGATGCGTTCGGCGACACGTACGGCCATCTGCAAATCGGTGGACGGTAGCAGCACCGCGAATTCCTCGCCACCCAGACGTGCGACCACATCAATATTGCGTACGCTACCCAACATCGCGGACGCCAGGCTGCGCAGCACCTGGTCACCGACAGGGTGGCCGTACATGTCATTGATCTGCTTGAAATGATCGACATCCAGCATGAGCAGCGCGATGTCACGAGGTCGGATCGCATACCGCTCAAACTCCAGATCGGCTGCCTCCTGCAGTCCGCGCCGGTTGGCAAGACCCGTCAGTTGATCCGACCGGACAGCCTTCAGCAAGGCGTCAATCGTTTCGCGGTGCTCGCCGGTATCACGCAGCAACAGCACATAACCGTCACTCCGCAGGCTGGGCTCAATACAAAAAATAATGGACTGGCCCAGGAAGGGCTCACCCTCGGCGCGAAGCATCTTGCCCTCAGCGAAACTGACGCCGGTGCGCTGCGCTTCGATCAGGCGGTCGCTCATGCCGTCTGGCGTGATGACATCCGCCGCGAACAGTTGCGAATAGGGCTTGCCCAGCATCTGGTCAGCATCAAATCCGGTCAGCCGCTGTATCGAGGCGTTCCAGCTCACGATGGTGCCATCCGGCGCCAGGATCACTTGCGCGTGCTGCGCCGGCGTGGCCATGGTCGCATTCAGCCTTGCCTCCTGCTTGCCGAGCAGCCACTCGTATTTGACCGCTTCCGAGATGTCGGCGATCGTGGTGATGACGGTGTCGGGACCGACCTTCACCAAGGATAGCGACAGGCAATTCGCATCAGCTGAACCGTGCAGGCCGGCAGGCAGCATGATCCGGAAATCCGTCAGCAAGTGGCCATTGTGCGCGGGTGCGGATTCGAGGATCGATCGCAGTTGCGGTACCAGCGAATCCAGCGTCACCCAGAGGTTGGTCAGGAAATCACCACTGGTCGCCAGCGGCATCAGTAACTGTATGGCGACCGGGTTCAGCAAGACCACCCGACCAGCCATGTCTGTCTCCACCACGCCGACCGGCGCGTGATAAAGAAATTCTCTCAGGTGCTCTGCACTCGGTGAATCACTGGCAGTCATTCGGCCTTCCGCTGCAGTCGCTGCACCAGGAGGTAACGTATCCGCGATCCCGGATCGGATAACAAGCGAAGTTTGACAGGGGTGAGTTGCGACCGGAAGGCAAGCACATAGTCAAACAGCAGATCGAGTCGGTCGTTACCTGCCAGTGCATCGCTGAAACGCTTCGCGACCAGGCTGTTGTTCATGCAACGACCGATCTCATTAAAGAAATGCCGGCCGAGCACCTGCTCGCGTTCCAGACCGGCCATCCGCGCCTCGGCGGCGCTGTAGCGGCAAACCAAACCGGCCTCATCAAGGCCAATCACTCCAAAAGGCAGCGCGTCGAGCTCGCGATCCTGCGCCTCGTCCAGCCAGACATGCAAGTTCTCAGCTACCAGATCCATGACTGCGCCTTTCGCATTGGAGCAAACCCGGAATGCACGATGACCCGGCAGTATGCAGCGGGACACGACATGTCAGGGGAATTGGCTCCCCTGAGTATAGACGCAGCAGACTGCCCGATGGCCGGATTGCAATTTTATTATTTAAATTATACTCATGTAGTGTAATGCCTGATTAGCGGCAGAGCTGCGCCACCAACGCGTCCTCGGTGCTGCCTGCCTTGACCTTGACTAGACGCAGCGGCGTTTCCATCGCGCTGATCACATCATCTCCGGCGTTGACGGCGCCGTAGCGGATGACCTGCTCGGCGCCCACCTTCCTGGCCGCGCAATCCACTGTGGTCAGCATCTTCTCAGACAAATAATCCTGCCCTTCGAGGGTGGTCATCGGCTTCGTGTAATTCGTCAGCGTCCAGATTTTCAGGCGGCCGCCATCCTGGCTGACTGGCTGCGCATCCACCAGCTCGTCGGTATCACTGCTGCGCTGATAGGAGATCCATTCGGCATGTGCCGGCAGGCTGGCGACGATGGCCAGCGTAAGAAGTATTTTCTTCATCGTGCGGTTCAGTTCAGTTTGCGCGGCTTGCCGAAATTGCCTTCTTTCGGAAACAGGAAAGTCGTCTTGCTCGGTCCCATGCCGACGATCTGCACCACTGCGCCCTTGTCGCCCGCCGAGCCGTCGTAGTGGACCGCGCCGGCCTTGTGGAACATATAGCTGCCTGTCGACAGCGGCTCGGTTGCGTCGGGATCCCAACTATCGTCCGTGCCTGCATTCCAGGTACCTTCGACGACGATCACATGCCGGTCCTCGCCATGAAAGTGCGGCGAACTCATCACGCCGGGCGGAAAATACGCGCGGATCACATACATGCCCGGCTTCGAGAGGTCGCCATAGACCACCGCGACCCTCGCGCCGCCGCCAGCGTCTTTCCAGACGAGCTTCTCCGGAGGAACGACCAGGAAATCGGCTTCGCTCGGTGCCGAGTAACTCGGCGACATCGCCAGCACGGAAGCCAGGCCGAATGCCGCAAGCACGCCGCGATATGGTTTGAACATAAGTCCCCCTTTTGGAATGTGAACCGTCATGCGTAAAAGTTCGCCGAAAATAACACAGCGTGCACGCGATGGAAATTGATAACCCGGCGGGTGAATATGAAAAACATGGGTAATCTGCCCAAGCTTCGCTGCGGCTCCCCATCGTGTGCGATGGCGGCCGCGATATCCGCCGCACGTCCCAGCGTGCATAATGCGTTGGCCACCGATATCAACCAACAAGCAAAGGGAGACAGATGAAACTGGTACGTTACGGCCGCCCAGGCCATGAAAAACCCGGAATGATCGATGCCGAAGGCAAGTTGCGCGACCTGTCGACAGTGATCGATGACATTACGCCGGCAGCCCTGTCCGACAAGGTACTCGCCAAGCTCTCCAAAGTGAAGCCGGCCAAGCTGCCTGCGGTGCGCGGCAAGCCGCGCTACGGCGTGCCGGTCGCCGGCATTGGCAAGTTCATTGCCATCGGATTGAATTACTCGGATCACGCAGCCGAGTCGAACATGCCGATCCCGACGGAGCCGATCATGTTCATGAAAGCGATCAGCTGCTTGAACGGCCCGAATGACGACGTGATGCTACCGAAGGACGCAACCAAGGGTGACTGGGAGGTCGAGCTGGGCGTGGTGATCGGTACCAAGGCACAGCACGTCAGCGAGCGTCAGGCGCTTGAGCATGTAGCGGGCTACTGCGTCGTCAATGACGTATCCGAGCGCGCCTTCCAGCTTGAGCGCGGAGGCACCTGGGACAAGGGCAAGGGCTGCGACACCTTCGGCCCGGTCGGACCGTGGCTGGTGACGCGCGATGAAGTGCCGAATCCGCAGCGCCTGGCCATGTGGCTGGATGTGAACGGCGAGCGCTGCCAGACCGGGAACACAAAGACGATGATTTTCTCGGTCGCGAAGATCGTCAGCTATGTGAGTCGCTTCATGACGCTAATGCCGGGCGACATTATCTGCACCGGCACACCACCGGGTGTCGGCATGGGCATGAAACCGCAGCGCTTCCTGTCGCCGGGTGACGAAATGCATCTGGGTATTGAGGGACTCGGTGAGCAGCGACAGAAGGTGGTCAAATACCGCAAGGGCTGACAACGGCTGAGCAAGCTCGAACCCGGCCTGATGTCCGGCCGGGCACCGGCGGCCACGACGGCTGTCTCATTTCGCTCTGAAAGGGAGGACACCATGCTGTTGCGTTTGGTCGCCCGGCTAAAGGTCGCTAGCGGCCATCTGCGAGTGGGCTGGCATGCGTGGCGCAATCCGGCACTGAAATGGCACGGAAAGCTGGTGCTGCTTGGCATGGCCGTGTACGTGCTGAGCCCGATCGATATCATTCCGGACTGGATACCCCTGATGGGCTGGATCGACGACCTGATGCTGATCGGTGTCGTATTGCCGGTGGTTATGAAACTGCTTCCGGCTGATGTGCTACGGCAGGCAAGGCAGTCCGCCGGGGCTGACAAAGACTGAAAGGAACTCTGTCGAGCGACGGGGCACATAGGAAACTTCCTACTTTGCCTTGGAGTTCACGATGTCTATCCCCCGTACCCCAACACGGAATCTGGACGCATTCATCTCGGAAAACCAACGTAAAAGCCAGTCGAAAAGTCAGGCAGAAATCGACCGCGCCGATGATGCTGCGCTGCAACAAGCACTACGTGCGAGTCTGATGCACGAAGATGACGGACCGACCGGGGCACAACAGTTAGCCCGGGACGGCGCGCTGACCCAGGCACAGTTGTTTGCCCTTGAAGCACGCGATCCGGCATCCATCCAGGAAGCAAATGATCAGGCGCTGGCGCTGGGCATAGCCGCCAGTCTCGAACACGACAACACACCGAAAAAAACCCCGCGCACACACGTGCCGGACCATGAGATCGTCGAGCAGCGCTCACTGAGCGAGAAGCTCAGGGATGTTTTGCGGAAGAGGGGCTTTGACATTCGGCCCAACAAAGGCAACCGACACAATTGCCTGATCATTTCAATGCTGCAGCATGTGACCGGCGATTATCACAGCGAGCATACGGCGAAGGCAAGGCACTACAAGAAACTGCTGGTCGAGCAAAGCGGCGGAACCGAGAAAACTCGCAATGCACTGCACTCGGACGGTCCACTGACCGAGTGGCTGATCGCGACAATCAATCGCGATTATTTCGGCGATGCGAAAGATCAGTACGTGAAGTTCAAACTCGTTTCGACAGATCTCAACGGCGAGCTCGCTGTTGTGACCATAGGCGAAGGCGCGCGCGTCGGCGGCATCGTTGACCTGGCCGGCCATTTCGAGGCTTACACCAAGCGCGTTGCAGACTGATGCGTGGCAACAGGCGCGGCAGCTGTTCAGCCGCCCAGATAAGCTTCCACCACCCGCGCATCCTGCAACAGGCTCGCGGCCGTATCCTGCAGCACGATACGCCCGCTTTCCATCACATAGCCACGCGTTGCCACCGACAGCGCCTGCCTGACGTTCTGCTCGACCAACAGTATGGTCACGCCCTGCTGCGCGACGGTACGCACCACCTCGAAGATGCGCTCGACCATGATGGGGGCGAGGCCCATCGATGGCTCATCAAGCAACAGCAACTTCGGCCGCCCCATCAGCGCGCGCGCCATTGCCAGCATCTGCTGCTCACCGCCGGACAGCGTACCTGCCAGCTGAGACTGACGTTCCTTCAGCCGCGGGAAGGTGGCAAACCAGCGATCGATATCATCCTCAATGCCGGCGATGTCGCCGCGCGCGTATGCGCCCATCAGCAGGTTCTCGCGTATCGTCATTCGCGTAAAGACGCCGCGTCCTTCGGGCACCATCGCCAGTCCGCGGGCCGGCAACAAATGTGCCGGCAACGCATTGATCGCATTCCCGGCAAAGCGTATTGCCCCGGCGGTTCGCGCGGCCGGCAGCGTACGGGTGATCGCCTTCAGCGTGGTCGTCTTGCCAGCCCCGTTGGCACCGATCAGCGTGACCAGCTCGCCTGCACCGACGTCGAGTGAAATTTCCTTGACGGCCTCGATGCCACCGAAGGCCACCGACAGTCCGCGCACCTCGAGCAGGGTTTCCGAGGTCGCGCTCATGCAGCCTCCCCGCCCAGGTAAGCCGCGATCACCGCCGGGTCGGCCTGCACTTGCGATGGCGTGCCATCGGCGATCACCTTGCCGTAATCGAGCACGGTGATACGGTCGCACAGACCCATCACCAGTTTCACATCATGCTCGATCAGCAGGATGGTGGTGCCGCCGTCGCGTATCCACTGCAGCAGCTGGCGCAGGCTGTCTTTTTCAGTGGCATTCATGCCGGCAGCCGGCTCATCCAGCGCCAGCAGCAGCGGCTCGGTGGCCAGTGCACGCGCAATCTCGACGCGACGCTGATCGCCATAAGACAGATGGCGCGCGGTGCGCTGCGCGAGGTGAGCGATGCCCACAAACTCGAGCAGCGCCATCGCCTTGCTTTCAATCGCACGCTCTTCGTCACGCGCAGCACGATGCCGTAACACGGCACCGAGCACCCCCTGGAAGGTGCGCACATGGCGACCGACCATCACATTCTCAAGCGCACTCATGTCGCCGAACAAGCGAATATTCTGAAAAGTTCGCGCGATGCCGGCTTGCGCGACGGTGTGCGGGGCACTGGGCGAATAGGGCTTGCCCTCCAGCGTGAAGCTGCCGCTGTCCGGCTGATACATGCCGGTGATGACGTTGAAGCAGGTCGTCTTGCCTGCGCCATTCGGTCCGATCAGACCGTGGATATGACCGCGCTGAACCATGAGATTAACGTCGGCCAGCGCCTGCAGTCCGCCAAAGCGCTTGCCGGCTCGCTGCACGTCGAGCAAAACGTCCTTCATGCCGCGCCTCCGCCAGCGCCGGCTGCCATTCTGTCCTCACGACGCGGCGACGGCCACAGCCCGGCAGGACGAGCGAGCATGATCAGCACCAGTGCCAGCCCGTACAGCAGTTGTCGCAACACCTCGGCATCGATCCAGGTGCGGTTGAACAAGGCCATTTGCACCGGCTCCACCGTGTGCCGCAACACCTCGGGCAGCGCGGCCAGCAGCACAGCACCCAGCACGACACCTGGAATGTGCCCTATGCCGCCCAGCACCACCATAGCGAGGATAGCGATCGACTCGGTCAGCTTGAATGACTCCGGCGAGATGAATCCCTGAAAAGCGCCGAACATGGCACCGGCAACGCCACCGAAGCTCGCCCCCATCGCAAAGGCCAGCAGCTTCATGTTGCGCACGTTGATACCCATCGCCTTAGCGGCGATTTCATCCTCGCGGATCGCGATCCACGCACGCCCGAGACGCGAATGCTGCAACCGCGCCGAGATGAACACGGTCGCCACGCACAACAGCAGGAAAAGATAGTAATAGGCGTTCACGGACGGCATCGCCAGACTGCCAATGCGCACGACCCCGCCAGCGCCCGCCTCACCGGCCAAAGACAGCTCGCCAATGCGCACCGGATCGATCAGATTGATCCCCTGCGGCCCATTGGTGATGTTCACCGGACCGTTCAGGTTGTTCATGAAGATGCGGATGATTTCACCAAAGCCGAGTGTAACGATCGCCAGATAATCGCCGCGCAGCTTCAGGGTCGGCGCGCCGAGCAATGCACCGGCTACGCCTGCGACCAGCGCTGCCACCGGTACGATCAGCCAGACCGACAGATGAATGCCGTTGGCAGCAACAGCCGGCTCGAGCAGCTGGAGCAACCATTCGCCGGCGGCCGGATACTCCATCTGCAGCGACTCGAGTACCACTGCAAACTGTGGCGATGCGAGCAAGCCGGCCAGATACGCACCGATCGCAAAAAAAGCGATATAGCCCAGATCCAGCAGGCCCGCGAAGCCGACCACGATATTTAGCCCGAGGGCGAGCATGATGTAGAGCAGTGCAATGTCGGCGATCCGCACCCACGAATTACCGAACTGCGATGCGACGAACGGAAATGCCAGCACCAGGATCGCGAGCAGCACGATCCTCGCAGCTGCGGATTGAACGAAGCGGGAGTTCATTGCGCAGCGCTCATGATCGATCGGCTACCCGCTCGCCCATCAGGCCCGACGGACGCAGCGTCAGCACCAGAATCAGCACGATAAATGCAAAGATGTCCTGGTAATGACTGCCAAGAACGCCTGCGGTGAGGTCGCCGATATAACCTGCGCCAAGACTCTCGATCAAACCAAGCAGGATCCCGCCAAGCATGGCGCCATAGATGTTGCCAATACCGCCAAGAACAGCGGCAGAAAATGCTTTCAGTCCCGGCACGAAGCCCATGGCGAATTGCACCGATGCGTAGTTAGCGGCCCACATCACGCCTGCCACTGCCGCCAGGGTCGCGCCGATGGCGAAGGTAAATACGATCACCCGGTTGGCATCGACGCCCATCAGCGCCGCCACTCGCGGATTTTCGGCAACTGCGCGCATCGCCCGACCCATGCGGGTACGCTCGACCAGCAGCGCCAGTGCCACCATCGCCAGCGCCGCAAGCGCCAGTAGCAGGATCTGGGTCGGCGTGATCAAACCGCCGAAGAATGGTAATGGCTCGCTCGGCAGCACTTGCGGAAACGGCAGCGGGTTGCGGCCCCAGATCATCATCGCCACCGTCTGCAGCAAGATGGAAATGCCGATCGCCGTAATCAGCGGCGCGAGCCGCGGCGCGTTTCGGAGCCGACGATAAGCCACGCGCTCAATCAGCACGCTGACAGCGACGCAGACCGGAACCGCGCCGGCGATCGCAATCGCCAACTGCAACAGGCCTGGCATCTCCGGGCTCACTTTCTGCACAATCTCTAGCAACGTGAGGGCCACCATCGCACCGAGCATTAGCACGTCGCCGTGCGCGAAATTGATCAGGTTCAGCACACCGTAAACCATGGTGTAGCCAAGCGCGACCAGTGCGTACATGCTGCCCAGCACGAGGCCATTGATCAGTTGCTGAACCAGAATGTCCATGGCTCAGGCGCCGTCGCGGGGTGAGAGGCCCTTCGGCAGCGGAAAGGTCACATTTTCCTGGACGCCTTCAAGCTCGCGCACCGTGGCCGGACTCAATACCTTCAGCCGGTCGATCACCTGTCGCACCAGCACCTCGGGCGCTGACGCGCCTGCAGTGACGCCGATCCGCGCTTTGCCGGCGACCCAGGTAGGATCAATCTGCTCTGCGTTGTCGACCATGTACGCCTCGACGCCATTTTTTTCCGCGACTTCGCGCAGCCGGTTCGAGTTAGAACTGCTCGGGCTGCCGACCACAATGACCAGCTGCACTTGCGGCGCCATGAATTTGACAGCCTGCTGCCGGTTGGTCGTCGCATAGCAGATGTCACCCTTCTTTGGCTCGGCAATGCCGGGAAAGCGCCGCCTCAGTGCGTCAATGATGTCGGCGGTGTCATCGACGGACAGCGTGGTCTGCGACACATACGCGAGTCTCTGAGGATTTTTCACGACCAAGGCATCGACGTCGGCAATCGTCTCGACCAGATACATGCCACCCTCGCTCTGACCCAGCGTACCCTCAACTTCCGGGTGTCCCTTATGCCCGATCATCACGATCTCGCGCCCCTCGTCGCGCATCTTGGCGACTTCGACATGCACCTTGGTCACCAGCGGACAGGTCGCATCGAATATTTGCAGACCACGCTGCTCGGCGTCCGCCTTCACGGCGCGCGATACGCCGTGTGCAGAAAAGACCAGATGACTGCCCGCCGGAACTTCGGCCAAATCCTCGATGAACACCGCGCCTTTTGCGCGCAGGTCATCAACGACATATTTGTTGTGCACGATTTCATGTCGCACGTAGATGGGTGCGCCGAACTGCGCCAGCGCGCGCTCGACGATTTCAATGGCCCGGTCGACGCCGGCGCAGAAACCGCGCGGCTGGGCTAACAGGATTTCGCTGTGACTGTCCACGATCGCTCCATTCACTCAGAGGATGCCAATGATCTGTACTTCGAATTTCACCGGCTGACCCGCCAGCGGATGGTTGAAGTCAAACAGCGCGTCTTCGTCAGCAAGCTCGAGCAGCACCCCCGCAAAACGACCGCCGCCAGGCGCGTTGAAATCGACCACATCACCGACGGCGTAATCCTCGTCGGCGTCCGAATGCTCGCGCAGCGTCGCCAGCGATACGCGTTGCAATAACTCTGGATTACGCGGCCCGAAGGCCTCGCCCGCTGCGAGCTCGAACGTCTGGTGACTACCCTCGGGGAGTCCCACCAGCCTTGCCTCAAGCGCGGGAACGAGCTGGCCTGAGCCAAGCTGCAGTGTTGCCGGGTTGTCGTTGAACGTGGTGACGATGTCGCGGCCGTCCTGCGACGAAAGTCGGTAATGGAGGGTCAGGAAAGCCCCTTCGGTGACAACGGGTTGTGGCGAATTCGACATAAATCTGAAGGCTGGAGACGAGCGCGCTATTGTAAGCCAGCCCGCAAGGCGAGTTGCAGGTCCGATGGTCCACGCTCCAGTACAGTCGGCTTTCGCAGCTGCGCCGCTGTTCTCCCGCCTTCGTTTCCCTCACGGAGTCCTCATGCGTATCACCGACCTGCCTGCCGAACTGAGACCGCGCGAACGCCTGCTGGCGGCGGGAGCATCGACCCTGAACGACAACGAACTGCTGGCGATCCTGCTGCGCACCGGCACACCCGGCATGAGCGCAGTCCAGCTGGGCAGCGCACTACTGACACGCTTCGGGTCGGTGGGACGGCTGCTGGCTGCCACGCCGGATGAGCTGTGCGGCGTACACGGACTCGGGAATGCCAAGCGTGCCGAACTTCTCGCGGTGAACGAACTGCAGCGACGCGCGCTGGAACAGCTGCTGCAAGAGGGTGCTGTGCTGAATTCACCGCGAGCGGTGTTCAATTTCCTCCGGCATCGCTTCAACGGGCTCCAGCAGGAACGCTTCCTCGGGCTGTTCACCGATGTGCGCCATCGACTGCTTTGCTGTGAAGAGCTGGCCACGGGCACGCTGGACCGGGTCTATGTTTACCCGCGCGAGGTGGCACGGCTCGCGCTCAAGCACAATGCGGCAGCGGTTGTGTTCGCGCACAATCACCCGGGAGGGAAGTCCGAGCCGAGCGAGAGTGACAAAGCGCTTACGCGTAAATTGAAGCAGGTCATGGGCTGTATCGAAGTCGACCTGCTGGATCACCTGATCGTCACTCCTACCGAAACCTGGTCGTTTCGCGAGCATGGACTGTGCTGACAGCACAAAACCGTAAAGATCGAGGCCCTGGTGTCACGGGGTCATGACTTCACCGATTCACCGATTCACCGATTCACCGATTCACCGAACCGCAGAACCGCAGAACCGCAGAACCGCAGAACCGCAGAACCGCAGAACCGCAGAACCGCAGCATGAATTGTTAAATGCCAGCAAAAACCTTGAGACACAATTTTTTTCTGCAAGTCATTGAATCTGCATGCGTTTTTCTGTACACTTCTGGTTTTCCAAATTTCGGAAATTTTCAAGGAGTCTGCTGTGGCACGTGAATGCGAAGTAACCGGGAAAAAGCCGATGGTCGGCAACAATGTTTCCCACGCAAACAACAAAACCAAGCGTCGCTTCCTGCCCAACCTGCAG
>JACCDQ010675716.1_pt1 | contig 41037 bp, 62 predicted proteins | sample 7446031 | NCBI WGS metagenome assembly JACCDQ01 (sample SAMN15323442, study PRJNA562643) | freshwater metagenome | isolation source: river surface water | place: USA:Blue River Watershed | collected 2017-08-17 | reverse complement strand
CAACACAGAGGAATGGAGTAAGGCAGTAGAATACTTAAAAGGTGGTGGCACTATTGATAATATTACTAAAAAGTACAGATTATCAGCTCAAAATAGACAATTACTTTTAGATTCAGCAATGTAACAATCGGCAGGTGTAAAAGCCTGCCTTAAACAAATAAAAACATGGAATTAAAATCAGATTTGAGTAATATAAAAGTAGGTGATAAAGTATTTTGTACTGTGTATGGATGGGGAACTATATCTAATATTTATAGACATGAAATTTATCCATTTAAAGTTAATTTTATAAACGGAAATTATGCTTCATATAGATTAAATGGAAAACTTGCCATAGTTGCAGAACTACCTTCACTATTCACATACAATCCGTTTGAAACAAAAGAATTTGAATCAAAAGTTTTTGAACCAAGATGGATGATGGTTTCGAATGATGAAACAACATGGAATAAAAGATATGTAATTGGTGAAAAATATCTTGCTTACAATTAATACAATGGCATTGACATAGATACATGGGGATATACCAAAGAAATAGAAGAAGTGGAGTTTTCAATGGAAGAAGCTATTGAAGAGCTTGCAAAGTTAAAAGGAGTAGACAAATCATTAATTAAAATAAAACTATGAACAGCTTAGTATTAGAATCAGCAAGTCCAATATCAAAATACTCAAAAGAAGAAATTTCAGAGTTGGCGGACAACATATCGAAAGAGATTATAATCGGAGGCAATCCAGAATCAGCGTGGGCGTTTTTAACTAAAATAGAATCCCTATGCGAACAAGTAAAAAAACAAATAGTACAAGATGTTATATCTGAAATTGACAAAGGTAATAGCATTGTTGGAAACTCTACAATGAAAGTAGTAGAACGTTCTAATTATTCTTTCAAAAATGATAAGGTTTGGAATGATATGAATGACGCAATAAAAGAGCGTGAAAATATACTTAAATCTTTAAAAGAAGATACAGAGTTTATAGATGAAGAAACTGGAGAAGTAGTTATTTTATCTCCAGCAGTCAAGACAAAAATAACTTACATTAAAACAGATTACTAATGTCAGATTTTACAATAGATTTTGATAGTTATAGCGAAAAGCAAAGGTTATATGACTATTTAAAGACGCTTAAAGGCAAGAATCTTGTTAAAATCGACAAATATAAAAAGCAAAGAACTACTCCTCAAAACTCTTATTACTGGGGAGTAGTTTTAAAGTATATTGCCGATGAAACAGGGTTCAGCGTAGAAGAAATGCACGAAGTACTTAAATATAAGTTCTTACAAAAGTCTAAGGTTACAAAAGGCGGACAGCTTGAAACTTATATACAAAGTACTTCCGAACTTACAACAGAAGAATTTGAGGAATTTTTAGACAAAATAAGGCAATGGTCCATAGGTTTTTTGGGAGTAAATATACCTTTACCAAACGAAGTAATAATTTAAAAAATCAAAACAATGGAAATACTATTAGAAAAACTAAAAACAATTAAAGATAGACAAGATGAGTTAAGGAAATTACTAAATAAGGAAAGGAATCTTTCTATTCACTTTGTTGCTAAAAGTAGAGCTTTTGCTGAAAGTATAATTGAATTAGAAGCAAAGAAAAATTTATTAATTAGTATTATATTATCTTATGAAAATAAAGATATGCAAAAAGATATGTATAGTAAAGAAGATATATTAAAAGCTGGAGAAATAGGTGAAGTAAATCATTATGATGCAAAGCATATTGTATCTTTATTAGACGAAGCTAAACAATTAAACAAACAAAAAAATGAACAATAAAACAAAATTAGAAATTAAAGCAACGATAATAGTTATATTACATATTACATCAGGAATATTTGTTAGCAATAATTTTACAATATCAAGTAAACATCCATATATTTTAGGTTTTATAGTTGGTGTTTTAGGTGCATTTGTATTAACATTAATATGGTTTACTATAAAAGAATTCTTAAAAGATGAATAACATGGAAGATAATACAGCAAATTTAGATTACGTTCAAGCAACTTTTTTTCAAGAGGGTAATTGTATGGATGGTGGAGATGAAGAAATAACTATTGAATATAAGGCTGACTTAGGGTTAGATAATGAAAAAGGTGGTTTTTTTGTTATTAAAACAGAGCAATGGTCTTTCAATGATATAGAAGAGTTTGGGCAAATATTGCAACGTATAAAACAAATAATGATAAAACAATGAAAAACATACACGTAATACCAACAGATAAACCAAGTAGATTAGGTTATTTAACTAAAAAAGGCAAGGAAGTGTATAAAGATTTAAGATTATTTGATATACCAATATCTACTATTTTAGATGGTGAGAATCAAAACATCTACATAACTTCTGATGAAAAAATTAAAGATGGTTATGCTTTTTACTTAAAAACACAAGAAGTTTTGAAAGTAAAAGGAGTTGGAGAAAAAACAAAAGAGATATTTCATTCTAAAGGATTTAGTTATCCAAATGATTGCAAAAAAATTATCTTAACAACAGATAAAGATTTAATCGAAGATGGTATCCAATCTATTGATAATGAATTTTTAGAATGGTTTATTGAAAATTCAAATTGTGAGCATGTTCAAGTCCAAAAAATATTAGGATGTATTGATTTAGATGCTGTATGTGATTTTGGTGATAAACCTTGCCCAAATTCTCCAAATTGTTATAAAAATAGCTATAAGACAATTATTCCAAAAGAAAAACCTAAACAAGATTTTTATAAAATAGGTAATTTTCACGAAAAATGTGACGATGCTTGCAAGTATCACTGTACTAGAGGTAATACTCAATTAGCAGAATGTTTGAAAAAGCAGACAGCAATAGAATGGTTAGTTGAAGAAATAGAAAAACTTCAATTAAAATCAGATTTAGAAACAAATGTTTTTTTTATTAGAATTGTTGAAAAAGCAAAAGAAATGGAGAAGCAACAAATTATATATGCTCACTTAAACGGACAAGCAATATTTGACAAAGGAAAGTTTAGAACAGAAGTTGTAAAAAATGCAGAACAATATTACAACGAAACATTTGAAAAATAAAACTATGAAAAACAAAAAACAAACAGCCATAAATTGGTTAGTAGAAAAAATAAAACCTTTATATATTGGTAATTTTGAAATGACTTTTTTAAAAGAAATTAATCAAGCAAAAGAAATAGAGAAAGAGTAGATGATTGAGTTTGGCGAAACTATGCAAGAAATAGATTATTATTGTGATGAAATTAGATTTGATTATGAACCTAAAAAATATTTTGAAGAAAAATTTAAACAATAAAAATAATGGCAGATATAACTAAATGCAATGATAAAAAATGTAAACTAAAACAAGAATGTTATAGATTTACAGCAAAGGATAATGAATTTAGACAATCTTATTTTATTAAAAGTCCAAGAAAAGACAATAAATGTATTTATTTTTTAAGAAATAATTAATTATGAAATGCAAGGTTTGTAAAAAAGAATTTAGGTCAATTTATCCTCTAGCACAAGTTTGTAGTGTTCAATGCTCTATTGCTTACAACAAGACTAAAAGTGGCTTAAAACAAGTAAAAAGCATTGAAAAAGAGCGTGATAACAAGATTAGAACAGAAACAGAAACAATAAGTTCTTTAAAGGCTAAATTAAAGCGATTTGTGCAAAAAAAAGCACGTGAATTAGATGCAAACAAGCCTTGTATTTCATGCGGACGATTGTCGGCTGATGAGTGGCATGGAGGGCATTATTATCCTGCTGGATTGTATTCAAGTGTCATGTTTGATTTAGACAATATACATAAACAATGCAATCATTGCAACGTTCATTTACACGGCAATCAAATTAAATTTAGAGATGGTTTGATTAATAGATACGGAGATAATTTTGTAAAAAATCTTGACGCAAAAGCTCACAAATCGACAATGAAAAGAAAATATAGCAGAATAGAAATTTTAGACTTATTAAAAAACAAAAATGAAAGATTCAATAGTAGAAGCAGTTTGTAAAGACTTGCAACAGCGTTCGGAGTTAGGTATCCAAAAATATCAAACAACACTTGATAGGGAAGATTTAGGCGAGATTGAATGGTTACAACACGCCTACGAGGAAGCACTCGATTTAGCTAACTATTTAAAGAAACTAATAACAATCAAGCAAAATGAAAAAAACAATACTTAGGCTATTAGTTTTATATAAATTAGTAGTAATTTTAGTTTTAATTTATCAAATCATAAAAACACTAAAATAATATGGATAATATGCAGTTATTAATTGAAAATGTAGTAAAATGGGCAAACGGTAAAGATTTACTAAAGTTAGAAAATTCTAAAAAGCAATATTTAAAGTTTCTGGAAGAGTTAGGAGAAACTTGTAGAGCTATCTTAAAAGATGAGTATGATGAAATGGTTGATGGCTTTGGAGATATTGCAGTAACGGTTATTATTTACGCTAATCAGCTAGGTTATAAGATAGATGATAGGTTTATGTATAATGAGTTGTATGAAAGCAAAGGCAATAATTTTAACGACTTTTTAACATATATCAATCAAGAATTATTTTATTATGCTTTAAATATGCTTAATGAGTTAGCATTAGAGCATACTGGAGAAGACTTAGAGCATTGTTTAGGTGTTGCTTATAATGTAATTAAAAACCGCACTGGTAAGACCATAAACGGTACTTTTCAAAAGGATTAATTAAATTTCATAGTTGTATAAATAGGAAAAAGGCATCCATTGGGTGTCATTTTTTTTACAAGAAAAATATTTCAAATAAATCTTTTAATTTAATAAACAAACTACTACTTTTGTATAGTTAAATTTTTCATTTATAAGGGAAATATATGTAAAATAAAAAATTAGTCATGTGGCGGAAATATACGCAAGGCTTCTATTATAGCTTCGATGCAAAGGACTCAAAATCCCATCATACAAGTTAAAATCTTGTCATGACTACTAACTATTAAAGTTTACGATTGGTCAAATAACTAATTCAGAATTTCTGTCGTATTTTTTTACTGTTGAATAATATATAGTTAGATAGATAATCGGTTAATCTTCTGGGTAACGAAATTAGCTAAAGATTATAAGCTTTACTAACGTAGGTTACAAGACCATGAAATTGGGAACTCCTCGACGGGAGTGGATGCAGGTTCAAATCCTGCTCTGACTACGAAATCCTGAAAATACGTACGACATTTATTGGATACGGAAGTGGTTGACAGCTCGGAAAGACGAGCATTTTTTTTGAAAATTAATTACTATTTATTATATTTGTGTATGTTATCGACAACCACAATAGATAGCTAAATAACATGAAGCCGAATTGGTTTTGTTTGGAGTGGAAGCCAAATGAAATTGATTCGGCTTCGCCATTTTAAATTCTTTAAAAATGCAAGAGTTAATCAAGGTAAGTACATCAAAAGGTGGGAAATTAGTTGTATCTGCAAAAGAGCTTTATGAGTTCTTAGGATTTGACAAAAGTAATTGGGTTAAATGGCATGAAAAAAACATTGAAAACAATGAATTTGCAATGCAAAACATTGATTATCAAGTTTTCGTACTAAAGACGAATACTCAAGGAGGTCGTCCAACTAAAGATTTTGCAATAACTTTAGACTTTGCAAAACGATTAGCAATGATGGCACGAACAGAGAAAGGTGAGCAAATAAGAAGCTACTTTATTATGTGCGAAAACAATGTACAACAATCAAAAGCTCCTACTACTTTAAAAGAAGCGTTGAGATTAGCTCTGGAGCTTGAAGAGAAACGAGAATTAGCAGAAGCAAGAGCAAATGAAGCAGAAAGTAAGAATAGCTTATTAATGCACACTAATAAAACCTATACAGCAAGTGAAATCGCAAAGGAGATAGGATTTGCATCAGCCATAAAATTAAATGAGTTCCTAAAGGATAAAAAGGTGCAATACAAGCAAAATGGAACTTGGTTGCCTACTGCTAAATATTCAGAATTAGGATATTTTGATATAAAGCAAGAAGTGATAGGTGATATAGTTATTTATCATTCTAAAATAACCCAGAACGGTCGAGAGTTTATACTTAAACTACATAGTGAATCGTTTTAAAAAAAAGTAAAATTTTTCTTTTATTAAACTTTTCAAAGTATTATTTTTACAAAGTTATTCATAGTTTATTAATTGTTTAAAGAGGGGATTTAATGAAAGGGGGCATATTGCCATCTTAATTTTTTGCCTATAAAAAATCAAATCATGCAAGAAATAAGAACGCAAATTCATCAAAACAAACTAATTGGCAAAGAAGTATTTGTACTTCAATATAATTTTGTAGAAATACAAGGAGAATTAATCGAAATGAGCTACTCTCCAGAATTGCCTTATATTATAATTAGACAACCTATTAGATACGGAAAAAATAATTACAAAGATGCAAGGGTATATTTAAAAAACATCAAACAAATAGTACAGCTATGAGAAAATGGACGGAAAACGAAAAGCAATATATTCGAGATTATTACCCAGACACACCTACGGAAGAAATTGCATTAAAATTGCATAGAAGTATTCAAGCAGTTTCAACATACGCTTATATATTAAAAGTCAAAAAGTCTGAAAATTTTCAAAAAAAAATAATTGATAATCTTTTAAAAAATGCAAAGGATTACCAATTCAAAAAAGGACATATTCCGCATAATGCAGGAAAGCAAATGCCAATTGAATTAAAAGAAAGACTTAAATATTCTTTTTTTCAAAAAGGAAATAAACCAACAAATTATCTACCAGTAGGAACTGAAAGATTTAAAAATGCAGATAATTATACTTATGTTAAAGTTGCTGACCCAAACGTTTGGAAATTAAAACAACGAATGATATATGAAAGTATTTTCGGTGAAATACCAAACGATAAAAATATTATCTTTTTAGATAAAGACACTACTAATTTTAATATTGACAATTTGAAATTAGTAGATAAAAAAGAAAATATGCTTTTAAATACTATTCACAACTACCCTAGTCCTATAAAGGATATTATCTATTTAATGAAAAGAATAAATTGCAAAATCAAACGATTGAAGAAATGAAAAATACAATACAGGACCTTAGAAATCATTTATTCGCAAGCTTAGAACACGCATTGGATGAAGAATCTACAATTAGTTTAGAACGATTAGAAGCAAGTGCAAGAATAGGACAAGTAATAGTTAATACAGCAAAATTAGAGCTTCAATTTTTAAAGATGGCAGAAAAAAACGATAGATTGCAAGCTAAATTTTTTAATGAAGAACAAAAAAAATTAAATAATTAGTATTTTGTATTAAATTAATTATTATATTTACATATCAATAACAATTTAAACAATTACTACTATGGCATTTATAGTAACACAAAAAGAAAAACGTTTTTTTGACACTTTTGTAGAAAGGGGTCATGATAAAACAGCATTAATAAATTTTATAAAAGGTGCTAGAAATGCACCAATGTATGGAGCTATTTTTCATATTCCTAATCTATGCCCAAAGTTAAAGAAAGAACTTTCTCTAATATATCATTGGAGATTAAAATTTGAGATAGATGGCGAACAAGTCCGTGAGTATATATCAATAGTATGGAATTTTTAACATAAACAACATGGAAAATTTAAGCACAGATTATGCAAAAGGTTTGATTGATGCCTTTAAATTCAATCATACTGATAATATGTTTAAAGGTTGGATAATCTTTCTTGAAAATGGTTGTAAATTCAGTTTTAATGATGATTTACAGCAATTTGTATGTGAACTAAGATATGAAAATGATTTAGGAGAGGATGAATACAAGTATGATTATTTAATAGTTGATGAAAAATGTAGTATAAAAGGAATACAAAAATTCATTGAAAATAATATTGAAGAGTATTTTAAATTAAATTCTTAAAAATAAAGGTTCTCGATTATCCTTAAATCGAGTTTTTTTATGAACGTAGAACTATTAAATATATTCGGAAGCGATACAATGGTTGTGGAATCTGCAAGAGTATCCTATAATAAAAAAGCAAACAATTACACGGAAGAGCAAAATGCTAAACTAATAAAGTATTTAGTAGAACATAAGCATACTGCTCCATTTAGGCATCCACAATTACAATTTAGAATAACTTGTCCTATTTACGTAGAAAGACAGCTTTTTAAGCATCAAATCGGTTTATCTGCAAATAGTATTAGTGGAAGATATGTAGATTTTTCAGACAGCTACACTACTATTAAAGAATGGAGAAAACAATCTAAATCAAGCAAACAAGGAAGTGAGGGATTAGTAGAATATCAAAATCAGTGTTCAGAAATAGAAGAAAATGTAATAGAAGTATGTAAATCAGCTTACTTTATGTTAATTGAAAGAGGTGTGTCAAAAGAACAAGCTAGGACAATACTACCATTAAATCTTAATACTACATTCATTTGGACAGGTAGTTTACTGGCTTTTATACATTTGTGGAATTTGCGTTTAAAGTCGGATACGCAAGCAGAAACAAGATATATTGCTCAAATGATGCTTGAACTTGTAAAAAACATAGATGGTAACCCGTTTGAGCATACGATAAAAGCATTTGGATTTTAATAATAACTAACATGGAAAACAAAACTGAAAGAAAAACCAATCAAACATTAAGCCTATTGCAAGATTTATCGGGCAAATATGGTATGTCAAAAGTATTCAGCGATTTTTTAGAATTATCAGTGGCAGCATTTGGCTACGAAAATTTAGAAGATGATTACTTTAAATCTATCAAAGGATATAGCAAAGATGAGTTATTGATATTCAATGAAGCGTTTGAAAGTTTAGTGCTAGATTACGAAGAATCAGTTTTGGAAGATGGAAGCTGGAAAGATTGCATTGGTAATTTATACGAAGAAATGGGAATGAGCAACTCTCGCACTGGACAATTTTTCACTCCAGAAAGTATTTGTAACTTAATGGCTAATATTGTGATAGATAAAGAAAATTCAAGAACTGTAAACGACCCATCCGCTGGGAGCAGCAGAAATTTAGTAGCACATTCAAGATTGAATCCTAAGAATAGATTCAAATATACGTACTATGCTCAAGACTTAGATTTTAGATGCGTACTAATGTCTGTATTAAATTTTGTATTTCACGGACTTAGTGGATACATAGTTCATCAAAATACATTATCTTTGGAAACTTTTTCAGGATACAAGGTATATTTGCCTGAAACAGGATTAGGAGTTAGAAAAATGACAGAATTAGAGTTAAACAAATTCAAATAAAAACATGTATACATTAAAAACTCCGAAAAAAATAATATCATTTATATTAAATGAAAGTTTGCCTTTTGTAAAGCATAGATACAAGTTTGAAGATATTAAAATTGATAGTAAGTTAGCTTACATTAATTCAAAATATAAAGATTAAAATTTGGTACATATAGTAATTTTTATATTAAGAATTGTAATACTTTAAATCGCTACTTCATTGAGGTAGCTTTTTTTTTTGAGTTTAATATATTAATATTGTAAACTAAAAATATGTATTATGTCTTATAATAAAGAACAAATATTTGAACAATCAAAAGAAATTGCAGTTAGCGAGGGAGTGCATTTTATTGAAGATATTGTAGCTCATTTGCCAATTACAAAGACTACTTTTTATGTTTATTTCCCTATTAATTCTGACGAACTAAACTATTTAAAAGGTTTATTAGAAATTAATAGAACTAAATTAAAAGTTGAAATGAGAAAAGATTGGAGAAAATCAAATAGTCCAGCTTTGCAAATGGCTTTAATGAAACTTATTGCTACTCCAGATGAATTAAGAGCTTTATCAATGAATACAACAGACGTTACAAGTAAAGGCGAAAGCATTAATCAGCCAATTATAAATATTATTCGTGGAGATATTGAAGAATCATAATTGTAAAAAAAGATGGATATAAATAGTAATATTAGAATTAATTTTAAACCATCTCAAAAACAAGGATTGGCATTAGATTATTTATTTGATAATAAAACACTATTTATTGGATATGGAGGTTCTGCATTTTCAGGTAAAAGTTATTTATTATGTTATTGGCTAACAATAATGTGCATTGGATACCCTGAAACCTATTGGGGATTAGGCAGAAAAGAACTTGTAACATTAAAGAAAACTACATTATTGACTTTATTTAAAGTATTTAAAGAATGTAATATAAAAATTGATATAGATTATACTTATAATCAGCAAGCAAATGCAATAGTTTTTAAAAATGGCTCAATTATATTTTTAATTGATATGGCTTATAAACCATCAGACCCATTATATACTCGATTTGGTGGTTTAGAGCTTACTGGTGCCGCTATTGATGAATCGGCAGAAAATGACTATAAAGCTATTGAAATATTATTTACACGTTTAGGAAGAAAGAATAATCATAGATATAATATTTGCAAAAAAATACTAGAAACATTTAACCCTGCAAAGAATCATGTTTATACTAGATACTATAAACCATTTAAAGAAAATAATCAAAAAGATGAAATAGTATTTATACCTGCATTGCCAAAAGATAATCCTAGTCCAGAAGTAGACGATTATATAAATGGTATATTAAAGACTTCAAATAAGATTACTATTGAAAGATTAATTTATGGTAATTTTGAATATGACGACGACCCAACTACGCTTATTTCGTACGAAAATATATTAAATTGCTTTTCAAATGATTTTATTGATAAAGGTAATATGTATATTACAAGCGACATAGCTCGTTTTGGGCGTGATAAAACGATTATAGGCGTATGGAGTGGTTGGAGATTAGAATATATAGAAACAATAGATAAAAGCGGTTTAGATTACGTAGTGAACAGAATTAAAGATTTATCTAATAGATACAAAGTGCCATTAAATAACATATTAGTAGATGAAGATGGAGTGGGCGGAGGTGTCAAAGATTTTTTAGGTTGTAAAGGTTTTATAAATAATTCAGCACCTATTAAATTAATAAATCAAGACGCTAATTTTACTAATCTTAAATCACAATGCTATTTTTTGCTTTCTGACAAGATAAACGCAAATGAAGTCTTTTTAAATGCAGATGGAGAGCATAAAGAAAAAATTATTGAAGAATTGCAATATGTAAAGCAGGATAAATTTGACACTGACGGTAAAAAGTCAGTATTAAGAAAGGAAAAAATAAAGGAATTGCTTAATCGTTCGCCTGATTATTCAGATATGTTAATGATGAGAGCTTTTTTTGAGTTTAATATGAAACCTATTGAGTGGAAATTTTATTAAAAAAATATGGGAATTTTAGATTTTTTTGGAATAAAGAAGAAACAAGTAACTTTACCAAGTTATGACACCGTACCTGCACAATTAATATTTAGGCAGTTTGGAGCTTCACCAGTGCTTTACTTTGCAGAAAATACAGATACATACTTGCAAAAAGGATTTGAAGGTAATCATGTTGTATTTACAATTGCTGATTATCTAGGTAGAAAAATATCAACCGTTCCTCCGATTTTATATAAAGTAAAAGACAAATCCGCTCAAAAGGATTATAACTATTTAAGAAAAGAGGGAAGCTATTATAATTATCGAGAATCGTTAAAGATAAAAAGCAAAGCATTTGTAGAAATTGAAGAACATCCTATTTTAAACATACTTAAAAAACCTAACCCAACTATGAATTGGGACGAGTTTATATATGGTTATTTAGTGTATAAAAAGTTTGTAGGTCGTTCTGTTATACAAGGTGTATCTACGCAAGAAGGTCTAAATAAAGGTAAACCACAGGAACTTTGGCTTTTACCTGCTAATTATATTCAAGCAGTTAGCGGAACAGATTTAAACATTATAGATTATTATCAAGATTCAAGAAACCCAGAGATAAAAATATCAACGGACGAAGTTATGATGATTCGTAATTTCAGTTCAGATTATAGCGTACCAGGCGGACATTTGTCGGGAATGTCTGTATTAAAGTCAGCTTCAAAATTATTAACAAAGTCAAATTCAGCGATGGAAGCTGAAACAGAAAGTTTGCAAAATAGAGGTGCAAGAACATTAGTTTATCCGCAAATACCTAAAGAAATATTAGGCGGAGGTATTAGTATGCCCGACGGTGTTACAATGGACGCAATGAATGAAGCTTTAAATAAAAGACTTCGTGAAGCAGGTAATCAAGGAGTAGTATTAAATTCACTCCCTCTTGGTATCGCACAAATTGGTTTATCTCCAGTAGATTTACAAATATTAGAAACTAATAGATTTGATATTCAAATGTGGTGTTCGTTGTTTCACGTAGATTCACGGGTTATTTTTAACGACCATACAAGCTCTACATTAGACAATATGAAGACTGCACGTTTAAACACTATTACAGACGGAGTAATGCCTGACATTGAAGCTTTAAAGAATGGGTTAAATGAATTTTTAGTACAAAAATGGGATTCAAGTTTAGTATTAGATTTTGACTATACAATATTACCAGAAATTCAAGATAATTTGCGTTCTGTTGCAAAAGACATGAAAGATTCAGAAGTATTTACCATAAATGAGATTCGACAAATGTGGAAATATGGCAATTATGAGGGTGAAAATGGAGATAAAATACTTGTATCATCTTCAAAACAAATCTTAGATGATTTAAGCAATAGTTTGCCAGATGTAAATGATACTTCAATGGCTGGATATTAACTTTGTAAATAGTTTAAATTTGTAAACAATGACAAAGAAAGAAAAAATTGACTATTGGAAACGATATTCTAAGATAAATAATAGAATTGAACGATTTGCATATAGTAGTATATTGAAATTATTTAAAAAACAAGGCATTGAATTTACAAATGTAGCAAATGAATTATCTTTTGAATACGCATTAACAAGATTAAACGATATTGTAAACAAAGAAGATTTTCAAAAGTTCTTTGATGAATTTTATGTAAAAGCTGGATTATTACTTTTACCTTTTTATCAATCAGAACTAAAAAAGCAATTAACAAAAAACGTTCAGCCGATTAATATTGCTTTTAGGAATCAAGAAAAAATAAACGAGCTTGGAAAAATTTCACAGCGTGACGATGTAGGTCATAAAATTACAAGCATAACAGATTACACTCGTACGCTGATAAGAAATGCAATGACACAAAGTATAAATGACAATTTGACAAAGCGAGAAATGGCAAGTCAAATATCAATGATAACACAGGGTCAAATATCAAAAAAACGAGGTTTATTAATTGCAAGAACAGAAACTACATTTATAAGCTCTACTACCGCAGAAATAAATATTGCTAATAGCGGATTTAAAATGAATAAAACTTGGATTGCTACAAACGATTCAAGAACAAGAGATGCTCATTTAAAAATGCTAGATTATCCAACTATTGGGCAAAATGAATTATTTAAAGTTGGAGATAAAGAAATGAAATATCCTGGTGATTGGAATGGTGGTCCTGAAAATTGTTGTAATTGTAGATGTGCAATAGCTTACATACCTGCACCATTAGAAGAGCAAAATATACCACAAACAAGAAATAATCAATTATCAAATCTTGTATTAGCTGAATTAGTAAGTCAATTATTTTAAAGACCATAAAAGTCTTTTAATTGTTTAAAGGTAATATAATCAGCTCCTTTTCCTCCATTGTTTGAAGTACGTTTATTTAAAGATAGGCGTACTTTTTTCATGTGCCTTAGTGCAGTACTTCTATTGCATTGAAATATAGTCATAACATCTTTTGTGCAAAGTACTTGAAAGTCTTCCATAAAGTTTTATATAGTTCTAATTGATGCAAAGTTATTGATTTGCTCGTAAAAATTAAATTAATTTCGTTGAATTAGTTTAAAATAGGCGAAATGAAAGGATTGACTTATAAAAATATATCTACTGAAATGATTGATTTTGATGCAAGCAAACGTACGGTCGTTGCTTATGTGTCAAAATTTGGAAATATAGACCTTGATAGAGATGTAATGATGCAAGGTTGTTATAAAAAGTCAATCATTGAGCGTGGTTCAAGCGGAACAAACGAACTATTTCACCTAAGTAATCATAGAACACAACCTGAATTTGTACTTAGTAAACCAATCTTTGAAGAAGATAATATTGGATTGAAAATGACATCAGTTATTCGTGATTCTAATCACGGAAACGATATTTTAAAAGGCTATCAAGATGGTATTTGGAATCAGCACTCTGTCATGTTTTCAATTCCAAAAGGTAAGAATGAAATTAAGACAGATTCAAACGGTGATAAATATCAAGTAATCTACGAAGCTAAATTATATGAGGGTAGTACGGTTTTATGGGGAGCTAATCCAGATACGCCGACAATCGAGGTAAAGAACGTATTTAAGGAAGTATATAATTCTGATTTAAGCAAAGTATTTGCAAAATTAACTACACTAACAAAGGCATACAGAAAAGGAACGTTTACAGATGAGTTTTTCCCTTTGTTAGAAATTGAAATTAAAATGTTGGAACAAATTATTAGTGAAAACTTTGAAATCAAACAAGGCAATGATGTCGCAATAGCACAGAATCCGCAAAAAGACAATCAAGGTATAGAATTAATAAAATGGTTCATTGAAAATAAATAAAACTTTTAAACTATATATCAAAATGGATTTACAAGAAGCAAAAACCGTAATCGAGAAAGCGATTGACGAAAGAGTAAATAAATATGAAGAACAATCTAAGATGTCTGCAAAAGGCATTGAAGAGTCTTTAAAAGGACAATTAGATAATCTACTTGCTAAACACTCTGAAATTTCAGAACAAGTAAAAGCATTAGGAAAGCAACAAGATGCAATCGAATTGGCTACAAAGCGTAACAATCAAGGTGCAGAGCAAAAAACAAAGTCATTCTTCAATGATTTAGCAGAACAAGCAGAATCAGCAAAAGAAGAAATTGAAAGAATCAAAAACCGTAAATCACGTGGTATTTCTTTTGATGTTTCGGGCGGTCAAGAATTAATGTATGCAAAAGCCGTTGGTAGTGTAACATCTGCAAACGTAACAGGTACTTTGCCTACAATGTTTGGTCAAAATATCACTTCAACTCCAAATAGAAAGCAACACGTTAGAGGATTGATTCCATCAGTACCATTGACAGATGCAATTTATTCGTTCCCTCGTTATACAAATGGAGAAGGTTCGGTTGGTATTCAAACAGAAGGAAGTGCAAAAGCTCAAACTGATGCAGATATTGCATACGTAACAGCTACTCCAGTAGTTATTGCACACTTCCAACGTCATTCAGAACAAATTTTACAAGATATTCCTCGTTTGTTGGCATTTACGTCAGGTCGTATGGTAGAGCAACTTCTTGACAAAGAAGATGATGAAATCTTGAATGGTGCAGGTGGTTCAAATCGTTTGAATGGTATTATCACTCAAGCAACTGCATACGCTCCAACAGGTTCTGCAAACACTTCATCGGCTGATAGATTCTCTTATTTGCTTAATGCTATTTCACAATTGGCACAAAGCAATTATACTCCTAACGGTATCTTGGTTAATCCTTATGCTTATTACGAGTTAATGCAAATCAAAACTACTACAAAAGAATATACTATGCCTTATGCAGGTGTTACTTTCGTAGATGGTACTTTGAGAATTGCAGGTGTTCCAGTTTATCAAACTACTGCTTGTGCTACAAACGCATTTACGGTTGGAGATTGGACACAAGCTGAATTACTTGTTAGAAATGCTATTCAAGTTGATATTTCACGTGAAGATAGTGACAACTTCCAAAAAAATCTTGTAACCGTTCGTGTTGAAGAAAGAGTTGGATTGGCAGTATATCAACCAGGAGCATTTATTACAGGTTCTTGGACTGCATTAGCATCTTAATTTCTAAAAATAAATAATTTTATGGCTTGACAAGGTTGCACGCAATTTGTCAAGCCTTTTTTTTAAATAACAAGATAAAATCTAAAGTTATGAAAGTATTATTTCACTTACACGCCTATCCTAATACTAATCTTTCTGGAGCTGAAACTATGGCTCACAGAATAGCAAAGTTTTTACAAAGCAAAGGACATGAAATAAAGGTAATAAACGGTTCTTGTAATAATAATTGTGTCTATGATGGAATAGAAGTAATAGGATTCAATATAAACAAGAACGATAAAGAATTATGGTTGTGGGCTGATATTGTTGTAACTCATTTAGTAAATACTCATTATTGCTTAAACGAAGCAAGAAAATATAATAAAAAATTAGTACATTTGATTCATAATTCTTTTTCAGACCATATTTTGAAAGTAAGACTGAATGGGAATTATTTAGTTTATAATTCAGAGTATGTAAAAAATAGATTAGGTTATGAACATCAAAATATTATTTGTATTCCTCCAGTTGATTATAGAGAGTATGAAGTAAAAGGCAAAAGAAAGTATATTACGCTTGTTAATTTAAACGAAAATAAAGGCGGTAATATATTTGTTGAAATTGCAAAAAGATTGCCACAATACGAGTTTTTAGGGGTTGAGGGTGGCTATTATAATCAGATTAAAGATACAAGTATTAAGAATATAAAATATATTGAGCCACAACAAGACATGAAAAAAGTTTATAATAAAACTAAACTTTTATTAATGCCATCAGAGTATGAAAGTTGGGGTCAAGTAGCAATAGAAGCAATAAGTTCAGGTGTTCCAGTATTATCAAGTAAAGCAGAGGGATTAAAAGAAGCTTTAGGAAGTGCGACAATTAGCCTAGATAGAAACAAAATTGATGATTGGGTTAAATTTATAGAGGTAATAATGGAAGATGGAGAAGTTTATAATAAGATGCAAGAATTAAGTTTACAACGAGCAAAGCAATTAGACCCGATACCATATTTAGAACGATTAAATCAATTTTTCATTAATATATATAATTTGAAACAATGGAAACAATAAAAGTAAAGCTATTAAAAGATTTTCATGGAGATTATGATGCTAAACAAGGTGACGTAATCGAAATGAATAAAGATAAAGCTGATTTTCATAACAAAAGAGGCAATGTTGAAATAGTTAAATCAAAAGAACTTAAAATTAAAAAAGAAGATGAAAACATTGCTTTATGATGTTACTTTTTCAAATGAAGGTAGTGAAGTTGTTGATTTAGCTTATGTTAAATCTTTTAGTTCTATTACAACAACAACGCATGATACTTTATTAACTAATTTAATAAAATCATGTAGAGCTGAAATAGAAAAAATTGCAGGTATTTCTATTATTGAAAGAACTATTATAGCTGAATGGTATAGTGTTAATCAAGAGGTAAAATTGCCTTATCCACGAATCAACTCAATTGTTGATGTTAGTTCAGACGGTATTACTTTAATAGAAGATACAGACTTTAAAGTAAAAGGAACTGATAAAAAAAGTATTATTGGAACTTTTTCAAATGGTTTGATAGTAGAATATACAGCAGGATATGGAGCTGATTGTCCAGAAGATTTAAAACTTTGTATTGCAAAATGCGTTTTAGAAACTTTTGAAAATAGAACTTCTATATCAGTACAAAATACTTATTTATTACCAAACAATTGGCGTTCAACTGCTATAAATTACAGACCAACATGGTTGATGTTTTAACACTTAATGCAGGTATATTGAGAGATGAACTTTCTTTTTATACCGTTACAAGTACGAGAGATGATGCAGGAGGTTTTTTACCTAGTACAAGAACATTATCTTTTGTTTGTTTAGCAAATGTAGTGCCTGACGGCTCACAACGAACATTTGAGGCAAATAAAAATGAATATGTTGAAAGCTACAAAGTAAAAATGAGATATGAAACGGGAAAAGTTCCAAACGAATCAATGATGGCATTTTTTAATTCGACTTGGTTTAATATTATATCAATTGAAAATGTAATGAATAGGAATTTAGTTTTAAATCTTATTTTGGTTAAAAAATAATGAAAAAAGATAGTAGGCATGAAATAATTAATAATTTAAGACGATATTATAAAGGTATGGTCAGGGAGTTTGAATATGAATTATTAAGAGCTAGTACTTCTATTGAAATGAAAGCAAAAAGTAGAGTACCAGTTGATATAGCAGGCATAAAAAAAAGTATTTATTCTGATAGTAAAAATATAAAGAAGAATTTAACGGCAGAAGTAGGAGCAACAGAAGATTATGCACCGTATGTTGAATTTGGAACAGGAAAATATGTAAAAGTTGATGATGAATTTAAAGATTTAGCAATGACTTTTTACGTAAATGGACAAGGAAGAACAAAACCACGACCATTTTTAATTCCAGCATTTTACGAAGAAAGAAAAAAGTTTATAGAAAATATTAAAGGTATAGTAAATAAATATTCAAAATGAAAGATACAACTTATCCACTACGCAAAGCTTATTATTCGCTAATTAGCGGACTTGGATATGATTGTTATGATACAAAAGTACCTAATAATGTAAATAAACCTTATATTATTTTAGGTACTCAAACATCAGTAGAAGAAAGCACTAAAAATACTTTTAATTACAGATGTAGTATTACATTAGATATTTATTCAGGTTTTACAGATTTTTATTCGAGCCGTAAAGGATTAGATACAATAGTTAATAATATTTTAACGGCATTAATTACAAGCCCAGGTAATTGCTCATTTACATTAACTGATTTTGATATTTTTGGAACAAAGAAAGTAATTGATAATGATTTTGACCCGATTGTAACGGATACACAAACAATTTTTAGAAAAGTAATAATTATAGAACATTTATTAAAACAAAAATAAAAAAATGGCAAAAAGTAACGCTTCATCGCATAAATTGTACATTGTAGAAAGTTCAGCGAATAAATTAGTAGCTGAATTGACAAGTATTCAATTATCTTTTTCGGGAAATACTATTGATTTGACTTCAAAAGACAATAATGGTTTCCGTGATTTTATTGTAGGCTTAAAATCTTTCAGTTTAAGCATTGAAGGTTTTGTTGATTTTCAAGCTGGCACAGATGAAAGGAATTTTGACGACTTAATGACATCAGCAAAAGCAGGTTCAGCATTAAGTTTGTTATTAAAAAATTCAACATCGGGAGATTCAACTCACGCTGGTACGGCTTATGTAACTGCATTGCAATTAACTTCGGGTACTGAAACAGGTTTGACTTTTACAGCTACATTAGAATTTAGTGGAGATATTACGGTTGGAACGGTAGCTTAATAATTCTTAATCATAAAAACGAATGTTAAATTATGAAAGGTAAATTTCAGATTAAAGGTTTAGGAAATTGCTTAGTAGGAACGTATGCTTTACGTAATCTTACTAAGCATTTTTCATGTGAAGCTCAACAATTATTGTTTTTAGCAACAGAAAAAGGAATGAGTTTAGAATTTACTTCGTATTTTCTAAAATATACCTATGAAAATGCTTTAATACAAAAAGATGGAGCTGGTTTTCAACAAATGTCTATTGAAGAAATTGATTTGTTTTTAGATAGAACAACGCCGACAGAGGAAGAATATAAAGACGCTATCAATGCTTTATGGATTAGTATTGTTGGAATGACAGCCGAAGAGTTTGCACAAAAAAACAAGTTAAAATCAAGTAATAAAGACGATTCAGAAACAAAAAAAAAGATTGGCACGAGTACTGGCAAGAAATTGACAAAATTGGATTAATAAACGGATTTAATCCAATTGAAATTCAATCTTTTACTTTACATGACATCATTTTATTACATGAAATTAAGGAATCAGAACGGGAATTTGATTTATTTAAGCTTAGGGAGTTAATTTATTGGTCTATAAATATACATACCACTAAACATATTACAAGGGATAAAATATTCAAATTACCGTCTGAAATAGTAAATAAAGAGCGAGATTATGTAAAAGAATACGAAGCTCGATATGCTGAAAGGCAACTTAAAAAAATAATGAAATGGAAGGATTAGGCAAGTTTTTTTTATCGATTGGAGTAGATGTTGATGATTTAAACAAAGGATTAAATAATTCAGAAAAAAAAATTGATGATTTTGGGTCTAAATTAAAATCATTAGGCACTAAATTATCAAATGAATTATCAGCTCCTTTATCATTAGTTGCTAAAAAAACATCAGTTCTTAGTAATAGTTTTGAAAGTCTTAAAAAATCTTTTAATTCAATATTAGGTTCTATTAATGTTAATGATTTTAGTTCTAATTTAGAATCAGTAGGCAGTAAATTATCTATCGGATTATCAGCACCTTTAGCGTTAGTTGCTAACAGTGCATTAGATGCTAGTGGAAATTTTGAAAGTCTTCAAACATCTTTTAATACAATGTTAGGTTCGGTTGAAGCTGGAAAACAGATGATGCAAGACCTACAAAAGTTTAATCTTTCTACTCCATTTGAAAGTGAAGAAGTTGCAAAAGCTACAAAAAGTTTATTAGCATTTGGATTTGCTCAACAAGATATTATACCTAATTTAAGACGTATCGGAGATATTTCAAGCGGTGTTGGAATGAGCGTTCAGGAATTGGCAGATATTTATGGTAAAGCAAGAGTACAAGGAACATTAATGTCAGAAGATATTAATCAATTAACAGGCAGAGGTATTCCTATTATACAAGAGTTTGCAAAACAATTAGGAGTTGGAGCAGACCAAGTAAAAAAGCTTGCAAGTGAGGGTAAAATATCATTTACACAATTAGAACAAGCATTTGTATCGCTTACAAGCGAGGGAGGTAAATTCTTTGGCATGACAGCAAATCAAGCCAACACTTGGCAAGGTGTAATGTCAAATGCAAGTGATAGTATTACTCAATCTTTGGTTACTTTAGGCGATACTATTATAAAGTCTTTAAACCTAAAAGAAGTAATACCGCAGGCAACTGCTTATTTGGGTGATATGGTAGAAGCTTTTAAAAGCCTTTCACCAGAAGCCCAAAAAGCAATTACAATTATAGGCGGTTTAGCAATTGTAGTTCCTCCAATATTAGCATTAATAGGTACTGCATTGCCTATGCTTACTGCTGGTTTTACGGCTTTGATTAGTCCAGTTGGTTTGGTTACGGTTGCAGTTGGTGCATTAGTAGCGGTATTAGGTGAACACTATTTAACTACTAAAAAGATTGAATCAGCAATGAACTCTTTGGAAGAGGTAAATCAAAGAGTTAGTGATTCGATTAGAACGGAAGTAGATGAGGTTGCAAACTTAAATGAAATACTAAAAAGCAATACAACAACATACGATGAAAAGAAAAAGGCATTAGAAAGATTACAACAAATAAATCCTAAATATTTTAGTGGTCTTAATGCTGAAAATATAAACTATTCTCAATTAAATAAATCAATTAGTCTTTATGTTGAGAATTTAAAAAATGCTCAATTAGCAAAAGAATTAGCTGATAAATTAAGCAAAAACCAAACATTAGTTGGAGAATTACAAAAGAATCCATCAAAAGGTTTATCTTATGCCGAAGGTGTTGGCGTTGCTTTATTAAGTCCGCAAGGTGAAGCACAATTTAAAAGCAATGTAAAGAATATTGTAGATAAGCAGATACGTACTATTGAGCAAGAAAATTTAAGAATGAAGCATCAGCTTACAAATCTTAAAATAAAAGGCTATGGCGTATCTGATATGAGTTCTGCAATGCCAACGGCACCAACGGCAGGCGGAGCAACGACAGCAACAGGTACAGACAATAAAGCATTAAAAAAACAAATAGACGAAGAATTTAAACTACGTGAAGGTCTATTAAATGACATACAAAAACTTACAATTGAACGTATAACTGATTCAAGTAAACGTGAAATTGAAATGCTTAAATTTAATACTGAAAAAGAAATTGAAGAATATAAAAAACGAATAGATGGACATAAAGAATTAGAGGATTTATTTGCATCATGGAAATTAGGACGTGAGAAAAAATTGCAAGATGATATATTTGCAATTCAACAAAAGAATATGATTATTCCAAAAGCTATTAAACAGCCTGAAATGTTTAAAGGTTTCGACATGAAAGACACGACAAAAGGCATGAAAGATAGCTTAAACAATTTAATAGAAGTTGGAACACAGGCTCAATTAGCTTCGACAAATGTTGCTAATTTAGAGAAATTTTTAGGATTAGCACAAGGAACAATAAATGATACGAATTATTCAGATTATGCACAACAAGCACAAATAGTATTAGATGCTTCAACTAATATGAAAGATGCCTTAAAGCAATTATCAACAGAAGCAATAACAAATACTAGTATAATGATTGGAGAAATAATAGCTGGAACTGAATCTATAAAATCACTAGGTATGTTATTAATGGATACAATATCACAAGCATTGGCACAAATAGCAAAAATTCAAATATTTTATGGATTAGGTAATTTATTAGCTGGTAATAAAATTGAAGGTGCAAAACAATTATTCGGAGGTATTGCAGCAGGTATTGGTTCAGGTATCTTAAAAGGTATGGGTAATAAAGCACAGAATCAACAACCTGCAATGCAACAAACACAAAATTATTCTGTTATTCGGGGTGGTGATATATTTACAGCTCAAAACAGATACCAAGTTATAAAAGGATTTTAATTAAAAAAAAATGGCATACGGATTAAAATATACAGCATCAGCCTATGGACTTTCAAATGTTGAATGGAAAGTTGAATTATTGGAAAATGGATATAGTGGTACGTCTTCTAATATTCAACTAATAGGCAATGGTATTAAAATTGGATATGATAAAGAAGACGATAGATTTAACTTAATTTATTCTCGCTATGCTATTATTGATTTAAAAGTAACATCAACTTTTAATTTAGATTCACTTCAATTCGATGATGAAAGAAAGTTTCAAGTTAAGATATATAAAAATGATGTTTTAGAGTTTATAGGTTGGTTAATACCTTTTTATTCTTCACAAGAATTTGAAGATACAAGTTTAGCAACTATATCAATTCAAGCAAAAGATGGAATTAATCAGCTAAAAAACATAGCTTTTTATAATTCTAATCCAACGTCAATAAGTTTTAAGCAAAGTTTTAAAGATATTATTTCTCAAAGTTTATTACAAACAGGCTATGAGTTAGACTTAGAAATATTTTACAATAAATACGATGCTTCAATGGCTAAAAGTACAAGTGATTGTCCTTTAGCTCAATTGTACTTTAATATAAATACACTATCAAAGAATGAGAATGAATGGCACGACTTTTATGAAGTATTAAATAGATTACTTTCAATACATAACCTTAGATTATTCCAAACAAACGGCAAATGGACAATCATTGACCAAATGGACTTAATCGAGGGTGTTATTTATGGTCGCAAATACAATAGTGCAGGAGTTTATCAAAGCAACGTAACATTAAATTCAGATACATTAATACATACAGGCGGATTAAAAGTAAAGTCTAATTCTATTATCAGAAAAGACGTACCTTTTAAACAATATTCTGCTTTTTTTAACGCTGGAGCTTTATCAAATTTACTAAAAAATGGTGAATTAACGAGTTTTAACGGTTCAATGCCAAACGGTTGGACAAAAGTAGGAACGTGGGCGTATGGAAGCTATGGAGCGAATGTAATAGATGGAGTTACAAATGGAATTAAATTCCAAAACAAATATACACAAAGTTTAAATTATGATGATTCAGCTTACTTTGAAAGTGAAGAAATTGATATATCAAATTACAGCATATTTACTTTGGATTTTGAGGCTTATGCTGATGCAACAATAGATGCGATAAAGATAGGTATTAAATTATATTCAGATAATCCAACACAATTTCCAACTGAATATTTTGTAGATAAAAATGGTATTGCAAGAATTGACGGACGTTCAGCATTAATAGAAAAAGGTTTTTTAGATACATTTTTTAAATTTCAAATAGAATGCAATATTAGTGCATCGTCTTTATATTATGGCGAAATAACACGAATGAAAGTTCGTATTTACCCAGGTTTTACTTATAATACTGTACCTACAAATACAATAGTAAAATACAGAAACATACAACTAAAAGCAAAAGATGAAGAAGTAAGTAATTTCAAAGGTAGATATTTTCAAGTTACAAATGTAGATTTGCCAAAAACGTCAAAAAATGCTGAAACTTATGATATATATTTTCAAGACAATATCGACTATATAAAAGCTAATTACAATAACTTTCTTTATGTTGGAGATAGTGATATTGAAACACAAAGTTGGAAAAGAAATACAGACACAGAAAGCAGTACTTTAGTAGTTTCTGTATTAAAAGATAAATTAGCGGTAACAGCAAATTATAATGATATTTTTGAGGGTAGTGTTTTTGGATATATAGACTTTTCAAAAACGCCAAAATTAAGTGCAGATGATAAACGTTTTTTAATTCTTAGTTCTGAATATAATTTACAAGATAATACGTCTGAATTGACTTTAGTAGAGTTAAAAACAAATGAAATATCGTATAATACAAATACAACAGATGATTATGGTGGCAATAATACGGTAAATTCTACTTCAAGTCATGGTAGTTTTAATTTAGATGCTAATCAAGTAAGAAAATACGTTCCCGAAGCTGGGGGAAATATGTATGGTGATTTACTTGTAACAGGTACAATTGATGCAGTACCAACAACAAGTACGGATACATTAGCGACTAATAAAGGAATACTTGACATAGGTATTAATTTTGCTGATATAATTAATATTGGTAGTGATACAAGCGTTTTAAATCTGTTTGGAGATATTTTAGTTGATAAAGGATTAATTCAGCTTAATGCAGACGGAAATACTGATATTGGTTTTTCAGTTTTAACGAGTGACGTTGAATCTAACTATTTTAAATTAATTAATGACGAATGGGTAACAGATACAGGATTTAAAGCTAATTACTATGACTTTAACACTGCAAATACAGATGTAAATGCAGTTGGTAGATTACGATGGAATGATTATGATGGTACTTTAGACTTAGGGTTAAAAGGCGGAAATGTAACATTACAAATTGGACAAGAACAAGTAATAAGAGTTTCTAATCAAACTGGAGTTAATTTATTAGAATCAAATTATCAAGCGGTTAGGGTTAGTGGAGTTCAAGGGAATAGATTAAAGGTAGATTTAGCAAAAGCAGATAGTGATGCAACATCTGCTGAAACAATAGGCATTGTAACTGAAACAATCAACAATAATAATCAAGGCTTTATAACTACAAGTGGATTAGTTAGAAACATTGATACAACAGGTACATTACAAGGTGAAACATGGGCAGATGGAGATATGTTATATTTATCGCCAACTACGGCAGGTAGATTAACTAATATAAAGCCACAAGCTCCACAACACACCGTTATTATGGGTTATGTTGTGTCTGCACATCAAACACAAGGTCAGATATTTGTAAAAGTAGATAACGGTTATGAGTTAGAAGAATTACATAACGTTAAAATTACTTCGGTAGCTGACAAAGATATTTTAACATGGAATAGCACTACAAATGTTTGGGAAAATTTATCTTTAACAGAATTAAGTGGAGTTAATGGAAATGGTACGGCAAACTATATAGCTAAATGGACAGATGCAGACACGATAATTAATTCAATTATATTTGACAATGGTACAAACGTTGGTATTGGTACAAATACTCCAAATGGATTATTAGAACTTTATGGCACTGGAAGTCCATCTTCAATGTTTAGAATTATAACATCTGGCGGAGGTGGGTTTGTAATTGGAGCAGAAGATAATACGAGTAATCCTATTTGGAGAATATCTACAAACTCATCAGAATCATTAAAATTTAATATAGGTGGTGCTACATTAGGATTATTTTTAAATTCATCTGGAAGAGTAATTGTTGGCTCTTTAACAGATATAGGCACTAAGTTTCAAGTAGTAGGAGAATCTTATTTTAGTGATTCAGTAGGAATTGGTTCAACTGCATTAACATCTAGTTTATCAATTAGAAAATCATTAACTACATCTAAATTAATTGGAGTTTTTCAAGCAGGTTCTTTTAGTGAATCTATTACAGGGGTAGGATATGGATTTAGAAATGATTTATTAGTTAATGCAAGTTTATCAATTGCATCATATTATCATTATTTTGCAAATGTTGGAACAATAGGTAGTGGGGCTACAATAAGTAATCAATATGGATTTATAGTATCTTCTACTTTAAATAATGCTACAAATAACTACGGTTTTTTTAGCAATATTGCAAGCGGAACTAATAATAATTGGAATTTCTACGCACAAGGTACAGCTTCAAATTACATGGCTGGTAGCTTAGGTATTGGAACAACTTCACTAACTGGATATAATTTAAGATTAACAAAGACAATAACAGGAACAACAACATCTTATGGAATATATCAAAGTGGACAAGTTCAAATAGATGTTACAACAGCCTATGGAATAAGAAATGATTCATCTTCTATTACAGGAGGTTCTATTACAAATTATTATAATTTTTCAGCACAGCAAGGTACATTAAGCACAGCACCGACAAATCTTATAGGTTATCATGTAGGTTCACTATCAACAGGAATTAATAATTTTGGATTTCAAGGCTTAGTTGCAAGCGGAACTAATAATTGGAATCTTTACATGAGTGGTACTGCAAAGAATTACTTAAACGGTATTTTGCTAATAGGCACAACAACAGATTCAGGATATAAATTAGATATTAATGGCACCGCAAGATTTACAGGTACAGCTCAATTTGATTCTATTCCAACTACTTCAATAGTTCCAAGTTCAGCAAATCACATTGTAAATAAAGCGTATGTAGATAGTTTAGCGTTAGTTAAACGAGGTGATAATGTAAAGACTATATCATTATCAAATATTACACTTAGTGGAACTCAAACGATTAGTGGTATAGCGTTAGTTGCAGGTGATTATGTATTGGTTGCAGGACAAACTAATCAAACACAAAATGGAGTTTATGTTATCCCAGTTGGTGGTGGTGCATGGACAAGAAGCACGACAAACGATAGTGATGCAGAAATTAGAGGTGCTTATCATTATATTACAGCAGGTACTTATGCTAATCAGCGTTATATTAATACAAATACAAGTGCTATTACCATAGGTACAACTAATATAACTTATGCAATTGATTTTGGAGCAGAAACAGACCCGATTTGGACAGCATTTAAAACAGCTAATAGCATAACAGAAACAAGTATTTCAAATTGGAATAGTGCCTATACAAATACGACAAATGGTACGTTTTATTTAGCAACTAATCCAAGTAACTACATAACATTATCAAGTCTTTCAGCAGGTACAGGATTAAGTTATAATGCTGGAGTGTTTAGTTATTCGGGTACTATTTATACAGATAGTTCAATACGTGCTTTAATATCTGTAATATCTCCAATAACTTACAATTCTTCGACAGGAGCAATAGGTATAAATGTTGCAACTACATCACAAAGTGGATATATAACAGATACAGATTGGAATACGTTTAATAATAAATTAGGAACAAGTACAAGCTTTACATTAAGTGGAGATGTTGCAGGTAGTGGTATTTATAACTCTATTTCAACAACGGTAAATGCTATTAAAAATAAAACTATTCCAACTTTAGCAAGTGGAGTATTGAGATATGATGGCACTAACTTTGTTTTTGATAATGCTTTTATTAAATTAACAAATTTAAGTAGCACAGCAACAGGATTGACTTATACTAATACAACAGGTGTATTTAGCTTAACAAGTGGTTATTCAATACCTACTATTGCAAATCAAACAAATTGGACTACTGCATATAATGGAAGTATTACAGCTATTAGCATAAGCGGTACAACTTCAAAAACACTAACATTAACAAGACAAAATAATACGCCTTTATCTGTTTCATTTGATGATTTAAACACTATTACAAGCGTAAATGGATTAACTGGAGCAGTAGTATTAACAACGTCAAACATTGCACAGGGTACAAATTTATATTTTACAAATCAAGGAGTACGAGATACTACATTAACAAATTATTCAGTTGGTGCAAATAGTGCAATAACTGCAACTGATACTATTTTAGGAGCTTTTGGAAAAATACAAGGACAAATTAATTCAATTAATAGTTCGAGTAAATTAATTACATTAAGTGGAGATGTTACAGGTAGTGGAAATGTAGGCTCTACAATAGCAACAACAATAAATACTTCATATAGTGGATTTACAAACTATTATACAAAAACAGCAACAGATACTTTACTAAGTGGATATTATAATAAAACGGCAACAGATGCTTTATTAAATGCAAAAGAAAACACAATTACAGCAGGTAACACTTCGCAATATTGGAGAGGAGATAAAACGTGGCAATTATTATCGACAGATGTAGTAATACAAGGTCAAAATAATAAATATTTAACACAAGATGGAGTTTTAGAAATATTACTAGGAAGTAAATATTCTGCTGGTTCAGATGTTGCATTAACAACAACAGATACGATACTTTCGGCATTTAGAAAAATACAAGGTCAATTAAATGCAAGATTAACACAGAATCAAACGATAACTATTTTTGGCGATGCAAATGGTAGCGGAAATACTTCAATAGCTTTAACTTTAGCAAATAGCGGAGTAACAGCAGGAATTTATCGAAGTGTTACGGTAGATGCAAAAGGTAGAGTAACGGCAGGTACTAATCCGACAACTATTGCAGGTTATGGAATTACAGACTTACTAAGTCAAACACTAACTAACTTTGTAACTGGCACAGACACAAGTATAACGGCATCAAGCACCATTTTAGGAGCGTTTCAAGTTGCACAAGGTCAAATTAATGCAAGACTTAGTAAATCAAGTATTACAGCAGGAACTAACTATATTTTAAAGCATAGCGGAAATTATACTTTATCTAATTCACTTTTATATGATACAGGTAGTTTAGTAGGTGTAGGAACTACCTCTCCATTGGCTAAATTACATATTAACGCTACAACAAGTAGAGGTTTAATTATTCAGTCAAATTCAACAAGTGGTAATAATTATATTGAATTTTTAAATAGTGCTGGAACAAGGACAAGTTATATTGGTCATGGTTCAAGTACAACAAATGATTTTAATTATTTTATAGTAGGTACTACTAATCATCAATTTTATACTAATAGTAGTATTAGAATGATAATAAATGGTAGTGGTAATGTTGGTATAGGAAATACAAGTCCTACTTATATATTAGATGTTACAGGTGATTTAAACGTAGCAGGAAAAATAAGAATAAATGGAAGCACTGGAATAGACCATCAATTTATAAAGTTTGATGGTACTAATACCGTTTGGGCAAAAATTAACACAGGAGAATTAGAAGATGGCGACGACGTTGTTAAATATGTTTTAGACAACGGAGAAAAAGGTATTAAACTTTACTCCAACGATTCAACATCAACAATAAAAGATACCGTAGGATTTATATTTGCAAATGAAGATACAGGAATTGTAGGTATTCATGGATACAGATTAAATGGCACAAATATCGAACAATTTGGATTACACATTGACCAAGATACAAATCTATATAGATTAAAAGCAGATGGAAAGCGAGTAAGATTGCTAACAACAGAAGATTCAATAGGTAGTTCAACAGGAGGAACGTCGTACACATTTGAAGACCCTTTAGTTCTTTCAAATAATCAACTTACAATTAAAAAAGCAAGTGCGTCATCAAATGGATATTTATCGGCTGACGATTGGGTTATGTTTAAAAATATCTCTTCGACAGGTGTTAATTTTTCTGCAACAACTCCATTAAGCTTATCAAATGGAGTAATAAGTATTCAACAAGCAAGCGAAAACCAAGCTGGATATATTACAAAAGATGATTATATTTCATTTAGAGATAAAATAGGAGGTAGCGGAGGAATTATAAATGGAGGTAATCTAAACTTAAAAGGCGTATCTTTAGGGTTTTTAAGTAGTGGAGGCACAACTGTTGGTTTAATTACAAATGTTGGAGATAATATTTTACATATATCAAATAATTATAGTAGTTCATCGGAAATATTAATACAAAGTACATCAGGAACAACAGGAGGTAGTATAAAAATGGATACTAATAATTTTTATATTGGAGGTACTAGTGGATTGATAAAAATAGACATGAGCGGTTTTGCTGTTGGAAAAGTTTTAAAAGCAACAGCATCAAATAAAGCAGAATGGGTAAACATTTAATTATTATATTTGCATTATTAACTTAAATTTTAAAAACAATGACAAACAAACAAGCATTTAATTTGGCATCAATTTGCGGTATTTTAACAAACTCTAAACAATTAAGTTTTGGAACTATTCGCAGATTATCAAAAAACGCTAAAGTTATCGAAACATTATCAAAAGAAGTTCAAGAAATTAATAAACTCGGAATAGATAAAGAAAAATCTAAAGAAGAGATTGAAGCTGAAATTGCTGAATTTGAAAATGAAGAGTTCAAAGGAGAGTTTGAGCAGATTAAACTTGACTTGGTAGATGATGTTAAGAGTGAAATTATTAGTGTAAAAGGTTATAAAGACCTTGATATTAATGTTGCTTTATTAATTTTAGAACAAAATGACTTATTAGCATAATGCCATCAACTAAACCAGTTTACATGAATAGTTTGCTTTATAATGCAACTACTCAAAAATATGCAGGAATGTACTTTAAATCTGAAAAAACAGATGGAAGTGGTACAGCAGAAGACCAATTTTATTGGCTTGAAACAGATAGTAAGGGTGCGATAATTGATTATAGAGCGAACATGATAAATGGCTGGTTTAGTAGTTTTGATTCAGCTAATAGTAACAAACCAAGCTTATATACAGACCAGGTGCCAATAAACTTGGACAATGAATTTGTTGTTAGTTATTTCCCAGCGTTTTATACAGATGGCACGGTTAGTGGATTTCCATACAAAATTAATGGGGTTGTACAAACTGACAATATGCACAAATACACATTAGATGCAATTAGTGCAATGATTGATGCTGGAGTAAACAATATTATCTTTCCACTTGGATTGTCTTATCTATATTATAATAAAGCAGAATATGATATGGATACAACAGGTACTGATACAGCAGGTATAAATTTATTGTATGGGAACACGACAAGGCATAATCTCGATGGATTGATAAAAAAGGCAATTGATATAATAGTTTCAAAGGGATTGCAAAAGAAAGTAAGCGTATCTTTTAGATTAGAAACATTATTTATTAGAGAGGGATGGAATAATAATACGCAATGGAGTCCTCGATTGATAAACGATGCAGATTTAATGGTTGATAATTTCGGGAATATATCAAAAGGTATTTATAGTAGAGGCTCTTTGAGTTATGCTTCTACAAATGCGAAAAATGTAGCAGTAAATTTCATTGGAAATATTTTAAAAAGATATAAACCTTATGCAAATGATAGAGGAGTTAAAGTTCATTGGACATCAATTGTAACATCTCAAACATCCGAAGCTGAATATGCTTATGAGCAATACAATTCAAGTGAAGGTATTTATCAAGTATTATTTGATTATTCTGACGTATCTGTACAAGGTTTTAGAACATGGTTACAATCAACAACTGGAGGGAATTATACAAATATAGGTGCATTAAATACAGCTTGGGGCAGTAACTTTGCAAGTTTTAGTGCAATTAACAAAGAAAATATAATTGGATGGGGAATTGGTGATGTTACAACATTAAATAGAATATTTGCAACAAAAAAAGGAAAAGATTTTTATAATTACAATGTATATAATATTATAAATTTCTTTTCTGCTATTAAAGATAAAATAAATTCTTATACAAATGATGCTGGAGCTGGCGGAGGTACGATAAGGTGCATGATGGAGGGCGGTGCTAATTTACAACAATTTGACCAAAATTCATCTTCATACAGAAGAATGACGTTTGACCAAAGTAAATTAAAAGATGTTTACGATTTCAACAAGTGTTGGAATAGTTTTTCTCAAGGTGCATCAGATGTAAGAAATCAATGGGGAGCTTTTCAGTGTGATTTTGCAAGAAGCAATTCTGTTTTGTATGAAAAAAAACATGGAACAGAATTATATGCAAATGATTTTGTAACACAACAAGGAATCGGAGCAACAACAAATGAAATTTTAAATGCGTTTAAAGACGTAAATACATCTTTGATTAAGAATAAAATTAAAGAAATTGTATATATAGCTCCAAATGCTTTTAATGCTTCATTTTTTTATCAATACGAATCAGCAAGGTTAGGTATTGTAGATGCTATTAGTCAAATAAAAACAATTACAAATTTTGAAGAGCCAACAAAAGAGGTAACGTTTACAATTGATTATTTACTTGAAAATGGAATAACTGCAATATTCGATTTATGGAAATCAAATGGAGGCACTACTTCTAATAGAATTAATTTACATATAGGAGATACAACGTCAGGAGGTGGCGGAGGTGGTGGCGGAGGTGGTACTGGTGATGCTCAATGTAGTGGTGCTAAATTTTATACAATTTATCAAAATAGTCAAGGATTATATCACGAATATTGCATGAATAATGCCAAATATGCTTCAAATGTAGATAATATTGGAAGTAATAATGGCGGAAATAAGTATTATAATTTTGACCCAACAAGTGGCAATTATACTGGAGTTGATGGAGGTTTAGTTAATACACATTTTATGCTTGTATTACCTACTCATTCAATTACAAATGATGGCACTACTACATCAACGCTTGTAAGACATAACATTGAAATATATGACCAAAATGGTACATTTTTAATGCGAAACCAACAATACTATGGATTTAGAAAAATTGCAGGTGTAGATAGCCCTTTAAATAATTCTCACCCAAGTAATGCAACGCCAAACACTAAACCAATTTATCCTAACGGAGATAGTACTTTCTTTTTTCAGTTAGGACAAAATTATAAAATTAAGATTTATAATATTGAGGGAGTATTTACGGCAAGAATTGATGCTATTAATGTCAATACGGCAATAAAATACTATGAGGGTAAACTTGCAAACAATGGAATATTAGAGTTTAATATAGACCCATCGAAAATTACAACAAATTATATTCGTGGTTTAAAAATAGTGCTTGATAGGTTCTCTGATACAGATACAATAGGTACTACTAATATAATGTCACAAATTGCACCATGATAAATTCTATTAGTGATAAAGGATTACATTTAATAAAGGAGTTTGAGGGTTATTCCTCAACTCCTTACTTAGATTCAGTTGGAATACCAACAATTGGATTCGGGTTTACATATTGGCTTGATGGAACAAAAGTAAAAATGTCTGATAAGCCAATTACTGAAACGCAGGCTAATATTATGCTTAGAGAAATATTTAAGCGTGATTTTGAGCGTTATATTCCGACAAGTGTAAATCAGAATCAATTTGATGCAATGGGGTCACTCATTTGGAATATAGGAGTTACTAATTTCTTAAAATCTACCCTTAGAATGAAAGTTCGTACAAATCCGAACGATGAAAGTATCAGAGGTGAATTTATGAAATGGAATAAGGCACGAGTTAAAAACAAGTTAGTTGAATTGAAAGGATTAACTTACAGACGTAAAAAGGAAGCAGATTTGTATTTTAGTTAAAAAAATAAATAGCCATGAATGAAGAAATTATAAATAATGAAGTTATAAATGACGTAGTCATAAATGACGTGCAAAACGGTGATTTTGTATTCAAAGTAATTAGTAAGAGTTTTGCTGATGAAATTGGAGTTACAAGAACTGTTGTAGGTATCAAAGCAAAAATAGTAGGAAATATTGAGTGTAATTTAAGCGAGATATTTTCAAGGCAATTTTATATTAGTTTTGTACTTGATAATGGCTTGGATTATGGTCAAAGAAACGCTTCGACAAGCGAATTTGTTGCAAGAATGATACAACAAGGAATAAGCGAAGAAGATGCAAATTTAGCCGTTTATATCATTTGTAAGAATTTGGAATACGGAACAAAAGAAGATAAATATTTAGCTGGAGCATATTTAGCTGGAGCGTACGGCTATCAACTTTTACCAATCGAAGAGCAATGATATTACTTAAAAAATCAGATTTAAAATACAATTTATATGAAATTGCAAAACACAAAATAATAACTTTGCATGGAAAGGATATAGTTATTTTTAGTGGTTTTTTAACTGATTTGGCAAGTGTACCAAGATTACTTTGGTTTTTATTTCCTCCGCACGGTTACGCTTGTATTCCTAGTGTTGTTCACGACTATATTTCACAGCTAAAATTGTTTGACAGAAAAACGTGTGATAGGATATTTTTAGAACTATTGCTTGAAACAAAGATGAGTAAATTTCAAGCTTATATCATGTATTTTTTTGTAAGTATATTTTCGGGTTTTTTTTATGGAAAGATTAAATATAAAAGAGATGATTTCAAAAATTAAAAACTATATAGCAATAGCTTTTATTTTATTTGTTATAGGTTATTTAACATACATTACAGCTACTTTTAGCTTTGTAAGGACAAAATATATAAACAACTTAGAAAGACGTGTTAAAAGCGATTCTTTAAAGATTTATGATTTAACTATTGTTTCTAATAAACAAGATAGTTTATTGAATATATGTAATAATGATTTAGTATTAAATAGTAATAATATATCTAAATTACAATTATTATTGAAAGAATTGAACGATAAAAATATTATCTTACAAGACAAAATGACTAAAATAGAAAAAAATGGTAACGTTAGATTTTTTGTTAAGTCTTTTTGGTCTAATAAATACACAGAAGTTTACGAAAATCCAGTTAAATGAATCATGAGAATTACAATATAATTAAGAATAATATAGATTTATCAAAAAATTTTACGCAAAATGCTAAAGATTTTTACGATAAAGGACTATGGAAATCTAATGCTGAATCTGGTCGCAAACTTATAGCAAAATATTTTAAAGATATGAAAGAAGTAAATAGTCTTCCAGAAAGTTTAATAACTTATAAGGAAGATTATTTTTTATCTGATAGTTGTAAATCAATTTTAGTATTATCTGATATTCATTTGCCATACTATTCCAAAGAATCAGTACTTACGGCGATTGAGTTTGGATTAGAGAATGAAGTAGATACTATTTATTTGAATGGTGATATAGTTGATTTTCATAGTGTTTCAAGGTTTGAAACTAATCCTAACGAGCGTAATTTAATGCAAGAGGTAGAAATATCAAGAGCATTTTTTAAATATCTTAGAAACGTTTTTTCAAGTCAAAAGATTATTTGGAAATTTGGTAATCATGAGGAAAGATGGAATAGTTTCTTAACTACAAAAGCAAGCGAATTATTTAATCTTGATGTTTTAAAGATAGAAAAGTTATTTAAAATAGAGGAGCTTGACATTGAAACAATAGACGGTAGAACGTTTGCTCACTTTGGCAATTTAACCGTAATTCATGGACACGAGCTTCCACGTGGAATAAGCTCACCAGTTAATCCTGCACGTGGTTTGTATATGAAAGCAAAAGAAAATGCTTTGTGTGGGCATCATCATCAAACAAGTGAGCATACAGAAAAAAGCATAAATGGAAAAATAGTAAGCTGTTGGACTACTGGTTGTTTATCAAGTTTACGTCCAGATTACGCCCCAGTCAATAAATACAATCATGGATTTGCTCATGTAACAATAAATAACAAAGATTTTGAAGTACGTAATTATAAAATTATTAACAATAAAATTTACTAAGATGCTAAAGTACATATACATAAAAACAGGATTTATAAATTTAGCTATTCAACACCCAGATTTGACTACTTTTGTAAGTATGATTTCTTTGCTTATAAGCTTCGTTTTTAAATCATGGCAAGTAGATATATTACTTTTTGCATTGATGGTCTTATTTGTAATATTAGACACGTTATTAGGCATAAGAAAAGCCAAAAAAGATAAAGTATTTGATAGAAAGAAACTAGTTGAAAAGATTATTGGTAAAGTTGTAGGGTATTTGCTATTCTTAGTAACTCTTTGGCTATTTATTATGATGATGTTTATTATAAACATTAAAGATGATAAGCCTTTTATTGATGATTATTGGCTTAATTTGCCAATGATGACAGCTCTTTTATTCTTTTCTGCTGTTGAATATTTGAGTATCAGCGATAAAATTAAGGATTTATACGGCATAAAACTACCTAGTGCTTTTCAAGATAAAGTTGAAGACTTTGTAGAAAATCAAGATATAGACAAGTTAAGAGATAAATAAAAAAAGCCTCAAACGAGGCTTAATTTATCAATTATTGTGTTTCTTATAAATGTTTTCAACTTCTGTTTTTAAAGATAAATAATCTTGCATATTAAAAGAATTATTTAGCAGTTTAGATTCAAAATTTCTGCGATTTACTAATCCGTTACTAACTCTATATCGTTTTAGTTTTTTATCATATATTTTATTCCATTCCTTAAACTCTCGTATAGATTTTTTCAAATTTCCTTTTGTTAAATGTTTGAAAAAGTCTGATTTTTCAATTTTAGACAAATTGCCACAATTGTACATTAGGCTCACTATAACAGCTTTTTGTAAATAACTAAAATTTGGATATTTTTTATTTACTTCATTGAATTTTTGCTGAATCAAATTTCTGAATTTAATGTCTGCATCTTTGATGTCTTTTACAGATGTGATTCCACTTTTTTTAGTAAATCCCCAGCCAATTGTTTTTACTTCCGCTTCACAATAATATGAATTTTGCGAGTAGTTTTCAGCTTTTTTTACAACCCAGCAAAGTATTTGATATTGCTGTGTGCTTGTAAACTTTTGTGCAAATGAAAAATTGCTAATCAGAATGAGTGCTATTATCTTTTTCATGTCTTTGTCTTTTGTTTATGTATTTTACGTACAAAAAAAATTCGTAAAAGCCTATCGTAAATAGATAGGCTATAATCGTTTTAATCATTTCTTATATGTGTTTAGAAATATATCAAAACCTTCGCATCTAAATAACATATATCCATTATATTTTTCATTTGATAATGTATTAAGCTTTGTTGGTATTAAATCCTCTAAATGCTTACTATATTCTAAATGAATACTAACATGGCAGAGATGTAGAAATATAGAAGCCTTTGATAATTCTTCATTAATTTCTAACAAATCTAAAATTGCTTGAGCTTTTTCAAATTTTTGTGCTAAAGTTACCATTGTTTTGATTGTTTAAATTGTTAATTGATATGCAAAATTAAATATTAAATTTAATAGTGTAAATATTTATTAAACTTTTTTTTTTAAATATTAAATTTATTTTTAATTTTGTAAAAAAAACAAAGATATGATGAGCAATAAAGAAATTGGAATTGAATTAAAAAAGATTCTTGTAGAAAAAGGAATCAGTCAAGTTGATTTGGCAGAACGTACTGGATTGACAAAGATATGGATTTGCAATCTACTCAATGGCAAAGGTGATTTTAATAAAAAAACGTTATCTTTATTAGAAAAAGCGTTAGATATTAAATTTGAAATTAGCTTTAAAATAGTTAGATTATAAATATAAACAATCAAAACAATGAATTTAGAAGAAAGAATTAAAAAATTAGAAGAAGAGTTAGCACAAGTTAAACAAGAACTTGAAAAAGCTAAAAAAGACGAAATTAATTCAGTAGAAGACGCATTCTTTAAATTAAAACCTTTATGGTTTTTAGATGGTACTGGAGATATATCTAATATTGATGATGCTGATAATTTTGGTCAAAATAAATGCAACATGACCTCTGAAAAAAGAGCTAAACAAGTTAAAGCTTTTATTCAACTTCATCTTATAGCAGAAGCTATGAATTTAGGAGTAGATTCTGTGGAAAGTTTTTATATAAATTATCAACTTGAAATACGTTCAAATTATCTAAATTCATCTAAATTTTATGTAAATCCAATATTTAATTCTAAAGAATTAGCTATAAATGCTTTGAGTAAATTCAAGCCATTATTCAAAGATTTATATATGTTAGATTAATAAAAAACTTAACGATGGAAAATAGAAAAACAACAATTGAAGACATTATTTTATTAATCATGATGCTATTCTTGGTAAGCATTATAATTTATGATTTTTTTCATAGTAGAAAACTGGATATCAGTAAATATATTAATTGGTGTAATTTTGCGTGTATCATTTATATAACTCTTAAAAATCTAAACAAATGAAAAATTTATATATTATCCATCCGCATATTTACATCACTTCTGATGAAAAAATAAAAGATGGAGATTGGCATTTAGAAAAAGGTCAAATATTGAACAAATTTCCTAACTATTTAACAGATTTATCAGAATGTAAAAAAATAATATTAACAACCGACCCAAATTTAATCAATGATGGTGTACAAGTTATTGATGATGAATTTCTAAAATGGTTTACTGATAATTTAAGTTGTGAGTATGTTGATGTAAAAAAAGAAAAAGCACTCGTTGGATGGGAACCTGATTATACTTACGAAAACTTGGGGATTTATGGAAGTAAAAATGTTTATCAAGAATTTTACAAAATCATAACTCTTAAACAATTAAAACAATGACACCAAAAGAAAAAGCAGATAGATTAGTATTTGAGATGTTCTTAAAAATATATCATCATTCTGACAATACAGAAATTGCTAAAAAATGTGCCTTAGTTGCAGTAGATGAGATATTGGATTTAGATGACTTTAGTATTGATGGTAGAGAATACTGGCAAGAAGTAAGAGATGAAATTGAAAAACTATAAACAATTAAAACAATGACACCGAAAAAAAAAGCAAAAAAATTAGTGAACAATTTTTACCAACCATTAGGATATTTAAAATGTGGCGTAAATAATACTATAATGTGGGAACACGCCAAACAATCTGCTTTAATAGCAGTAGATGAGATACTAAATTTAGACATGGGCTTGCATTTTATTTTTTTAGATGAAATGATTTATTACGAAGAAGTAAAAAGAGAAATCGAAAAATTATAAACAATTAAAAACAATGACACCGAAAGAAAAAGCAATAGAGTTACAACATAAATTTTGTTCAACAACAGAAGGATATTATAAATCTAAAAAAAATTTAAGGAACGCTAAACAATGTGCATTAATAGCAGTTGAAGAGATAATAAAATTAGATGTATTTGAATGTAACGAAGATTGGTCAAATGAAAATGGAGATACAAGAGAATATTGGCAAGAAGTAAAAAAAGAAATTAAAAAACTATAAACAATTAAAAACAATGGAATTAAAAGCAAGTGAATTAAGAATCGGTAATTTTGTAAAGTATCTTGTTAAAGATGAATTAAGCAATGTAAAATATTTTTGGCATCCTTGTGCAATTGATACATAAGATATTTTGTGGATTAGTAAAAATGGTGATAAATATTACAGACCAATACCATTGACAGAAGAATGGTTACTGAAGTTTGGATTTGAAAAGACATCGTTACATTATTTTAAAAAAGATGGCATTATTATTCAAGAAGATAACTATTTTGAGTGCTTTTTAGGCAATATATTGGTGGATATTAAATACATTTATCAGCTTCAGAATTTACACTTTGCATTGACTGGCGAAGAATTAACTATAATGAACACTTTAAACAATTAAAATCATGAAAGACAAGGAAAAAACAATCGAAAATAGCTTTGTATTTATTACTACTGCACAATTTTTACTTGATTTTGCGGAAGAAAATATTGTTCCCCAGCAGTGGTGTACTAATAGATTAAAAAGTAGTCTTAAAACGACTATTTCATTAATGGAAGAACGAATTAATTTATTGTTTGGTAAAGGCATGGCAAATGATAAAGCAATGGCACAGCACTTCAACGCCAGTGTTATTATGGAAAACAACATGAGATTGATTTTACATTTAGGAAAACAACCGAAAGAAGTTGCAAAGAACTTTGAACAAGATTATGCGGAATTGCTTAGAAAATACAATGCTTTAAATTTAGATTATTTAGATTTGGATAGCAATGGTATATAAGCTATATTTGCATTGCTAATTTAGAATGTGTTTTGGTTGCTGAAATCGTTTTGCTATTAGTAAAACGATTTTTTTTAATCTGCATAATAGTTTTTCATGTTTTGATTGTTTAAAAAGTAACTCGTATTCGGGTTACTTTTTTTTATTAGATTTTTCTTTGTTTATTAAATAATTAATTTTACTTTTGTAGTGCAATGGGCATAGGAATTTCGATGTTGGTCTCCAATTGCTTCAATCGCACCAGCTCATTGCTTTAATTTGGAATATATTTTTTTTCATAGGGTTAGTAGAATTTAATTGGGTTAGGTTAAAAACGAAAAGCAGTACTTACAATTAGTATTGCTTTTTTATTTAGTAGATTGGCAATTTAAACACTTAAACATATAAAACATGAATTGGAACAAATTACCGCAAGAATACAAAGATTTAGAAAAAACTTTCAATAGTGAATTAGTGGACTTTAATAAAGATATAAATTATTTACCTAGAAGATTTATTTGGAATAATACACCTCAACATCATAATTTTTGGCTTAAATGTTGGAGAGCCAAAACAATTGAAGAACTTCCAAAAATTCTAAAAAACTTTCATACTATCAGTCAGTCTATTATTGATAGATATACATTTGATGAATTTGTTGATGGTATGAGCAAAGATAGCGAAGAACTGAAAGATTACTTTATTCAGTATAAAGAATATCTATCAAGCGAACTTCCAGAATTTACGATTGAAGAAATATTGCTATTTAATAAATTTAAGTCTAAATTAGATAAGATATACATTTGGACCAACAGCGAATTATATTTAAAACTATTAGAATTTGAACAAAGAAAACAATGATACAAACACCAAAAGAAAAAGCAATAGAGTTGTTTGAGTATTACGACGAATTATTAACATATATTACATCTAAGAACATAGTTAAGCAATGCGTTTTAAAGGCAATCCAAGAAGCAAGAAATGTATGCCCTTATATAGATGCAGATGCACGTGAAACGTTAGAACAATTAGACGCTTACAATTTTCATTTTGTATCTTTCTGGGAAGAAGTAGAACAAGAAGTTAAAAAACTATAACACTATTGCATTAATAGAATTTTAGTATTACTTTTGTATTGTAGTTATCGTAAACCACTAATAGATAACGAACGCAAAATGATGCCTATTTGGTAGTATTGGAAGTGGTTCTCCGATTTATCAAGTAGGCATCGCCATTTTTACACAATGATAACTTTATCT
>JACCDQ010977802.1_pt1 | contig 41082 bp, 38 predicted proteins | sample 7446031 | NCBI WGS metagenome assembly JACCDQ01 (sample SAMN15323442, study PRJNA562643) | freshwater metagenome | isolation source: river surface water | place: USA:Blue River Watershed | collected 2017-08-17 | reverse complement strand
TTGTTCTATTTCCTGAACAATTTGTAATTTAAAAGACATCGAATAATCTTTTTGAGTTCGCTTTACATAATCGGTGGTTTCTTCCATAACGATGTTTTTTGTGTATCGTTATTTCAGGACGGGACATCTTATAAAAACAAAATCCCCCTTACATTCAACTGCAATGTAAGGGGGATTTTGTTTTATTATTTTGTTCTAAAAAATCAATTTATAACCTGCAAAAAATAACATGATGGCTATAGCGTTTCTTAGGTATAAGTCAGGAATTTTTCCACTAAGCATACTTCCTAAAAATATTCCCGGGAGAGAGCCCATTAATAACTGTCCCAGCAGCAGATAATCCATATTTCCCATTGAGGCGTGTCCTATTCCTGCAACAAGTGTTAAAGGAACAGCATGTGCAATCTCAGTACCAACTAATTTTGGTGTTGGTAGAAGCGGGTATAGGAAAAATAGAGTAACTGTGCCTAAGGCTCCTGCTCCAATCGAAGTAAGGGTTACTGTTGCTCCTAACATAATACCAATAGCAATAGTCAATACATTTTGAGTTTTACTTTCACGGTGGAACTTATCGCCGGCATGTTTTTGAGAAAATTCAGCAAGTCTCTTTTTGAATAAAATAGCTACCGAGGTAAAAAGTAGTGCCCATCCCAAACTTTTTTTAATAACAGTGTTGATAGTTGTGATGTCTGTTTTGATGTTATCCAGTATCCATAAGGTTAAAATAGCCGCAGGGATACTCCCTAATGAAAGCCAACCCGTGATTTTCCAATTGATATTCTTTTTTTTATTGTGTACAAATACGCCAGCCATTTTGGTATATGCAGCGTATAATAAGTCGGTTCCAACGGCAGTAGTTGGGGGGATGCCAAACCATAATAAAATAGGAGTCATTAAAGAACCGCCTCCTACGCCTGTTAATCCTACTACAAAGCCAACTGTTAGGCCTGCTATAACTAATCCTATTTGAAAATCCATAACATAATTTTTTTTGGCAAAAATACAACTATTTTATAATTATCCTATAGGTAAGGTAGAGTTTTAAAAAATATATTTAAAAAATTAAAGTTATATTTGCCGAAAATTACCGTTTTGCTTTATTTCAAAGGAAATTTGAGTTCTAAAATTCATTGATTTTCTTTTATGAAGGTCTAAGGTGTTGATAGTTATTGTTTTCGAATGTTAAAAAAACGTATATATTGTTTTGTAATTTAGAAATAAGTAGTACTTTTGCGAAGTAATCTACTAAGCCGATAGGGTAATAGATTTGGTGTAAATAAAAAGAAAATATGAGTGCAGATGTAATACAATCATTATTAGCAAAAACCAAGGATTTCTCTATTGAGGAAACTTTGGCATTTTTGGCTAATGAATACAAGGATAAAGTGGTTTTTTCAACTTCTTTTGGGCAAGAGGATCAGGTGATTACGGCTCTTATTGCTAAAAATGATTTGCCAATTACCATTTTTACTTTAGATACAGGGCGTTTGTTTCAGGAAACGTATGATGTGTTTCATAAAACGTTGAAAAAGTATAAAAAAGAAATTAAAGTATATTTCCCTGAGGCGAGTGCGGTTGAGAAGTTGCTGAATGAAAAAGGACCAAACAGTTTTTACGAATCGGTAGAGAACAGAAAAGAATGTTGTTTTATACGTAAAGTGGCGCCTTTGACCAAAGCCTTGAAAGGAAATGCGGTTTGGATTACCGGCTTGCGTGCGGAACAATCGGAAAACAGACATAATTTGGATTTGTTTGAGTATGATGATAAGTTTGAGATTATTAAATTCAATCCGCTGTTGAAATGGACTTTAGAAGAAGTTCAAAAATATATCGATGATAATAATGTGCCTCAAAATGCTTTGCATAAAAAAGGATTTGTAAGTATCGGTTGTGCGCCATGTACCAGAGCGATTGCTCCGGGAGAAGACATCAGGGCGGGAAGATGGTATTGGGAACAAAGCCACAAAGAGTGTGGATTACACGGAAAATAAATAAAAAGAATAGAAGACATAAAAACCCATAGATTCATCCATTTTTGAATCTTTCAATTTTAAATAGAAAAAATGAGTTCAGTATTAAAAACAAATGCTTTAGAAAGCGAAGCGATATACATTTTTAGAGAAGTAATTTCTCAATTTGACAAACCAGTATTACTTTTTTCCGGTGGAAAAGATTCTATTACTTTGGTGCGTTTGGCACAAAAAGCTTTCTTTCCTGCTAAAATTCCTTTCCCATTATTGCATGTTGATACGGGACACAATTTTCCTGAAACGATTGAATTTAGAGATAAATTGGTTAAAGAATTAGGATTGGAATTAATCGTTCGTAATGTACAGGATGCTATTGACGAAGGGAAAGTAGTGGAAGAAACCGGTAGATATGCGAGTAGAAACAGTTTGCAAACGACTACGCTTTTAGATGCAATCGACGAATTTAAATTTGATGCCTGTATCGGTGGAGCCCGTCGTGATGAAGAAAAAGCAAGAGCAAAAGAGCGTATCTTCTCTGTTCGTGATGATTTTGGACAATGGGATGAGAAAAACCAACGTCCGGAGTTGTTTGATTTGTTGAATGGTAAAATTGAAATGGGTCAAAATGTACGTGTGTTCCCAATTTCAAACTGGACAGAATTGGATGTTTGGAGTTATATCGAACAAGAGCAAATTGAGATTCCGTCTATTTATTTCTCTCACAAGCGTAAAGTTTTTGTTAGAGACGGTATGATTTGGTCACATTCTCCTTTTGTTTACCAAGACGAGGATGAGGTAGTTGAAGAAAGAATCGTTCGTTTTAGAACGGTTGGAGATATGAGTTGTACTGCTGCGGTAGAATCTTATGCCGGAACTATTGCAGAAGTGGTTGGCGAAATTAGAGCTTCAACTATTTCAGAAAGAGGAGCAAGAATCGATGATAAACGTTCTGAAGCTGCAATGGAGAAAAGAAAACAACAAGGGTATTTCTAGAATTTGATTTTTTAGAAAGTAATAGATAAGTATAAAACATAAGAAGTTCAGCAATGAAGTTTGCAAAACTTTAAACAGCGAACTTTAAATTCAAAATATAAAATGGAAGTTTTAAAAATAGCAACAGCAGGAAGTGTAGATGACGGGAAAAGTACTTTGATCGGAAGATTATTATACGATACGCAATCTTTGACTACAGATAAATTAGAGGCAATTGAAAAAAGCAGTAAGCAAAAAGGATATGATTATTTAGACTTTTCATTGGCTACTGATGGTTTGGTGGCCGAGAGAGAGCAAGGAATCACTATTGACGTAGCCCATATTTATTTTTCGACTGCCAAAAAAAGTTATATTATAGCGGATACTCCAGGACACGTTGAGTATACCCGTAACATGGTTACCGGTGCTTCAACGTCTCAGGTTTCTATCATCCTGATTGATGCCAGAAAAGGAGTTATAGAGCAAACTTACCGTCACTTTTTTATCAATAATTTATTGAGGGTAAAAGAGGTGATTGTAGCGATAAATAAAATGGACTTAGTAGATTATTCCGAGGAAGTTTTCAATAAAATCAAAGCTGATTTTCAAGAATTGAATGCTAAAAGTACTTTCAAAGAACAGGTGGTAAGTTACATCCCGTTAAGTGCTTTGACAGGAGATAATGTTGTTGAGAAATTAGGAGCGATGCCTTGGTATACCGGACAAACTATTTTGGAGCATTTGGAGGCATTGGAGCCGTCAGATGTTTTTGAAACAGGTAAAGCGCGTTTCCCGGTTCAAACGGTGATTCGTCCTAAGACTGAAGAATATCATGATTTCAGAGGATATGCCGGAAAATTATATGGTAACAATATCAAAGTGGGTGATGCAGTAACGGTTCTTCCATCTTTGACAGAATCTACAGTGACTAACATTCATTTCTTTGACCAACAATTTGATGAAGCGACTGCCGGTTCTTCTATTACCATTGAATTGGCGAATGATATCAATGTGACCAGAGGGGATATGATTGTAAAATCAAACGAACTTCCTAAAGTGGAGAAAGATATTAAAACAACTATTTGTTGGATGGACAGTAAGAAGTTAGTTCCAGGAACGAAATACTTGGTACAGCACAACACCAATAGAGTTTTGGCTAAGATTGAAAGCATAAACAATGTGATTGCAACGGATTATTCCGGGGTTACACCAGCATCTCAATTGAGTTTAAATGAAATAGGTGAGGTGAATATTAAGTTGAGTAAACCTTTGTATTTTGATGCGTATAATGAAAATAAATCCAATGGTGCTTTTATTTTAATTGATACTGCAACGAATCACACTGCAGGAGTAGGATTTATTAAATAATGCCTTAGCCCTCTAAGGGGTTATAATAAAAAGAGAACAAAAGATGAAAACTTTCAGAAGCGAAATAGAAAACCCGATTGTCGAAAAAGAGATTATCGATTTAGAGAAAAAAATTCATTTATTCCGTGGAGGTCAAATTGACGACGAGCGTTTTCGTAGTCTTCGTTTGGCACGTGGGATTTACGGTCAGCGTCAGGAAGGCGTGCAAATGATTCGTATCAAATTGCCTTATGGGAAAGTAACTAGTGAGCAGTTAAAAAGAATTACCGAGGTTTCGGATAAATATTCTACAGGACGTTTGCATATTACAACGCGTCAGGATATTCAGATTCACTATGTGAGTTTAGACAGGACACCTGAACTTTGGTCTGAATTAGCCAAAGATGATATTACTTTGAGAGAAGCTTGTGGGAACACGGTGCGTAATATTACAGCGAGTGAATTAGCAGGTGTAGATGTAAATGAGCCGTTCGATGTAACGCCTTATGCTCATGGATTATTCCAATATTTATTGCGTAACCCAATTTGTCAGGAAATGGGACGTAAGTTCAAAATATCGTTTTCTTCATCGGATGAAGATACCGCATTAAGTTATTTACACGATTTAGGATTTATCCCGAAAATTGTAAATGGAGAAAAAGGGTTCAAAGTAATGTTAGGTGGTGGTTTAGGTTCTCAACCAAGTCATGCCGAATTGCTTTCAGAATTTGTGCCGGTGAATCAGATTATTCCAACAGCCGAAGGGGTAATCCGTATTTTTGACCGTTACGGAGAAAGAGCAAAACGTTTGAAAGCCCGTATGAAGTTTTTAATTAAGGACTTAGGACGTGATGAGTTTTTACGTTTGGTGGAAGAAGAGAAAAAAGCATTGCCATTTCATGCATACGAAATAGATACTACTGCTTTTGACGGCGCTATTGCTGAGCCTTTGTTAGAAGTGCCAACAGTAACAATCGATGATGTCGAAGCTTATGAAGCTTGGAAAAAATCGAATGTGATTGCGCAAAAACAAGCAGGGTATGTAGCTATTGGAGTAAAAGTGCTTTTAGGTGATTTTTATACGGATAAAGCGAGATTATTGGCTGATTTGATTAAGAATTATGGTGCCAATGAATTGCGTTTTTCATTACGTCAAAACATTGTAATCCGTAATATCAAAGAAGAAAATGTACCGTTCTTCTACCAGGAATTAGCCAAATTAGATATGGTAGCTTTAGGTTACAATACAATTGGTGATATCACCGCTTGTCCTGGTACAGATACCTGTAACTTGGGTATAGCAAGTAGTACTGGAATTGCAGAAGAATTGGAAAGAGTTTTAAAAACAGAATACCCACAATTTCTTAATAATTCAGAAATCGCTATCAAAATTAGTGGTTGTATGAATGCTTGTGGACAACACAATATGGCCGAAATCGGTTTCCAGGGAATGTCAATCAATTCAGGGAAATTAGTGGCTCCGGCTTTACAAGTATTATTGGGTGGTGGAATTTTAGGAAACGGAAACGGAAGATTTTCCGATAAAGTAATCAAAATTCCAAGTCGTCGCGGACCTGAAGCCTTGCGTTTGATCTTAAATGATTTTGAAGCTAATGCTAATGGCGCTCGATTCTTAGATTATTATGATGCTAAAGGGGAGAAATATTTCTATGAATTCTTGAAACCATTAGCAGATGTAACCAATCTTACCGAAGCTGATTTCGTAGACTGGGGTAATGCTGATAACTATGTAAAAGCAGTGGGAGTTGGAGAATGTGCCGGTGTGGTAATTGATTTAGTAGCGACATTATTATTAGAAGCAAAAGATAAATTAATATCGGCTCAGGAAGTTTTTGACGAACAAAAATGGTCAGATGCGATTTACCTGGCGTATGCCGGTTTTGTAAATGGAGCTAAGGCATTATTATTAGCCGAAAAACAAAAAACCAACACACACTCTGGAATTATTGAGTTGTTTGATACCGTTTTTGTGGCAACTAATAAAATTGAATTAGGAAAAACATTCCAGGAATTGGTTTACCAAATCAATAAAAATGAGCCGACTGCTGAATTCGCAAAACAATACATTCAAGATGCCATTTCATTTTTTGAAACAATCGAAGAATATAGAGCCAAAGATGTAGCTAATGCTTAATACCATGATAAAACCAAAAGTAACTTTAGTCGGTGCCGGTCCCGGTGATCCCGATTTGCTGACTCTGAAAGGAGTAAAAGCATTGGCTGAAGCGAACGTGGTTTTATATGATGCCTTGGCCAATGAAGAAATTTTAGCCCATGCACCCAAAGAGGCCATTCGATTATTTGTAGGCAAAAGAATCGGTAAGCATGCCTATTCCCAAGATCAAATCAATCAGCTGATTGTAGATAGTGCGCTTACGTATGGTAATGTTGTCCGATTAAAAGGAGGTGATCCTTTTATTTTTGGTCGCGGAAGCGAAGAAGTAGAATATGCAGAAAGTTTTGGAATTCCTACTTTTGTCGTTCCCGGAATTTCATCAACAATTGCAGTTCCGGCTTATCAGGGAATTTCTTTGACAAAGAGAGGGATTTCAGAAAGTTTTTGGGTAATTACCGGAACAACTTCCGACAGGAATTTGTCTGATGATGTGGCTTTGGCCGCTCAATCATCGGCAACGGTAGTGATTTTGATGGGAATGAGTAAACTGTCGCAAATAGTGGCGCTATTCCAACAAGAATCCAAAGGAGAAACTCCAATTGCGATTATTCAAAACGGAACGACCGCTGATGAGCAAATAGGAATCGGAACCATCAATACGATTGAAGCAGTGGTGAAGGAAAATAATTTGAGTTCGCCGGCAATCATTGTAATTGGGGAAGTGGTGAAGGAAAATAATCGATTAAAAGGATTTTACGGGGAATTTGTAACAACTGAAAACCAATAAAGATGGAAAGAAACGAGTTATATCCTGTTTTCTTAAAATTGCATAATCTCGATGTGCTCATTGTAGGGGGAGGAAATGTAGGTTTAGAAAAATTATCATTCCTGTTAAAGTCCAGTCCGAATGCAAATGTTGAGGTGGTAGCACCACGATTTTTGCCTGAATTGGAAACTTTAGCACAGCAACATCCTTCTGTGTCCCTGACGAAAGCCAGGTTTAAGAAAAAGATGTTAAAGAAAAGGCACATGGTCATTGCCTGTACCGATGATTTTAAAGTGAATAAAAAGGTGTATGAATTGTCGCGAAAAAGACATCTGATTTGCAACATTGCCGACACACCGGATTTATGTGATTATTATTTGGGAGGAATCGTAACCAAAGGAAATGTGAAAATTGCGATTTCAACCAATGGAAAATCACCAACAACGGCCAAAAGATTACGCGAGTTTTTTGAAGAAATAATTCCGGAGGATATTAATAAAATGGTCGAAAACCTGAATGAATATCGCAAAACACTCAAAGGGGATTTCGAGGAAAAAGTTCAAAAAATGAACGAAATCACGGCCTCATTAAAAAATAAAGAATAAATAAATAAACAATAGCTGGAGGCCAAAAGCCGATAGCCCAAAGCCCATAGAAAAATGATTAAAACAGATATCCTTATAATAGGAGCAGGACCAACAGGTTTATTTGCCGTTTTTGAAGCAGGTTTGTTAAAACTAAAATGTCATATTTTAGATGCTTTGCCACAACCGGGTGGACAACTTTCTGAGTTGTATCCAAAGAAACCAATTTATGATATTCCAGGTTTTCCTGAAGTATTAGCTGGTGATTTGGTAGATAATTTGATGGAACAAATCAAACAATTTGAGCCAGGATTTACACTTGGAGAGCGTGCTGAGACCATCGAAAAGCAAGAAGACGGTAGTTTCATTGTGACTTCCAATAAAGGAAAAAAATTCCACGCAGCGGTAGTTGCTATTGCCGGTGGATTGGGAAGTTTCGAACCGAGAAAACCTCTTATTGAAGATATCGAGTTTTATGAAGATAAAGGAATTAAATACTTTATCAAAAACCCGGAAAAATTCAGAGACAAAAGAGTGGTAATTGCCGGAGGTGGAGATTCAGCTTTAGACTGGAGTATCTTCTTGTCTAATGTAGCTTCTGAAGTGACTTTGATTCACAGAAGAAACGAATTTAGAGGGGCTCTTGATTCTGTTGAAAAAGTACAGGAATTGAAAGATTCGGGAAAAATCAAAATGATTACTCCGGGAGAAGTGGTTGGTTTGAATGGAGCCGAGCATTTAGAATCAGTTGATGTGGATATTGATGGAGCACACAGAAATATCCCAACCGATTATTTCATTCCACTTTTTGGACTGACTCCAAAATTAGGTCCTATCGCAAACTGGGGATTGGAAATTGAGAAAAATGCCATTAAAGTAAATAATGCATTAGATTATCAAACAAACATTCCGGGAATTTTTGCCATTGGTGACGTGAATACCTATCCAGGGAAATTAAAGTTAATCCTTTGTGGTTTCCATGAAGCGACTTTAATGTGCCAGTCAGCGTACCAAATCATAAATCCAGGAAAGAAATACGTAATGAAATATACTACCGTAAGTGGTGTAGACGGATTTGACGGTACTCGTAAAGAAGCACCAAAAGCAGTCGTAAAAGCAATAAATTAAACAACCACATTGGTTACAATTATAAATAGCCTTACCACTTGCAAGTGGTAAGGCTATTGCTTTACTTTGCATTTCCAAATTAATGAAATAATTAGGAGCGAAAGATTAGGGATTTATCGGCAAAATGGATTCCTGCTGTTCGCTATATCCACGCCCAAAAGCGTGGGATGCCGCTCCCATCAGGGCTAATGGGCCGACAGTAGTGATTTTTGGAAAAATAAACAAACAAGAGCTTTGCGCCTTTGCGTCTTAGCGGCAAAAAAATAAGTTATGCCAAACATTCAAGAAGAAATCAAAAAAAGAATACTCGTTCTCGATGGAGCTATGGGGACCATGCTGCAACGTTATAATTTTTCCGAAGAAGATTTTCGTGGCGAACGTTTCAAGGATTTTCCTCATTCCTTAAAAGGGAACAATGATTTATTATCGATAACACAACCGCAAGCAATTAAGGAGGTACATGCCGCTTATTTTGAAGCGGGAGCCGATATCGTCGAGACGAATACTTTTTCGGGAACCACTATTGGTATGGCCGATTATCATCTGGAAGATATTGTATATGAATTGAACTATGAATCGGCAAAAATTGCCCGTGAAGTAGCCGATGAATTTACCGCTAAAAATCCCGAAAAACCCCGTTTTGTAGCGGGTTCCATCGGACCAACAAACCGTACGGCCAGTATGTCACCAGATGTAAATGACCCGGGTTACAGAGCGGTGACTTTTGATGATTTGCGCATTGCTTACAAGCAGCAGGTAGAAGCCTTGATTGATGGTGGAGTAGATTTACTTTTGGTAGAAACTATTTTTGATACCTTAAATGCCAAAGCTGCACTTTTTGCCATCGAAGAAGTAAAAGAAGAAAGAGGCATTGATATTCCAATCATGGTTTCTGGAACCATAACCGATGCATCCGGAAGAACCCTTTCGGGACAAACGGTAGAAGCGTTCTTGATTTCGGTGTCGCATATTCCGTTATTGAGTGTAGGATTCAATTGTGCTTTGGGAGCCGATTTGTTGAAGCCGTATTTGCAAATTTTGTCTTCGCATACTTCCTTTAATGTATCGGCACATCCAAATGCAGGATTGCCAAATGCTTTCGGGGAATATGATGAAACACCACAAGAAATGCAGGCACAAATAAAGAGCTATTTAGATGATAATTTGGTGAATATTATTGGTGGCTGTTGCGGGACAACCCCGGAACACATCAAATTGATTGCTGATATAGCCAAGGATTATAAGCCTAGAGTTTCGATAGCGACGATGTAAATATTGTAGCGACGCGATTTATCGTGTCTAAATTATAGCCACGAATTCACGAATTTTAAAAACATACTTTTATAATTCGTGAATTCGCGGTAAAACAAAATAAAAAAAATGGCAGCAGTAGAACCAAGAAGAAATTTAGTTTTATCGGGATTAGAACCGTTAATTATTACACCCGACAGTGTTTTTGTAAACATTGGAGAGCGAACTAACGTAACGGGTTCACGTAAATTTCTTCGTTTGATAAAGGAAGAGAAATACGATGAAGCACTTGATATTGCCAGACAGCAGGTAGAAGGAGGTGCGCAGATCATCGATATTAATATGGATGAAGGAATGTTGGATGGGGTGTATGCCATGACCAAATTCCTGAATTTGATTGCCGCCGAACCGGATATTTCTCGTGTACCGATTATGATTGACAGTTCAAAATGGGAAATCATTGAGGCTGGATTGAAAGTTGTTCAGGGAAAATGTGTTGTGAACTCTATTTCGTTAAAAGAAGGAGAAGAGCAATTTATTCATCACGCCCAATTGATTAAACGGTATGGTGCTGCCGTAATTGTCATGGCTTTTGACGAAGTGGGACAAGCGGATAATTACGAACGCCGAGTGGAAATTTGTAAACGGTCGTATGATATTTTGGTGAATAAAGTTCATTTTCCACCACAGGATATCATTTTCGACTTGAATATATTTCCTGTTGCTACAGGGATGGAAGAACACCGCTTAAACGCTTTGGATTTCTTCAGGGGAACCAAATGGGTTAGGGAAAATTTACCGCATGCACACATTAGTGGGGGGGTGAGTAACGTTTCGTTTTCATTCAGAGGGAATGATGTGGTGAGAGAAGCAATGCACTCGGTTTTCTTGTATCATGCCATCAAGGCGGGAATGACCATGGGAATTGTGAATCCGGAAATGCTTACTATTTATGATGACATTCCAAAGGATCTATTGGAACATGTAGAAGATGTAATTTTAGATAGACGTGACGATGCTACGGAACGTTTGTTGGACTTTGCCGAGAATGTAAAAGGAGATGTAAAGACCAATGAAAAAGCGGTTCAGGAATGGCGTTCGGGAACCGTACAAGAAAGAATCACACACTCTTTGGTAAAAGGGGTAGATGAATTTATAGAGCAAGATGTTGAGGAAGCGCGTTTAGCAGCAGCAAAACCAATTGAGGTTATCGAAATCAATTTGATGGCGGGTATGAATGTCGTTGGGGATTTATTTGGTTCCGGAAAAATGTTTTTACCTCAGGTGGTAAAATCGGCGCGTGTAATGAAAAAAGCGGTGGCTTATTTGTTGCCTTTTATTGAAGCAGCCAAACAAGTGGGTGATAAAGAAGGAAACGGAAAAATATTGATGGCCACCGTAAAGGGGGATGTACATGATATCGGGAAAAATATTGTTTCGGTGGTGTTGGCATGTAATAATTACGAAATCATTGACCTTGGAGTAATGGTGCCGCCGGAGAAAATTATTGCTGCAGCCATAGAACACGAGGTAGATATCATAGGTCTCAGTGGATTAATCACGCCATCATTGGATGAAATGGTGTATCTCGCCAAGGAATTGGATAAAAGAGATATGAAAATTCCGGTGATGATTGGAGGGGCTACGACGTCACGTGCCCATACGGCTGTGAAAATTGCACCGCAATACAGGGAGACAGTAATTCATGTGAATGATGCCTCGAGAGCGGTTACCGTGGCCGGAAATTTATTAGACCATAATAAAGAACAATATACAAGCGATATTAGAGCAGAATACGATGCGTTTAGAGAGACCTTTTTGAATCGTTCCCGAGATAAGAATTTTTTAACCATCGAACAGGCCCGTAAAAATAAATTGCAATTAGATTGGGATAGTTATACTCCAACGAAACCAAAGACGATCGGAGCACAAACCATTGAAGTTGATTTAGATGTTTTGGTTCCGTATATCGACTGGACCCCGTTTTTCAGAACCTGGGAATTGTTCGGGAAATATCCAGCTATCTTGACGGATGAAATAGTTGGGGAACAGGCACAATCTGTTTTCAAGGATGCACAGGAAATGTTGGATGTAATTTTGAAAGAAAAGAAATTTACAGCCAAAGGAATCTACGGAATCTTTCCTGCGAACCAAGTCAATGATGATGATATTCAGTTGTATGATGAGAAAGGAAACGAAATAGAAAAATTCTTAACCTTGCGTCAGCAATCACAAAAAACAAAAGGAGCGCCAAATATCGCCTTGGCAGATTTTATTGCTCCTAAAGATAACGGGAAAACCGATTATATGGGTGCATTTTGTGTGACTACCGGTTTTGGTGTCGATGAGTGGGCAGCTGAATTTGAGGCAGCTTTAGATGATTACAATTCGATTATGGTAAAAGCCTTGGCCGATCGTTTTGCAGAAGCTTTTGCCGAATATTTGCATGAAAAAGTGCGTAAAGAAATTTGGGGTTATGCTGCTGATGAAACTTTAACCAAAGGGGCTTTAATAGAAGAAACCTACAAAGGAATTCGTCCGGCACCAGGTTATCCAGCCTGTCCGGACCATTTGGAAAAACCAACGATTTGGAAATTGCTAAATGTAGAAGAAGCGATAGGAGTAACTTTAACCGAAAGTATGGCCATGTGGCCAGCTTCCTCTGTTTCTGGATATTATTTCGGAAATCCGGAAAGTAAGTATTTTGGACTCGGAAAAATAAAAGAAGATCAGGTAATCGATTATGCCAAACGTAGAAGCATTTCAACGGATAAAGCGACGAAATGGTTGAGTCCTAATATAGCAGATTAAAAAAGTTTGTTGTTTATGGTTTATCAACACAAACTATACATCATAAAATAAAAAAATGAAAGTAACACAACATATAGAAGCAGCAAAGGGGAAAACCTTATTCTCGTTTGAAATTGTACCTCCACAAAAAGGGAGTAATATCAACGATTTATATGCTAACATTGATCCGTTGATGGAGTTCAAACCACCGTTTATAGATGTAACGACTTCACGCGAAGAGTATGTTTATGTAGAGAAAGACGGGCTTTTTGACCGTCGTATTACCCGTATGCGTCCAGGAACGGTAGGTATTTGTGCTTCAATACAACATAAGTATGGTATAGATGCCATCCCGCATGTTTTGTGTGGAGGATTTACCAGAGAAGAGACCGAGTATTTATTGGTTGATTGTCATTATTTAGGAATTGATAATTTGGTTGCTCTTCGTGGAGACCCGATGAAAGGGGAGAAATATTTTGAGCCCACTAAAGGAGGAAATGCTTTTGCCGTTGATTTGGTAAAACAAATCAAAGCGATGAATGCCGGAAAGTTTTTACACGATACTTTGCCTATGCAGAGTGCGCCTGACTTTTGTGTGGGTGTGGCAGGCTATCCTGAAAAACATATTGAAGCGCCGAGCTTGGAAGCCGATTTAAAACGATTGAAGGAAAAAGTAGATGCCGGAGCCGATTATGTGGTAACACAGATGTTTTTTGATAACCAACGTTTTTTCAGGTTTGTCGAAGCGGCACGGGCAATAGGGATTACTGTTCCGATCATTCCTGGAATCAAGCCTGTGGCGGTAAAACGCCATTTGCAGTTGTTGCCACAAATTTTTTGGTTGGATATGCCTGAAAATTTAATTCATGCTATCGAGAATGCCAAAGACAATGCGGCAGTACGTCAAATAGGAGTGGAATTTGCTGTCCAACAATCCAAAGAATTAATCGAATTTGGCGTGCCATTTTTACATTATTATTCTATGGGAAAATCCGATAATATTCAACAGATTGCCAGTCAGCTTTTTTAGGATTTTCTAACATTCTTTTCAGTAACAGCCGACAGATTTTTAAAATCTGTCGGCTGTTGTTTTTATAATCATTTAGTAATTTCCCTAAACACGGCTTCCAGATTTTTATTCTTCTGATTGAGTTGTAATGTTTTTAATCCATTCGCATTCGCAAAATCAAAAACGACAGGACGCATATCTTTATCGGCTTTGAAGGTTAATTCCCAAGTCATGTCGTGCGTGTTTTTATAGGAAATCAGATTTTCGATTTTGGCTATAGCCTGCTCTTCAATTTGATAATCAAATTCTACTTCAATTATTTGTTCCTTGTCTTCCGTGATTAGATTGTCCAGTTTTTTGTCGGCAACCAGTTGTCCTTTGTTGATGATGATTATGCGGTCGCAAATCGCTTCTACTTCCTGCATGATGTGAGTTGAAAGAAATACCGTTTTGTCTTTTCCGACGTTTTTAATAACGTTTCGAATCTCCATCAATTGATTCGGGTCTAAACCTGTTGTGGGCTCATCCAGAATCAGTACTTCAGGATCATGTAATAAGGCGCTGGCTAGCCCTACACGTTGGCGGTAGCCTTTAGATAATTGTCCGATTTTTTTGTGGCTTTCGCTACTCAAACCCGTTAGTTGAATCACTTCTTCAATTCTGGATTTAGAAACTTTATAGATATCCGCATTAAAGGCCAAATATTCCCGAACGTATAAATCCAAATACAGCGGATTGTGTTCCGGCAAATAGCCAATAGCCAGTTGTACGGCTTTGGGTTGGGTGTTTACATCATGCCCGTTTACGATGGCTGTACCTTCATCAGCATGAATGTAAGTGGTTAATATTTTCATCAAAGTTGATTTTCCGGCTCCATTTGGGCCTAGAAAACCTACAATTTCTCCTTTGTTAATAGAAAATGAGATGTTGTCTAATGCCTTTTGGGCACCATAACTTTTAGAGATGTTATTTACTACTATTGACATGCTGTTTTGTTTGTTACAAAAGTAAATAGAAAAACAACTTTGGCGCTATAAAGAACAAAAAATATATGATAAGATTCACGGTTTTAAGTGTATCTGTTTTAGTTATAATTAATTGAAGTCTGAAAGTAAATATTTTTTTATTGTATAAAAGTGCTAATTTTTTTTGCGTAGCTTAAAATTATTTATACATTTGCAAAGAATTTAAAAAATACAATTCAAAGATGTCTAATAACCGTTTTTATTTTAGCAACACTTTTTACTTCTTTTTTAGGAAGTAAGGGATTGTGCTATGGTTATTTGAAGAACAAGAAACAAATAAAAATAATATACAATCCTGATGAAAATCAGGATTTTTTTTTGACTAAATGGGGACTAAAATTGCGATACAAGGTATAAAAGGCTCTTTTCACCATCAGGTGGCACAAGAATACTATGGTAAGGATGTGGAAGTAGACGAATGTTTGTCTTTTGAAGAGTTAGTTGATAGTTTGATGTCTGGTAAATCTAATCAGGCGGTTATGGCTATAGAGAATTCTATTGCAGGACCAATTATTCCTAATTATGCGTTGATAGACAAGAATAATTTACACATTATAGGGGAGCATTATTTACGTATCCATCAAAATTTGATGGCCTTAAGAGGACAGAAAATTGAAGATATCGCAGAGGTTCATTCGCATCCGATGGCTTTATTGCAATGTATGGATTTCTTGAAGCAATATCCGCACATTAAAATAGTTGAAGATAAAGATACGGCAGAAACAGCCCGAAGAATACAGGAGAAACAAATAAAAGGGATTGCCGCCATAGCGAGCAAGACGGCTTCTGAAATGTATGATTTGGAAATTCTGGCGCCTGAAATTCAAACGATTAAAAATAACATGACCCGTTTTGTTATTATTAAAAAAGAGAATTCATTTGTGCCGGAAAATGAAATAAACAGGGCGTCTTTGAAATTTGAATTGGATCATAAGCGCGGAAGTTTGGCTGCGGTTTTGAATGTAATGAGTGATTGTAAGTTGAATTTGACCAAAATCCAATCCTTGCCAAAAATTGAAACACCTTGGAGATATTCTTTCTTTGTGGATGTTACTTTTGAAAAGTACGAGGATTTTGCTAAAGCCAAAACGCTTTTAGAAATAATGGCAGAGTATTTTAAAATACTGGGAGAATATACCAATACTAAACCCAGTTTTTAGCAATACAATTGAAAATCGAAAGTCGAAAGAATTTTAAAATATAAAAATGATTACAACAGCGAAACGTCTGGATATAATTGAAGAATACTATTTTTCCTCAAAATTGAGAGAAGTGAGGCAACTGGCTTCTGAAGGAAAACCAATCATTAATATGGGAATTGGTAGTCCGGATTTGAGTCCGTCACAGGCTGTGATTAATGCGGTGGTTTTGGCAATGCAGGATGAAAATGCGAACCAATACCAAAGTTATCAAGGTTTGCCGGAATTGAGAAAAAGTATGGCCGATTTTTATCAAAACAATTTCAATGTTGCGTTGAATCCTGCTACGGAGATTTTACCCTTGATAGGTTCCAAAGAAGGGATTATGCATATCTCGATGGCTTTTTTGAATGAAGGGGATCAGGTTTTAATTCCAAATCCAGGCTATCCAACCTATACTTCGGTAACGAATTTAGTAGGAGCAGTGCCTGTTTATTATGATTTGAAAGAAGTAAATAATTGGGAACCGGATTTTGAAGCTTTAGAAAAATTAGATTTGTCTAAAGTGAAATTGATGTGGATAGGCTATCCTCATATGCCAACAGGGGCAAGAGGAAGTTTACAGTTATTTGAAAAATTAGTGGCTTTCGCCAAAAAACACAACATTTTGTTGGTCAACGACAATCCGTATAGTTTTGTTTTGAATGATACACCAATGAGTTTGTTGCAGGTGGAAGGAGCGAAAGAAGTGGCTTTAGAGTTGAATTCGCTGAGTAAAACGTTCAACATGGCAGGTTGGAGAGTTGGGATGGTGTTAGGAAATGCGGCTTGTATTGATGCGGTTCTGAAAGTGAAAAGTAATATGGATAGCGGTATGTTCTTCGGAATTCAAAAAGGAGCTATTGAAGCATTGAAAAGTGACCAGTCTTGGTTTGACTCGATGAATGCCATTTATAAAAAACGAAGAGTGCTTACGGAACAATTGGCTGAAAAGTTAGGTTGTAAAGTATATAAAGAAGGAGTAGGACTATTTGTTTGGGCTAAATTGCCTGAAGGAATAACATCGGCAGAGGATTTTATTGATACGATATTGTACGAAAAATCGATTTTCATTACGCCGGGAACCATTTTTGGAAGCAACGGAGAAGGATATGTACGATTTGCACTTTGTGTAAAAGAGGAAAAAGTACAAGAAGCAATAGATAGGTTTTAATTTAAAATTGTCGTTAGTTTTTGTAATTGAAATTAAACAAAATGAAAGTATACGTAATAGGGATAGGATTAATAGGAGGTTCAATGGTTTTGGACATTAAAGCACTGTACCCGGAAGCGACTATTTACGGAATCGACAGTAACGAAAGTCATTTGCAACAAGCAATTGATTTGGGAGTAGTTGATGCGGCTGCGACTTTTGATGACTTAATTGATGCCGACTTTGTGATTGTTTCTGTTCCGGTAGATGTTGCGCTGACTGTTTTACCAAAAGTTTTGGATGTTATCGGGGAAAATACGATTGTATTTGAAGTAGGTTCAACCAAAACACCCATTTGTGAAGTGGTTGCGAATCATCCGAAAAGAAGAAATTTTATTGCCACACACCCTATTGCAGGGACAGAATTTTCTGGTCCTTCGGCAGCAATCAAAGGTTTGTTTAAAGGAAAAACGAATATTATTTGTGAAGTAGAGAAAACGACTTTTAAATTACAGGAAAAAGCATTGGATCTTTTCAAAGCCATCGGAATGAGAATCCGTTATATGGATCCGAAATCACATGATAAGCATATTGCTTATGTGTCGCACTTATCCCATATCAGTTCGTTTATGTTGGGGAAAACCGTAATCAACAAAGAGAAAGACGAACAGGATATATTTGATATGGCGGGAAGTGGGTTTGAAAGTACCGTTCGTTTGGCTAAAAGTTCTCCTGCGATGTGGACACCTATTTTTAAACAAAATAAAAATCAGGTAATCGAGAGCTTGGAGGAGTATATTTCAAATCTCACTCAATTCAAAGAGTTATTGGCTAAAGATGATTACGAGGCTATTTTTGAAGAAATGCACAGTGTCAATAAAATAAAAGAAATATTAAACGGAATAAGCGTTAAAAAATAAAGTAAATAGAAGAATAATAACAACACATAATTAAAAGAAATAAATAATTAAAAAGATGGAAAACAAGAAAGAAATGAGAAATTGGTTGGATGCTTTCAATTTAAATCATCCATTTGTGATAGCAGGACCTTGTAGTGCTGAAACAGAAGAGCAAGTATTGAAAATTGCTCATGAATTGAAAGATTCTGATGTAAGTGTTTTTAGAGCTGGAATCTGGAAACCAAGAACCCGTCCGGGAGGATTTGAAGGAATTGGAGAAATAGGATTAAAATGGCTGAAAAAAGCTAAGGAAGAAACAGGATTGCTAATGGGAACTGAGGTAGCTACTGCTGCACACTGTAAATTAGCATTAGAATATGATATCGATGTTTTATGGGTTGGAGCCCGTACTACTGCAAACCCGTTTGCAGTTCAAGAGATTGCTGATACATTGGCAGGAACTGATAAAATCGTTTTGGTTAAAAATCCTGTAAACCCGGATATGGCTTTATGGTTAGGTGGTGTAGAGCGTTTATACATGGCCGGAATCAAAAACTTAGGAGTGATTCACAGAGGTTTTTCTACTTACGAAAAAACAAAATACAGAAACATTCCAGAGTGGCAAATCGCTATCGAATTGCAAAATAAATTCCCTGATTTACCATTGATCATCGATCCATCTCATATCACAGGAAATCGTAACATGATTCTTGAAGTAACTCAGGAAGCTTTAGATTTGAACTATGACGGTATGATTATCGAAACGCACAACGATCCGGATAATGCTTGGTCAGATGCTGCTCAACAAGTAACTCCTGCTGCTTTGAAACAAATCTTGAAAGACTTGAAAATTAGAAAAGTAAGTGGTGATACTGCTGATTTCGAACAAAAAATGACGAAATTAAGAGCTAACATCGATGTTTTGGATGCTAATTTATTGGATTTGTTAGGAAAACGTATGAAAGTAGCTGACGAAATTGGTCAAGTGAAAAAAGACAACAACGTGGCCGTTTTGCAAAGCAATCGTTGGAATGAAATCCAAGAGAAAATGATTGCTGAAGGGGGTAAAAAAGGATTGTCAGAAGAATTTATCGTAAAATTATTCAAAGACATTCATCAAGAAAGTATCGAACACCAAGAAAAAATTATCAACGGATAGTTAATTTTTGAAATAGTAAGAATCCCTTTGACTGTATAAAAGTTGAAGGGATTTTTTTATTTTTATCCTATGGTAAAAACTTCATGCTTTAAACTTTAAAGCTGAAACAAAATTTTATCTTTGCAGCATGACAGGAATCGTTTATAAATCTACAGGCAGCTGGTACACTGTAAAATCTGATAGTGGTGATTTTATAGAGTGTAGAATGAAAGGGAAGTTCAGGATGAAAGGTATCAAGAGTACCAATCCTATTGCTGTGGGAGATATTGTAGATTATGAACTCGAAGAAAGTTCGGATGCGGTTACAGGGACCATTCATAAAATTCATGACAGGAAGAATTATATTGTTCGTAAATCGGTGAATTTATCCAAGCAATTGCATATTATTGCGTCGAATATTGATCAGGTTTTTTTATTGATTACCATCAATAATCCGCCAACTACTACCAGTTTTATCGATCGTTTTTTGGTGACTGCCGAAGCTTACGGAATAGAGACCGTGTTGGTTTTTAATAAAATCGATACTTTAGACGAGGAGACTTTAGACGAACAGCTGTATTTGCAACACATCTATCAGGAAATTGGGTATAAATGTTTGCGAATTTCTTCTACCGAAGGTAAAGGAATTGCGCCGTTGAAAGAGATGATGATAGGTAAAGTCAGTATGTTTTCAGGGCATTCCGGCGTTGGGAAGTCAACATTGGTTAATGCATTGGAACCTTCCTTGCATCTGAAAACAAAAGGAATTTCTGAACAAAGCAAGCAGGGGCAACATACGACTACTTTTGCCGAAATGTATGATTTGTCTTTCGGAGCCCGCATTATCGATACGCCTGGTATTAAGGGTTTTGGAATCGTAGATATGGCGCCGGCCGAAATAAGCGGGTATTTTCCGGAGTTTTTTAAACTCAAAGACCAATGTAAGTTTAATAATTGTTTGCATAAAGAGGAACCGCATTGTGCCATCAAGGCAGCTTTAGAAAAGGATGAAATTGCGTGGTCCCGATATAGAAGTTATCTCAGTATCCTGGAAGGGGATGACGAACATTATCGTACCGATTCTTACGATGAGGATCGAAAAGCCAGTGATAAATCCAGAGAATAAATATCCGTTTCTGAAATCCTAAAGTTAAGAATGAGAACAGTTATTCAAAGAGTTGCGGAAGCTTCTGTTGCCGTAGATAATAAAATCGTAGCGGAAATTAAAAAAGGCTTATTGGTTTTAATAGGGATTGAAGATGGCGATAATCAGGAAGATATTGATTGGCTGACCTCTAAAATAGCTAATATCCGTATTTTTAATGATGAGAATGATGTTATGAATTTGTCAGTTCAGGATGTCAATGGTGATGTCATTGTTGTTTCTCAATTTACACTTCACGCCTCAACTAAAAAAGGGAATCGTCCTTCTTATATCAAAGCCTCAAAACCTGAAATTGCAATTCCCCTTTATGAAAATTTTGTACAGCAATTGGAAAAGCAAATAAATAAAAAAGTACAAACCGGTATTTTTGGTGCTGATATGAAAGTCAGTCTTTTAAATGACGGACCGGTTACTATTATAATTGATTCTAAAAATAAAGAATAATGAACTTAAAAAATTCCCAACTAGAAGTAGATACTTGGATCAAAGAACACGGCGTACGTTATTTTAATGAATTGACCAATATGGCGCAACTTACTGAGGAAGTAGGAGAGGTTGCCCGAATTATAGCCCGCCGTTACGGAGAACAATCCGAAAAAGAAAGTGACAAAAACAAAGACTTGGGTGAGGAATTGGCCGATGTGGTTTTTGTGGTATTGTGTCTGGCGAATCAAACCGGAATCGATTTGCAAGCTGCTTTCGATAAGAAAATGGATTTGAAATCGGTTAGGGATAAAGACCGACACAAAAACAACGATAAACTGAAATAATTGTGAATTGTAAATTATGAATTGTGGCAGAGGAGTAGTAAATTGCGCCCCTGAATTATGTAATCTATAATTCACAATTCATAACTCATAACTAAAATAATGAATTTACTGTTACAAACTACGCATTCCAATTTAAACGCTCAAATAGCCATTACAGGTTCAAAAAGTGAAACCAACAGATTGTTGTTGTTGAAAGCTTTGTTTCCTAATATCACGTTGGGGAACACTTCAAATTCAGACGATAGTGAAGTAATGGAAAAAGCATTAAAAGGGAATGACGTAATTGTGGATATTCATCATGCCGGTACTGCCATGCGTTTTTTAACAGCTTTTTTTGCGGTTAATGAAGGTCGTGAAGTTGTTTTGACGGGTTCGCAAAGAATGCAGGAGCGCCCTATAAAAGTATTGGTTGAAGCGTTACGTCAATTGGGAGCTCAAATCAGTTATGAAAAAGAAGAAGGCTATCCGCCAATCCGTATCAAAGGACAAAAAATTACAGCTTCAAAAGTTTCTATTCCTGCTAATGTAAGCAGTCAATATATTTCGGCATTGTCATTGGTAGCGCCAAAATTAGAGAATGGTATCGAAATCACTTTAGTCGGTGATATTACTTCGGTTCCTTATATAAAAATGACCTTAGCCTTGTTGAATGATTTAGATATTCAGACTAGTTTTGAAGGCAATGTAATACGGGTTTATCCAAAACAGCAAGTAGAATCTAAAGTGATGACCGTTGAGTCTGACTGGAGTTCTGCTTCTTATTTTTTCAGTTTAGTGGCACTGGCTGATACCGCTTCAATAGCATTAACAAGTTACAAAGAAAATAGTTTACAGGGAGATTCTGCTTTGGTTGAAATCTACAAACAAATGGGAGTGAATTCCCGTTTTGAAAACAATACGTTGATTCTTGAGAAACAAGCCGATTTTAAATTCGAAACAGTAAATTTTGATTTAAATAATACTCCGGACATTGCACAAACCATTGTGGTTACCTGTTTCGGTTTGGGAATAGGCTGTCATTTGACCGGTCTTCATACCTTGAAAATTAAAGAAACAGACAGGCTGGAGGCATTGCGAATCGAAATGACAAAATTAGGGGCAAATATATCCGTAACGAATGACAGCCTAACCTTGGTTGCAACAGAGAAAATCAATCCTAATATTACCATTGCCACTTATAATGATCACCGAATGGCTATGGCATTTGCACCGTTAGCCTTAAAAGTCCCAATAATTATCGAAAATGCCGAAGTGGTGTCTAAATCATACCCGGATTTTTGGGCTGATATGAAAAAATTAGGGTTTAATGAATCGGAATTATAATTCTAAATAGTCCTGTTTTCAGTGTCTAACCGTTGTTAATTGGTTGCTTTGCAACTTTGTAACTAAATTAAACAGCAAAACACTTGACAACGCCTGTTCCACAATCGTATATTTGCAGCTTAAATAAAAAAACTACATGAAATTATCACATTTTCAATTCAATTTACCAAAAGAACTTCTTGCAGAATTCCCAGCCGAAAACAGAGATGAGTCACGCCTAATGGTTATTGATCGTAAGAAACAAACCATTGAACACAGAATGTTTAAAGATGTTATCGATTATTTTGACGATGGGGATGTATTAATTTTAAATAATACCAAAGTTTTTCCGGCACGTTTATACGGGAATAAGGAAAAAACAGGAGCAAGAATTGAAGTTTTTTTGCTAAGAGAATTGAATGCAGAACAACGTTTGTGGGATGTTTTGGTAGATCCGGCGCGTAAAATCAGAATCGGGAACAAATTGTATTTTGGGGATGATGATTCATTAGTAGCTGAGGTTATCGATAATACTACTTCCCGCGGAAGAACCTTGCGCTTCCTTTATGATGGGTCTTATGAAGAATTCAGAAATAAATTGACCGAATTGGGAGAGACCCCAATTCCTAAATACATCAACAGAGAGGTAACTCCTGAAGATGCGGAACGTTACCAAACAATTTATGCCAAAGAAGAAGGAGCTGTAGCGGCACCAACTGCCGGCTTGCATTTCTCAAAACATTTGTTGAAAAGATTAGAAATTAAAGGAGTGAAATTTGCCGAAGTAACATTGCATGTTGGTTTGGGAACTTTTAATCCGGTTGAGGTGGAAGATTTGTCTAAACATAAAATGGATTCTGAGGAATTAAAAATTACTCAGGAAGCCTGTGATATTGTTAATGAGGCAAAAGGAAAGAAAAAACGTATTTGCGCAGTTGGAACGACTTCTATGCGTGCTATTGAAAGTTCCGTTTCATCACAAAATACACTAAATCCATTTGACGGATGGACAAATAAATTTATTTTTCCTCCTCATGATTTTAGTGTGGCGACTTGTATGATTACCAATTTTCATACACCAAAATCAACTTTGTTAATGATGATTTCTGCGTTTTGTGGGCATGATTTAATGAAGAAAGCGTATGAAGAAGCAATCAAAGAAGGATACAAATTCTACTCTTATGGTGATGCAATGTTAATCATCTAAATAAAATAATAGATTAATCCACGAATCTCGTCAGTAATGGCGAGATTTTTTTTTATTTGAAAAAGAGAATAAAGCAATGTTGATCGTGGATCTATTTGTCTGTCTAATAGTGGATGTTCACTCTTTTGCAAGAAAATAATAATGCCTATTTTTACCAATCAAAACCCAAACGATGACTTTTAAAAACACTAAAGTATTTGCGCAAGAACTCGATTCCCAGGATCCGTTGGGGAAATATAGGGACGAATTTATTTTTCCACAAGTAAATGGAAAACGAGTCATTTATTTTACCGGAAATTCATTGGGATTACAGCCCAAACGGGCTAAAACCTATGTGGACGAGATCATGAATGATTGGGCCAATTTGGCGGTAGAAGGACATTTTTATGCTCAAAAACCTTGGTGGGATTATCAGGAACGTTTTGCTGAACCGTTGAGTAAAATTGTTGGGGCATTACCTTCCGAGGTAACCGTGATGAATACCTTGACGGTAAATCTTCATTTGTTGATGGTGTCGTTTTATAGACCGACCCCAAAAAGATATAAGATTATCTGTGAAGAAAAAGCCTTTCCATCAGATCAATATATGTTTCAGAGTCAGGTACAGTTTCATGGCTATAAACCGGAAGGGGCTATTATTGAAGTTAAAAAAAGACCAGGAGAACACTGCATCAGATTGGAAGATGTTTTGGAGACTATTGAAGAAGTAGGTGAGGAACTGGCTTTGGTTTTAATTGGCGGTGTTAATTATTATACCGGGCAGGTTTTTGATATGAAAACCATCACCGAAGCAGGCCATAAAGTTGGGGCAAAAGTAGGCTGGGATTTGGCACATGCTGCCGGAAATATAAAGCTGGAACTTCACGATTGGAACGTTGATTTTGCTGCTTGGTGCAGTTATAAATATATGAATTCGGGTCCGGGAAATGCTTCCGGATGTTTTATTCATGAAAAGCATCATGCCGATGCTGATTTGCCACGGTTTGCCGGTTGGTGGGGACACAACAAAGAACGCCGCTTCAAGATGGAAGAAACCTTCGACCCTATTCAGGGAGCCGATGGTTGGCAAATCAGTAATTTACCGGTACTTTCTTTGGCGCCCTATTTGGCTTCGGTAGAAATGTTTGCCGAAATAGGAATGGACGCGTTGATAGCAAAACGGAATAAAATCACATCTTATTTAGAATTCATTCTCCACGAAATAGACAAAGAAGTCAGTAGCAGTTTTGAAATTATTACACCTTCCAATCCTTCCGAGAGAGGTTGTCAATTATCTGTTTTTCTTCATGGTGAAGGTCGAAGTCTGTTTGATTATCTGATGAAAAATGGTGTGATAACCGATTGGCGTGAACCCAATGTTATCCGTTTGGCACCTGTTCCCTTGTATTGTTCTTTTGAGGATATGTACAATTTTGGTCAAATTTTGAAATCGGGGATAATTAAGTAAGTTCCTCAAACCCTAATTAGTAATATTTAGCATCTGTAATTGGAATTTCTTCAGAATGAAAAAAAGTATAAAAGTCATTTTAGTATTACTGGGTTCAGTGGTGATTTTAGTAATGGCCTCATTTACTTACGGTTGGTATTTAAAACCAAAATACGAAGGAAAAGTTGAACTCAAAAATATTCAAGAAAATACCACAGTTTATTTTGATGAATTTGGAGTGCCGCATATTTATGCTGCCACTTCAAAAGACGCAATGGAGGTTTTAGGTTATGTACATGCCCAAGATCGGTTGTGGCAAATGGAGTTGTTGCGCCGTATCGCTCCAGGAAGATTATCTGAAATTTTTGGTTCGGTCGCATTAAAGAGTGATCTGTTTTTTTCTGGAATAGGTATTGACGAAGCTGCTGACAAAACCATTGCCGTTTTAGATAAGAAAAGTAAACACTATCAATTGGCGATGGCCTACCTTGACGGGATCAATCAATATATGGACAATGCTCCGACACCTTTGGAGTTTCAAATATTGGGAGTGAAAAAAGAAAAATTTACCCTTAAAGATGTCTATAATATTTTCGGATACATGTCTTTTAGTTTTGCAATGGCGCAAAAAACAGACCCGTTATTGACTGATATTAGAGATAAATACGGTGTGGATTATCTAAAAGATTTGGGTGTTGTTGGTTCTTTTAGTCCAACCAAAATAAAAGAATCAAAAAAAATTTCCGGTCAGTATTCGGCCATTTCACAATCTATTGCTGCCATTTTGGAACAATCACCAATTGCACCTTTTGTAGGGAGCAACAGTTGGGTTGTTGCTCCGAAAAAAACCAAAAACGGAAAAGTCATTTTTGCCAATGATCCGCATATCGGGTTTTCTCAGCCCGGGACTTGGTATGAAGCGCATCTGGTAACGCCCGATTTTGAGTTGTATGGGAGTTATTTGGCAGGGGCTCCTTTCCCGTTATTGGGACACAATCGTGATTATGCGTATGGTTTAACCATGTTTGAAAATGATGATGTAGACTTTTATTTGGAAGAAAATAAGAAAGGGAATGCTGATTTATACAAAACTCCGAATGGATTTGAGAGTTATATAATCAAAAAGAAAACAATAAAAGTGAAAGATACAGCCAATGTAGTGCAAACGGAAAAAGTAAGCCGTCACGGACCACTCGTAAATAATTTGGTTGAGGGGTTGACTACTTCAAAACCGGTGGCCATGTCTTGGATATATACGCAACAACCCAATAAAATCCTGGAAGCAGTTTATATACTTTCCCATTCTAAAAAGATAAATGATTTTCAACATGGGGCTGCGATGATTGCAGCACCGGGATTGAATATTATGTATGGAGATGCAAAAGGAAATGTTGTCTGGTGGGCTACGGGGAAATTATACAAACACAATCCGGAAGTAAATCCTAATTTCATTTTGGATGGAACAACGGGGAAAGATGATATAATTGAATATTTAGATTTTTCTAAAAATCCTTCTACTGTAAATCCAAAGAGCGATTATGTTTTTTCGGCCAATAGCCAGCCAAAGGCGATTGACGGTTTTTTATATCCGGGATATTACCTGCCGGAAGACAGGGCTAACAGAATTACACAATTGTTAGAGGGTAAATCTCGATGGGACAAAGAAGCGGTCAGTACAATGATTGTGGATAATACTTCGACGGTTGCTGTAGACCTGGTAGAAAAATTGATTTTAAATCTTAATTTGAATTCGCTTTCTGAAACAGAAAAAGAATCGGTTGGGGTCTTGAAATCTTGGAAAGGAACCACTAATCTAAATGATGTTGCGCCGACAATTTATAATAAATGGATTTATTTTTATCTAAAAAATACCTTTGAAGATGAATTGGGAACATCAGGTTTTAAGCGCTTTTTAGAAACACATTTGATGAAACAAATTCTAGCCAAACAAATTGATAACAAGAATTCGTTATGGTGGGATAATATTACTACTAAAAACAGAATAGAATCCAGAAAGGAGATCCTGGTACAATCATTTAAAGAAGCTGTTTTGTCATTACAAAAACAGTTAGGAAATTCGGTGTCTGATTGGACATGGGATAAAGTACATGTGGTAGAGTACCAACATCCGTTAGGGAGTGTAAAAGCATTGAGGAAGTTGTTTAATGTAGGTCCTTTTGCTGTTTCAGGTTCTAATGAAGTGATTAATAATCAATTTTTTGATTATTCAGAGAATGAAAAATATATTATAAAAGGAGGTCCTTCAACACGAAGAATTGTTGATTTTTCAGATATTGAGAATGGCTTAAGTATTTTGCCAACGGGACAATCCGGGAATTTTCTAAGTCCACATTACAGCGATCAGGCCAAAATGTATAATGAAGGAAAGTTTAGGAAAATGAAACTCAATAAGAAAGAAATTGTTAAAACTTCAACGAAATTGATTTTTATTCCAAGTAAAAACTAGTGCTTTTTAAACTTCTTAAAATAATAAATCAGTAATTTTGCCTAACTTTTATAAAAAATAAATGCAGCAACCAAAAAAGATAGCCATTGTAGGTTCGGGATTAGTCGGATCATTATTGGCTATTTACTTACGCAAAGCAGGACATACGGTTCATATCTATGATAGAAGTCCGGATATCAGGAAAATACAGTTTTCGGGACGTTCCATCAATTTAGCGATGTCAAATCGTGGTTGGAAAGCTTTGGATGGGGTTGGTGTAGGGGATGCAGTGCGTGAAATCGCAATTCCTATGGATAAAAGAGCCATTCATTTGGTGGATAAACTCAATTTTCAGAATTACGGACAGGAAGGCGAAAGCATTTACTCGATTTCAAGAGGAACTTTAAATCGGAAAATGATTGATTTGGCGGAAGAGGCAGGAGCTACATTTTTCTTTGAACAAAAAATTTGGGATGTTACTTTAAAAGACGCGACTTTACATATTGGTGAAACAGAAAGAGGGGAGTGGGAAGAAAAAAAATACGATATGGTATTTGGTGCCGATGGTGCTTTCTCCAGAATCCGTCACCGAATGCAGCGCCAAAGTATGTTCAATTATTCACAGGAGTTTTTGAATATTGGTTACAAAGAATTGAATATACCCGCCAATTCGGATGCTTCCCATACATTAGATAAACATTCTTTTCATATTTGGCCGCGTGGCGAATACATGTTGATTGCATTGCCTAATTTAGATGGAAGTTTTACCTGTACTTTGTTTATGCCTTTTGAAGGGGAAAATTCTTTCGACTCATTAAAAGAAAGAAAAGATGTAGAAGCTTTTTTTGAGAAAAATTTCCCTGATTCGATTGAAGTTATTCCCAATCTTGCTGAAGACTTTTTCAAAAATCCTACCAGTACTTTGGTGACGATGAAATGTTTTCCTTGGACGTATGAAGATAAAATTGCTTTAATCGGGGATGCCTGTCATGCCATTGTGCCTTTTTACGGTCAAGGGATGAATGCCGGTTTTGAAGATATTTCGGTACTTTACGAAATGATGCTAAAGTATGGAGATGATTGGGGGGCAGTTTTCTCTGAATACCAAAAGTCACGAAAACCCAATGCTGATGCCATCGCGGAATTATCGTATCGTAATTTTATGGAAATGAGTTCCAAAACGGCGGATGATAAATTTCTTTTGCAAAAGAAAATAGAAAAATGGTTTTCAGAAAAACATCCGGATAAATGGATTCCTCTGTATAGTCGTGTTACTTTTAGTGATAGGCCTTATACAGAAGCTTTGGCTTTGGGAGATTTTCAAAATGCTATTATGGAACAGGTTTTGCAAATAGAAAATATTGAAGAAATTTGGAATAGCGAATTCGTTGAAAATAAAATATTGGCTTTATTGGAGTAAGCCTGTCTTGCTCCAATAAAGTCCGTTTTCTTTATAAAAATTACTTTTTTAGGATTTTTGATAAAATTCCAAAAGCTGCTCTGATGAAAGTCGCACTCGTTAAAGCTTTTAAAACAGATTTACCAACAACTTCAGTAGCACTTGGCTCTTGACTTGTTCTTCGATTATTTGTTTTTTGTTCTGCTTCTTTCTGTTCTTGTTCAGCAGTAGCTGTTTCTATTTAGCTTATTTTTTTTGTCGAGTATTTCATAGGCGCTTTCACGATCAAGGAGTCCACGGTATTTTTTTACTAACTTCGAATTGGCATTGATTTCCTGAATTTCATTTTCGGTCAAAACATCCATTCTGCTTATTGGGGTCCTCATCATCGTGACCACTAAAGGAGTTTGGATTCCTTTTTCATTCAAAGCCGTAACCAGGGCTTCTCCGATACCCAGACTGGTCAAAACCCCACTGGGAACGTCGATCGGGTTTTGGGTAATAAAGTAAATTCCGATTCCTTTGGAACGAATTAGTTTTACAATGGTTTCAATCTGGTCCAGTAATGCCTTGTTGGCTTCATTGAAAATTAAATGTGCTTCATCTATAATGATAACCAATTCAGGTTGATTTACATCTCCTTTTTCTGGCATCTATTGGTATATTTCGGCAAGCAAACTCAACATGAAAGTAGAGAATAGTTTAGGTTTGTCTTGGATGTCGGTTAGGCGAAGTATGTTAACGTATCCTTTTCCGTTTTCATCAATTCGTATTAAATCATCTATTTCAAATGATTTTTCACCAAAGAACAATTCGGCTCCCTGTTGTTCTAATTCGATTATCTTTCTACGAATTATGCCAGTTGTTGAAGAGGAAATCTTTCATATGATTCTGTTATCTCGTCTTTTCCTTCTTCGGTGGTGTAGTTAATTACTTTTTTATGTCTTTAAGGTCTAATAAAGGCATATTGTGATCGTCACAATATTTGAAAATAACAGCCATGACACTACCCTGAGTTTCGTTTAAATCGAGAATTTTGGAAAATAGAACAGGGCCAAACTCTGAAACAGTGGCACATAAACGAACTCCGTTTTTGTTCTGATAATGTTATTAGTTCTACCGTGAGCATGCTGTTTGGTATAGGATGTTTTTTTTGGCGCGTCGTTCTTTTATGGATGATTTTTCCTCTTCTTCTTGTGCAATTCCACTAAAATTTCCTTTGATGTCCATCTTTAGGACCGAAATTCCGAAAGGCGACAATTGTTCCGATAAAACCTGAATGGTTTTGGTCTTTCCGGTACCGATGACACTGGCAATCAATCCATGACGATTTAACGTTTTTAAAGGAATCTTTATAGGGGTATTTTCCAATTGCTTCATTATCAATCATTGAGTCTCTTAGAATCAGACTTTTGCCCTTGCAATCATATCCGTTTTCAATCAGATTTGAAAAGCTTTCGATTCTATTTTTCATGGTGTTATGGTTAAATCAAAGTAGTTGTTGTATTTTTTTAAAAAATAGGTATTTAAAAAATTAGCTGCAATTTTAACTTAATTTTATTAGAAAAAACGAAAAAAAAAAATTAATCGGAGAGTGCATTTTTGTTGATAGATTCTTTTAAAAACGAGGAAATTAATATTTTTTTATTTTAAAAGTGGCAATATAGTCGTTGATATTTGTCAAAATCAATTTTTTTTAAGAGAATTAATTTCATTATCAATAAAATTAACGTGAATTTAAAGAAAAAAAAATTTTTTTATTTCAACTAAACATATAAATTTGCTCCACTACAAGTTTATTACAACTAAAAAAAATTATTTAAAACTATTAAAATTAAAAAAATGGCAAACGTTAAAAAAGAAAGCAGTTCAAACGGAGGAGGAATGGTTTCGGGAATTATTATTTTATTATGTGTTTTTGTTGGGATTATGATCTGGAAATTTATAATGGGTTCACCAGAGAATTTTGAAGGAGGGAATCCTGAAACTGGACATCCAATAAACACTTTAGGGCAAGTATATAAAGGAGGATTTATAGTGCCAGTATTGTTAGGTATGTTATTAATGGTTATTGTTTTCTCTATTGAAAGATTTTTCGTGATTTCTAAAGCAGCTGGAAAAGGTAAATTGGATCAGTTTATGAAAAATGTACAAACTAGCATCAAAGGTGGTCATATCGATGAAGCTATTGCTTTGTGTGATAAACAACAAGGTTCTGTTGCAAATGCTATTAAATCAGCATTAGTGAAATATCAAGATGTTAAAAAAGAAGGATTTAACAGTGAAGAGGCTTCAGAGACTATTCATAAAGAAATTGAAGAAGTAACGTCACTTGAAATGCCAATGTTGGAGAAAAACATGACAATTATTTCGTCTTTGGTTTCTTTAGGGACACTTGGAGGATTATTAGGAACTGTATCTGGTATGATTAAAGCGTTTGGTGCATTGGCTTCAGCAGGAACTCCTGATCAAGCGGCTCTTGCAACAGGTATTTCTGAGGCACTTATCAATACAGCAACAGGTATCTCTACTTCAATTTTAGCAATCGTTGCTTATAACTTCTTTACTTCAAAAATTGATGATTTAACGTATTCAATTGATGAGGCTGGTACTACAATTGTAAATACTTACAGACACTTCAGAGGAAGTTTGAGACAATAATAATTTTTGATATAGTTTTTTTTATATCAAAATAAAAAATAAAAAGAATGGCTAAAATAAAAATGAAAAAAAAGTCAACATCTACTGATATGACTGCTATGTGTGATGTTGCGTTCCTTTTGCTTACGTTCTTTATTTTGACAGCTACCGCTAAAGTTCCTGAGCCTTTGCCAGTGGATACTCCAGCTTCTACAGTTCAGACTAAATTGCCTGATGCTGATTTGGCTACATTGACTGTGGGGAAAGGAAAAGTATTTTTTGACTTAAAAGGAAGAGAAGTTCGTGTGAAAACCCTTGAGTTAATGGGGGAGAAATACAATGTGACTTTTTCAGATGATGAAAAAAAGAAATTTGCTTTGATGGATGGTTTTGGAGTTCCAATTCTTAATCTAAAACAGATTATAGCGATGAAGGCTTCAGAAAGAAATAAAGCGGGTCAACCTGGAATACCAACGGATTCTTTGGATAATCAATTGAAAGAATGGATTTACAATGCTCGTATTGCAAATATTGATATCAATGACAAAGAGTTGCAAGTGGCTATAAAGGGAGATGCAAAAGAAGAGTATCCGGCAATCAAAAAAGTGATGGATATTTTACAAGACCAACAAATCAATAGCTTTAGTTTGGTTACTGGTTTAAGAGGAAAAGATTTTTAATTAATAAAAATACACTAAAATGGCTGAATTAAATACCGACGACGGTGGAGGCGGAAAAGGTGGTAAGGTAAGGAGTAAAAAGCAAAATTCGAAAGTAGATTTAACTGCTATGGTGGATTTGGCCTTCTTATTGATCACGTTTTTTATGCTAACCACTTCGTTGTCTAAACCACAATCGATGAGTTTGGGGTTGCCAGATAAAGATCCTAAAAAAGACAATGTGGACATGAAAGTGGATGAAAATCGTACGATGACCATTTTGTTAGGGGCTAACAATAAATTAATGTTTTACATGGGGTTGATTACATCTCCAATAGGGGGTGCTCCTAGAGATATTGCTTATGGGAAAGATGGGATTCGTAAAGAAATTTTAAAAAGAGAAAAAGAAGTTCTTGCGTATTCAACTGCAAAAGGGAAGCCAGAGCAAGGTATGATTGTTATTATTAAACCAAGTAAAAAATCAAATTATAAAAATGTAATTGATATACTTGATGAGATGGCAATTTCTGGAGTTCCTACCTACACAATCGTTAATGATTTTTTACCTGAGGAACAAAAATTGTTAGAGGGAAAATAAGAGCAATCTTGTTTTCTTAATAACCTAATAATTAAGAAAAATGAAATTAGATATATTAAATAATCAATGGGTTGATATTGTTTTCGAAGGGCGCAATAAAATTTATGGAGCTTACGAATTAAGAAAATCCAATAGAAAGACTACTTTTAGAGCGCTTATTTTGGGAGCTATTCTTTTTAGTCTAGCTGTTGGGGCACCTCTTATCATAAGTCTTATCCCTAAATCTGAAGAAAATGATGTTGTAAGAGATATCAAAATTACAGCAGTAAAATTGCCTCCGAAAAAAGAAGAGCCTAAAAAGTTCACGCCACCACCACCACCACCACCACCAAAAGTGGATCAGGTTAAGTTTGTGAAACCAGTTGTGGCTAAAGCAGAAGATGTTACAGAAGAACCGCCTAAAATTGTTGAAATTAAGGATAAAAAATTAGGTTCTGAAAACATAAAAGGGGATCCTGATGCTGAGTTAACGGTAGCACCTGCTGGAAACGGACCAAAAACTGCTGCGGTAGTTGAGGAAGATAATCAGATTTATAATACAGCCGGGATTGAGGTTAAACCTGATTTTCCTGGAGGTATGGATAAATTCTATTCTTATGTAGGTAAAAATTACCGTACACCTGAAGAAGAAGGTCTTAAAGGTAAAGTTTATGTTACATTTGTAGTAGAAAAAGATGGTTCTTTGACTGATATTAAAGTCTTAAGAGATATCGGTTACGGAACAGGTGCAGAAGCTATTCGCGTTTTGAAAAAATGTCCAAAATGGAATCCTGGAGTTCAAAATGGAAAACCGGTAAGGGTATTATATTCTTTACCAATCACCATTCAAACGGCAGATTAATGTTGGATAAAATTTATAGAAATATTCAGAAGAAATCGCCTAAAGAGCGATTTCTTCTCGTTATAGCAATTTTGTTTTTTATCGGTTATTTTGTTTTAGGATTATTTATTATCTTTATGAAGAACCTCCCATTTGCTATGAAGTCCAATTACCGACTTGCATTTGGAGTTCTGCTCATTGTTTATGCTTTTATAAGATTTATGCGTATTATTAATGATAATAAAGATTAGGTTATGAAAAATGTTGCTAAGATTTTGTGTTTAACTTTTTTGCCCTTGTTGTTTCTATTTATAGCATGTAAAAACAATGATTCTAATAAAAATAAAGAATCAATCCTCAAAGGGACTACAATTATTTTAGTTGATGAAACACTTAAACCTATCGTAGAAGATCAGATAGCGGTTTTTGAAAGTAAATACAAAGCAAAGATAATAGTAGATGCCAAATCAGAAAAAGAGGCCATAAATGCATTTGTTAACGATACGTCCAGAATAGTTGTTCTTACCAGAACTCTAACGGATCTTGAAAAGAAAAACTTTGAATCAAAAAAAATAATTCCTAAGATTACTCCGATTGGAACAGATGCCATTGCATTTATTTCGAATAAGAATGTTAAAGATACTTTGATTTCCTTACAAAAAGTAATAGATTTTATGCAAGGAAAGTCCGGTTCTTCTATTAAAGGATTGGTTTTTGATAATCCAAACTCAAGTACGGTTCGTTATATGAATGATCTCGCCGGTATTAAGGAGTTGCCTAAAAATGGAGTATTTTCTTTTAAGACGAATGAAGAAGTCATTAAATTCGTTTCGGAAAATGATGAAATGATTGGTGTAGTTGGGGTTAATTGGTTAACGCAGCCTTCTCCTGAAATGCAGGAAACCGTAAAAAAAATTAATGTACTTAGTGTGCAGGGAGTAGGGGGAAAAGAATATTATGCTCCAACTCAAAACAATATTGCAGAAAGGACTTATCCTTTGGCACGTGATTTGTTTATTATCAATTGTCAAGGATATTCAGGATTGGGAATGGGGTTTGCCTCGTTTGTTGCCGGGGATATTGGTCAACGAATAATTTTAAAGTCGGGATTATTACCGGTACGTATTCCAGGACGTAAAATTATAATTAAAAAATAATATCAATAATGATAAAGAATAATATAAATAATATTAAAATGAATAAAGTTAAAATTTTAAGTATTGCTTTTTTGTCTTCAATTTTTGTGTCCCAAGCTCAAGATTTGGATCAGGCAAAAAAAGCAATTGATGCTGAAAAATTCGAAAAAGCAAAAACAATTTTAAAATCGATAATACAAAATCAGCCAACAGAAGGAAGTGCTTTTTTCCTTTTGGGAAATATCTATCTTTCTCAAAATGTAGTCGATTCGGCCAAAACAGTATATAATAATGGTTTGTCTGCTAAAAATGCGGCCAATTTGAATAATATTGGTTTAGGTCAAATTGATCTTGATAACGGTAATGCTTCAGCTGCTACAGCTAAATTTGATTTGGCAACTAAAGATGTTAGAAAAAAAGATTTTTGGGAATACATTTACATTGCACGTGCTTATATGAATCAATCTAAGCCAGATTATAAAGCGGCGATTGCTTCCTTAAAAAAAGTCGATGAAAAGAATGCTCAAGATCCACAGGTATTATTAGCTTTGGGTGATGCTTTTTATGGCGATAAAAATCAGAATGAAGCTTTTGTAGCCTATCGTGCGGCTTTTCAAGCTGATCCAACTTTGATTAGAGCGAAAATGAAGTTAGGGGTTTTGCTTAAAGGTGCAAAAGCATATACGGAGGCTGTTAAAGCTTTCGATGAAGTTACAGCAATTAATCCTGAGTATGGGCCTATTTATAGAGAATTAGCTGAAACCTATTATTACTGGGGAGCTAATGAACCTAAAAATTATGCTGCTTATGTGCAAAAAGCATTGTCATATTATGAAAAGTATATGAGCTTAACAGATTATTCTTTGGCTTCACGTATGAGACATGCTGATTTCTTGATCTTGGCAAAAGATTATAAAGCTTTAGAGATTGAAGCTAATAAAATGAAAGAGCTGGATAAAGTGAATCCAAGAATTTACCGTTATTTAGGTTATTCTGCTTATGAAAATGGTAATATTGATGTTGCTATCAGTTCATTGCAAAATTTTGTAAATAATCCGGCTAATAAAATAATTGCTCAAGATTATTTATATATTGGTTTAGCAAAAATAAAAAAAGCGACTAGTGCTGCTCCTTTGGAACAGGTGCTTTTTAATGAAGGTGTTTCTGATATTAAAAAAGCAGTTGATATGGATATTACCATCACAAATGACCTTGGAGAAGTAGGTAAAAAATTATATGAGCAAAAATTATTCAAAGAAGCTTCTGCTGTTTTTGAATTGGCAACTCTAAATAAAGAATCTAAAAGTTTCTTGTTGGATAATTTCTACTTAGGGAACTCTATTTATTTTGATAACACAAAATCGGGGGCTGTAAAAGATACTGTTGCATTGAAAAAAGCAGATATAGCTTTTGCTAATGTAATTGAGGCTTCTCCAGAAACTTTAGATGCCTATGTGTATAGAGCTAGAACAAATAGTTTACTTGAAGATGATGCTTCTATGGTAAAATACTATCAGCAATATGTTGATTTAGTTACCCAAAAAGGTGCTGAAGAGTTGGCTAATAAGGCAGTTCAAAGAAAATTGGTTGAGAGTTTTAATAGTATGGCTGCGGTGTTTGCCAATACAGATAAGGCTAAGGCTATCGAATATTTTAATAAAGCTTTGGCAATTGATCCAGAGAATAAATATTCTTTGCAATCTATACAAGCTTTAAAATAATTTTTTAAATCTTTTATTAAAACCGATAGTGAAAACTATCGGTTTTTTTATGTTTAAATTATTTTCAGGGTTCATTTTTAGGGTTATTTATAGCGCATTTTTTAATTATTAAATTAACTCCTTTTCAAATTAGCTATCTTTGTGCTTTTAAAAGCAAATAATGTTATCAAAAGAAATACAGTTAGAAGTAAATAAAGGAGCAATGCTTCCTCTAATGGAAGAGTTTTATACTATTCAGGGGGAAGGGTATCATACGGGTACGGCTGCATACTTTATTAGAATTGGAGGTTGTGATGTAGGATGTCATTGGTGTGACGTGAAAGAAAGCTGGAATGCCGAATTACATCCGCCAACGGCTGTAGATTTAATTATTGAAAATGCGAGTAAATATGCCGATACAGTTGTGGTAACAGGTGGAGAACCCTTGACTTGGGATATGACTTTGTTAACTCAAAAACTAAAAGAGAAGAACAGAAAAGTTCATATAGAAACTTCGGGAGCATATCCACTTTCAGGAACTTGGGATTGGATTTGTTTGTCTCCAAAGAAGAATAAGTTACCTACCCAAACCGTTTATGATAACGCACATGAGTTGAAAGTAATAATTCATAATAAACACGATTTTATTTTTGCGGAAGAACAGGCAGAATTAGTAAATGATAATGCGATATTGTTTCTTCAGCCAGAGTGGAGTAAAAAAGAAGAAATGACTCCGCTTATTGTAGATTATGTAATGAATAATCCTAAGTGGAGAGTGTCCTTACAAACACACAAATATTTGAATATTCCTTAAAACCAAAATCCCAAATACGTTCAGTATTTGGGATTTTGGTTTTTTATGATATCTAAATATTACCATCCTTTTTTATTTTTCAATTCGGTAATATGGGCTAAATGATGGTTTCCGTGCCAGGCATAGATTCCTATGATTTCCTTCAGTTTGAATTCTGAGTTGTGTTCCGGATGAATAAAGGATTTCTCTAAATCAGATTCAGAAAGACTACTCATTAAATATGCCAAGCGGAAATGTAATCCGTCAAGTAGCGAAAGGGTAGGTTGGATAGGCATAGTCAAATTATCGTATAATGCTCCCCATAGGTCTTCGTGATAAAATTTTATTCTAGGAGTGTCTTCCGTTAGCGCCCATTTGATTCTGATGAAACAATTCATGTGGCTGTCGGCACAATGATGAATTACTTGACGGATGGTCCAGCCATCCTGGCGATAAGGGGTGTCAAGTTGTTTGTCGGTTAGATGGGTTACTTCTTTTCTTAGTCTTTCTGGGAAAGTCGTAATTTCAGAAATTTTTTCATCCAGGTATTCCTTGGGATAAATTTTGGGAGCGATAAATTTTCCGATAGGATAGCGTAATTTTTCTAATGTTAAATTTTCCATATTTAATTTTTTAATGTCCTAAACGATGATGCTTAAAAAGAAAGTTTGGCTAAATAATCATAATGCTCTCCTTCTAAAACCAATTCGCATTGTAATCCATTGGCGAAAGCGGCATTTTGCAAAGTGTTATAATCAAGATAAAGCCATGGAAATGATTCTTCTTTTTCGCCTTTGTACGAAAGCGAAAATTCTAATTCACCATAGTAGCCATTGGCCGGAACTTCATATGCGCCGTCTTCATCCTCATCAAACATATAGATAATGTCGGACGAATCAATGAGAATTTGGCCATTTGGATGGAGTAGGTTTTTTAATTTTTGTAGATATTTATCGGTTTCTTTTAATGTTCCAAATATACCTGTGCCATTCATCAGCAGTAAAATGGTGTCAAACTTTTCATTTGAATCTAAATCGAGGATGTTTGTTACTTGTGCGGAATTTAAACCCCTTAATTGGCAAGCTTCGATGGCATTTTTAGAGATATCGATTGCAGTAACATCCAAATTCCGGATGTTTTGCAAATACAAACTGTGGCTTCCGGCGCCGCATCCCACATCCAATACCTTTCCTTTGACAAGTTCCAGGGCACGTTGTTCCAGTTTGGGCATTTCGGTAAAATCACGGAACAGGTAAGCGACTGACATTTCATCTTCTTCCGAAATGGAGGTTTCGGTAATTAAATTTTCCGGTGCATTGTTGGTTTGAAAATCTAGTATTGCTTTGCCAAAAAGGTCTTTCATAATTTTTTGTTTAATGTTTAGAGTTTAAAGGTTACTTTTGTGAATCAACTTTAAATTTTAAACTTGAAACCATCTTTAAACGAAATAGGGAAACTAGCCAAAGATAAGCATATCGAAAATAAAAAGTATTTCGATAAGCTGAAAAAGAAAACGCCAAAGAATTTAGATTATGTAATGCAGGATTTACATGATGCTGAATTTAGAAAGACGGATTGTTTGGATTGTGCTAATTGTTGTAAAACTACCGGGCCACTTTTTACTTCGGCAGATATTGAGCGTATTTCAAAACATCTGAGGCAAAAACCGCAGCAATTCATTGAGCAATATTTAAGGATTGATGAGGATAAGGATTATGTGTTGCAAAGTGTGCCCTGTTCTTTTTTGGATGTTGATAACACTTGTTTTATATATGATGTCCGTCCCAAAGCTTGCCGGGAATTCCCGCATACCGACAGGAAGAAGTTTCAACAAATTACCGACATCACTTTAAAGAATATACCTATTTGTCCTGCAGCTTTCAATATCGTGGAAGAAATGAAGAAGAAATTGCCTCTTTAGATAATTCGGTTTATGTATTAGGATTTCAAAAGAGGATATAGCGAGAATTAAAATGTAATTTTGGTACAAATAAGATGAGTAAACGACGTAGAACACAATTTGACACTTTTTAAATTGAACTTAGAGTATTTTATAGCCAAAAGGCTTATTACTGCCAAAGATTATAAAAGCAGTATTTCGGCGCCAATTATAAAAATTGCAATTTCGGCGATTGCTATCGGAATGATCATGATGATTGTTTCGGTTGCTACCGGAATCGGATTGAAACAAAAAATACGGGAAAAAATTGCGGCTTTCAATGGGCATATCGTTATTTCAAATTATGACAATAATGAATCAGAAGTTCCTTTGGTGCCCATTTCAACAACGCAAGAGTTTTATCCAGACTTTAAATCTGTTTCGGGTGTAAGTCATATACAGGTAACGGCTAGTAAAGCGGGTATTATTAGGACAGCTTCTTCATTTGAAGGGATTATTTTAAAAGGAGTAGGTAAGGATTATCAATGGGGCAGCATACAGGAGTTTTTGGTTTCAGGTATAATTCCGGATTATTCAAAAGGGATAAGTCAGCAAGTTCTAATTTCAAAATACCTTTCGGATCGGCTGAATCTTAAAGTAGGGGATGTTTTCAATACTTTCTTTATGAAAGAAGGAGAAAATAAGCTGCCTAATATTAGGAGATTTGAAATATCTGGAATTTTTAACTCGGGTTTTCAAGATTTTGATGCAACCTATATAATAGGTGATATTCGTCACGTGCAGCGAATTAATAAATGGAAACCAAATCAGGTTGGGGCTTTCGAAGTTTTTGTGTCTGATTTTGATAAAATAAAAGAAATCGGAGATGAAGTGTATCAGCAGACCGGTTCTACTTTGGATTCTAAAACCATAATCGAAAAATACAGTTACATATTTGAATGGCTTCAGTTATTCGATTTTAATATCATTGTTATTTTAGTAGTCATGATATTGGTAGCAACTATTAATATGGTAGTTGCTTTGTTGGTGCTCATTTTAGAGCGCTCTCAAATGATAGGGATATTAAAAGCATTGGGGGCGAGTAATTGGAGTGTGAGAAAAGTATTTTTGTTTAATGCGTCCTATTTAATTTGCAACGGCCTTTTTTGGGGGAACCTAATCGGGATTTCATTACTTTTATTGCAGCAGTATTTTGGAATCATTAAACTCAATCCTGAAAATTATTACGTCAATGAAGCTCCGGTATATATCAATTGGGGATATATAGCCTTGCTAAATATGTTGACTATTTCTGTTTGTTTGTTGGTTTTGCTTATCCCATCCTATATAATAACTAAAATTTCTCCTGTAAAAGCGATTCGTTTCGATTAGTTTTCTGGGCGTTCCTTAGTTTTATAGAAGTGGCAGTATCAAAAAGAGATACTGCTTTTTGGTATATACTAGGTTGGGTTATTCGCGGCAAGTCCTTTTTGAGTTCTGTTTCACTGCGCTTTGCTGCAGTTTTTTTGCGGCTATCCGTAACGTGGTTGCGTGTAAATCTACCTCTATACTATATATATGAAAAGTCTTGATGCGTAACGAATGTGTTTTCTTGTGTGCGTAGTATGAAAGAATGGGGTAAATCCTGTTGTTGATCCCTAGGTCTAAAAAAAACTTTGTATTTTAAGAAACGCTATATCAGTTAGTTGTAAAAAAGATTAAAAATAGTTGTTTAAAAAGCTTGTGGAAGTGGATTAGTTGTGTACTTTTGCACCCGCAATGACGCAAACGTTCT
>JACCDQ011003445.1_pt1 | contig 41154 bp, 34 predicted proteins | sample 7446031 | NCBI WGS metagenome assembly JACCDQ01 (sample SAMN15323442, study PRJNA562643) | freshwater metagenome | isolation source: river surface water | place: USA:Blue River Watershed | collected 2017-08-17 | reverse complement strand
ATAGAGAAAATAGCCGGAATCGAGTCCACAGCGAAAATTACATCTGTAAAGGCAATAACCACAATAACCACAAATAGGGGTGTGATAAACAGTTTGTTTCCTTTGTATTTATGACGGATGAAGAATTTATCAGCTACGAATTTTTCATACACATTGAAGAAGCGAGATGTAACCTTCACGGCTACGTGGTTTTTTGTGTCAATTTCTTCTTCTTCATCTCCAGAGAAAAGGATTTTTACCCCTGTGTAAACCAAGAAAAGTCCGAAAACTAAGAGAATCCACTCAAAACGTTGGATAAGTGCAGCACCCAAGAAAATAAATACAAACCGCAAAACGATAGAACCTAAAATACCCCAAACAAGTACTTTTTTGTAGTGTTTTTGGCGAACACCAAATGAGTTAAAAATCAGGATAAATACGAAGATATTATCCACAGAAAGCGAGTATTCTACCAAATAACCAGTAAGGTATTCTAACGCCATATTACTTTGGAATTTGTCGAGAGCGGCACTGTATTCTGTCGGTAATTCCAATGATTTGTAGTAGGTCGCTCGGACGTTTTCGAGTAGTTCGGGCGTATGTACGTCATGGATGAGATAGCCGAATTCTTTCAAGAAAAAGTAAAAACCAATGGCTAATAGCAGCCAAACGGCACTCCAACCAGCTGCTTCTTTGAATTTAACGATGTGGCTGTCTCCTTTGCTAAATGCGCCCAAATCGAGCAGCATGACGAAAACGACAAAAATGGCAAATGCGCCAAAAAACAAAACTTCGTTTGACATGTATTTGTGTTGATATGGTAAGGTTCAAAATAAGAAAAAGAAGTACTACATAGCTTATTGAGCCAATAAAAAGTAACTTCTATTCACAAATTTGAATAGAAACTTCGATATTTCTTGTGTGTCGAAAGAAATTTTACGTCTACGTGTATGGAAATAATACGATTCCATGATTAAATCGTATTTTCTAAAGGATGAGAAGAGAGGCGAATATAGTATTGTTTCATCTATTCAGTCCTCAGGGATATTCAAATCCTGTGACGCCTTTCTCAAATCCGCATTAAAAATTCAACAAGATTTTCTTCTGTTCCTAGTTCTAATTTCTGACGAAGTCTATATCTTTTCAATTCCACACTTCGGGTCGTGATATTCAATAATTGAGCAATTTCCTTCGTAGATAAATTCATACGTAAGTAAGCCGCTAATTTCAAATCGCCCTTTGTGACAGTTGGGTAACGTTGAATTAATTGTTTGAAAAATGTCTCGTGAACTTGGTTGAAGTTTTGCTCAAATAGCTGTTCATCGTTTGTATTGGCAAAATGTTGGTCAATATAGTTTGTGATTTGTTGTACTCCCTTCGAGGTTGGCAATTGGCGTAGTTGTTCTTTGAGGGTTTGCAGCGATTCCGCATTTTTAATAAGTCGCATGGTCGAGTTGGCCAATTCCTCTGATTTTCGAATCACGTCTTCCTCCAGCTGTTGATTCCGCAAAGCGATGAGCTTCTGTTTGTTGGCTTCTTCTTGTTGGCGTAATTCTTCCTCTTTTTGAACTCGCAGACGCGTTAATCTACGGATATGCCAACGGTATAAAACTTGAAAAAGTCCCGCAACGAGTAGTAAATAGACAAATCTACTCCACGTATTCCAATACCAAGGTTCTTTGATTTGGAAGGAAAATGGCTCAGAGATGCCCCCAGAAGACGTTTTGATATATAATGTGTATGTATTGGGTGATAAATTTGTATATTCTTTAAATGGGTTCTCTTGCCAAACAGACCATTTGTTTTCCCCTCCTTTCAATAAAAAAGAATATCGAACCTCCCGTTTGTAGTCTGTGGTTGTAGCTTGGATGGTCAAGGCATTTTCTTTGTATGAAAAAGTTGGAAGCTGAATAAGCTTTTGTGAAGTTGCTAACCAGATCCTATTACCTTGTTGAAATGAACGAACGAAAGGCTTTGTAGGAGACGAATTTCCTTTTTGTGGAGGGTGGTTAATGATAGAAAATCCATTTTCGTGACCAACGAGCCGTTGTGTTTCATTGATAGGCATCACCTTATCTGCGCCCGCCAAACGATGTCGCCGTGAAAGTTGAACGGATTTCCACGGTTCGTTTTTCCATTTCCGAAATACCTCTCCCTCTTGTGATATGCCCCAAATTTCGTCGGTAGAAATTCCCTGAAGTCGTTTGAAGGGTCTTTCTTTGGATTTTCTAAAATGGGTTCCATCAAAAATATAAAGTCCTTTCTCCGTCCCAATCCAAACGGTATTTCCCCATTTTTCGATGCTCGTAACAAAAGGCAGTTTTCGGACAGGAAAGTCGGAGATAACTTTGGTAAGTCCTTTATCGAGTGTTAACACATGAAGGCCGTCTTGGGCTGTTAATGCTAAAAATACGGTGGAAGAGTAAGCAACAAGTTCTTTGACAGGGGCCGAAAACCCATTAATTGTATGTGAAAGACGCCAATTAGGTTGTTGTACATACACGCAAAGCTGGGTATATGTACCTTGCAATAGGGTATCTTTTCGGGAAGATGTAGGAATCAAATGCCAGCCTCCAGTGATAGGAGAAATACGTGATAACTGATGTTTTTGGATTAGAAATGTGCCAGAGTTATGCCCACAGAAGAGTTGTCCTCGAACTACAAATAAGTCCCAAGCCTGACCTTGTGAGCCAGAAATAAGTTGAAAATCATCTTTATTTTTATAAAATACACCGTGATTTGTAGCTACATAAAGTTCCTCCTCAAATATGACGGCATCATAAATTGTACCTAACTTGTCGGAGATATCTTCGTATAATCGAATATTCGGGTAACGCTGTGCTAAAGCGATTCCATTGTCCAAGGCTAACCAAAGTAAACCATCCTTATCTTCCAAAGAAGCTAAGATGGTGTTATTTTGGAGTCCTTGTTTTTTTGAAATTTCTTGGATTATTTGTCCATCTGAGTTAGTCAAAATACCTCCAGCAAGAATACTTCCCCAGAAATAAGTGTCTGAACGTAGTTTCCGGGCAGTATTAAGTTGGTTTTGTTGAATAAATCGACGCAAAGAGGGGCTAGGATGTTGCCTGAATTGCTTACCATCCCAAGTATAAAGGTTTTTTTGTGTTCCAATCCATATTTCAGTGGGTGTATTGCCTTCTACAATACTATGAATAGTTTCTTGACCAAGAAAACGGGAAGAGGGAATGTATTCAAAGGTATTCTGAGGTGTAATTCGAAATAATCCTTGGCCAATTACTTCCAAAAAAATTTCGTTCCGCACAACAAAAGCAAACATAATGATACCCGGTGTAGGAATTTGCACGATTTTTCGCCCATCATATCGATATAGATAAGCAAAGGATTGGAAAAAAATGCCTTGCTTGGTTTCTACAATATTCCATACTTCCTCTGTCCGAAAGGCAATATCTGGGATTTTGTTTTTTAGCGAGTGATAGGTTAAATTCCCGCTTGCATTGGATTCCCAAAAACCAAATTCACCCAATCCTCCTGTGTATATTTTACCATCTTTGCTGATATGCAAGGAACGCACAACTTGTTTTTGTGGCAATGTATATGTGCGCCAAAATGCACCGTCGTATTCAAGTAGTCCCCCAGAGTTTCCTGCATAGATAAATCCCGTTAGTGGATGTTGAGCAACAGACCAGTTTTGTCGTTGCGCTTGATACGTCTTCCAAGAGAAATTGACAATTTCAGTGGATGAAAAAGAGCTACCTTCTTGTGCAACACTCTGAATGGAGAGGCATCCAAGTAAGCAAAAACCAAGAAAAGAGACAATCTTATACATAGATTTTGAAATGATGTACCAAAAATAGTTGTTTCAGGTAACTATTTAAAATAAATGATGTAGTAATGATGTGGGTTTAATTTAGGAAAATCATCGAATGATATTGTACTTTGCCATCGAAATATAGTATAATATTGATATGTCTATCCGAAATCTATTCTTTTTTATTCTGTTGATACTGGGAAATTCCGGTATGCTTGTCGCTCAAACATTAACTGGGAAAGTGGTGGATGAGACGACGCAAGAGGCACTCATCGGTGTGGTTGTACAAGTGAAAGGAACTAGTATAGGTGCGCTCACAGATGTGGATGGTAGTTTCTCTCTTTCCATTAAACCATCCCAAACGGTTGTTTTCTCTTATATCGGGTACAAACAGAAGGAATGGGTGTACACAAACCAGGTAAATCCCACTATTTCACTATCGTCTGATATGACAGAGCTCGATCAGGTTGTGGTGGTTGGATATGGCCAAGCGAGAAAGGTAGATATTACAGGGTCAACGGCCTCGGTAAAAGGGGAGGACATGATTAATCAACCCGTCATGACGGCCACTCAAGCGATACAAGGGAAAGTAGCAGGTGTGCAAGTTATATCTTCTGGTCAGCCAGGAAGCTCGCCGACGATTCGTATCCGAGGAACAAGTACGGCACTCGCAGGTACAGCTACATTGTATGTTGTAGATGGTATTTTAACAGATGATATTACCAATATTAATACAAATGATATTGTAAATATGGACATCTTAAAAGATGCGTCTGCTACAGCAATTTATGGGGCTAGGGGTGCAAATGGGGTGATTATTATTACCACCAAACGAGGTGAAAAAGGAAAGCTTCAAGTAAATTACCATGGCACTGGTGGGGTACGGAGTGCTACAAATGTGGTACAAATGGCTAATGCCGCTGAGTACGCCAATTATGTGAGTGCTGCTTCCGGTCGAATTATTCCAACGGGTGAGTTTTCTACGGATTGGTATAGACAAATCCTACGCTCTGCACCTATGCAAAATCATAATATCTCGATTGCAAACGGAACAGAAAAAGTAAATAATTTCTTTAGTTTTGGTTATTTGAACGACCAAGGAATCGTCATTGATAATGAATTTAAACGCTACACAGGTCGCTTTAATACAGATTATACATTCAATAAAAAAGTAACAGCTGGAATTTCGACATCATTTACACACACAGATGATCAACCCGTTAATTTAGGAACTGCCTACAACAATGCCTATCGCGCAGCACCAATTATTCCTGCCCTTGACAATGGGAAATACGGAAATACGTCGCTTTATCAAAATGTAGGCAATCCCATTTTAGATATAAAAAATAACGATAACTTGAATAAGTCGAATCGCCTTCAAGGTTCTGCTTTTGTTGCGTATCAAATTTTACCCTCGCTTACGTTTCGGTCTTCGATAGGGGCAGAATGGAATACGGGTACGAGTCGTTCGTATTCGTACGCGTTTGAGAACGATACAACGACATTTATCATGCCTGGAGGGAATCAAAGAAACCCATTGAGTGGCTTGAGGACCTCTTCTTTTCAAGCGTTCCGTTATGTTTGGGATAATATCGTGCAATGGCAAGTCAAGAAAGGAAATCATTCGTTGGGAGTCTTAGCTGGGACTACCGCGGAGGCGTATCAATTTAGTGCTTTTGGTGCGTTTCGCCAACAAGTGCCACCCGCATCAAATCTTTGGTACATTGACACAGGAAATGCCAACACATCCACAAATTTTGGGAATGGCGATGCTTGGGCGAGGCAAGCTTATCTTTCCCGTTTGACGTATAATTTTTCAGCTAAATATTTATTCACAGGAACGCTGAGAGCAGACGGTAGTTCTCGTTTTCCGGAAGCAAATCGATGGGGCTTTTTCCCTTCGTTTGGTGCAGGATGGGTGATAAGTGAAGAAGAATTCCTGAAAAATCAATCATTTTTTGACTTGCTTAAATTACGTGCTTCTTGGGGACGAGTTGGAAATGACCGTATTGCCTCAGATGCCTATATCATTACTGTAGAACAAAACTTAGCGTATGCATTTGGGGGCGGTACTGCAACACCGGGCTCTGCCATTACCCAATTAAAAGACAATAATATCAAGTGGGAAACAACGGAAGAGTTTAATCTTGGTCTAGATTTTAGTGCCCTTCGCGGTAAACTTCAAGGGGAAATTGGATATTATGACAAAAAATCAAATGATTTATTGATTAATGTTCGGGTACCATCTGTAACGGGTGACAGAGATGGCGTTGTTTTAACGAATGCGGCTTCTATTCAGAATAGAGGGCTGGAGGTATCACTCCAATGGAGAGATAAAATTGGAACAGATGTATCTTATCGAATCAGTGGAAATGCGAGTTTTAACCGAAATACGGTGGTTGGTTTAAATGGAGGGCAACCGATTATCGACGGAGGTATTGGCGCGTCACAACCTTATACAACCCGTACCGATAACGGACAGCCAGTCGGGAGTTTTTATATCCTTCAAGTCTTGGGCGTATTCCAGTCGGATGCTGAAGTAGCCGCTTACCGCAATGAACAAGGCAATATCATTCAGCCAAGTGCGCAAGCGGGGGACTTCAAATATTTAGATGCAAATGGAGATGGGCGAATCGACGATACAGACCGTGTGTTCGCAGGTTCGTATCAACCGAAGGTGTTTTTCGGAGGTAATGTAGGAGTTTCGTATCGTGCATTTGATCTCTCTGCGGATATCGCAGGAAATGTTGGAAATTTCATTTACAATGGTAAAAAGGCGTTTCGTCAGGCAATGAATGATAACATTGAACGAGACATGGCTTATTCCCGTTGGGTGCCGGGAAGTGACATTCAAGATGAGCCTGCGGCGAATGCAGGTAATTTACCGGCTTCAACCTACTACCTAGAAAGAGGTGATTTTGTCCGTTTGAATAGTGTGACTTTGAGCTATCAACTGCCTTCTACTTGGATGAACAAATGGAAGCTAGGGTCAGCAAAAGTATATGTGTCTGCACAGAATTTCTTCACCTGGACGCGTTACAGCGGGTTTACACCTGAGTTATTAAGCAACTCTCCAACCAATTCAGGTATCGAATTAAACGCGTATCCTACCACCAAAACACTCGCTGGCGGGATTCAGTGGAACTTTTGATTGTTCGAAAACAGAAAAATAGGAATTGACAATGAAAAACAAAAATATGAAACGAATCGGACTTACTCTCTTGCTTGCTCCGTGGGCAATTGCTTGTAGCTCTGACTACCTCGATGTCCCTTTGCAAGGCAAGCCAACTGCCGCTTCTGACCCTAATTTTGCTCAAAATCTGGTCATTGGTGTTTATAATTCGCTCATGAGCGGTGAATCATTTGGCTCAGCAGGAGATGCACATGGTTTTGCGTTCATTACGGCAACTAACATTTTATCAGACGACGCAGAGAAGGGAAGTACGCCTGGTGACCAAGCAGGAACAGTCGGAGTTTTTGATAACTTTTCTTTGACCCCAACCAATGTATTTGTGGAGGCGCTTTGGGCAGGTTACTTCAATGGTATTGCCAAAACAAACCAAGCGCTTCAAGCTATTGAGCAGTCAAATCTAAATACAAATACGAAAAATAGATTAGCTGGGGAAGTTCGGGTTATTCGCGCCTATTATTATTTCAATTTGGTTCGTTGGTTTGGTGGCGTTCCTCGCATTACACGTGTGCCTACGAATGTGCAAGATGCCAATACAGAACCGGCATTTAAAACGAGAGCGTCAGAAGAAGAAATTTATCAACTGATTCAAGAAGACCTACGATTTGGCGTAGAGAATCTTCCGCTCAGAAACCAAACACAGGCTGGCCGGATGTCCAAAGGAACGGCTCAAGCTTTACTTGCGAAAGTTTCTATGTATCGAAAAGATTGGACGACCGCTGCAGCACAAGCGCAGGAGGTGATTCAATCAGGGCAATATCGACTATTGGAAGATTACAGTCAGATTTGGAGACAAGCAGGGGATAATAGCTCGGAAGCTATTTTTGAGATTCAAACGGGTCAATTCAATAATAGTGATTTTGGTATCAATGCGTACTCGATGTGCCAAGGGCCGCGGGTTGGTGGACGAGGAGGCTGGACTGACCTAGGTTGGGGTTTTGGAACACCTTCGCAGAGTTTGGCAGATGCCTATGAACCGGGCGATATTCGGAAGAATTCAACCATTATTTTTATTGATAATTCGGGCAAATTCAAAGGAACGATTTTATTTGATGGTTTCCGGATTCCAAGCGCGGATTCTGTTGAAAATCTTCGATACAATTACAAAGCATATCATTCAGAAAATAGAAACGTGGAAAGCTATCTCGGCAACCGCGACAGAAAACAAAAAAATGTGCATTTGCTTCGTTTGGGAGAATTGTACTTGATTCAGGCAGAAGCTGCTTTGGAGTTAAACCAGTTTGGTGAAGCTGAAAACGCATTGAATATCGTGCGGAAAAGAGCAGGATTAGCCCCTGTATCTGGATTAGGTAAAGACCAACTTCGGGAGGCCATCTGGAAGGAACGCCGCGTAGAATTAGCTATGGAGCATGATCGCTTTTTTGACTTGGTTCGGCAGGGGCGTGCAGCTAGTGTACTGCAAGCACAAGGAAAGAATTTTGTGGCAGGAAAACACGAAAAGTTACCCGTTCCGGCGGTTCAAATTGCACTCAGTGGAGGTACATTGACCCAAAATCCAGGTTATTAAAATTCTGAATAGCTGGAGCTTGATGTAATTAGTTGAAAATATCTTTTTCAGATGATGAACGTGAATAAAAGAAAAATGCATTCGTATTCGTAGAGAACAAACCACATGCAATGCTCCGTTTGCATGTATCATACAGACACTAAATCCTCTTGACGGAGCAAGAGAAAAACAGTAAAAACAAATGAAAACCATTCAAAAAAATCTAGGATTGGCCGCTTTGGCCCTGTTTGCAGCAGTCACAATGACAGCGTGTGATTCAAACAAAGAACCTGAACTTCCGCCAATTGGTGGTTTTAACTCAGCCGATGATGTCGCTGCGGCGAACTTAGTGGCGTATTGGAGTTTTGACGGCGATGCGCGTGAAGCAAAATCAAATATCGCGCCTGAGCAGTCAACGAACGCCTCATTTACGACGGGTGCAAAAGGACAGGCAGTAAGTTTGGCAGCAGGTTTCTTGCGTTACCCAACGATTCCTGGCTTGAATACAGCCAATGGCTTGGGTTCTTTCACCGTATCTGCTTGGGTAAACATGAGAAACGTAGAAGGAAAAGCAACGTCTATTTTTGCTTTGAACGAAGCAAAAAATGCGGCACCAGATTGGGGTCAAATGATTAATTTAATGGCAGAAACGGCCTCATTTAAACCATCTTCTGACAGTTTAGTCGTGAAAGGTGTACTCGGACAATACGCTTCTGGCACACGTGAAGGACATGATAACTTAAATAACTTCGGTGTTGTAGGAACCGATTATCAAATCGTGAAAGGTGCTGGAAAATGGACACAAGTCGTGATGAAATACGATGCAGCGACATCTACTATTGACTTGTACGCAAACGGTGTTTTGGTTTCAAACAAGAATTTCCGCGTACGTAAAAATGGCGCATTAGGCTCTTTGGTTTTCCCATTAAATTCAACGGTGTTAATTGGTGCATTTGCTAACCAACAAACAGGGTATCCGAACTCATCAACGCAAGTTTGGCAGAACTTATTCACAGGCCAAATTGATGAAATCCGTGTCTTCAATCGTGCGTTATCTGATGGTGACATCAGCTCATTATTCCAATTAGAAAGCGCTGGACGTTAATTAAAATAGCAAAAGAGGTCATTTGCCCCGCTGCAAGTGACCTCTTCTTGCAAATAGCCATCGCTACAAAATCCATTCATGTATGAAAGTAACTTCTTTTTTTACACTTTTGTGGATAGCTCTTCTATCGCAAAGTTGTACCGCCCAACCCATTGAACCTGAGTTATTTTACTTTTCCTCCATTCGTGTAAATGGCCAACAATCGGGTGGCTTTTATGCCAATAATATCTCTGGAAAACCAACAGTTGAACTGTCTTTCTCTGCTCCATTAGCAAAGGAATCTGCTCCGGAGTACATCAAACTATTTGAAAGAGCTACTGCGCAATTGGTGGAGTCGTCTTTGCAGTTCTCACGCGGGGATAGTGTCGTGACCCTCCAACCCAAACAAGATTTAAAGAGCGCTACGGCGTACCAGGTCGTCATTTATCCTGACCTAAAATCAAAGAAATTAACAACATTACAAAATTTACACCGCTTTGGCATGACAACCAAAGTGGACCCTGCCGATAAATTTCCGCGTATTTCAGACGATGAATTATTGACACTCGTCCAAAAACAAACATTCAAGTATTTCTGGGATTTTGGACATCCCGTCTCTGGATTAGCGCGTGAAAGAAATACATCCGGTGACATCGTGACCTCTGGTGGAACAGGATTCGGGATTTTGGCGATGGTCGTCGCTGTTGAACGTGGATTTATTTCCCGTGAACAAGCCATCGAACGCTTGACTAAAATGACGGATTTTTTAAAAAATAAGACAAAAACCTACCACGGCGTTTTTCCTCATTGGTTGAATGGCGCTACCGGCGAAACGGTTCCTTTTAGTACCTACGACGACGGCGGAGATTTGGTAGAAACGTCCTTTTTGATGCAAGGTTTATTGACAGCGCGTCAATACTTCGGTCAGTCAAATGCAAAGGAAACGGCTCTCCGAAAAACCATCACAGAACTTTGGGAGGCAGTAGAATGGGACTGGTACACCAAAGGTGAAAACGTATTGTACTGGCATTGGTCTATGAACCACGGATGGCGCATGAATCACAAAATTCAAGGTTGGAATGAATGCTTGATTACCTATTTCTTAGCGGCAGCTTCACCCACTCATCCGATTTCTAAGGAAGTCTATGACCAAGGTTGGGCAAGACAAATGAAGAACGGGAAAACCTTTGAAGGCGTTACCCTTCCGCTTGGTTTTGACTTTGGCGGGCCGCTGTTTTTCTCGCATTATTCATTCTTGGCACTCAATCCGAAGGGATTAAAAGATTCGTATGCGGATTACTGGACACAAAATAAGGCGCATACCGAAATCAATTATAGATATTGTGTACGAAATCCAAGAAATTACGCGGGTTACAGTGCAGATTGCTGGGGTTTAACCGCAAGTGACTCACACAATGGTTATGCAGCACACTCTCCAACAGAGGATTTAGGGGTTATTTCACCCACTGCCGCTTTGTCTGCTTTCCCGTATTCACCGAAGGAATCAATGGCAGCTTTGCACCATTTTTATTATGTTTTGGGTGATAAAATTTGGGGCGAATACGGCTTCAAAGATGCCTTTAATTTATCGAATTTATGGTTTGCTGATTCGTATCTCGCCATCGACCAAGGCCCAATTATTTGTATGATTGAAAATTATAGATCTGGTCTTTTATGGAATACTTTCATGGCAACCCCCGAAGCAAAAAAAGGAAAACAAGTGCTCGGATTTGAGTAAATATACAAAGCGACTTTACTTGAATTGGTAGAGTCGCTTTGTATGTTTGTATTATTGGAGAAAAACTAATTAAATGTAATCTCATTATTCACATTATCTATTGTAATACTTCCGAATCTTTCAAGTACACTTTGACCAAGCAAAAGAGGAGCATTTACATTATCTATGATTAACGCCTCAACGTTTTCTAAAACCATATCTCCGATTTTAACTTCACGTAAATTTACCTTTGTACCTTCTGAAATTTTCCCAGTTGCATCTTGAAAATATTGACTATCTAGAATGTCTTCTTCTCGCAGTGTTCCTTGTTTATAGAGAACACTAGCCTCTGTAGGTGAAATACAAATACTACTTGCACCTGTATCAAAAATAAATCTTAATTTGATACCATTCACTTTAATCCAGACGTAACGAACGCCATCTTCAAGTTCCATTTTTAAAACAGTACCACTTTTGATGTCAGCATTTGAGGTTGGTTCATCTACAACTATATCTAAGTTCCTAGATGAAGCGCTTAGATTTTCTTGGAATATCCCCTTATTTCTTTCATACTTGCTTTTTTCAGGATGTTCACAACCCAAAAGCACCAGATTTAAAAAAAGCAAACGGATTAATCTAGTCATTAAATCTTCTTGTAGCAAGGTATATGTTTCAATGTATCCCCTTTGAAATAGTAAGTGCCGTCTTTTTCCTCAAAACACTCTTTATTAAGTTTTAAAATGTGCTCTTGATAAAAACTTTCTTGTCCTGTGTAATGACTCTTAATTTCGCTTGGGTTTTTCTCAAAGATTATTTTTACAACTTCTTCTATTTTGTAATTACTTTTAAGATATTTCGCCACATGTTTATAGTCAGTCACGGATAGTTCTGAGTTCGAAGCAGGATTTAATTCTTGTAAAACTTCTTGGGTTTGGGTTAGATTAGTGGGAGCCACTATTTCTTGGACTTGTGCTGTATCTTGGGATAGTGGTATTTGTGTTTTTGGTTTTTTATCAATGAAAAGAAAATAAATAACAGCAAATGTTAGTAAAATACCTAAAAAAAGAATCGATAAGTTAAGCAACAAGTTACTAGAAAGCCGCTTGTTTTCCTCGTAACCAAATCCATCTTCTTGATTCTTATAAGTTATCGGAATTGGTCTTAAATAGTTTGGAGATGGTTGAGTTCGGTGTCCAACTTCATTGTGGACTGGTAAGTTCGATTTGGGCTTTGGTTTAATAATTTCAGTTATATAAGTGGGTCTTTTTAACTCAGCTATATTTTTATTGAAAAGGTCTTTGTTGCTATTATGATTTATTTTGATGTCTTGAAAAGAATAGCCCGATTCAGCTGAGTTTTTTTGCAATTTTTTTGTAATCTCAAGAAAATCGTTGTAGAATGACTCAATTTTAACCATGCTCTCTTTCGATTCTTGTAGTCTTTTTTCATTTTCTTTATGAAGCCTTTCACCTTCCTCAATCGCATTCCTAAATGTCCGAATGGTATTATCTTTTTCTTGAATAATGGTTTGAATTTCGCTTTCAAATGCAGAAATTAACTGTTGTCTCTTTCTTTTTCTTTCTTCGTGAAGGGCGTGAAGCTCACTTTCAAGTTCTCTCTTTTCTCCAACATTTTGTATTAATTTGAAGATTCCTTTTTGATGCACGTATTTTGCAACCTCTTGACTGTCTGTAAAATAAATTGTGTCATATATACTCAATAAATCAAGTGACTTTCTCAAGAATGAGGTTAATTTTGATGAGTCTACATCGCAGTACACCACTAAATTATTATTCTGTATAGTAAAGTCAATCTGGCTAATTTCAATTTGCGGATTTTTAATCTTATCAAAATTGCTTAGGTTTGAGATTGGTGTAAAGTCTTTAGAGTGTTCTACTTTCAGGATTCCGTTATTAAGATTATTTTCAGTTAGCTTTTGATGAAATTCATTTAAGCAGTTGATTACATTTTTTTCATCCGTAATTCTATTTTCAAGTATTATACTAGACCCTATAAAAGTACCATCTCTTTTTGAAGCTTTTTCTTGTGCGAAAGTATATATTGAATACGCTATAAGTAATGAACTACCAATTTTTTCTTTTCTAATTGAATAGATTATTGAGCCTGGAAAGACTTTTATTGCAATAGGTAAATCAAAAACTTTTACTTGCTTTGCAACATCGGGGTCTCTATATCTAAATGGTGTTTGTCTAAAATCGTTTGGATGCCCAAAGGTTGCAAAAGCGAATAGGTAACAGTTAGTATTTTCCATATCTTAAAAGCTAAATTTAATTCTTTCCCAAAACGTACCTTCATAATCTAAAGGGTAGCCTGTTATGCTTTCATACAGCCATTTAGATATAATTTCAGCAGAGTCTAAATTTAAATTTGTAATTCTTTCTGTATTTCCATTACTTTCGATTTTACCGATTGTAAAGTAAGTTTTGCTAAATTCATATGTATTTATACGGTTATTTGTCATTGGTAACCTTTCAGCTATAAATGACTCAAGTTCGTCTTCTGAAGCAACACTTCCTTTTCCTGACAAATCCCATTTTGATATTACTAAAATTATATTCACATATTTCGGTTCGATTCCTTTTTCAACTAAACGATTTAGAAATACATTTATTAAAGAATCTTCTTTGTGAGCGGAATCGTAACTAGTTACAATAATGATATTTAGTGGAATTTTGGCGTTCAAATAAGAATCTATACTGTTGTGGTATTGATTACCTCTTGTGATGTCAAGGTGATTAGCACCAGCTGTTTCTAAAAAAGTTAGGTTTATTGGTGGTACTTTCTTCGATTTATTACTTGGTTCAAATTTTAAATCAATTCTGGTAACTCGATCTCTTGTAGTTCTATTAGGTAAGATTCCTTTACTAATATTTTCAAAAAAATCTTCTAGTAAAGCTTGTGCTTCTCTTGAATTTGGTGTTCCTGACTTCGGACTTAGAACCCCAGCTTGTGAACTTAAATAATATAGTATTGAAGATAAAATTACAGACTTACCAGAAGCAGAGACACCAAAAAAGAAAACAAAGTTACTGTCCTTATTTTTTATTTCATTATTTGGGCCTTTTGAAATTGGAACGAAATCGTCATTGTTCTGATTAGAAGGGGTATTTTCTATAGAAAGTGGTTTTAACTCTCCATCATTATCAAATGACAATGGTTTTAGGTTATCGTCGTTGCTCATGTTATTGTATTAATTGTTTGGAATTAGAACTCTTCCTCTTGGGGTATTTCTGCCACCGTTATTATTCCCATTTCTCGGATCTGTCGGCATTAATAGAATGATAATCAAAATACCGAAATCTAATAAGATACAACCCGCTAAAACTACAAAGGCAAACATACCAAAGTTATTGATTGCGTGTTCAAATGCATAGCCAATCTTGCCAACCTCTTGTGTTTTAGATAAAGCAGGAGTAAACTTAAATTTGTCATCACCTAGAATAGTATGCGCCCGATTACCCAATTTATTATATTCCGTGAGCGATTTATCAATCTGACCTTGAGCCATCTCATCTATTTCATTTTGAGATAATACCAATAAGTTTTGGATATCTTTATTCCATTTTAAAACTGCATTGTTTATGTCAGTCATTAGATTAGTCTCTTCAGGAGATAGATTATAAACCATCTGAATAATTTGTTCTTCCATTCTATCGGCTAAGTCTTGATACCCAGATGGGGTTTGATTGATTGGAGTAAGTGGGGTTATTTTTTTTCCAATCAGTTTTTCAATTCGATTTATAATTTGCTTTGCCTCTACACCAATTCCTGTATTCTTAGGGTCAGTTATCTGGATTTTTAATAGGTTTACTTCACTTCTAATTGCTTGTCTAGTTTTCGAATCAGCAACTGAATAATTCAGTTTAGCCTCAACATCTGTTTCAAGTTTATTAAATTTTTCATTTATATCTCTGAGTTCAGTAGTATAAATATCAGTTCTCATAAATCGAGTATACAGAGCATTGAAATTAGCTACAAAGCAAAAAGCTGCAAAAAAGAAATAAATCCAACTTAATCCAGTTGAACTACCACCCCTTAGTTTTGTAAGTCTAATTTGCCACAGTAAAAAAAGAAGAATTAGAGATAAAACGAGTGCGACAACAACGGAACTCCCTCCAAATATTTGATCTAAACCAAGCCAAGTTTGATAAAAACTTACGCTAATCAGCAAAATAGCAAGAAATGCTAAGAAAAGGTCTGTAACAGAGAGTAATTGTTTCTTCATTGTTTAGTATTTAATTTAATAATTAAGGCCAAGAAATAAGAGGTAACGAAATATTCATGCTGTAGCTAGAAAGTCCTAATAAATAGGATATTAGGTTAATAGGGACTACAATAATCCAAATGTATTTCTTTTTTTTTATTTTTCCAATTATGGAGTTGTCGTTATATACGTTTAAGTGTAATTTGTAAAAATGGCAACCCCCGAAGCAAAAAAAGGAAAACAAGTGCTCGGATTTGAGTAAATATAAAACGCGATTTTACTGAAAAGCCGAGTGCCCCACTTTTTTGGGTACTCGGCTTTTGTTTTACGAATGCTTGCTTCAATCGTGAAATAAAGGATGTGTTTTGGTGGGAAAAAGCTTTGTAGGTCACTCTCTCTGTTTTTTATATTCTCTCGTCCAACTCCATGCTCCTTGCGCAGCAATCAAACAAAAAACGAAATACAGCAACGCGTATAATTTTACTTCTTTGATATAGTACATATACGTACTTAATATATCTACGGCCAACCAAACCCACCAAGCCTCCACTTTTTTCCGAATGAGTAGAAATGTAGCATAAATGCTCATGATTGTCGTGAAGGAATCTACGAATGGAAATGCGCTCGGAAGACTAAATAAGGTAGGAAAAAATTGATGTAAATTCTTTGAAAACATCCCAAATATTCCTGTAAATACAAGGGCAAGAATAGAATAAATGAAAAAATCTTTTAATTCTAATTTACTGATAATCAATTCATTATTTTTGTTTTTTTCTTCGTTCTTTGGGAACTTCCAATGCCAAAATCCGAGAATATTCGTGACAAAGAAAAAAACTTGTAAGAACATATCCGGATAAAGTTGAATTTGGTAAAAGAGTCCAAATGCAAGCAAAACATTGGTAAGACCAATCACCCAGGACCAGACATTTTCACGGACAGACAACCAAACCGCCACTGCACCGGTTACTGTTGCCCAAAACTCGATATGACTCATTGGGTAGTCCCAAATAGTAAAAAAAAGTCTGTCAATTCGGAAAAATTCTAGCATATTGGTCAAAATAAAAAGAACGAAAGATAAGCGATAGGCATCGAAATACATACACGCTTATCTTTCTTCCTGAGTCGTTTGCGCTTAATTCGGTATAAATTTAGGGGCTTTTCTATGCTTTGAGAGTTGCTCGTAGCTGTAAGCAATCCCAAGGAGAGTTGGCTCAGACCATGCTTTGCCAAAAAAGGAAATCCCGACAGGTAGCTCTCCTACAAATCCCATCGGAACGGTGATGTTCGGATAACCAGCTTGTGCAGCAGGCGACGAACTACCGATACGGAATGTATCCCCATTTTTTGGGTCAATATCCCAAGCTGGGCTACCTGTCGGTGCAATGATGGCGTCTAGGTTATGTGCTGCCATCACGCTATCTATTCCTCGTTTCTGGATACCTTCGAGCATGATTTGCAGTGCTTCTTTGTATTCTGGAGATTCCAATGAGCCTTTCGCACGTGCCATCGTTATCAATTTTTGGTCATATTCCTTGATTTCAATTGAATCTTGGATATTGAACTCAATCAAATCATCGATACTTCTTATGGGTGAATTAGGTCCCAACGACTTGAAATACTTGTTCAATCCGTCCTTAAATTCATACAATAATACTTGATAGGAAGCCGCTCCCACGTTTTTAACCGCCGTGATTTGGTCGATTTCCACAAAAGTTGCACCTTGTTTTTTCATACTTTCAACAGCTTTCCAGAAAAGGTTATCTACTTCTAGAACACGGCCAAGCGGCTGCTTAAAAATGCCAATTTTTTTACCTTTCAGTGCATTTTTATCCAGAAAAGGAGTGTAATCCGTATAAGATTTCCCTTGACTTGCTGCTGTTCTTTCATCTCTTGGGTCAATGCCTGTCAAAGCACCTAACGCAATGGCTGCATCACGAACAGTCCGAGTCATAGGGCCAGAGGTATCTTGCGTTTCTGAAATCGGAATAATTCCTCTTCGGCTAATTAGCCCAACCGTTGGCTTGATTCCCACGACACCATTCGCATTGGAAGGGCAAACGATGGAACCGTTGGTTTCTGTTCCGATGGCAATCATACATAAATTGGCAGAGACAGAAACGCCTGAACCAGCACTCGAACCGCATGGATTTTTGGTTAAAACGTAGGGATTTTTTGTTTGGCCGACTATACCACTCCATCCACTAGACGAAGCGCTACTTCGGAAATTCGCCCACTCACTTAAATTGGCTTTTCCGAGTATAATAGCACCTGCCGCGCGTAATTGTGCAGTAACCCAGCTGTCTTCAGGAGCAATGGAAAATTGCAAAGCACGGGAACCAGCCGTGGTAGGCATTTTGTCGTGCGTATCGATGTTGTCTTTAAGTAGCACCGGAACACCGTGCAGCGGCCCGCGGCTTTTTCCTGCTTTGCGCTCTTTTTCAAGTTCTTGTGCAATTTGCATGGCATCGGGGTTTACAGCCAAGACAGAACGGAGTTCGGGGCCTGCTTGATCAATGGCTTTGATTCTATCCAAATACCATTTTGTCACTTGTGGAATGGTCATTTTTCCTGTTTTGTATGCAGTTTGGAGCTGCTGCACGGTCATTTCTTCTAAGGAAATCTGTTGTGCTCCACAAAATGGGAGAATTGATAGAAAAACAAGGAGCGTAAGAATTGTTTTTTTCATAGATGGGGGAAAAGGTTAATGAAATTCATTTACAAGATGACTAAAATACAAACAAAAAGGTTTTATGTCGGATGAATGCGTGTAGAAGAAAGGAAAATTAAGATATAAGGGCATAAATTAGAGAGAAGGGAGGAATTTAGCGCTTTTTTCTATATCTAGGAATAGCTTCAAGGATTAGTTGACTTCTATTTGTTTCTCAAAATTTGATTAAATTTGCTAAAAAAGAAAAGATGAAAGTAAAACAGATGATAGGTGTGTTGTCGCTTGCTGCAACACTTTGGAACTGCCAACCGGCTGCGGAGGAAGTGATAGACAAGGCCGTTTCGGCGCACGGTGGTGAAGTATTCGAGCACACAGAGGTTTCGTTCAAATTCAGGGATGCGTACTACAATTTAGTCCGGAATGAGGGTGCGTTTATTTACACGCGGATGCAAACAGACACAACAGGAGAGGTGATTACGGACAAGGTTTCTAACAAAGGATTTGTTCGTTATTTCGGAGAAATGCAGGTGCAATTGCCTGATTCTATGATGAATAAGTATAGAAATTCTGTTAATTCAGTAGCCTATTTCTTTTTGATTCCAGGTGTATTGAAGGACCCCGCAGCGAAGAAAGAGTATTTGGGGAAAGAGAAGATTAAGGACACGGAATATTACAAAGTTAAAGTGTTTTTTACAGAAGAAGGTGGGGGAGATGACCACGAAGATACATTCGTTTATTGGGTTAATAAAAGAACGTCATTTATTGATTATTTTGCGTACGAGTACAAGACAAACGGCGGAGGCATTCGTTTCCGTGAAGCAGTAAACAGACAAAAGCAGGCAGGCTTGCTATTCTGCGATTATGTTAATTATGGCCCCAATGACAAAGGTGCAACGTTGGAAAATATGGCTCAGTTATTTGTAGATGGGAAATTGAAAGAAGTATCGAAGATTATCAATGAAAATGTAGTTGTGAAAGATTTGAAGCCCAAAGAGTGAATTTGGGAAAGATATTTCCCTATAGATTTTAGACTAACACGTGTATTTTGTACATCTGTTTAAGTTGTAAAATGTCTTTTTTAATTTAAATTGCGCACAAAAATTAAAGTTCAATTCTAATAACTAGAAACGTGGAAAAAAGTATTTGGCGAAAAAAACCTATGGCCGCTTATGAAGCGGACATGAAAAAATCAGAATTAAAAAGAGTACTCACGAAATGGGGCTTGACCTCGCTCGGTATTGGAGCAATTATTGGCGGGGGTATATTTACTTTAACAGGTATTGCCGCGCATAATTTTGCAGGACCAGCCCTAGCTATTTCCTTCATCATTGCTGCTATTGGTTGTACTTTTGCTTCCCTTTGTTATAGTGAATTTGCTTCTATTCTACCTGTTGAAGGCTCTGCTTATGCCTATTCATACGGAACCGTCGGCGAATTTTTTGCTTGGTTAATTGGTTGGAATCTCATTTTGGAGTACATGATGGGAGCCACAACAGTTGCAGTAGCTTGGTCAGGGTATTTAGAGAAATTCCTCCATTTATTCGGAATTGAACTCCCAGCTTATCTTATGAATGATCCATTTACAGCAGGAGAAAAAATGGGTATAGATGGCCCCGTACCTGCTTTCAATATCGCTGCATTCTTTATCACTTGGATTGTTACATCTGTACTAGTAAGAGGTATTCAGGAATCAGCGAAGACAAATAATATTATCGTTGTTATTAAGCTTAGCGTAGTTATCTTCGTGATTTTAGTAGGTGCTTTCTATGTAAATGTTGAAAACTGGAAACCGTTCATTCCTGAAAAAGTTATTGCACCAGATGGTACTAGTACTTTTGGTTGGGATGGGGTTGTTACGGCAGCGACCATTGTCTTTTTTGCATACATTGGTTTTGATGCAGTATCAACACAAGCAGGCGAAGCAATCAATCCTAAAAAGGATGTACCTTTTGCAATTATCGCTTCTTTGGTTATTTGTACTGTACTTTACATTTTAGTTTCACTCGTTTTAACTGGGATGGTTCGTTACGATACATTGGATTTGAAAGCTCCAGTTGCCTCTGCCTTCGCTGATGCAGGTCTCCCTTGGGCTGTATTTATCATTACTTTGGCTGCCGTTGCTGGTCTGACATCTGTAATGCTCGTGATGCTATTAGGACAAACACGTATTTTCTTAGGCATGGCAAAAGATGGTTTGTTACCTGGTTTCTTCAAAGAAATTCATCCAAAATTCAAAACTCCGTGGAAGAGTACACTACTCGTAGGCTTTATCGTTTCGGTTGTTAGTGCAGTAACTCCCATTGAAAAAGTATCGGAAATGTGTTCAGCGGGAACTCTCCTCGCATTTGCTATGATTTCTGGAGCTGTACTTTTGTTGAGATACCAAAGACCAGATCTAGAGCGCCCTTATAAAGCGCCTCTCATCTGGTTTGTTGCACCAATGGGTGTGTTGTTTAATTTATTCTTAATGTCCAGATTACGAATAGATACCTGGTATGCATTTCTTGTCTGGAGTACATTGGGAATCATTGTTTACTTTTTGTATAGTAGAGGAAAAAGTAATTTAAACTCGATGGAAAAAGAATAATTGATTATTTTCATAAAAAAAGGAGGCATTCATTGCCTCCTTTTTTTATGAAAAATCTTTTTCTAGCGATATTGTATCTTACCGTGCAACTTCTATTTTCCACTTTTTCCCTTTCATCTTATATGGTTGGATATTTTGTAGCAATTGATTAACCACAGAACTTCGCACACCTACATAAGTCGCAAAATCTTGTACTTCTATACGGCCAATTGCTTCTTTGGGGATTTGTCCTTTTTGGACAAAGAACCCAACAATATCCATCTTACTCACTTTGTCTTTTTTTCCTCCACTTATGTAAATAGTCGTCCATTCGATAATTTTAGGTGGACGAGTAGGAGTTTGAATCTTTAATTCAACTAAACCTTCTGGAATATAATAGGGAATTTTCTCTTCTGGAGTTATTAAAACATAGGCTGAACCCTCCGCGTGCATCCGGGCAGTCCGCCCGTTTCGATGGGTAAATTCTTGCTCATGATCAGGTAATTGAAAATGAATGACATGCGCAACATCTGGAATATCCAATCCTCTAGCCGCCAAATCTGTAGTGACCAAATATCGGGTACTTCCATTACGGAAACGTATGAGTGCCTTTTCTCGGTCTATCTGCTCCATCTTCCCATGAAATATCCCGCACGGAATTTCTTGTCGGTACAACGCAGCCGCAATATCCTCTACGGTATCTCGCTGATTACAAAATACCAAAGTGGCAGCCGGCGAAAGTTGTCCAAGCAAACCCAATAAAGCTTGCACTTTGTTGTTTGTTTTCACTTGAAACAAAGAAAAACCAGTTTCCGCTGTCGCTTTCTCATTTAAATAATCGAGAACTTTGACATCGGCGACCCGCAGGAAGTCAGGAAGAGAAATGCCTTGTGTCGCTGAAATAAAAATATGTTTTTTCCGTGATGGCGTCTGAGCCAATATATACCTTATCTGGTCATGAAATCCCATTTGTAAAGATTTATCAAATTCATCAAAAACAAGGGTTTGAATTGATTCTGCTTCAATGGTGTTTCGTGTAAAATGATCTGCAATACGGCCTGGCGTACCTACGAGTATGGCTGGAGGCTCTGCCAAGCTCTTTATTTCTATGTCCATGGTATGACCGCCGTAAAAGGCATTCAGTTTAAAACCAGTTCCTAAACTTCGCCAAACGGACTCTACTTGCAGAGCCAATTCACGTGTTGGAACAAGAATAATAGCCTGAATTTGTTTGTTGTCTGTTTTCAATAATTGGACGAATGGAAGAAGATACGCCAGAGTTTTTCCCGAACCTGTCGGCGATAAAAGCAATGTGTTGTCTTCTGTAAGAATTGTTGAAATCGCTGTCTCCTGCATGGAGTTCAAAGCGGTGATACCTAATTTTGTCCAATGTTTTTCCATACACAAAGGTAGGAATATCCGTCTTGGAAATAGGCGAAACCTAAAACTCTTGTTAATTTTACCGTTTATTTGATTGAAATACCCATTTAATTTACCGCATACTGTATGTCAAATCGCAGCATAATTGAAGAATATTACGCACATTTTAATGCTAAAAACTGGGCAGGAATGCTCGCATTAACTGCAGACGATATTCGCCATGAACCCAATCAAGGTGAACCACGCCTCGGAAAAGAGCTCTTTCGCTCATTTCTTGAGAAAATGGACTCAGCTTACGAGGAAACCTTGAAAGATATTACGTTTTTTTCTGATGATTCTGGCAACCGCTTTGCATGTGAATTTACAGTACACGGGATTTACAAACAGGCTGAAGAAGGGCTTCCTGCCGCGCACGGCCAAACATATATTCTACCTGCCGGTGCTTTCTTAGAAGTGAAAAACGGAAAAATTACCCGAATTACCACGTATTATAACTTACCTCTCTGGATAGAACTCGTGTCTAAATGAAAAATGAATCCATCGTTTTTGTTCGCAAAGTTGGCGAAGAAATAGAAGATATTCTCTTGGATTTGGCGCATCTTCGAATCGCCGTTTTTAAGGAATTTCCGTATCTATATGCCGGCACTATCGCGTACGAAAAAGACTATTTACAACGCTATGTACATACAAAAAAGGCATTTGTTTTTGGTGTATATGTAAACGGTGTGTTGGTCGGTGCAACAACCGGTTTGCCGCTTGAAGATGAAATGGAGGTTATCCAGAAACCATTTCTTGAAGCAAATCTTCCGCTATCCGATTTTTTTTATTTTGGCGAAAGTATCCTGTTACCTGAGTACAGAGGGCGTGGTTGGGGACATGTATTTTTTGATGAACGAGAAGCATTTGCACGTTCGTTAAAATCATATCAAAAAACTTGCTTCTGTGCAGTAGAACGCCCATTAGACCATCCGCTCCGCCCCACATTGTACCGCAAAAACGACTTTTTTTGGAAAAAAAGAGGTTATCAGAAACAACCTCATTTGGTTTGCGAAATGGCTTGGCAAGATCTCAATGAAACGGCTGAAACAAGAAAAAAATTAACTTTCTGGACACATTCACTCTATTCGTAACAATGCGTGTAGCTCTGGCAAATTATCCCATTACCTTTCATTCTTCTGCTGACGAATGGAGAAAACATGTAACCCATTGGATTGAACAGGCGACCAAGGACAAAGCAGAGTTGCTTGTTTTTCCAGAGTATGGCTCCATGGAAGTAATCAGTTTTGCGCCCACAGAAATTCAGCAAGATATTAGGGCGCAAATCAGATGGATGACAGATTTTTTGCCTTTTTTCAAAGAGGTATTTCAGCAATTGGCTGTTCGCTTTCATATAACCATCGTTTGTCCTTCAATTCCTATTTGGGATGACGGCAAACCGCTAAATCGCGTCTTTGTTTTTGGCCCAACTGGGAAGGAAAGTTTTCAGGATAAAGCATGGATGACCCGATTTGAAAATGAAATTTGGGGTGTGACTTCGGGTGTTCCCATATTGCGTGTTTTCGAGATTCCAATGGGTAAATTTGGGATACAAATATGCTATGATACGGAATTTCCAGTGGCATCTGCACAACTCGCTCGGGCGGGTGCGCAACTTATTGTAGCGCCAAGTTGTACAGAAGCACGCCGAGGTGCTACACGCGTCCATGTAGGAGCGCGTGCCCGGGCACTTGAAAATCAGATATATATGGCTGTTTCTCAGACGATTAAGGATGCGCCGTGGTCAGAGGCTGTTGACATTAACTTTGGATATACTGCCTTTTATGCTACACCTGATAAGGGATTTCCTGAAACGGGTATTATCGCTCAATCTGAAGAGCAGATTCCTGGTTGGCTGGTTCAATCGTTGGATTTTTCATTGTTGGAGAATGTTCGAAAAGACGGTCAAGTATTAAATTTTGAGGATACGAATCAATGGCTTTCGCACGTGTCTTCATCTAGTTTTGTTGAGACTGTACGCTTGTATTGAGTAAGATGTTCGCTTCCAAGAGAAAAGTAAGATTCAGCGCTTCGGAAATCCATTCGAGGCGAGTTCCCTTTGCACGCACCCAAACAGCAGGAACTCTGTGTGTGTATGGAGCTAAAAAAGCACCTAAAAATACTGGAAATTTCTCTTTGTGCATGGATAGGGAAAGTTCAACTTCTTTTGCCCAACGTCCACCCAATTTCAAATAAGCAAGTAACCAAATGACATCCTTCATTTTATGAAAAGTAGATGTTTGTATTTGAGAAAAGCAGTAATCCCGAATATTTTCTACCAAGTTATCGGAAAAATAAGTGGGATGTGCTTTGTATAAACGAGCGAAATAATAGGTAATCCAATACGATGTTCCGTAATGTCTTGAGATATCAAAAGGATTAGACAGCCATTTACCTGTTCGAAGTTGTGTCTGAATAAACTGCAAAGTAGCTAAATCCGAACCTTGAAGGGTTTTTACGTGTCGTAATGCGTAGGTCATCCAGTTGCATAGAACGCAAAAATCAAATTCCAAGGGCATTTTTTCACCAAACCACGTCTGATAAATAGCATCTTCGTCGGGTAAAAATGCATAATAGGAGTTGTGTATATTAGGAAATTTCTTTTTTTGATATTTTCCTGTGAATGCTTGAGCAATCGAGTACGTTTCATTTTGGTCAGGTTCAGATGTAAGTACTACCAGCGCTGTGTCGTCTAGGTCGTCAGGAAGTCTAAAATGTGTAAATCGGTGAAGAAAATATCCATTCGGAAAGGCGGTGGGTGGCTTCGTCTGCCAAAAATTATATGTTTTTCGACCGAGTGCATTCTGATAAACTGGATAGATTGCGCAAATATTTTGATATATTTTTTTGACCAAATGTTGTTCTTTGTGTGTAAAGTTTGGAAACAAATCGAGTAAAATATAGGCAATGGAGGCACTCCCAAACAGGCAGGAATCCTGCCTTTGGTAAAGTCCGGAAACGTGAGTTCGGGTCATTGGAAAAAGACCAACATGCGGAGAGGATGGCTCAGAAATTTGATACGAGGAAAGGAGTTTTATCCATTCGTAACGTGACATGTCTCAAAAATTGGTAATTTTGTAAAATTATCGTTAAATAAAATAGAAACGCATGGAAATTGCAGGAAAAATCGTTCAAGTACTTCCTTTACAGACGGGAGAAGGGAAAAATGGACCTTGGAAAAAGCAAGATTTTGTCTTAGAAACGGATGCTCAGTATCCAAAGAAAATATGTATCGCTGTTTGGGGTGATAAAATTGAAGGAGATAAAATTACGGTCGGAAATCAGGTAAATGTGTTTTTCGACGTAGAAAGTCGCGAATACAACGGCCGTTGGTACACAGATGTAAAAGCGTGGAGAATTGACCAACTAGAAGCTGGTGCTGAGAGCGCTGTTGCACCTAAAACATCTTTTGCAGAACCTACTTTTCCAGCTGATTTAGGTGGAGACGACGATTTGCCGTTTTAATGAAAAGTACATAAAAATAATTGGCGACAATCTGCTCATTGTCGCCGATTTATTGTTTAAAGCCGGAAGCTAAAAAACTCGCAAAAACTTTTCTCAAAATAGGGCGTTTCTAAATTTAAAATCCACAGCCCTCAAAGTCTCGTCCAATATTGGTTTTCGTAGCTGTTCTTCTCTGTCTGTTTCAATGTTCATTTTTTGTTTTGGCAATTCCTCTCTGTTTATTATCTCTATTATTTCTTTAAAACTGAGTAAACATGCTTCTATGTTTTCATTTGCAGAACAATTTGGTTTTCTAAGAAAGTTGGTTTATAAAACAGAAAAATCTTGTCTTTATAGCATAATGAGTTTGCTTTTGGTGGAGGTGTTTTTCTTTTATGATTTTACCAATCTACCCCAATTCAACTTCAATCCAATCTTTTTTCCCTTATTGTTTAGATTGAGACGTACGACTGTGCGTCTTTCCATTGAATGAGTCATCAGTCCACTTTTTGGGATTGTTGATGATATAGTTTTTTATCATTTCATACGATCTGTTGTTTCGTATGATGTGGTCGTGATAATTGGGTTGAAAAAAATGATTGTTTCGATTGTATTTGGGTATTGGCAATTGGTGTTTATCAATGTAATCATCAATTTTCGAATTAATTGCCGATTTAAAACCACCCACAAATGATGAAATGGATTTTGGCATACGATGTAATGGTGACGGTGATTGCGACGACGATGGTGACGACGATGGTGACGACGATGGTGATGGCGATGGCGATGGCGATGGCGATGGCGATGGCGATGGCGATGGTAGAGACGCACGGCCGTGCGTCTCTACTACCACGTTCGTTCCCACGTTCGTTCCCACGTTCGTTCCCACGTTCGTTCCCACGTTCGTTCCCACGTTCGTTCCCACGTTCGTTCCGTCATTACCCGTATTATTGTCAATTATAATAATGGCGTGTAAATGATTGGGCATAATTATATATTCATCCAAAAACAATTCATTTCTAATTTCAAATGATTTCAACCATTCGGTTTCGATAATCTTTCCAAAATCAGACAAAATCATTTCATTATTTAAAATATATCCTAGATTACATTCCCTATTTTGTGTTACGAGGGTGATAAAATACATGGCATCACTAGAATAATCCCAACCCTTTAATCTATGCGATTCTATTCGATATTTTCCTTTGTATTTTTTCATGGTTAATTGTTTTTTTTATCTTTTCATTTATCATTTGTTCCATTTTATTACAAACAGATAAACATGAATCTTGTCCTTATTGCTGATTTGTTGTTTAAAGCCGGAAGCTGGTAGAAAGCATAATATATCGCCCTGCTAAGTTGGAGCTAAACTGAGAAACAACAAAGTCTGAATTTTCAAACGTCTTATACAAAGAAGTATTCAATAAATTACTGCCAATCAAACGAACATCCATCAATTTGCTTTTGGGTTTGAATTTGTATGTGACTTCCGCATTCCAGAAGTGATATACTTCTTTTTTGTTCATGTTTGGATAAATACTTGATAATGAGTTTGATATATTCCAGGATTTAGAAGGTAAAATAAGGAATTCGGCTTTATTAGATAGGGTACGCAATGTTTCTCCCTGTTTTATTCCATCGCTTTGAAATGTATTTGAAGTCATCGAAAAATTATTTTGGATGACAAAAGGGAGATCAAAACTGGTTCTAAAAAATAAATTATGGTTCAAATAGGTCGAAGTATTTTCGCGTAAAGTAGGTTGTTCCAACAAATAATTAAAATAATTGAAATATCCAGCTGACCCTGCATATTTGATGGAAATTTTCAAAGTAGTAAGGAATTTTTCGAGATGTACATTCGCCATAACACTTTCAGTCGTTAGCGGTTCCCTAGTTGCTAATGTTATAGAATAGTTTTCATTGACAGCTAAACGATTTACAGAAACATTGGTATTCCGACGATATGAAAGTCCAGCCTTTGCGGTAAACAAAAGGAATAAATCTTGGAATTGATAATAGGAACTCACTTCCTTTGTTTCTTGCACTAATAACGAAGGAATGTTTTGCAACGCCAACCGATTACCTTGAAATATTGGCCGACTGTAAAGCGAAGAGGAGTAGATGGGTGTATTGTTCGCTTTTACTTCCGCCGTAATTTTGTGCATGGGTTTGGGATCAAAACGAAGTACGAGTTTAGGTAAAATAAACCAACGATTGATTGATTCGTTGGCATCAGAAACCAATTGATTGTTTAACGATTGCTTGTATTTTTCGATGATAACGCCTCCTGAAGTTGTTAATTTTTTTACTTTCACAGATGTATTTGCTACCATGAAATAGGAGAAATGGGAAGAAGTAAGGTCGTTTTCTTCCTTTCCTTGACCTAAAATCATTTGACTAGATAAAGCATCTTGCATATTTCGCAAACCCGTCGCAAGCCCCATAGTTCCATTGGACATTTTTTTGAGATAGGTAGCCCTAAATTCCTGTTGACGTCGCGTTAAATCGACACTCTGCCTGCTGGGTAATTGCGACGAAATAGCATCTTCGGATACAAAAGTAAGTTGCTGTGGTAACGTGTTTACCGTAGAAATGCCTTTAAAAACCAATCCGTTTTTTTCATTGAGGCATTTGGTCAATTCCAATTGTCCTTTCCATAATTGGTTGGAAGTCCTCAGTTGGTTGGTTAGTTGACTTGTCTGGTTGAGCGTACTTTGTAAGTCATTCACTCGGTTTTCATTGAGTAAGTCAAGTTCTCCAACCCAAAGGGTTTTCTTATTTCGGAGATAAGTTGCTTTGAAATTAGCTGATAAATCTCTGAAAGATTTGTTGGACAGCGTGGCATCGTCAAAGAATATATCCTCTGTCAAAAAATCTTGTCTGGTATAAAATTCTTTCATCCAGTTGTCTCGCAGATACGAAATTCCGGATTTCAATGTCAACTTTTCGGATAATTTAAACAAGGCATTTTGACTAGCAGTATATTCATCATTGATTCGTTCACTTCGCACATGGACGTTCTCTGTACTAAAATCATTCTGAATAAGTTGTTCCGCTTGACCTATACGTTCCAATGGATTTTCCTCTAGGTTCTCTCCGGGCGTATAGAAGTAATCAGAGCCACCGTAGGTTGTTCCAATATTATTGGTTGTTAAGGTACTAAATGCTTTGAAGTTGTCGAATAAGCTGAGGAGATTGAGACCCACGTCTCTCCTGAGTTGGTCAAACACTTGTGTACCAAGACCCACATTGCCATCTGCCAAAAGTTTGAGGTTCATCTTTTTGAACTGAAGATTCAGGGATACCGTTTCAGAATTGACGAGCCCTTGCAGAACTGGATTTTTATTAAAATTCGTTATTGCCTCTACCTTTTCAACCAAATCTACAGGGATATTCCGAGTACCAATGCTGTATTTGGAACCAAATAAGTCGTCGCCGTTCAACTGAACAGACTCAACGATTTTTCCATAATATTGAATTTTTCCATTTTCTTCCACCACAATACCGGGGATATTACGGAGTAAATCTTCGACCTTGCGTTCGTTACCTTTTAGGAAACTTTTGGCATTATACACGGTAGTATCGTTTTTTACCACGACCTTTCGCTCGACCGCCACTACCACTTCTTCGAGTTCGATGCTCTCTGTTTGGAGCGTCACTTGGAAGTTTTTCAAAGGTAAACCATCTACAACCAAACTATCTTGAAACGTAGTATAGCCCATTGCTCGGAAGAGTAAATAAATCGTCTTTTGTGTTGGGTTTGGGGTAAGCGTAAAGTCAAAAGTACCGTTGTTCTCAGATTGAAAAAAATCTATTGTCGAGCCATTACGAGAATTTTTGAGCTCGATATATGCAGAAATGCCTTCTCCAGCTGTATTTTTGATGCTTCCTGTTACCTGTTGGCCCCAAGTCGTATGGGTAGTACTTATCCAGACTACCCACACAAAAAGTGCCATCCTCATTTGGTTATTTTTTGAAGAGCAGGTACTAATTTCTCTGGAATATCTACTACGTGAACAGTAAAATAACTTTGGTCAGCAGCGTATTCAACAGAAGCATTAAATTTAGCTAATGCAGCGTAGTTCTCTTTTTTAATGTTGGACATCTGAGAAATCAAATCTTTTTCATAAGTGACATAACTCTTGATGGGCTTCTCGAGAATGTATTTTTTATATTTTTCAAATTCTTTTAAGTCTGCAGTATTGCTGATTTTCTGAAGAGTAATTTTGAAGTTCTCCGAACCGGTATCTCTTAGTTCGACCACAAGCCCTGGTACGGCAGATAAATTCAAGGGACTTGCTACGAGCGCCACATCGGTTGTGTACCAGACTGCGTATTTTCTGCCTCCTTTACTCACCAGTGCTTCTTGACAAGTATATCCAGCTATTTTCTTGGTTTTGTCTGTCAGTTTAACAGACTGAACTAGTTTATCGCTGTTGTAAACCATTTCTCTTCCGTACAAAGGAACACGCGTAATGTTTAGTTTCTCACTTTTATAGAAAATCCGTGACCATTTGTCATTGTACAATTTATAAACTAAACCTGACGTGGATTGATTATTTAACTCCGTCCGAGGGTCTTTGATAATATAGAGGGATTCTTTGCCTTTCAGGAATAGGTGACTTTCACATACGAAATCATTATGGTCTGTGTATTGGTAGGTCAGTTGTTTGGTATTTTGGGCGAAAACTGCACTGGTAATGAACAGGAGGTAGATAAGTTTTTTCATGTTTGGGAGGTGTTTAAATGAACGACAATCATACATACTACGAAATGAAAAAATAGTCCATTTTTAGACTTTATTCTTGTTTTTTGAGGTTTTTTGCGTGCAATTGTCTGAGTCTAAAGAAGAGGGCTCGGCTAACACCAAGGTAGGCAATGGTATCACGGACACTTAATTTGGACACCAATTTTGGTGAATTTGTATGAAAATGAAGGTAGCGTTCTTGGGTGGGTAACAGGAGAATTTGAATTCTTTTTTCTTGTCTGGCAGCATACTCTTGTGTTCTCTCCAGCAGCCATTGTGCTGCACGTGGCGTTTTATCTTTCATTTCATGAAAATAGTCAATCTGCCAGAGGAGGATTTCAGTTGGCTCAAGAGTGGTGTAATAAATAGATTCGTTTGGAGAGGTATCTTCGAGATGTAGGACAAATTGATTTTCTTCGTAGAAATCCAGAATTACTTCTTCCCCTGTTTTTTCTTGGATGACACATTTTTTCACTAATCCTTTGGCAATATAAGCAATCCATTTTGAACCAGGTTTTCTGTACCAAACTGATTTTTTAAATGGTATTTTCTCATACTGTACATTCTGCCAAAGCCAATTATGCTCTTCGAGTGATAAATTAGTCTCTTCTATGGCGAGATGCAGGAAAGTAGCGAGTTGGGCAGGGTCTGTTTGAATCATGGGTGGTAACGTTTGACATGACAATTTAATCGTTCAAATATACTTAAAATACAGCAACCTAGGCTATTTTTCCCGCTGTGGCAAATTGTGTTTTTCAAGGATAACAAAGACAATTAAAATAGATAAAAATGAATAGCCAATAATCGTCCAAACGGTTTGTTTGATCAAGCCTTGGGCAGAAAATCTTGCCTCGTATCGATCTCGAATTTCTTCTTTTGAATAATCCATCTCTACGTTTTTACGCTGTTCTAACTCTTTCATATTTTCTATTTCTTTTTGATACAAAGCATCTATTTGGGCTTCTTTGTACGCAGGATCTACGGTATCAAATAGAAATAATTTGAAGAAAAATAGGCATATAAATACACAAAAAACTACAAACGAACTGTACGCAAAAATCGTCCATGGCTTTCCATTTCTATTTGTTGGAGAAAAAGAAATTTTAGTGGCTATCAAGTAAAGTAGGAAAGGGGTAAATTTCAATACTAGATTGATAATCAGGTAAGAGGAATCTCCCAAAGCATAGTGAATGACTAATGCCAGAATTTCGAATGAGAGAAACAGGAAGAACAAATGGAGGTTTTTTCTGAAAAGCCGAATCATACACGTTTCGTTTTGAATGCAACCAAAAGAAGACTTAAAACCACAAGAAAAAGACCAGAAGTACCCACTTTCATATAAGGAACAAAAGAATATATTTCGCCTTGAAATGTCTGTACATTGATTGCCTTGGATACAAAGTAGAAAAGATTATACGGCAAGTCAAAGCTGGATAAAAGTGAGAAAAGAAACAAAAAAAGGAGTACAACGTAATTCGATTTCATGAATTGAAAAAGACTAAACGCGAATAATATCTGAATGATTTGACCCAACAAAAGGGGAATCAGATGGTCGAACAAGGTAGAAATTGGTAAATGAATATCTAGCCGTTGACTGAAAAACAACAGAAATACAGTTAAAAATGTGCAAACGATTGATACGGTAAAACCGAGAACGACTTTCAAGAAAAAAACAGATACATAAGGAAATTTTTGGAGTTTGTATCTGTCAAAATTAGAGACCTCTATTTCTGTTTGGTAAAACAGATACAAAAAATAGAGGTAACAAGGTAAAACAAAAAGTTGCGTGAAGTAAACAGAAATTTTGAGCATTCCGACTGCCAAAGTCGCATGAAACCCTTGTGTAGATTTGTTGATTGTTCCAAAAACAAGCAAAAAAATAAAGTAGCCAGCAAACAAACAGAAAGAATAGAAAAGCAAACGCAATTTCCTGAATTTATTCCATTCAAGGGAGAGAAGATTTGATAGACTCATTTTACTATTTTTTTTAAGTAAATACCATAGAAAACAACGGAACAGAAAAGTATGATACTCAATTTGGGGAAATCGAGCGTTATAAAGTCATCTGCCTTTATCCAACTTAATGGATGTACTTGTATCCAATAGAGACCCAAATGTATCAAACCTGCCATCCAGAACTGTCGTAAAAAAGGTAGGGTTGCTACTACTAGCTGACTACTATACGCAACCCAATAGCTGATCATACAAAGACAAACGAAAGGTAATGTAGGAAAACGAAAGGAGGTATGTAACGTGTGAAAATACGAGAATGAGAACGTAATAAGTATAAAAAGAGCAACGAACAACAGACCGAGAATAAAATATACCCCATTTCTTTTGCTGGTATTTTGTATTTCTTGCGAACGACTTATCCACAAAGTTCGGTGTGTTTTTGTTTCCGTTGTGTGTTCAATTACTTGAAGAACTGCCGATAAAATGAGCAAGAGAAGCAGATTTAGTCGAACGAGATAGGAGACATAAAATACTGAAAAACTCGGTTTGATGGCACGGTTGACGGTAGCAAGCGGGTATATATCATACATGGTTCTATGAAAATTCCACAACACAAGCACAGAGATAAGGAGTAAAAGAAGCGCAGCCAGCCAAATTAGCTTATTTTTTACCACCTTCTGAAATTCAAGGTACAGACTAAGCATATTCTTCTTTTTGAAAGTTCGATAGCGTTCCAAAGCGTTCTTGAAGTTCGTCTTTTGTCAGTCTCCTGTAAATGGTTTTATCTTTAATATGCACAAGTTCTGTGAACCAGTCAGCGACTGGTTCGAGTTCGTGGGTTGTCAGTAAGACGAGGGCATCGTTTTCAAGGCGCATACGTTCAAGCGTGGTAAGAATAATTTGGATAGACGCCTTATCTACGCCTAAAAAGGGTTCATCTAAAACAATTAATTTGGGATTTCCCAATAGAGAAACGGCAAGACAGACTTTTTTATAGTTTCCTAGCGAAATGTATTTTGCCTTGACATCGGCTACATCCAATAAATGAAAGTCTAGTAATTTTTGGGTGATATTGCTATTTTCTACGCCTTGGTAGTGTGCGAATATTGCTAGATTTTCTCGAACGGTTAAAAAATCATACACGCGGTACTCTGGGAAAAACACCCCAAATTCAGCTAGGACTGATTCTTTTTGCTTGGAAAATACAGATACACCTCGGTAAATGACATCACCTGCTTGCTTGGGCAATAAATCAAGCAGATATTTCAATAATGTGGATTTCCCTGAACCATTTGCCCCGATAATCAATACATTGCTACTTTGATTCCAAGTTAAATGGACGTCTCTCAAAACGTCTAAGGATGGAAAACCGATGGTTTGTGCGTTGATTTCTAATGTAGTCATGTTTATTTTTGGGAGTGAATGGAAAGCTAAACAATATGTAAATAACAAAGTGTTCGAATCCAATAAAACGCAATGGATTTTCCGTCCTTTGGTTTTTATCCGACAAACAAACGTACATTATTGCAATGAGAAAATGAGTCTAATTTTAGACTATTTTGGTATAGATATGATGTGATTTTATCCATAGCAAATGTGTTCGTAGATGTGTTTCTATTAGTTACTTGTGTCAATTAACTCAAAAATCAATTGTATTAAAGTCTGTATATCACTTTCAATTGTACCCTTCATATAGTGTTTGTAAACACTTTTGCTGTCTGGTGGATTGAGATTTAGTTTCAAGCCTTTTTCTAAAGCCAATAGTCGTAAAAACTCTCTTTGTGTTCGTCCATTTCCTTCTCTGAATGGGTGTAAATAGTTGACATTATCCAAAATTTCTACCAATTTCCCAGCTAAGCGTTTTTGGTCGTCTTTCGGAATTTTCTTGAACTCAGCAATTAATTGGTCAATGTATCTGAATGCGTTGTCAAAATGTGAAGTAGGGAAGAACTGTTTGCCATCTTTGCTTATTTCAACCGTCCGTTTCTTTCCTGCCCAAACGTAAATGTCTTGAAATAAATGTCTGTGAATTTCAAAAAGGCTGTCATTACTTTTGATTTTTATGGGGATTTTCGAAAAGTTCTTGAAGCCGTTTTGTTACCGCACCACTCTCAACAAAGAGTAATATATCTGGGTCTGTAATGTCTTGTAAGTTCCTTAAAAGTCCTGTATTTAGGTCTGTGTATGTAAAGTCAGGGTCTATGTATTTGTAGGAATTAGACATAGGCTTTTTGTTTGGCAAACGCTACGAATTCTGCTAAAGATATTTTCCCTGTCACATAGTCTCTTATGATTTCAATACCTTTTGGTGTCGGTTTAAATCCTTCAAACATATTACTCCCCAAGGCATTTGCGGTGCTTTCTAAGGTTTTTAAGTCCGAGAATTTAACTCCCATTATTGTCAGATTGCTTCTGTCTATTTCTATCGTATTGAACATTTCTTAATCTTTAATACTCTCCAAATTTACAAATTATTTAGGTCAAATTGTTTGTTGTCTGTTGTTTAAAAATGGCTTATTTCCTGCTTTTTTGAAAATCTTCTAGTGAATAGTCAATAATCGTCCAAACGGTTTGTTTGATCAAGCCTTGGGCAATAAATCAAGCAGCTATTTCACTAATTTGGATTTCCCTGAGCCATTTGCCCCGATAATCCATACTTGGCTATTTTCATTCTACTATCAAAACAAATTTGGGGCAATAGACTGCCCCAAATTTATTTCCTATGCCTTCACTTGCAAGACCATTTTACCGGTATTTGCACCCTCAAATAGTTTTTGTAATGTATCGTGAAAAGCCCGAATACCGCCTTTTTCAACGTGATATTGTGCGTTTAGCTTCCCTTCTTGAATCCATCCTGCCATTTCTTTGGCGGCACTTCCGTAATTGGCAGCATTATCAAAGACAACAATGCCTTCCATTTTTGCTCGGTTGACGAGCAGCGAAAGGTAGTTTTTTGGGCCTTCAGGACGTGACGTATTGTACTGAGAAATGGCTCCACAGATAACGATACGAGCTTTTTTATTGATGAGCGTGAGCACCGTGTCCAGAATTTCGCCACCTACATTATCAAAAAATACATCTACACCCTCAGGGCAAGCAGCAGCAAGACGTTTGCGAAGTGCCCCTGCTTTGTAGTCGATGCAATCATCAAAACCCAGTTGATTTTTCACGTACGCGCACTTCTCTTCTCCGCCGGCAATACCGACAACCCGACAACCTTTCAGTTTGGCAATTTGTCCGGCAACACTTCCAACAGCTCCTGCCGCGCCTGAAACAACGACGGTTTCACCTGCTTTGGGTTGCCCGGTATCCAACATCCCGAAATAAGCAGTCATGCCTGACATGCCCAATGTACCCAAATAAACGGGCAAAGGTAAAAAAGAAGGATTGACAGAAACGGCTTCTTTGGCAGGTAGAATAGCTAGTTCTTGCACGCCCAAAGATCCACTTATGTACGAACCGACCGGAAAAGCGTCTGCCGTGGAGGCAATGACTTTTCCGACACCCAACGCCCGCATGGTGTCTCCTAAAGCAACAGGTTTGATATAGCTTTTTCCTTCGTTCATCCAACCTCGCATGGCAGGATCGATGGATAAATAATGTGTTTCTACTAAAATTTCGCCCTCATCAAGCGGTCTTACTAGGCAGTTCTCTTCTAGCTGCCAACAATCGGGAGATATGGCACCAAGTGGTCTTTTTACCAATAAAATTCGGTTATTTTGCATGTGTTACTAGGTTGATTTGATGTGTAAAAAGTTAATTTGTTGGGTTAATGTGTTCTTCAGGTATGGGGTCGTATCCATTCATACGTAGATACAGTTGTGCCAATGCAATGGCATCTTTCTCGCAGTAACGAGCTATTTTTTGCGTGTCTTTCTCTTGGTAATATACGCGGCCAATGTCTTTCCCGGCTATTTCCTCTTTGCTGCTCTGAATCCCGAAAATAGTCATGAGTAATTCCAAAGAAGTATAATATCGGTAGTCTCCAAATTTCCATACATCCATGGTGTCAAGCAAGCTGATTTCCCACGGTTTTTTTCCATGAATACGCAGGATAGGTGGAATCGCCAAGCCGAGTAGGAGCATTCGGCGGCACAGGTAAGGATAATCAAATTCTTTGCCGTTGTGGGCGCACAAAAGGAGTTGATTGCCCGCTTTATGTCGTTGTAAAATCTGGATAAATTGCTCTAAAAGTGTGCCTTCATTTGTTTCTTCTTGCAAAACAGTTGATTTCAAGCACAATCGTTGATTTTCTTCCTCCCAAAAAAAAGCACTGATTCCGATGGATACGATACGTCCGAACTCGGCGTATAAATTGGCTTTTTCTTGATATAATTGGGCTGTTGTTTTCTCTGAATCTTTATTGAATCGCGTGGCTTTTATTTCCCATAATTCTTGCATTTTGGGCGATAATTCGTGTAGATTTTCGAATGCAGAGACGGTTTCAATATCTATGAATAAGATATTTTTGAGGTAAGCGAGGAACGAAGCATCTGGTTTCATGACTGATATATTATTTTGTATTGAACAGTCAAAAATAATGATTTAAAGTCAAATAACAGATTTTAGAAGGGATAAGGGGCAGATTTCACTTTTGCATTCATCAAGATGGTTTTTTTTCCTGCTGGATAGAGGATATTGACGAGATTTGTTTGGTCGTCAAAAAGTTCGGTAAGCAGCGTATTGACGAAGGTATAGCCTTTGGTTTGGTTCGCATCAGGAATTTCAATGTAGAGCCATGTTGCGTCCAGTTCTGGCTCGCGGCCAATGTATTCCATCCTCTTTTTGATTTTTTGTGGCGTGAGAAGGCCCCAATTTTTTTCTAAATACCGAGCGATGATGGCATCTGCTTGTTTATTTGACGCTTCTACATTTACTTTTTTTCCTTGGTTAAACTCTGTCAAGGCGGTTTCAAGGTCATCGGTAAACACCCGAATGGTCGCTTCTATAGATCCCGTTTTGGGGTTATAGCTAAGTTCGGATAACGAAGTATGGAAGTCATGCTTATTCTCTTTTACCCCTGAATGAAGCGAGGTAAAAGAGAATAAAAGAAGACTAATAAAAAGAAAATGAATGAAATTAAAATCAGAAAATTGCTTTGATGGCATCATTGAACATGATTAAAATTAACAAAGCCAATAAGATAAAAGTACCTGCTTGTTGCGTACGTTCCATGAATTTTTCGGAAGGTTTTTTACCGGAAACCATTTCATAGATGAGCAAAACGGCATGACCACCATCGAGGGCTGGAATCGGGAGGAGGTTCATAAAAGCGAGTGCCATGGATAAAATACCTGTAATCATCCAGAATCTACTCCAATCCCAAACGCCACCGTACATTTTGCGGGCAATCCCGATAGGGCCACTCATGGCTTTTCCGGCAGAGACTTCTCCACTGAAAATCTTCTTGAAACCTTTGATATTATCCGTAATCACACCAAAAGCACGGTTTGAACCTTCCACAAAAGCTTGACCGAGTGTGTAATCTATGTGTTCAAATGCGAGGTTGAACGACGCATTAAAACCTAATTTCCCCTCTTCTGTAAGTGTAGGCGCAAGTTGGAGCGTATCTGCCCCGCGCAGGATGTCGAGTTGTACTTTTTTACTTGCGTTTTGGTTGGCTAGTTGCACAAATTCGTGGTAAAACTGAATTTTCTTGCCGTTGAGCGCGATGATTTTATCACTCTCTTTGAGCCCAACTTGCTCTGCGGGAGAATCTGGTGCAATAGCTGCAATTTCAAAAGTTTGAATAGGTTCGATGAATTTTCCGTCGTAGTCATCCTCCGAAATACTATTTACAAGATCATTTGGAATAGGAACTTCAATTTTTTCTGTTCCACGAAGTACCGTGTAGTAATTATTTTCGCCGAGCATGACCTCAGAAGAGCGAATATCATTGAAGTCTGTGAAGTCTTTTCCGGAAATATCGACGATTTTATCGCCTGTTTTGAGTCCCATTTCTTCTGCAAGCGGGTAGGCGACAATTCCTAGTTTGTTTACTTCTTTTTTTGAGATGAATGTATAGCCCGTTTGGTAAGCAAGTGCCCAAAAAATAGCTACACCCGTGATAACATTGATGATAATTCCGCCAAGCATAACGATAAGGCGTTGCCAAGCTGGTTTTGCTCTAAACTCGTAAGGTTGCGGCTCAGATGCGAGTTGGGAGGCATCTTTTGTTTCGTCAATCATTCCTTCAATATCCACATAGCCGCCCATCGGAAACCAGCCGAGGCCGTATTCTGTGTCTCCCTTTTTGGTTTTCCAGAGCGCAAAGTTGAGGACATTTGGCATGGGGAATAGAAAGTCGAAGAAGATGTAAAATTTATTTACGCGAATTCCAAACATTCTTGCTGTGATGAAGTGGCCAAATTCATGTAAACCGACCAAGATAGTCAACCCCAATAATAGTTGACCTGCCATAATTAATCCTTCCATTCCTTATTTGTATGTAATTTGTAAGCTGTTTTCTAAGAACAACGGGTTCAATAGTTATGTTCAATAGGTGATTATCTCGTGAAATCGTCGTGATTTAGAAGTATAATCATGACCAAATTTAGGTAGTTTTTTCCAATTTTTGCCATCCATATAGAATACTTTGCGGGTAAGGTTGGTTTTTCGAGAATGTTATCTGCTATTTGCTCTGTTTGGGAATGAAGTTTTTACGCCTTGTGTTGCTATTAAAACAGTGGATGTAAGTATGATTAATTTTGATTTGATTATTGTGGGTGGCGGCCCTATCGGTTTAGCTTGTGGACTAGCGGCTCAAGAAGCTGGTCTGAGTTATGTCATTTTGGAGAAAGGATGTTTGGTAAATTCCATCTATAATTACCCTTCCAACATGACTTTTTTTAGTACATCAGAGCGATTAGAAATCGGAGGAGTTCCTTTTATTTCTGTCAATCCCAAACCGACGCGGCAAGAAGCTTTGGAATACTACCGACGGGTGGTTGTCAGTAAAAATATTCAGATAAAACTGTTCGAAGAGGTCGTTCAAGTGATGCCCAAAGAAGGAGATACATACCAAGTTGTGACGTCTAAAGGCGTGTATGAAACAAAATTTATTGTGGTCGCGACGGGTTTTTACGATATCCCCGTTTCTATGAATGTACCTGGAGAGACACTGCCTAAAGTTTCACATTATTACAAAGACCCACACTTTTACGCACTTCAAAAAGTGGTTGTTGTGGGGGCAAATAACTCTGCAGTGGATGCCGCTTTGGAAACGTGGCGAAAAGGCGCTGACGTTACGATGGTCATCAAGGGAGATAAAATCGGAGAACGCGTCAAATATTGGGCAAGACCAGATATAGTGAACAGAATTGAAGAGGGGAGTATCCGCGCTTATTATTCTTCACACATCAAAGAAATAAAAGAGCAATCGGTTGTGATTACAACCCAAGATGGAGAAGTTGAAGTAGCCAATGATTGGGTGATTGCCTTGACGGGCTACCAACCCAATCTTTCCTTTTTAGAAAAAATGGGTATCATACTTTCTTCAGATGCACTAAAAAAGCCATTCTTCAACGAAGAAACGATGGAAACAAATCTTCCAAATGTTTTTCTAGCGGGTGTAGTTTGTGGTGGTATGGAAACACACAGATTATTTATTGAGAATTCTAGAATACACGCAGAGATGATAATGGAAAGAATTAAGAAAATCTTTCTATAATGTTTTTTCTAAAATCCAATTTTTTTTCAATAAAAAAGGTATTTTTTTTGTCTTAATTTTGGAAATAAGAACATTTTTTTTGCTTTTTTTGGGATAAATTTAGCTGAACTACTTTTACGCCTTAACTTTCTATGCTTTCATATGCCTCTTTGCTTTTGTTTATCATAGCAGTATTGATAATTATCCGTTCAATCTTGGATAAGAGTAAAGAGTATTTCTTAGGTTTTTTGTGTATTATCTTCTGCTTATATATAATTTCCTATCAGACACTATTTATCGAACTTTCTGCCTTTTATGGCGCGATTTTATTTAATCATTTTGCTCCAATCTATCTATTAGTTGGCCCTTTTCTATTATGGTATTGTCAATATATTATCGGTGATTATCGTCCGTTTACATGGAAAGATGCACTTCATTTATTACCAGCATTTATCCATCTAGTTAGTATATTACCTTACTTTTTTGTACCATTTGAAACTAAAATGGAGATAGTAAAGAATATATATTATGTGGATGGTTATTTTTTGAATTCTCAAGTAAATGAATTCTTTTCAAAGAGTTTTATTCATTTGGTAAGACTTGTAACGTATCTAGCATATATTGGGTATTGTACACTGTTTATCATTGAGAATAAGAAAAAAATCAAGAGGTACATTTACAATTGGCTATTATTTTCTATTTTTTTGATTATTGTACAAGTAATTGTTTTTGCGATTTTCGCTTTTCTCCTATTCCATAATAACCAGATTTTAGGAGTTACTGAAAGTTCTCTAGCTACTAGTATTGGCTTAGTAGAAATTACATTGGTCTTAATCTGTTTGTTCATTTATCCATACGAATACATAAGTTCAAGGCCGGTTTTCTCAGAGTCTACTCAGCATAAAGTTTTTAAGGGTACGGTTAATGAGTCTGCCATTGTGTATGACAAATTGCTCAAAGATCGTATAAGAGTTTATTTTGATGAACAAAAACCTTACTTGAATCCTGATTTTAATGCAATGGATTTAACGATTGCATTGAATGTTCCACAGCATCAAATTTCAGCTTGTTTACGAAATGAGTTTGCCATGAGTTTCACGGAATATCGTACGAAGGCGCGAGTTGATTATGCGATACATTTATTGCGTTCTGATGAGGCGAGTAAGATTACGATGGAGGCTATTGGTCAGAAGTCTGGATTTCATTCGAAGTCTGTATTT
>JACCDQ012024188.1_pt1 | contig 41163 bp, 41 predicted proteins | sample 7446031 | NCBI WGS metagenome assembly JACCDQ01 (sample SAMN15323442, study PRJNA562643) | freshwater metagenome | isolation source: river surface water | place: USA:Blue River Watershed | collected 2017-08-17 | reverse complement strand
CACGTTCTTAGAACGATTCCTTCTGGAATATTCCACAAAACAGCAGTAAATATCATTGGAAACGGAGTTGTTATTGACCCTGTAGTTTTTCAAAAAGAAATTGAAGGTTTAGAAAAATTCAATATTGACATCAAAAGCAAATTGATTATTTCTAGAAAAGCACACTTAATCTTACCAACACACCGTTTGTTAGATGCTGCTTCTGAAACAGCTAAAGGTAAAGCTAAAATTGGCTCTACTTTGAAAGGTATTGGACCAACGTATATGGACAAAACTGGTAGAAACGGTATTCGTGTAGGAGATATTGAATTAGCTGATTTCAAAGAAAGATACCGTGCATTGGCTGACAAACACGAAGAAATGATCAAATTCTACGATGTAGCCATTCAATACAATTTATCCGAAATGGAAAAAGAATTCTTTGAAGCTATCGAAGAATTGAAAAAATTAGACTTCATTGATAGTGAAGAATATTTACACCAAGCGCAAAAAGCAGGTAAATCTATCTTGTGCGAAGGAGCTCAAGGATCCTTATTGGATGTTGACTTTGGAACCTATCCGTTTGTAACTTCATCTAATACTACAGCTGCTGGTGCTTGTACTGGTTTAGGAATTGCACCAAATAAAATCAAAGAAGTTTTTGGGATTTTTAAAGCCTATGTTACTCGTGTAGGAAGTGGCCCGTTTCCAACTGAACTTTTTGACGAAGATGGTGCTACTATGGCTAAAATTGGAAATGAATTTGGTTCTGTAACAGGAAGACAAAGACGTTGTGGATGGTTAGACTTAGTCGCTTTAAAATATGCTATCCAAGTAAATGGTGTTACGCAATTAATGATGATGAAAGGCGATGTGCTTTCTGGATTTAAAACACTTAAAGTATGTACTGAGTACAACTACAAAGGGCAAAACATCAGCCATTTCCCTTACAACATTGAAGAAGAAAATGTAACGCCAATCTACAAAGAATTCAAAGGATGGCAAGCTGACTTAACTGGAATGACTACCTACGATGAATTACCAAAAGAATTGAAAGAATACATTGAGTTCATCGAAAAAGAAGTCGAAGTACCGATTAAAATTGTTTCTGTTGGACCTGACAGAAAACAAACGATATTGAAATAGTTATTAAAAACGCTCTGAAAATTCAGAGCGTTTTTTTTGATAAAAAGCATACATTTACTTTTTAAAATGATTTCAAGTGAAGTATCAATATTGTATTTTCAAATCGTTTCTTTTACTTTTCTTTTTTGGCTCCTGCCAAAAAGAGGAAAGTGGTATTAATAGCAATTCAGGATACCAAATCACTAATTCCAATATTAACTATAACTCAAAAAATATCCAACTCATTGGTGCGAATACTTTTCATGTATTTGGTGCCGGAAGTGCCGATATGAATTCTTGGAATCTTGATATAGCTAGAGAATTTATTGGTAACATCAAAGAGACTCCACTCATAGGAAATCCGATACAAGATAGTAATGGAAAATACATCTATTCGTTACAAAATATAGTAGATGAAAACAGAAAACAAAATAAAATAAGTTGGATTTGTGCTTTTGGCTGGGATGGAAATCAAGCTACTTTATTCACTGGAAAATCGCCTGCAGCTACATTTTGGTGGGAAGACTATAAAGCAAAACTACGATTATGGGCTATACAATTTAAGGATCAAAATGATGTTTGGATTGAAGTCTGGAATGAACCGTATCGATACGATCGTGCCGATGGTTATACTGATGCTATTTGGTTACAAAACATGAATGAGTTAACTGAAATAATCCGTGCCACTGGAAATAAAAACATAGTGGTCATTCCTTGTGCCGAACAAGGTCAAGACGAAAGTGTATTATTAAATAAAGGAAATACATTTTTGGCAGGAAAATCTAATATTCTATTTGATATTCACGCCTACGAAAAATGGCTATTAGATTCTTCTACCAATATAAATAGCAGACTTGATGCATTAAATAGATTTAACATTCCCATCATTTTTGGAGAAACAGCACCTATGAATGCAGGAGTTTTAATGAATCCTGGGCCGTTTCTAAACTTGATTTATGACAAAGGAATTTCTGTTTGTGCCTGGGTATGGAAAAAAGACGAATCAGACACTGATGCACTTTTGTCACGAGAGGGTTTACCAAACAATATCAATAATAACAATTGGGGAACTACTTTTAAAAATCTAGCCCTTAAAACCCGAAATCCAAAACCTTAATGGTAATGAAAAACCCAAAAATAACTATCCAAAAAACAGAGCTACTTTCCAATAATCGATATATCCTTAACAAGGTTACTTTTGAATACAAAGAATCAGAAGATAAGTTGGAAACACAAGTTAGAGAAGTATATGACAGAGGTAACGGAGCTGTTATTTTACTATACAACATTACCCATAAAACCGTTATTTTAACTCGGCAATTCCGTTTGCCTACCTACCTTAATGGTAATGAGTCAGGAATGCTCATTGAAGCTTGTGCGGGGATGCTGGACGAAGACAATCCAATCGATTGTATCATAAGAGAAACGGAAGAAGAAACGGGTTACCGAATTTCGTCTGCAAAAAAAATATTTTAGTCTTATATGTCTCCAGGAGCGGTTACCGAAATTCTTCATTTTTTTATTGGAGAATACCAATCAGAAATGAAAGTAACTGATGGTGGAGGACTTAAAGAAGAACACGAGCATATTGAAGTACTCGAATTGCCTTTTGATGAAGCCTACCAAATGATTGCCTCTGGAGAGATAAACGATGCAAAAACTATTATGCTGCTACAATACGCTAAAATTAATTTACCCTTGTAAACTAACTACTTATTTTAGTATTTTTACTATTCAAATGAATTGCATTGGCATCTAAAAAGACACAATCTTCAACATTACAAGAAAAAGCAGGTATTTCTCCTCCAGAAAGTATCAGCAGTCAATCTGTAGAACATATTCAACATTCTAGAAAGTTCCAACCTTCTGCGGAAGAATTAATCGAAGGTATTTTAGCTGGAAATATTACCGCTTTGAGTCGGGCTATTACACTAGTTGAAAGCACTAATGATTCGCATTTAGCAAAAGCCAATACAATCATCAATAACTGTTTAGCTCACGCCATTCCTTCTGTCCGTATTGGAATTACTGGAGTTCCCGGAGTTGGAAAAAGTACTTTTATTGAAGCGTTAGGAAAACATTTAACTAGCTTAGGTAAAAAAGTTGCTGTTCTAGCCGTAGACCCAAGTAGTACGATTAGTCACGGAAGTATTTTAGGCGACAAAACCCGAATGGAAGAATTAGTTAAAGACCCTAATGCCTTTATTCGTCCTTCAGCATCTGGAGAAACTCTGGGTGGAGTGGCTCGAAAAACAAGAGAAACAATTACACTTTGCGAGGCCGCAGGCTTTGACACCATTATTATTGAAACCGTTGGTGTAGGACAAAGTGAAACGGCTGTTCATAGCATGGTGGATTTCTTTTTGTTGCTAAAAATTGCAGGTGCTGGTGATGAACTTCAAGGCATCAAACGTGGTATTATGGAAATGGCCGATGCTATTGTCATCAACAAAGCAGATGGAGACAATATCAAAAAAGCGCAATTTGCCAAAGTTGAATTCAATCGTGCCTTGCATTTATTTCCAGCAAAAAAATCAGGTTGGACACCCAAAACAGCTACTTGCAGCGCCATCACTTCTGAAGGCATCTCCGAAGTTTGGAACACCATTACAGAATTTGTAAAATTAACCCAAACCAATTCCTATTTCTATCAAAAAAGAAAAGAACAAAATCAGTTTTGGATGATGGAAACTATTAACGAGCAATTAAAATCCAACTTCTATAACAATCCTGAGATTCAAAACCTACTTGAAACCACTAAAAAAGCGGTGCAAAATGATGAAATATCACCTTTTGCAGCCGCCATATTATTATTAGAAAAATATTTTAAGTAAAATAATCTATTCTTCGTATCGACTAATTTCTCGATCGTAAAATTCATTTGCTTCAACAATTAAAGATTCCATTTCGGCATTTAATTCTGCTTCTTCTAAATCTTCTGCTTCTTCCATAAATTCTACCTCATCATCTTTCAAATTAATAATGAAACGAGGGTAATCTAAGTGAATAATGAAGATGTCATCTGGAAAATCAGTATTGTCACCTAGCAAAAATTTTGGTAATTCCATTGTGTGTATTTAAATATTAATCAATTATTTATCCGAAAGAATAACTGGTGCATTGCCTTTACTATTCATAAAAATGATTTTAGTATTGGGTGAGGCAGCTAATTCTTTTTGTGCTTTAATTTGTTCGTATTGTAACTGTTTGTCTGACAACCCTGTTGAAATAATGCGTTGGTAATCGGCAATACCTTGTGCTTCTACTCTTTTTCGTTCTGCTTCTTGTTTCTCCTTTTGCAAAATAAATGTCATTTTTTGAGCATCTTGTTCAGCATTAATCTTTCCTTCAATAGTTGTTTTCACAGAACTTGGAAGGTTTATATTCCGAATCAATAACTGTTCTAAAATCAACCCTCTTACTTTAAAGTCAGCTTCAATTGTTTTAAAAATTCGTTGTTGAAATTCATTTCGCTTAGTGGAATATAACGCAACCGCATCATAATAAACAGCATTGTCTCGGATACGTGTTCTGGTTACAGGTCTAACAATTTTATCAGCATAATTTACTCCAATTTGTTTGAAAATAGTTGGTGCTAACTCTGGAGAAACTCTGTAGAGCACTGTTAAGTCAATCACGACCTCCAATCCATCATTAGACAATACTCGAATTGCATCATCTCCTTCTTTATAGCCTTCATCATGAATGGCTGACATAGTATAGTTTTGGGTTTGGATATCAAAATCAGTTACTTCTAAAAGCGGGTTAATGATATGCAAACCGCTTTGTAAAATATCTGGTTCAACATTTCCATACAGTGATTTTACTCCGACTTTACCTGCATCAATTTGTTTAAACATTGAAGACAACAAACCGATACCGATAAACACAAAGCCTACAATTTTAAATAGATGTGTAAACCGAGAAAGTGGATTTAGACTATTTTTTAGTGCAAAACTTAGAAATACTAATATACTTCCAAAAACAACAAATGCTATCATATTTTTAGATTTAGGGGGTTAGTTTCATGTACTAATGTACTAAAAATAACTTACTATCCTTATTTTATTTTCCCAACAACTTTCTCTTGGTTAATTTAGCAAAGCGAATATACAAAAACACGGCTGCCGCTGACAATCCTGCTAAAAGACCAATCCAGATACCCACTGCTTTCAATTCGGTATAGCGTCCTAAATAAAAAGAAATTGGAAAACCAATTAACCAATAGGCAACAAAAGTAATATACATCGGTACTTTTACATCTTGCAATCCACGCAAAGCACCTAAGACAACCACTTGTATCCCATCTGATAACTGAAAAATCGCTGCTACTAAAAGTAGATTTGCTGTAATTCCGATAATCTCTTGGTTATCTAAAACTTGACTAGCATCTTGCATATTCAAGAACAAATGCGGTAAGTAATTATGAAAGAGTACAAAAACAATTCCGAATAGGGTTTCCAAAATTATCGCTAATAAAAAGATAGAACGTGCTACAACAATCATGTTTTTATAATCAGCCATTCCTTTGCTATGACTTACCCGAATCATTGCCGTAACACTCAATCCCATTGCCACCATAAACGTAGAGGAAGCTAGGGTCAATGCAATTTGGTTAGCCGCTTGATTATTTTTCCCCAATGAACCTGAAAGCCAAATCGCCGCAGTAAACAAAGTCACTTCAAACAACATTTGCATCGCAGATGGCAATCCCAAATCAATAATTTTTCGCAACATCGATTTTTTAATTTCCCTAAAACTAAAATGCTTGAAATAGTTGCTGAATTTTTCATTGTGTTGCAACAACAAATGAAGAAAAACCACCATCATAATTCGAGAAATAACGGTTCCTAAAGCAGCACCCAAAATTCCCAATTTAGGAAATATCCATACCCCATAAATCAAAACATAGTTGAAAAAGATATGCACCACATTGGCCATAAAAATAGCGTACATCGAATATTTGGTTTGAGATAAACCATCGGCAAACTGCTTGTAGCCTTGGTACATAATCACTGGAATCAATGAAAAAGCCACCCAATCAATATACGGAGCTGCCATATCAGCAACTATTTTAGGCTGATGCATGAAGTACATCAATTGTTTAGACAAAACCGTTACGATGAATAATACCACTCCTAAAACCGTACACAATAATAAACCGTGATGAAAAGTTGTTCTAATTTTTTTGTTATCTTGTTCAGCATCAGCCTCCGAAATTAATGGTGTAATCGCAGTAGAAAATCCAATCCCTAAAGACAATGCAATAAAAATAAAACTATTCCCTAAAGAAACAGCTGCCAACTCGGTAGACCCTAAATTGCCCACCATAAAATTATCTACAATACCAATTAGGGTATGTCCTAACATCCCTAAAATTACAGGATAGGCTAATTTAATGTTGTACGAGAACTCTTTGGTGTAAGTAGCTAATTTCAAAATAAATAGAGAATATTGTAACGACTAAATCCTTTTGATTAGAATTAAGCCAAGGTTAGTAATTGAGCACGAACACTTCCGTCTTCGTCGATATGGGTTAACTGGATTTTGCACAACGTATTCGCTAAAGCAGGATCCCAAGGTGCTTTTACCTTAACATAATTTTCGGTAAAACCGTAAATATATCCTTCTTTGTTTTCTGTTTCAAACAAGACTGTTCTTTCTGTATCCAACTGACTTTCATAAAATGCACGACGTTTTTTTACCGATAATCCACGAAGCATTTTACTGCGTTTGGCACGCACATTGGCAGGAACAACACCTTCCATTTCCGCCGCTTCGGTATTATCTCGTTCTGAATAGGTAAATACATGCAAATACGAAATGGGCAACTCATTCAAAAAATGGTAGGTTTCTAAAAAATGCTCATCCGTTTCTCCAGGAAAACCTACAATAACATCGACACCTATACAAGCATCTGGCATCACCTCTTTAATTTGGGTCACCCTATCAGTATACACTTCTCGCAAATAACGACGTTTCATCAACTTTAGAATGGTATTACTGCCTGATTGTAATGGAATATGAAAATGAGGCACAAAAGTTAGGCTTTTGGACACAAAATCGATGGTTTCATTTTTAAGCAAATTAGGTTCAATAGAAGAAATGCGTATTCTTTCTATACCCTCTATTTGATCCAAAGCCTGAACTAAATCTAAAAAAGTATGTTCGTGTTTTTTATTCCCAAATTCACCTTTACCATAATCCCCAATATTCACTCCCGTCAAAACAATTTCTTTAATGTCTTGCTCCGAGATTTCTTTGGCATTTTGCAATACATTTTCCAAGGCATCACTTCGAGAAATCCCTCTTGCCTGCGGAATCGTGCAATAGGTACATTTGTAATCGCAACCGTCTTGTACTTTTAAGAACGCACGAGTTCGGTCGCCTATCGAATAACTGCCTACATAAAAATCAGCTTCGGCAATCTCGCAAGAATGTACTTCTCCAAAATCATTTTTAGACAAATCATTCACATAATCCGCCAACTTGAATTTTTCTGTCGCCCCTAACACCAAATCCACACCGTCTACAGCAGCTAATTCTTCTGGTTTTAACTGGGCATAACATCCCACCGCTGCCACAAAAGCTTTATCATTCAACTTCATAGCTTTGCGCACCACTTGCTTGAACTGCTTATCGGCATTCTCTGTTACAGAACACGTATTAATCACATACATGTCTGCCACTTCTTCAAAATCCACACGATCAAAACCTTCGTCTTGTAAATTGCGTGCAATAGTTGAAGTTTCCGAAAAATTCAGTTTACAACCCAGCGTATAAAAAGCTACTTTTTTTCTTTCTGACATTCTTTTGATTTTTTGGGCGAAACCCCAGGCAGATTATTCAGTTTACAAAAACACGCATTTCTCAGCCTGCGGTCGGGCTATCCACTGTATCTTTTTATTGTTGGCTTCGAGAGCCTCAGCTTACAATAAAAAGGATGCCGCTACTATCCCTTTCGCGGAGCAAAAATACGTACAAAAAACAACATATAAAACACACCTGTTTAGTGGCCTAATTCAATATAAATCGTCTCACTACCTCAGCTACACCGTGGTCGTTATTCGAAGCGACAATAACATCCGCACGATCACGCAATTCAGGAGTTACATTATCCACCCAAACCCCTAAACCTGCATATTCAATCATTGATAAATCATTCCCTGCATTGCCTACGGCAATAATTTCTTTCTGGTGGATATTTAATTTTTCGGCTAAAAATCGGATACTGGCTGACTTGTCTATTCCATCTTGGGCAACTTCTAAAAAAAAGGGCTTGGACATACACACGCTCAAATGCGGCATCGCTTGTCTTAGATGAGTCTCCACTTTTTTAAGATAGTCAGGATCTTCTAACAAAATACATTTAATCGCCGCGCTTTGCACTTCGGCTTTAAAATCGGGTACTTTGTTATGCGGTAAACCTGTAATATTTTTTTCTATATCAATATATTCAGAATCGGTTTCGCTCACAATTTGATTATTCACATACGTAATAATATGTGTTTTGTGCTGTACACTATAATCGTACAAAGCGTGGATTTGTTCTTGAGTTAAAGTTTGCTCAAAAATCACCTCATCATTGGATAAATCTGTAATGACTGCTCCGTTATAGGAAATCATATACGAATTATCTAATTGCAGTTCCTTAGCATAAGCTGTCATTGCAGGCGTTGGTCGCCCCGAAGCCAAAATCACATATACGCCTAATGCTTTGGCTTGAGCCAACATCTTTTTATTTTCTTCAGAAATGATATGGTCATCGGTCAACAAAGTGTCATCCATATCCAAAACTAACATTTTATAGTTCATCCTAGTATTGTCTTGTAATTAAATACTCATTCTGAATTCCTCAATCACAGGATTGGCTTTGGCAAAATCAGTTTCTTGGATGAATAATTCTACCGCCAAATCAGCATTTCCAAATCCTCCCAATCGAGCCGATTGAATATTATCTTTTTTTAATGTGGCTACCCCTGCTTCTTCTAATTTTTCCTGTAAAGCCATTGCTAAAACTTCACTTCCAGAAAACACTTTCATTAATCCCATATTTCATTTATATTATAAATTTAAAAAAATAGTAACCATTAAGGAATTAAGGTTCATTAAGTATTTCCCTTAATATTACTTAATCTCTTAATGGTTTAAAACATTACTCTTCTTCGTATTCTTCAAAATCAAATTCATACGGTTCTACCAGCATATTATCTACTAGAGTAGCAACACGTTCTGTATACTGTTCTGTAAAAATAAGGCGTTGCGTTTTCGCAATACTATTCGAAATACGCATGATTTTAGTGTCATGGCGCAATTTTAAAATTGCATCTGCTTCATCCACAATAAACATCTTTAAACGATTTACATTATAACCCGCCGAAGAAAACATATCACTCAACTTTGTAGGAGTACCAATCAAAACATCAATTCCGGTAGAAATATAATTTTTATCATAATCCATATCGCCTTTATCATGCACACCATATACTTCTAATGGAGCATATTTTCCATATTCTTCAAATAAGGCTTCCATTTCCAGCACCTTAGCTTTATCCTCCACAATGATTAAAGCACGTGGTGATTCTTCTTGTTTTCCTGCTAATTGCTGAATTACATTTAAGACAATCGTAGTTGTTTTACCACTGCCCTTTGGCGCTACAATCAAACAATCTGCTCCACTTTTAATGGTAGAAAATGTTTCTTGTTGCAACTCATTGGCTTCGGTTAAACCACTTTCGATTAAAGCATTTTGAAGGGCTTCGTTTATTTTTTTTAATTTCATCTTCTTATTTTAGAGGCGATATTTATTCGCATTTATATTTATTTACTAGCAAATAGCTTGACATCATTCTCCGAGATTTCATTTCCTCCCAAAATAATCAATCGCTCCACTACATTGTGTAATTCTCTAATATTTCCCGTCCAATCATATTCTTGCAACAACTGAATGGCTGCCTTCGAAAAAGTTTTAACCGAAGTCCCTTGTTCCGAAGCAATCTTGTCTGTAAAATGAGCAATCAGCATCGGAATATCTTCTCTCCTATCGTTCAACGCAGGTACTTTGATTAAAATTACCGCCAAACGATGGTACAGATCCTCACGGAAACGCCCTTCGGCAATTTCTTTTTTCAAATCTTTATTGGTAGCCGCCACCACACGCACATCGACTTTAATGTCTTTGTCAGCACCTACTCGCGTAATCATATTTTCTTGCAAAGCACGCAACACTTTGGCTTGAGCCGAAAGACTCATATCTCCAATTTCATCCAAGAAAATAGTTCCTTTATCAGCGGCTTCAAACTTTCCAGCACGATCTTTCACTGCAGACGTAAAGGCTCCCTTAACATGACCAAACAATTCGCTTTCAATCAATTCAGAGGGTATCGCAGCACAATTGACTTCCACTAAAGGAAAATTAGCACGATCACTTTTTTCGTGCAATTGATGAGCGACTAATTCTTTTCCTGTTCCATTAGGTCCTGTAATCAAAACACGGGCTTCGGTTGGCGCTACTTTTTCAATCAACAATTTAATATGATTGATTGCTTCACTCTCGCCAATCATTTCGTAGTTCTTGCTAACTTTTTTCTTTAAAATTTTATTCTCAACTACTAACTGTTTTTTGTCCAAAGCATTGCGAACCGTATTCAACAATCGGTTCAAATCAGGCGGTTTTGAAATATAATCAAAAGCACCCAAACGCATCGTATTAATCGCCGTTTCCATATCGCCATGACCCGAAATCATAACCATCGGAATTTCTGGTTTGATTTTTTTTACCGCTTCGAGTAATTCAACACCATCCATTTTTGGCATTTTAATATCACATAAAACCAAATCGTAATCGGTATTTTTTATCTTATCAAAACCCGCAACACCGTCTTCGGCCTCTTCTACAATATAAGACGTATTCTCTTCCGAGAGAATTTTAACCAATACTCTTCGGATAGCGGCTTCGTCTTCGATGATTAAAATTTTATTCATTTTTTGAATGGGTTATTTGTTGATTGGTTTTTTGGTTATTAGTTTATATGGTTAAACTATTAAACCTATAACCGTTTAAACTCATAAGCATTAATACTTTAGCCATTTGTACAATTCTTTCCAGGTTGGTTTTTTACCGTACATTAAAATACCTACACGATAAATTTTGGATGCAAACCAAACCACTAAAAAGAAGGTGGAGAATAATATAACAATAGAAAGTGCTATCTGCCACAAAGGTACGCCAAATGGAATACGCATTAACATGACAATAGGCGAAGTCAGCGGAACCATTGAAAAAACAGTCGCTATGGTTCCGTGAGGGTCATTAACTACCGTAAAAAAGCCAATGTAAACACCTAATACCAATGGCATAATAATGGGCAATAAAAATTGTTGTGAGTCGGTTTCATTATCAACCGCTGCTCCAATCGAAGCATAAAAAGAACTGTACAAAAAGTAGCCTCCAATAAAATAAATTACAAAACTAATGATAATGGTCGCTATAGGAAGATTCCAAATTTCAGCGATATAAAGCTGTGCTGTACTAGCAAATTCTTGTTGAGCTGATTGTACCATTTCAGGTGGAATTTGATTGGCAGCTCCCACATTGGCACCAAAAAAAACAGACGCTGAAAACAACAAAGTCAAACCAATTATAGCCCAGATGAAAAATTGCAAAATTCCCGCTAAAGAAGTACCGATAATTTTACCCATCATTAACTGAAATGGTTTTACTGATGAAATGATAATCTCAATAATACGATTCGTTTTTTCTTCAATAACTGAACGCATTACCATATTGCCATAGATAATAATGAACATCATAATCAAGTAGCCAAAAGCACCTCCAATAGCAATTTTAATTTCATTCAATCCTTTCAAACTTTGCTCACCAGAGGCTTTCTTTAAATTGATATTTACCTTTGACTCTGCTTGATGTATTGCAAGAGTATCTAAATGTGCTCTTTCTAAATTTAATGTCGTAATTTTTTTAGCTATGAGATCTTGTGTTTTCTCAACAAAAACAATACTAGGACTCTCATTTGAAATAAATTGTATTTCTTTTTCTAAGACCTTATTATTTTCCGATTTTGGAATTACCAATAAGCCCTCATAGGTTTCATCTATGATATTTTTTTTAAGTGTAGTGATAGCTACTGCGGTCAAATCGAGGTATTGATACTCCTCAGAAGCCTTATTCTTCGCTAAAAATTGATTCACAAATAGACCTGACTCGTCGTGAATCGCAATTTGTTTGGTATCCGCTTTCATAGAGCTTAAATAGCCCACAAACATAGCAATTCCCACAAACAGCAACGGACTTAAAAAAGTCATTACTATGAACGATTTATTACGCACTTTCGCAATAAATTCTCTTTTTATAATTAATGAAATGATACTCATTTGTCTTTTATTTACTAGTTACTGTTTGAATAAAAATATCATTCACACTCGGAATTTTTTCCACAAAATGAGTCACTTGCCCACGTTGCGTTAAGATATGCAACAACTCATTAGGACTTGCATTTCCTAGTTGGACTTCTAATTTCAATTCGTTATTTAACGACTTAAATTGGGCTGGAGCCAAGGTGAATTTTTGCGTAATATCATACATCAACCCTTCTACATTATCAGAAAGAATTCCCACTTCAAAACTATTCGTTCTGTACTGCTTTTTCACCTCATCTAATTTTCCTTCAATTAACTTATTCGATTGATGAATCAATGCAATATCATCACATAGTTCTTCAACACTTTCCATTCGATGCGTCGAAAAAATAATAGTAGAACCTTGTTCTTTCAATGCCAAAATCTCGTCTTTAATTACGTTAGCATTAACAGGATCAAAACCAGAAAACGGCTCGTCAAAAATCAATAATTTCGGTTGATGCAATACACAAACCACAAATTGAATTTTTTGCGCCATTCCTTTAGAAAGCTCTTGAATTTTTTTGTCCCACCAACCTTGAATCCCCAATCGGTCAAACCAATAATCAAGTTGTTTTTTGGCCTCAGCTTTGGTTAAGCCTTTCATTTGAGCCAAATACAAACACTGCTCACCTACTTTCATACTTTTATACAAACCTCTTTCTTCGGGTAGGTAACCAATGGTTTGAACATGCTTAGGTTGCAATTTTTCACCATCCAAAATAATTGCACCACTATCCGGCAACGTAATTTGATTGATGATTCGGATAAGAGAGGTCTTCCCCGCTCCATTAGGCCCTAACAAGCCATAAATACTACCTTTTGGAACTGATAAAGAAACTTCATTGAGCGCTACGTAATCGCCGTATTGCTTCACTATTTTGTCAACTTCAAGTAAAATACTCATACTGAATTTTATTTTAGACCCTTTTTACTTCGGGTGTGTAAAAGTAAAGAATTAGTCACTAAATACTTGGTTTTGTTACATAAAAAAACCCACCCTTGTATGCAACAAGGATGGGAAAATAATTGGTTATCCCTTTTTGAAAAAACTAAGAAAACATATCTTTTACTTTCTCAAAAAAGGATTTCTCTGATTTCTCTGGATTAGGAACAAAATTCTCATCGTTTAAGTTTTTCTCGAAAAACGCTTTTTGTTCCTTGTTCAACGTTTTTGGAGTCCAAACATTCACATGAACTAGTAAATCTCCATTTCCATATCCGTTTAAACTTGGAATTCCTTTTCCTTTTAAACGAAGAATTTTACCTGATTGAATTCCTTCTTCTAGTTTGATTCTCACTTTTCCGTTTACTGCTTCAATATCTTTTGAAATTCCTAAAACAGCTTCAGAAAAACTGATGTATAAATCGTAATGTAAATTCTCGCCTTCACGTTTCAAGAACTCGTGTTCGATTTCTTCGATAGCCACTATCAAATCTCCAGGAATACTATTTCCTGGCGCATCGTTTCCTTTATTAGACACTTTTAATTGCATCCCATCAACTACTCCAGCAGGAATTTTAATTGCTACTGTTTCGTCTTCTTGAATCATTCCTTGTGAGTCTGCATTGGCGGGTTTTTTATCTAAAATTTGCCCAGACCCTCCACAAGTTGGACATGTCGAAGCCGATTGCATTCTTCCCAAAATTGTGTTCGTAACACGCATCACCTGACCTTGACCATTACAAGTAGAACAGGTTTTATAGGTTACTCCAGGTGCTTGAACTTTACGCTTTACTTTTACCTTTTTCTCTACGCCATTGGCAATTTCTTCCAAAGTCAATTTGACTTTGATACGCAAATTACTTCCTTTAGCACGACGAGGCCCGCTACTTCTACCACCAAATCCGCCACCGAATCCACCGCCAAAAATATCCCCAAACTGACTGAAAATATCCTCCATATTCATGCCGCCATGACCTCCACCAAAACCTCCGGCACCATCAAATGCTTGGTGTCCGTATTGATCGTACTTGGCTTTTTTCTGAGGATCACTCAACACTTCATAAGCCTCAGCAGCTAATTTAAAGTTTTCTTCAGCCTCTTTATCTCCTGGGTTTTTATCTGGATGATATTTTATAGCAGCCTTTCTATACGCTTTCTTTATTTCGGCAGCATCAGCACTTTTTGAAATACCTAATACTTCGTAAAAATCTTTTTTCATAATTCAATTCTATTTCAAATAGAAATTTTGGTTTAGTTACCAGTAACTACTTTTGGGAAACGGATAATTTTATCTCCTAACTTATATCCTTTTTCTAAAACGTCTACAATTTTTCCCTTCAAATCATCCGATGGAGCTGGAATTTGAGTAATCGCTTCTGCAAAATCAGCGTCAAACGCATCTCCAACCTTAACTTCTACTTCTTCTAATCCTTTAGATACTAAAGTTGATTTTAATTTTTCATGGATTAATTCTACCCCTTTAACCAAGGATTCATCTCCTGATTTAGCAATTTCGATTAAAGCTCTATCAAAATCATCTAAAACAGGAAGCATTGCTAACAAAACTTCTTGATTAGCTGTTTTAAAAAGCTCTACACGCTCCTTTGAAGTTCTTCTTTTGTAATTTTCAAACTCTGCAAACAATCGCAAAAATTTATCTTTTTCTGCTGCTAAATCTAAGGCTAATTGTTCTTCAACAGGTAATTCTTCGACACTTGCTTGTTCTTCATTTGCCTGTGTTTCCATTGGCGTTCCTTCTATTTCTTGATCGATTTCTGTTTTCTCAGTAGTCATAGTATTTGTATTTTTAAAAATATTCTTAAACTTCATTTTTATTTCTTTTTGAATTACAAAAGTACTGCCAAATCTTAAAAAATGTCAAATTGTCATCCTTAAAGACCGTTTTTTTACTCTTTGATGGTGTTCCAATCATTTTTCAGCTATTTTTAAAATGCCATAAAAATTTAATAAAATTTTAAGACTATTTCGTTTTCGATTGGAGTAAGTTTGTAATTAAATAAGTGAAAAAGATTCGGCTGAATCTATAAATTAGAAATTAAGGTTTGTCTCTAAATAATTATTAATTCAATATTACCTTATATTAGAAAAAGCTTCGTTTGACAAAAACGAAGCTTTTTTTTATGCTAATTCTTTTTTCAATCCTTCTAAATCAAGTGATTTTTGCTCCCCAGTTTGTAAATTCTTTAACGTATATGTATTCGAATTCATCTCTTGATCGCCTGCCATAACCGCAAAAGGAATATTCCTTTTATCAGCATGCTGAAACTGTTTGGCCAACTTAGCATTGTCTGGATACAATTCAACTTTTATTCCTGATTGACGTAATTCTTTAATGGCTTTCATGGCATAAAACGCTTCGTTTTCGCCATAATTAATAAAGAGCGCTTGAGATGTTGCCGTAACTGTTGTTGGAAACAACCCTAATTCCTCGACTACCAAATAAATACGATCTAAACCAAATGAAATCCCAACACCACTCATGTTCTTTAAACCAAAAATGCCCGTCAAATCATCATAACGACCACCTCCACCTATAGAGCCCATAGCGACTCCTTTAGGTGCTGCCACCTCAAAGATAGCTCCTGTATAATAGTTCAACCCTCGAGCCAAGGTAACGTCCAAATCTAATATAGCAGTAGCTAATCCTAATGCCGTTACTTTATCGCAAATAAAGCGTAATTCTTCCACCCCTTTCATTCCTTCAACAGAATCTGCTAACAAAGTTGACAACTGATTTATTTTCTCTGAAAAAGTTCCACTAAAACTAAACAACGGTTGTACCTTAGCAATAGCTGTTTCTGAAATTCCTTTCTCCATCATTTCTTTTTTCACTCCATCTTCGCCAATTTTATCCAACTTGTCTAAAGCCACAGTAAAATCAATTAACTTATCCGATGCGCCAATCACCTCAGCAATTCCAGAAAGGATTTTTCTATTATTAATCTTGATAGTGACACCATTCAATCCCAAAGCCGTAAAAACACCATCATACAATTGTACTAATTCTACTTCCTGCCACAAAGAGGTAGAACCTACCACATCAGCATCACATTGAAAAAACTCTCTAAAGCGCCCTTTTTGAGGACGGTCAGCTCTCCAAACAGGTTGAATTTGGTATCGTTTAAAAGGAAATTCTATTTCGTTTTGATGTTGTACTACGTAACGAGCAAACGGCACAGTCAAATCATATCGCAAGGCTTTCTCTGAGATACTTGATGTTAATTTAGCACTATCCTTTGCCTCTAAATGAGTTGCATTGGCTTTAGCCAAATAATCCCCTGAATTTAATATCTTAAAAATCAAACGATCTCCTTCTTCTCCATATTTACCCATTAAAGTTTCAGAATTTTCAAACGAAGGAGTTTCAATCGGTTGAAAGCCAAATTTTTCAAAATTACTTTTAATAATTTGGATTATATACTGACGTTTAGCTACCTCAGCTGGTGAGAAATCTCGGGTTCCCTTTGGAATACTTGGTTTTGATGCCATTTGAATATACGATTTACGATATAGGATATACGATGTACGGTTTAAATTTCTAAATACTGAAATGTTGTGCAAATATCTTATTTTTAAAATAAATATACGTTCTTCTGAAGTAAACTTGTAACAAAAGTTGTATTTTCGTGACAAATTGGTACTATGCTAAATTTATTCAGAGAAAATGTAAAAATTGCAATTGGTTCAGTTAGAACCCAATTGTTACGTACCATATTAACCGTATTAATCATTGCCATTGGTATTACCGCTTTGGTTGGAATCTTAACTGTGGTAGCAGCTTTAGAAAACACTATTTCAGCTGATTTTGCTTCGATGGGAGCCAATACTTTTAACATCAATAAATACGAAAACACTACTAGACGTAGAGGAAAAGAAGAACGTGAAATAATCAATCCAATTATCTCATATCCTGAAGCCGTAGCTTTTCAAAATAAATTCAAATACCCGTTTACCGAAACTTCTTTATCTTTTACTGCAACCTCTAAAGCCGAAGTAAAATATGAAGCTATTAAAACTGATCCCGAAATTACCATTGTGGGAGTGGACGAAAATTTCATCCCAAACTCTGGTTTAGAAACTAGTTTAGGTCGCAATTTCAATGGTTTTGACATTGACAACAATACCTATATGTGTGTCGTAGGCTCTGATTTTGAAAAAGGACTATTCAAAGATGTCAATCCTATTGACAAAATCATTTCTATTCGTGGGGCAAAATTTAAAGTCATAGGCGTGCTAAAAGAAAAAGGTTCTACTTTTGGCAACAGCCAAGATTTACGTGTTTTAATCCCTATTCAAGTAGCTAGATCTCTATTTACAGCTCCAAACATTAATTACACTGTTAGTGTAATGGTAGGTAAAAAAGAATTACTGGACCAAGCTATTGACAATGCTACTAGCACTATGCGTCGAGTACGTAAGCTAAGTCCTGTAAAAGACAATAATTTTGCCGTAGTTCGTTCAGATGATTTGATAAATCGAATTCTTGGCATCACTAAATACCTTGGACTAGCTTCTTGGCTTATTGGGGTAATTACCGTTTTAGGATCGTCAATCGCTTTGATGAATATCATGATTGTTTCGGTAACAGAACGTACTCGAGAAATTGGTGTTAGAAAAGCATTAGGTGCTAAAAAAACAACCATTGCTTTCCAATTTTTTATTGAAACTTTATTGATTGGTCAATTGGGCGGATTAGTGGGTATTATCTTCGGAATTTTAATTGGTTTTGGGATTGCTTCTGCAATGGATTTTGCCTTTGTAATTCCTTGGGGAGCCATCATAGCTGCCTTTATCACCAGCTTTATTGTAGCTATTGTTTCCGGATTGTATCCTGCTATTAAAGCCGCAGTATTGGATCCAATTGAGGCATTGCGCTACGAATAAATCTATTTACGATATACGATATTGGATTTACGATATTTCGTAAATCGTAGTTCTTAAATCGTATATCTTACCTTGTGCTTTTCGTCATTCTATCATTACCGTAAATATCTTTTTTCAATTCTATATTCTTGAAATCTAAATCTTTTAATAATTGAACCATTTCTTTTCCTAAATACTGATTGATTTCAAAACACAATTGACCCTCTACACCTAGATTTTTACGAGCCAATTCTGCTATTTTTCTATAAAAAAGCAGGGCATCATTGTCTTCTACAAAAAGCGCCAAATGCGGTTCATTGTTTAACACGTTTTTTTTGATTTCTTGTTTTTCCAAATGACGCACATAGGGTGGATTCGAAACAATAATATCAAATTGGTGTCCCAAATCTTCTGTTTCCAAAATATCTTGATGCAGGAACTGAACCGAAACTTGATTTAATTCAGCATTTTTTTTGGCTGTAGCCAATGCTTTCTCAGAAACATCTAAAGCAAAAACTTCAGCGTTTGGAAGATTTTTTGCTAACGAAATAGCAATGCAACCACTCCCCGTTCCGATATCCAGAATTTTCAGCTTCTGAGTTCTAACTTCAGACTTCAGACTTCCAATTATCCAGTCCACTAACTCTTCTGTTTCTGGTCTGGGTATCAAAACACTTTCATTAACCTGAAATTCCAAACCATAAAAATGAGTTGTACCTAAAATATATTGAATAGGAATTTCATTTTTTAGCTGTTCCAAAATCGAATTCCAAATTTCCAATTCCGCTACCGAAAAAACCAAATCGGGTTGCAATGCCAAATCCACTCGCTTTAGTTGCTGTTTGGCTTCCAAAACAAGATAGAAGAAACTCTCCGCTTCCTCCTTATCATATATAGGAGTAAGCACTTTAATAAATTGGTCTCGGTACTGTTTTATTGTCATATTAAGGTGTTACTATAATTTTACAAATCCTGCAACATCCATACCGGACAACTCGTATGACCCGTACAACCCATTGGTGCATCAATGTATTCAAAACCTGATTTTTTATACAACTTTTGTGCTGCATGCATGAACGGCATAGTCTCTAAGTAGCATTTTTCAAAATCAAATTCCCTTGCCGATTGTAAACAAATAGCCATCATCTCACTACCTATTCCTTTCCCTCGTGTTTCAGGTAAAAAATACATTTTTTGTAGTTCACAAATAGTTGGCGCTTCATTTTCTAAAGGAGCTATTCCAGCAGCCCCTTTAATCTGTCCTTCATGTTCAACAACATAATACACAGACCTAGGTTTGTTGTACTCCTCATACATCAAATCTAAATAAGGGTCTTTGTATGCCGTCCCTATCTTAGGAATATTTAATTCATCAAATACAGAACGTATCAATTGCGCAACTGCAGCATTGTCATTTTGTTCTATTTTTCTAATATGCCAACCTTCCATTTGTATAAACTAATTTTAAAGTACAAAAGTAACCATTGTTTATTTAAGTTTTTGAAAGTTAACACATAAATAAGCACGGTAAAAAGTAGTACTTTTGCACTATGACTATTCATGAAAAATATATCGCACGCTGTATTGAACTTGCCAAAAATGGATTTGGAACCACGTATCCAAACCCCATGGTAGGAAGTGTGATTGTATACAATAATGAAATCATTGGCGAAGGTTGGCATCAAAAAGCAGGCGAGCCACATGCCGAAGTAAACGCTGTCAATTCTGTTAAAGACAAATCTTTGCTAGCAAAATCAACCCTATATGTGAGTTTAGAACCTTGCAGTCATTTTGGGAAAACCCCTCCTTGTTCTGATTTAATTATCAAACATAAAATACCCAACGTGGTTATTGGAACTATTGATTCTAATAGCTTGGTCGCAGGAAACGGAATTAAGCGCTTGAAAGAAGCTGGCGTGAATGTAACCGTTGGGATACTAGAAAAAGAATGTTACACACTCAACCAACGATTTTTTACATTTCACGAAAAGAAAAGACCTTATATTATATTAAAGTGGGCACAAACTCAAGATGGTTTTATAGCTCCTTTAGAAAAAAAAGAACAAAAACCCGTTTGGATTACTAATTCAAACTCCAGACAATTGGTTCATAAATGGCGTACAGAAGAACAAGCTATTTTGGTGGGCACACAAACAGTAATTGACGATAATCCTCAATTAAATGCTCGAGATTGGAAAGGCAATAATCCCATTCGAATAGTAATTGATCAAAATAGTCGCATCCCAAAAACAGCACATGTGTTTGATAATCAATCAAAAACAATCATTTTTACTAAAAATGAAATACAGTCTATTTCAAAAAACACTATCTTTGAAGTAATTGATTTTCAACAGAATATTGCTAATCAAATCATAGAAAAATTATACCAACACCAAATTCAATCGGTAATTATTGAAGGAGGAGCGCAAACATTACAAACTTTCATTGATACTAATTTATGGGATGAAGCTAGAGTATTTATTGGTGCCATTTCATTTGAAAACGGAATCAAAGCACCTATATTAAATCAACCCTCGACTACTAAAGAGAAAATAGCTACTGACGAATTACTAATTATTAGAAATTATGATTGATACTATTATTTTTGATTTTGGAGATATTTTCATCAATTTAGACAAACAAGCCACAATTGATGGATTAAAACAATTGGGTTTGACTTCTTGGAATGACGATTTAGACCGCTTGAATATTTCATTTGAGAAAGGACAAATTTCAAGAGACAATTTTTTATTAGGCATACAAAAACACATCCCTAACGCAAGTATCGATGAGATTTTAGTAGCTTGGAATGCCGTTTTATTGGATTTCCCATTGCATCGTTTGGAATTTCTACAATTACTTTCGCAAAAATACCGTCTCTTTTTATTGAGTAATACCGATGCTATTCATATTAATCATTTTGAACAAAGAGAAGGTGCCTCATTTTATGGCGATTTTTACCAATGTTTTGAAAAAGTATATTTTTCATACGAAATGGGTATGAGAAAACCAGATGCCGAAATTTACAATGCCTTGATTCGTCAACACGAACTATCACCAAAACGCACCTTATTTGTAGACGACAAAAAAGACAACACTGATGCGGCCAAAACTCTCGGATTACAAGTTTGGAATCTTCAGGTAGGTGAAGAAGACGTGGTAGAACTCTTTAACAAAAAAATAATTTAGAATACAATTACTCTTTTGGAAATTAAAGACACTTACAATACCATAGCTCAAGCTACCGAGGAAATTTTATTTAAAGAAAAAAGCAGTAAATTCTTTGGTTATGCATACCCAATACAATCCGAAGAAGAAGTAAAACCAATCATTGACCAATTACGCAAACTACACCCACATGCTGTACATTATTGTTATGCGTATCAAATTGGCTTCGAAAAAATAAGCTGTAGAGCAAATGATGATGGAGAACCTAGCAACACGGCAGGCGCTCCTATCTTCGGACAAATTAAATCTTTTGGTTTAACTAATATATTAATTGTAGTAGTTCGAATCTTTGGAGGAATTAAATTGGGCGTAGGCGGATTAATCACGGCTTATAAAACTACTGCCCAAATGGTTCTGGAAGGCGCTGACATTATTGAGAAAACCATTGACAAACATTTTTTAATTTCATTTGACTACAAAAACATGAACAAAGTAATGCGGATCATCAAAGAGAAAAAACTAGACATTGTGACTCAAACTATAGATTTGGACGAAGAAACTGGTATTGCTATAGGTAAAATTGAAATCAAAACTCGTAAAAAAAATGCCGAGACAATTCTCGACATTTTTAATAACCTATTTGAAATTAATATTACGTCACTCTAATTAGAATTATCATATCGTTTTTAATAGTTCTAAAATATAATCTGGAGGAGCAATTGGCCTTCCTGTTTTTAAGGATACAAAAACAAGGATAAATTCAGCGGTTGTTAATAACTCCCCTAGCTCATTATAAATCTTACAATCAAATTCTATCTTAACTGAAGATTGACTTTTGAAAGCAGTATGAACCGTCAGCAACTCATCATAACGTGCTGATTTTTTATAATTAATAGTCATCGAAACTATAGGCAGCCCAATTCCTTCCTCTTCCATACTTTTATATGAAATCCCTTTATTTCTAAGCCATTCCACACGCCCCATTTCAAAATACGGAATATAATTTCCATGATACACTACTCCCATTTGGTCTGTTTCAGAGTACCTAACACGAACTTGAATCTGATGATCTTTCATTATTTACTATTTAATTTTTAATGATTCTAAAAAGCCTTATACGACATTTTTTTTACAAAAAAATCTCCTGAATAATTTTTTTTTAAAGAAATTTGTTCACATATTTGTTATCCCAAAAAATTACAAGAACAGCCCCTCCTTTTTTGTAATAAAAAATATAACCAAACTTAATAATTTAACCGAATATATGAACAAAACTGCTCAATCAGTATGGGAAAACTGTTTATCTTTCATAAAAGATAATATTCAAGATCAAGCCTATAAAACTTGGTTTGAACCTATTAAATCAGTTGAGCTTACCGATAATGCATTATATATTCAAGTGCCTAGTAAATTCTTCTACGAATGGCTAGAAGAACATTACGTTAAATTATTAAAAGTAGCACTTACCAAAGAACTCGGAAAAAATGCAAAGTTACTCTATAAAATTAAAATGGAGAACACTTATGGCAACAAACAGCCCTATACAGAGCAACTACCAAGTGCTAACCGAATGCAAATGAAACCTCAGGATGTAGATGCGCCTTTAAAGAATCTCAATCCTGAACTCAAAAATCCATTTGTAATTCCTGGTATTAGAAATTTAAAAATTGAATCACAACTTAACGCAAATTATAGTTTTGACAACTTCCTAGAAGGAGATTCGAACCGACTAGCTCGTTCTGCTGGTATGGCTGTTGCCAACAAGCCTGGAGGAACCTCTTTCAATCCATTGTTAATTTTTGGTGGAGTTGGTTTAGGAAAAACCCATTTAGCACATGCAATTGGAGTTGAAATCAAAGACAAATATCCTGAAAAAACTGTTTTGTACATTTCAGCAGAAATTTTTACACAACAATATATTGATGCGGTAAGAAAAAATACAAGAAATGATTTTATTCATTTCTACCAATTAATTGATGTTCTTATTATAGATGATGTACAATTCCTTTCAGGAAAATCAGGAACTCAAGATGTGTTTTTCCATATTTTCAATTATTTACACCAAAATGGAAAACAAGTTATTTTAACTTCTGACAAAGCACCTGTTGACATGCAAGATATAGAGCAACGCTTATTATCTCGTTTTAAATGGGGATTATCTGCTGAATTGCATCAACCAGATTATGAAACTAGAGTTTCCATCTTAAATAACATCTTATACCGTGACGGTGTTGAAATGCCAGAAGAGATTGTAGAGTATGTAGCGCGCAACATCAAAACAAACGTTAGAGAATTAGAAGGTGCTATTATTTCTCTTATAGCACAATCGTCTTTCAATAAAAAAGAGGTAACGATTGAATTAGCAAAAAATATTGTAGAAAAATTCGTGAAAAACGTAAAACGCGAAATTTCTATCGACTACATTCAAAAAATTGTTTCCGATTATTTCCAATTGGATTTAGAAACACTTCAATCTAAAACTAGAAAAAGACACGTTGTACAAGCAAGACAATTAGCCATGTTCTTTGCTAAGAAATTTACCAAAGCTTCTTTAGCGAATATTGGCTCTCAAATTGGAGATCGCGATCACGCTACTGTATTACACGCTTGTAAAACCGTTGATAATTTAGTTTCTACTGACAAACAATTCAAAAAGTTTGTTGAAGACATCAATAAAAAACTAACCCTATAGACAGCTAATGTCCGTAAAAATCGTAATGGTTTGTTTAGGAAATATCTGTCGGTCACCTTTGGCCGAAGGAATATTAGCCTCAAAATTACCCAAAGATAAATTTACTGTAGATTCTGCAGGAACTGGTTCTTGGCATATTGGGCAGTCTCCTGACGAAAGATCTATAGCGGTAGCCAAAAAAAACGGACTAGACATCACATACCAAAGAGGGAGACAATTCAAAAATTCTGACTTTGATACCTTTGATTATATCTTTGTTATGGACAATTCCAATTATGATAATGTTATTGCTTTAGCAGAAAATGAAAAGCAAAAAGAAAAGGTAACACTAATCATGAATGAACTGTATCCTGCTCAAAATAAAGATGTCCCAGATCCTTATTTTGGAATGCACAATGGATTTGATATTGTATACAAAATGCTCGACGAAGTTTGTGATGTAATTGCCAAAAATTTGATTGCTAAACATCCGTAAAATATATATTTCCAAATCAAAAAAACAATCGGTTATGAATCCAAACCCATCCTTAGGAAAATTATATTTAATTCCAACCACTATGGGAGAATGTGACCCTATGGATGTATTACCTCAAACAGTTAAAAGAGCCATTGAACTTATTGACTACTACATCGTAGAAAATGAAAAAACTGCCCGAAAATCGATTAAAGCGGTACTACCTGAAAAGAAACAATCTGAATTAGTTCTATTTGCCCTTAACAAACATACCGATAGCCGAGAACACCTTAGTTTTATACAACCTTTACTAGAAGGAAAAAATGTAGGCTTGATGAGTGAAGCAGGATGCCCAGGAGTAGCTGACCCAGGTGCCGTAATTGTAAAATTGGCTCACGAAAAAGGGATTCAAGTTATTCCTCTAGTTGGTCCTTCTTCTATTCTTTTAGCGATGATGGCTTCGGGGATGAACGGACAAAGCTTTACTTTTAATGGGTATTTACCTATCGATAAAGGAGAGAAAAAATCGGCTTTGAAAAATTTAGAAAAACTGTCTTTTGATAAAAATCAATCCCAAATTTTTATTGAAACACCTTATCGTAACAACAAATTATTGGAAGATATTTTACAAACACTTCAGCCTAACACCCATCTATGTATTGCTGCAGACATAACTTTACCTACTGAATATATTAAAACACTCTGTGTATTTGATTGGAAAAAGACAAAAGTAGATTTACATAATCGACCTACAATTTTTATCATTCATAAAATGTAATTTTATTTACGCTTCAATTTTTGTTTATTTATACAAATAATATGCATGCATACTATTTATTTGCTATATTTACTTCTAAAATTGATAAACAATGAGTTATACAGATAAAATGCTTCGTGATGGGGCGTTAGAAGGAAAAGTAATTGTAGTTACTGGGGGCGGTAGTGGTTTAGGAAAAGCAATGACTAAATACTTTCTTGAATTAGGTGCCAAAGTAGCTATTACTTCTAGAGATTTTGAAAAATTAAAGAATACCGCGTCTGAATTAGAAACTCAAACAGGAGGATATTGCCTACCTCTCCAATGCGACGTTCGTCATTATGAAGAAGTTGAAAATATGCTTCAAGAAACACTAAAAGCATTTGGCAAAGTAGATGTACTTCTCAATAATGCCGCAGGAAATTTCATCTCTCCTACAGAACGTTTGTCTTCCAATGCCTTCGATACTATTATTGATATTGTACTAAAAGGAACCAAGAATTGCACCCTTGCTTTTGGAAAACATTGGATAGATAGCAAACAAACTTCGTCGACTGTCTTAAATATTGTGACTACCTATGCCTGGACAGGTTCTGCCTATGTAGTACCAAGCGCAACCGCTAAAGCCGGCGTACTGGCTATGACTAAAAGTTTAGCTGTAGAATGGGCTAAATACGGTATTCGTAATAATGCAATAGCTCCCGGCCCTTTCCCTACTAAAGGAGCTTGGGACCGTTTACTTCCAGGAGATTTGGCAGAAAAATTTGATATGGCTAAAAAAGTTCCTTTACAACGCGTGGGAGATCATCAAGAATTAGCCAATTTAGCAGCCTATTTAGTGTCTGACTTTTCAGCCTATATCAATGGCGAAGTTGTGGTAATTGATGGAGGTGAGTGGCTAAAAGGTGCTGGACAATTCAATCTTTTAGAGGAAATTCCAGCCGAACTTTGGGATGTTTTAGAGATGATGATCAAGGCAAAGAAAAACAAATAAACAAACAGATTAAAAGCATACGTTCTATAGCCTAAAATAAATATATCAAATTAGCAAACATTTAGTAAAAAACGAATTCACTCTGAATTAAATTCCTATTTTTGTTAGATAAATACATAATACAATTATATGCTAATTATAGGAATTGCAGGTGGAACAGGAAGTGGAAAAACCACTGTAGTCAATCAAATTGTTAACGAATTACCCGAAACAGAAGTAGGTATTATTTCTCAAGATTCATACTACAGAGAAAATGTTGGAATGACTTATGAAGAAAGGGCAGCTATCAACTTTGACCACCCTAGATCTATTGATTTTGATTTATTAGTAGAACATCTCAAAGAATTAAAGGCGGGGAACAACATCAATCAACCTGTTTATTCTTTTGTTACACACAATAGAACCAGCGATACCGTTTTTACACATCCAAGAAAAGTAATGATTGTTGAAGGAATTCTAATATTGACAAATCCTGAATTAAGAGATCTTTTTGATGTTAAAATATATGTTCAAGCTGATCCAGACGAACGATTAATTCGACGTTTAAAAAGAGATATTGCTGATCGTGGACGAGATATGGACGAGGTATTAAATCGATATCAAACGACATTAAAGCCAATGCATTTGCAATTTATAGAGCCCACAAAGGCTTTTGCTGATATAATTATCCCAAATGATAAATACAATACTGTAGCGATCGATGTAGTACGTGCTGTGATTAATCAAAAAATTCAATAATCGTAATAAAAACACAAATGCCTGATTGATTTAAAAGCATCATTTTTAGGTACTGTAGCCAAGCTATACGAATATTCTAAAAACAGAAAAGTTTTAGTAAAAATTGGCACTAAAAAAAACAACAATGACAAAGCCTCTAAAAGACAGATCTTGGTTTAAATTATTAAGCAATAAATACATCTTAGTACTCGTATTTTTTACTATTTGGATGCTATTCTTAGACAATTATTCCTATTTCGACCATCGATTTTTAGACAATCAAATTGATGAGTTAGAAGATAATAAAACCTACTATCAAGAGGAGATAAAAAAAGATAAAAGACATATTAAAGAGCTTAAAAACATAGGACATATTGAAAAATATGCCCGCGAAAAATACTATATGAAAAAAGACAGTGAGGATATTTATATCATCGAATTTGAAGATAGTACTTTAAAAAGCAAATAGCTTGACAGAATTTGAATCTTGACCCAAAAAACAAACCAATGAGACATCTTTTTAATGACTTCGCCCCAATTTCTGCCAAAGAATGGAAACAAAAAATCCAATTTGAACTTAAAGGAGCTGACTACAATGAGACTTTAGTTTGGGACACTCCTGAAGGCATTAAAGTAAAACCATTCTATACTACAGAAGATGTAACAACCCCTATTACAACTACTTCAGAAGCTTCTCAATTTAAAATTTGCCAAAATATCTTTGTGCATGATCTTGACAAATCCATTGAACGAGCTTTAGACACTATAAATCGAGGCGCAGAAAGTATTCGTTTTACTATTGAAGACGAAAACATTGACGTGGTAAAACTGTTGGAAAAATTACCTTTAGAAAACACACCGATTTTCTTTCATTTGAATTTTCTTTCTACAAATTTCATACAAAAGCTAGACGATTTTAGAAAAACAAAAAGCGTAAAAATCTATTGTACTATTGACCCTATTGGACAACTTGCTAAAGAAGGAAATTGGTTCTCTACTAACGAGAAAAACAATTTTGAAACTCTAAATAATCTTATAAAAAACACCACATCACTTTCATTATTAGGTGTAAATGGTGCTCTGTATCAAAATGCAGGAGCTACAATAGTTCAACAAATTGCCTACACTCTTGCTCATGCTAATGAATACTTTAACCATCTTGAAGTTACTACACCTCAAACTATGGTTTTAGAAATTGCTGTTGGGACGAACTACTTTTTTGAAGTAGCAAAACTACGAGCTTTGCGATTGCTTTTCAATTTGATTGCAAAAGAATACAATCAAAATTGGACCTGCCATTTATTGGTAACCCCTACAAAAAGAAACAAAACTCTTTATGATTACAATGTAAATATGCTTCGTACAACAACAGAGTGTATGAGCGCAATTATTGGTGGTGCAAATACTATTGCAAACCTACCTTATGACGCTTTGTATCACAAAGACAATGAATTTGGAGATCGTATCGCTCGAAATCAGTTATTAATTTTAAAAAATGAAAGTTATTTTGATAAAGTTAATAATCCTGCTGACGGAAGCTATTATATTGAAAGTATAACACATCAATTAGCCGAAAAAGCTTTATCATTATTTAAAGACATTGAATCTAATGGTGGATTCTTGAAACAATTAAATGAAGGAATCATCAAACGAAAAATACAAGAAAGTGCAGATAAAGAACAGTTATTGTTTGATAGCGGCAAAGAAATTTTATTAGGAACTAACAAGCATCTTAATAAAGACGATCGAATGAAACACGACTTAGAACTTTTTCCATTTGTCAAGATTAAACCTAGAAAAACACTGATTACCCCCATTATAGAAAAACGTCTTGCCGAAAAAATAGAACAAGAACGATTAGAAAAAGAGTAATTGCGAATTCAACAATCAGATTGTTAAAAAGAAATTTGTCACACATGAAAAGAAAAGACCTGCAACATATTCAAATTCAATCCGAGAAAAACGCGCAGTCTGAAATTACAGCAAACACTGATTTTCAAACTGCAGAAGGGATTGCTGTAAAACAAACGTATTCTAAAACAGATATTGAAAAAATAGAACATCTGGATTTTGGAGCAGGGTTTGCACCTAATTTGCGAGGGCCTTACGCTACAATGTATGTGCGTCGCCCATGGACGGTGCGCCAATATGCAGGTTTTTCAACAGCTGAGGAAAGTAATGCTTTCTATAGAAGAAATTTAGCTGCTGGACAAAAAGGTCTTTCCATTGCCTTTGATTTACCAACGCATCGAGGTTATGATTCGGATCATGAACGCGTTGTAGGCGATGTTGGAAAAGCAGGAGTTGCAATCGATTCTGTTGAAGACATGAAAGTACTCTTTGATCAAATTCCTTTAGATGAAATGTCGGTTTCGATGACGATGAATGGAGCAGTACTTCCTATCATGGCTTTTTATATCGTAGCCGCAGAAGAACAAGGTGTTACGCCAGACAAACTTTCTGGAACAATTCAAAACGACATTTTGAAAGAGTTTATGGTTAGAAATACCTACATCTACCCACCTACTCCTTCGATGAAAATAATTGCTGATATTTTTGAATATACCAGTAAAAACATGCCTAAATTCAATTCGATTTCAATTTCTGGCTATCACATGCAAGAAGCTGGTGCCACTGCCGATATTGAATTAGCCTATACTTTAGCTGATGGTTTAGAATACATTAGAACAGGCCTAGCTGCGGGAATGAATATCGATGAATTTGCACCTAGACTCTCTTTTTTCTGGGCAATTGGAATGAATCATTTTATGGAGATTGCTAAAATGCGTGCAGGACGAATGATTTGGTCTAAACTAGTCAAGCAGTTTAACCCTAAAGATGAAAAATCGTTAGCATTACGCACACATTGTCAAACATCGGGCTGGAGTCTAACAGAACAAGATCCTTTTAACAACGTAGCTCGAACTTGTATTGAAGCGGCAGCGGCAGCATTTGGCGGTACGCAATCACTTCACACTAATGCTTTAGACGAAGCCATTGCGTTACCAACTGATTTTTCAGCGCGAATTGCCAGAAATACACAGTTATTTTTACAAGACGAAACTAAAATTACAAAAACAGTTGACCCGTGGGCAGGAAGTTACTATGTAGAAAATTTAACCCATGAAATAGCTCAAAGTGCTTGGAAACTAATTGAAGAAATTGAAGAATTAGGCGGTATGACCAAAGCTATCGAATCTGGGATTCCTAAACTACGAATTGAAGAAGCGGCTGCAAAGAAACAAGCTCGAATAGATAGTGGACAAGACATTATTGTAGGTGTTAACCAATTTAGATTAGAAAAAGAAGACCCTTTACAAATTCTAGATGTTGACAACCAAATGGTTAGAAAACAACAAATAGAACAATTGGAACGCATCAGATCAACACGAGATTCTCAAAAAGTAAAAAATGCTTTAGATAAATTAATTCTTTGTGCCAAAACTGGGGAAGGCAATTTATTAGAAATTGCAGTAGAAGCAGCTAGAAATAGAGCGACTTTAGGAGAAATTAGTGATGCATTAGAAGCTGTTTTTGGAAGATATAAAGCACAAATTAAATCGTTTAGTGGCGTGTATAGTAAAGAAATAAAAAATGACGAAAGTTTTGAAAAAGCAAAACAATTAGCCAACCTATTTGCTGAAAAAGAAGGCAGAAGACCTCGTATTATGATTGCTAAAATGGGTCAAGACGGGCATGATCGCGGAGCTAAAGTAGTTGCAACGGGTTATGCTGATGTTGGTTTTGATGTGGATATTGGCCCCTTATTCCAAACTCCAGCAGAAGCAGCCAAACAAGCGGTTGAAAATGATGTTCATATTCTAGGAGTATCCTCGTTAGCTGCAGGACATAAAACATTAGTTCCTCAAGTTATCGAGGAACTAAGAAAGTATGGAAGAGAAGATATTATGGTGGTTGTTGGAGGAGTAATACCTGCTCAAGATTATCAATTTTTATTTGATGCTGGAGCAGTTGCAGTATTTGGCCCAGGAACTAAAATTAGTGAAGCAGCCATCAAAATTTTAGAAATTTTAATCGACTAATTCAAATTACAATTTAGTAAAAAAACAGTCTTTTGGGCTGTTTTTTTTATTTAACAATATGACTATCAGAATATTAATATATTTTTAACGCTATAATTTATTTATTCTATTTAATTTTATTTGTATTCTTTATTTAAGTTATGAATACAATCCCCTCAATCTATCCTAATTTTCAAATTACCTATTGATGTGTCGCTAAATAATTAACCAAGAAGGGGAAGAAACTAAAAACCTTACACAACATTATTTTAAACAATTTAAACACAATCAATATTAATTTAACATGAAAATTATGAAATCAACTAGTATCATTTTACTTGTATTAGCGTTAACAGCTACAACTTATGCTCAAGAAAAAGGTCAAATTAAGGCTATCGAATTACCGGGAGTTGTTATCAAAAGAGTAGGAAAAGATTTTTCGATTTATCTTCCTGACAACAACCCAGATCAAAGAGTCAGAATTATCGAAGAAAAATTCATCACCTATGATTTAGGAAAAGAAAACGATGGATATGAAGAATACCTTTTAGTAATGAAAGGAAACAAAGGTCAACTTGCTGCAACTTATAATGAAAATGGTAAGTTGACACGCGTAGTTGAAAATTATAAAAATGTAATTTTACCTACTCAGGTAATTTATTCCGTTTATAGAACTTACCCAAAATGGACTATTGTAAATGATAAATTCTTATACACCCAAGAATCTGGCGATGTTACTAAAAAACAATACAACATCAAAATAAAAAAGGATAAAGAGGTGAAACATTTAACCGTAAAAGCTAATGGTGAAATCGTTAAAATTAGATAGAAACAAAAAAGAAAGCCAAGTATATACTTGGCTTTCTTTTAACTGTAAAATACCTTTTTTCTTTAACCTAATTTTTTAAAACTGTAGCATCTGCATCGGGTTCAATAAATGAAGTATCATAACCTCCAAAGGCTTTCATATAACTTCGTATAGAAGTACCGTATGCATCTCTAAAATAACGCTCTCCATTAGTTCTGAAATATCTTTTTACAGAACGCACACCGCCCAAATGAGCCGCCGCTAAAATTCCTGATTCTGTAATATGAATCCCATTAATTACGGCACCTTCATATTTTTCTATTTCATTTCTTAACAACCATTTGTTTTTAGATAATAGTGTTAAAAAAGCTTTTTCTTGTAAATCTGGATTATTCAAAAAAGCTGCATCATTGTGAACCCCAATAGTTCTTAATGTTTCTGGACCAAATTGGTATTTCCCTAAATAACCTAAAGAATTAATTTTTCTGTACTTTCCTTGTGACTCTCTGAAAGCAATAGCTTCTTTATAGCCAATAAAAAAATTGCCTGTAAAAGGAACGTTCAATTTTGCGTAATCTTCTTGTTTTTGAGATGGGAACAAGTAGTATGATTCATCTGTTCCATCTGTTAGAAACCAAGGATTGGAATCTAAATTAAAAGGTTTAAAACCTGAGCTTAAAAATGCGATAATTAGAAGTAAAGTGGTATAAAAATGCCATTTCTTTATCATAAATTGTTTTTCTTCTAAACGCTGTCCCATTTAGAAATTTCTACGAGGCAAATATACAACAAAAAATACAATGCTCAAAATCAGACTGTTAAAGTTTTCTAAACGTAATTTGCAAATCCTTGACATGACCAGTATTCAAACGTTAGCGCTCGGTTTTTGCAACAAACTAAAACCATAAAAAAAGAGCTAAAAAAGCTCTCTTTTATATTTACTTTCAACAAGACTAAAGCAAAAATATTTGATTTTAAATACTCAAAACTATCTTTTCACGCCTTGACTATTAATCCAATTATAATATTTTTTAGCATTTTTCTCATGTTCTGCCTGAGTTACTGCAAAGTCATGGTACCCAAATCGATCTACACTGGCACAGAAATAAATATAATTATGTTTCTCTGGATTTAATACTGCCTCAATCGCAGTAATATCGGGCATAGCAATGGGTCCAGGAGGTAATCCTGCACTATAATAGGTATTATATGGCGAAGCAATTTGTAAATCTTTATTTAAAACTCTTTTAATCACCTGAGTAAAATCATTTGATTTCTTTTTTACGGCATAAATTACTGTTGGATCTGCTTGAAGCAAAATCCCTTTATGTAAACGATTTAAATATACTCCGGCAATTCTTGGACGTTCATCTTTTTTAACTGATTCTTTATGCACTATAGAAGCCAAAATAGTCGCTTCGATTGGCGTCAAGCCTTGTGCTTTAGCTTTTGCAACACGTTCTTCATTCCAAAAAATGCGATATTCTTTAATCATTTTATCGCGAAACTTTGTTGCTGTAGTATTCCAATACAATTCATACGTATTCGGTATAAACATAGTCAACACATTTTCTTCATTGAATCCGTTCTCCTGTAAAAATGTAGAATCTTTTATTGCTTTTAATAATGAAACACTGTCAGCTTCAATTTCAGAACCTATCCGACCAGCAAAATCTTCTAATCGCTCTTGATTATTGAATGATAATTTAACTTCATTATTAATTCGCAAAGCGTTAATCAGTTCGTTACTATTCATCCCCTTTTTGAATAAGAACTTTCCTGGCTTTACATTGTTTGGGTATTTCTTTTTAGTTGCAACAGCATCAAATCTGTCCATATCTTCAACATAAGGTGCAACTATTTTTTTAACTGCCTCATAATCGGAACCTGTAGGAACGTAAACATATACCTCATTTTCTTCAAATTTGGTATTATCTGAAAATATTTGACGCACTAATATAAGTCCGTAAATCATTAATACTGAAATTAATACTAGGCTAACTGTAATTACAATCTTTTTGATATTCAAAACTTTATTATTAAAATGAATGATTAATTAATTGAAAAAGTGCTTCGTCTTTAAAGTGACCATTGACTAAGGTCCAATCTTTTTTTACTCCTATTTTTTCAAAGCCAAATTTAGTAAAAAGTGCTATACTAGCAGTATTCTCGACAGCAATATTTGAATATAATTGGTGTAAATTTAAATTATAAAAAGCATACCTAATAAGTAACTCTAGGGCTTCTGAACCTATATTTTGTTTTCTATTTTCAACAGCCTGAATAACGATCCCTATTCCCGCTCTCCTATTTTGAGGATCAAAATCAAACAAGTCAATCAAACCTAAAGCTGGGAAATCTTGATCCTGACAAATTGCTAATCGCAATTGTTTTGCTTCATAAATATCTTGATGTGCATTTTCAAGGTATTGTTTTACTAAAAACCTACTATACGGAGTTTGGGTATTGCTCACTTCCCAAATACTCTGGTCGTTTTCCATAGCATAGACAAACTCCAAATCATTAGGTTCAAGAGCTCTGAGGTAAATAGTTTCGCCTGTAAGAGTAATCATAGGCTTGATTTATATTTCAATTGTTCCTTTAAAAACAAATTCAGCAGGCCCTTTTAAAAATACATTGGTGTATTTGTCATCGACTTTATCAAATGAAACGGCTAATTTTCCTCCTTCAACATTCAAATTAATAACATTTGAATTAGTTTGTCCTGTAGCATTCATTGCAATAGCAACGGCAGTAGCTCCTGTACCACAAGCCAATGTTTCATCCTCTACTCCTCTTTCATACGTTCGCAAAGAAAAAGTAGTCTCATCTATTTTTTTTACAAAATTGATGTTGCTACCTTGCTGTCCATACAATGCCCCGTATCTAATTGCTGCTCCATTTTCTTTCACACTATAGTGTTCTAAATCAGCCACTAGTTGCACATGGTGTGGAGAACCCGTATTTAAAAAAGAATAGTCTGGTGTATTCTTAATTTCTGCAACATCTATCATTTGCAAAGAAACTATACCATCATCAGCAACTGTTGCATGGTGCAAACCATCAGTCGCTATAAAAGTAGTTTGATTTTGAATTACATTCAATTGTTTTGCAAAGGCCACTAAACAACGACCTCCATTGCCACACATTGAGCTCAAATTCCCATCTGAATTGTAATACACCATTCTAAAATCGCTATCAGTATCGTTATCTAACAAAATAAGCCCATCCGCACCAATACCAAAACGTCGGTCGCATAAACGAGCAACTAATTTCGTATTTTCTTTAGGAAAAGTATTAGAACGATTATCAATCATTACGAAATCATTTCCTGTACCTTGGTATTTATAAAATTCTAATTGCATTTTTCGTGATTATAAAGTACAAAAATACAACTATTAATGAAATGTTAATCATTGTTAAAGAGCGTTAAACTGTTTTTAACAAAACAATTTCTCTTTTAAATTTACGACCAATAATTTAAAACCGAAAAAAATATTATGAATCGCTTTTCAAATTTATTTTTAGTTTCTTTATTAAGTGGAGCTGTAACACTAGGAGCCTACAAACTATTGTTCGACCAAAATGGTATTTTCTCAAAAGATAATGATGGGTTAGTTACCGTTGCTCCCGATTATTATGGCAAACGAGTAGGTTTTTCTCCTGAAAATGTTGATTTTACAGAAGCTGCCGAAAAGACTATTCATACCGTAGTTCACGTAAAAAATGTTTCTCGAAGAACAATCTCTAATCCAATTCTAGAATTTTTTTATGGCTATGGAGGTAGTCAACAACAAGAGCAAATTGGCACAGGATCTGGAGTTATCATATCAGAAGATGGTTATATCGTAACTAATAACCACGTGATAAAAGATGCTACTGAAATTGAAATTACATTAAACAACAAAAAATCATATAAAGCAAAACTTATTGGTACCGACTCCAAAATGGACATTGCATTATTAAAAATCAATGCCGACGAAAAACTACCTTATACGGCCTTTGCTAACTCTGATTCGGTAAAAATTGGGGAATGGGTTTTAGCCGTAGGAAATCCGTATAATTTAACTTCTACAGTAACTGCCGGAATTGTTTCTGCAAAAGCTAGAAATCTAGACACTAGCGGCATTCAATCTTTTATTCAGACAGATGCTGCAGTAAATCCTGGAAATAGTGGCGGTGCTTTAGTCAACACACGAGGTGAATTAATAGGAATTAACACCATGATTAGCTCTCCAACAGGAAGTTACACTGGTTATTCTTTTGCCGTTCCCTCTAACATTGCCCGAAAAATAATCGAAGACATTATGGAATACGGTAATGTACAAAGAGGAATTCTAGGAGTTGAAGGAGGTGAATTGAATTCTAAATCCTCAAAAGAATTAGGAATCTCACAAACCGAAGGCTTCTATGTGAGCAAAGTAACTAAACGATCTGGAGCTGAAAAAGCAGGACTTCAAAAAGGAGATATTATTGTTAAACTCGATAATCAATCAGTTTCAACTTTTGCAGATTTATCAGGTTATATCAATACTAAACGACCGAATGACAAAGTTGCTGTAACTATTATCCGAGATGGTAAAAACAAAATTGTTCCTGTTATTCTAAGCAAAAACGAATATTTCAATACCGAATTTAAAGGTTTAGAACTAGAAAATATTGATGCGACTGACAAGATGCGTTTCCGACTTAATTACGGGGTTAAGATTAAAGCAATTAGTAATGAGAATCTAAAACAATACGAAACCGAACTTTTAGGCAATATCATTTTAAGTATTGATAACGTAAAAGCAACGGATATAGAAACCGTTTCAAAACTATTGAACAACAAAGAGGAAAATCAAAGCATCCGAATTGAGATGATCAATCAAAATGGCGAAATTTTTAGAATAATTATTTAATTCAAACACTCTTGATGCAAAAACCGTCTTGTAATTTTCAAGACGGTTTTTTTGTTATTAAACCGGCAAAACTGTGGTGGTCTTAACTTCTGAAATAATAAAAAAACTATTAATCAACGAAACTTCGGGCAAAACAGACAACTTTTGTTGGTGGAAATAATGATAACTATCCATATCTGGCAATACTACCTTAAGAAGATAATCAAAATTACCTGACACAAAATTACATTCTACCACTTCGGGCATACTTAAAATAGACGCATTAAATCCTTCGGAAACATCGTGAGTTTGCTTCACTAAAGTCACCTGACAATAGACAGTAAGGTGCATCCCTAATTTCTTTTTATTCAATATAGAAACATACTTTTCTATAATTCCTTCTCTTTCTAAACGCTTTACTCGGTCGTGAACAGGTGTCAAAGAAAGATTGATTTTATTGGAAATATCCTTTAAAGTTAAATGGGCATTCTCTTGAAGCAAGCGAAGAATTTTCTTGTCGGTAGCATCTATATTCATCATAATATCTTGAATTAAACGATTATTTTTCTTTTTACAAGCATCAAATAATTAGCAAATAGAAATAAATAACGCAAAAATACAATTTAAAAGAAATAATTACCTATTTAAATGTGTTATTGCAATATTTTTTTCTTTATCGATACATTTGTTATTGAATTTTAATCCAACTTTAAAACTACAATTTATGATTATAGGTGTTCCAAAAGAAATTAAAAACAACGAAAATCGTGTAGCCTTAACTCCAGCAGGCGTGGCTGAATTCAAAAAACATGGTCATGTTATCTATGTACAATCGAGTGCAGGAGAAAACAGTGGTTTTAGCGATAGTGCTTACGCAAATGCAGGAGCTGAAATTCTGCCATCCATTGAAGCAGTATATGAAATTGCGGAAATGATTATCAAAGTAAAAGAGCCTATTGCCTGTGAATATGAATTAATCAAAAAAGACCAATTAGTATTTACTTATTTCCACTTTGCATCATCAGAAGCTTTAACTAAAGCGATGATAGCACGCGAAGCTATTTGCTTGGCCTACGAAACTGTAGAAAAAGCAGACCGTAGCTTACCTTTATTAGTGCCAATGTCTGAAGTTGCAGGAAGAATGTCTATTCAAGAAGGCGCAAAATACCTAGAAAAACCAATGCAAGGAAAAGGAATTCTTTTAGGAGGAGTTCCAGGTGTAAATCCTGCTAAAGTAGTAGTTTTAGGCGGCGGAATTGTAGGAACTCAAGCCGCTAAAATGGCAGCAGGTTTTGGAGCCAAAGTCACTATTATGGACGTGAGTTTAGCTCGTTTACGCTATTTGTCTGATATTATGCCTGCCAATGTTACCACCTTAATGTCTAATCATTACAATATTTGCGAAGCGATTGCCGATGCTGACTTAGTAATTGGAGCAGTTTTAATTCCTGGAGCTAAAGCACCTCACCTCATTACTAGAGAAATGTTGAAACTAATGAGTCCTGGAACTGTGGTTGTGGATGTAGCTGTGGATCAAGGAGGTTGTATTGAAACCTGTACTCCTACTACACACGAAAACCCAACCTTCATTATTGACGGAATTGTTCATTATTGCGTAGCCAATATGCCAGGAGCGGTACCATACACTTCGACTTTGGCACTAACCAATGCAACCTTACCTTATGCTTTACAATTAGCCAATAAAGGTTGGAAAAAAGCGTGTATCGATAATGAAGAACTGAAGAAAGGATTAAATATTGCTAACGGAAAAATTGTCTACAAAGGAGTTGCCGAAGCTTGGGGATTACCTTTTGAAGAAGTTAGTTCTATTTTATAAATTTTATTTTCCCCACATCCTTAAAAAAAGCCGTCCTTATTACTAAATAAAGACGGCTTTTGTAATTATACAATCCAATTACTCTTCGGGCTTAGTAGCGTAATATATTGGGATTCCCGTTAACATAATTAATACGCCCCAACCACAAGTAGAAAATTTTGTAATGAGTAATGAAATACATACTGCAGAGGCAATCACTACATACACTAATGGGAGCACTGGATAACCAAATGCTTTATATGGACGCTCTACATCAGGCATTTTATAACGAAGAATAAAAATTCCACAGATGGTAAGAATATAAAAAATCAATACGATGATAATCACGAAATCCAACAAATCACCATACTTACCTGTCAAGCATAACAACGAAGCCCAAATACACTGTACCCAAAGCGCCCATTCGGGCACACTAGCCGAATTCAAGTTAGCTGCTTTTTTCAAAAACAAACCATCTTTAGCCATCGTATAATACACTCTTGCTCCTGCCATTATTAATCCGTTATTACAGGCAAACGTAGAAATCATAATCATTAAAGCAATGATAATAGTACCCATATCACCAAACGTATATTGGGAAGCTACCACCGCTACTCTATCTGATTTAGCAGTAGCAATCTCATCAAACGGAATTACTGCTAAATACATCAAATTAGTCAGTACATAAATCACTGTAACTATGAAAGTCCCTAAAAATAAACTCAACCCTACATTACGTTTCGGATTTTTAATTTCTCCAGCTATGAAGGTAACACCGTTCCAAGCATCACTTGAAAATAAAGACCCAACCATTGCAGCCGAAATTCCTGTTAACAAAGCAGTACCTCCAATTGACAACCAAGAACCTGTTTCTAAATTAAACGAACGAGTATTCCATGCATCCGACCAGTTTGCGTTCCAAATTTCAGCTTTAGCAGCCAACAAGAATCCGAAAACTATCAGCCCAAATAAGGATAAAATCTTAATCACTGTCAAAACAGTTTGTAATATTTTGCTGTTTTTCACCCCTCTACTATTCACATAGGTAAGTAAAACAATAGTGATAATTGAAACTATCTGTGCAGCATTCAATTTAAAAGAACCTAGTTCATATAAAATATTTTCGTCACTTAACGACGGAATCAAATAAGCTGCAAATTTTGAAAAACCAACACCCACTGCAGCAATTGTACCTGTTTGGATTACTGCGAAAAAACTCCAACCGTACAAAAAAGCAATCAATTTATTGTATGCCTCTTTCAAATACACATATTGCCCTCCCGCTTTAGGAAACATAGCACTCAACTCGCCATAGCTTACCGCAGCAATCATTGTAATAATTCCCGAGATTAACCATATTAGGGTTAGCCATCCTGCTGAGCCTACTTGCCGAGCGATATCGGCACTTACAATGAAAATTCCAGAACCAATCATTGATCCTACTACCAACATTGTTCCATCTAACAATCCTAATTCTCGCTTAAAATCTTCTGGTTGATTTTCTTTCATTTCTCTGATTTTTAGTTTTTGGTTGGTTAAAGATATACTTTTTTTGAAAAATGATTTCTAAATAAATCTCTCTCAAACAAATAAAAAACTCCTCAAAAGAGGAGTTCAAATTTTATTATTGAATTACACGATTTATCTGAGTGAAATTCTTTTCATAATATTTCTCTTTAGTAGACGAAATAATAACTCCACTCTGAGTTGAGGAATGAATAAATCGAATCTCACCATCACAAACCTCTACCACCATTCCAACATGATTAATTTGACTTCCCCCTCTGGTTTTAAAGAAAATCAAATCTCCTTTTTTTGCTTCTTTAGGCTCTACTTTTGTACCAATTGAAGCCATTTCGTAAGAAGATCTTGGTAATTTGATATCCAAAGAACTAAAGGTCGAATACATTAAACCCGAACAATCAAATCCGTTTTTTGAGGTTCCTCCCGCACGATACCTAGAACCTAAATTATCAGATGCCATGCGAATCAATTCGTCTGCCAATTCCTCATTCGTATTCCATTTAGCAACACTACTAGCTATGGTGAGATTTTCCTCTTTTGTTAAAAGATTAGCAGCATCTATTGCTCCATCTTTGGCAGCAATACTCTCATCTTGAACTACTTTTGTCCCCACAATTGTTAATTTAGCACCTACGTACAAATTCTTAACTATTGTTGGATTCTGACTTTCTAATTCTGCTACCGAAATCCCATATTGTTTCGCAATCCCATATTTTGTCTCTTTTGGAAGCACTTCATGGATTACTGTTTCTTGAGACTGTTCTGCAGGAATGTCTTTATCCACAACAGTAATCACCTCAACTGGCTTGACCACCGTAGTAACTAGTATAGTTCCTTCTTTTATTGGAACTATAATTTTTTGACCTGCTTTAAGTGGTTCTTTTTCTAATATCGGATTGGCTTTATCCAAATCAGCTACTGAAACACCATATTGTTTAGCAATTCCAAATTTTGTTTCAGAAGGCATCACTTCATGAACTGT